>Ga0160423_10000034_pt1 | contig 86538 bp, 115 predicted proteins | sample CRUFie14St8metaG_FD_108191 | JGI IMG/M metagenome (GOLD analysis project Ga0160423, IMG submission 108191) | Marine microbial communities from the Costa Rica Dome - CRUD Field 142mm St8 metaG | ecosystem: Environmental > Aquatic > Marine > Oceanic > Photic zone | place: Costa Rica: the Eastern...
GCTCAGATCCACAGAAAGACACTTCGTGGTGGTGCAAACTTTGTTGTTTGTTCTCCAGAAGTTGCTAACATCCTTGAGTTCACAAGCGGTTTCCGCGCTTCTGTTACTGCAGACGCTGACCGTGGTGACATCGGTGCTGTAAAGGCAGGTTCACTTAGCAAGAAGTTTGACGTCATGGTTGACCCATACTTCCCACGCAACGTGCTCCTTATTGGTCGTAGAGGTAACTCTTTCCTTGAAAGCGGTTATGTATACGCTCCTTACGTACCATTGCAGGTAACGCCTACCATCTTCGGTACGGAAGACTTCGTACCACGTAAGGGTGTTATGACCCGTTACGCAAAGCAGATGGTTAGACCAGATATGTATGGTCTTGTTATCGTGCGTGGTCTCCTTGGTGAGCAAGGCGCTAGTTAAGATCTGACTTAGGTCAATCATAACAAAGATTTAACCCTCGTCATTCATTTGGCGGGGGTTTTGTCTTTTCTGAAATCTATTTAATATAACTTTGAATAACCTCCTGGGTCGTAATGCCACTGGCCCTTGAAGAGATTTAACCGAGGTGGCTGGTTATATTTCGTGGAAGTTCAGGTTACGTAACCATATAACAAAATATAGGAGGAATATATTATGGGTAGTAGAAGATTAGGTAGAAAGAGACTATTCTCTTTGGAAAAGCAGGGTGAGAGTCTTACAAAGACACAGTTGTCAACCGGCGCAGGAATTGAAGCAGCGCTCGTTAGAGCAACCCAGATTAGAGATGGCGCTTTGATTATAACCGAATTAATGGTGGATCTGGGTGCAACTGGTATTGAATCGCACGGAGCGAACAAGGCGATTGGTATTGACGACGGAACCGCAGATGCAACACTTTTTAAGTGGACAGAAAGTTTGTTTGGTCAACTTTTGGATGTTGACATGATGTGTGCAGAGGATCTTGCAGGTGGTGGTGTTAATGCTATTCTTTCTGCAAAGGCAACAGCAGTTCTCGCCAAGGGTGCAAGTAACGGTAATACAGATCACTGCACGATTGCGGCAGCAGTTAAGGGTGACAATGTATCAGCGACCAACATCACCTCGAAGTCCGCAGCAAATGTTCACTTTTACCTTCACACCGATTCAGCAACAGACGCTGCATATACTGGCGGAAAACTCATTATTAGAGTAACCGGATACGACGTTAGTGTACCAGATGCTTAAAAGGAGGATTTGAAAGATGACTAGAAGAAGAAGAAAGGTGCAACCTGCCCCTAAAAAGGCAGCACCAAAAAAAGTTGAAAAACCAAAGGTTGAAGAACCAAAGGTTGAAAAGACTGAAAAAGAGAAAGAGTAAATCTTTCATAACCCCCCGAAAGGGGGGTTTATTTTTTTGTAAAAGATGTTATACTAGTTTAAGTTAAAGGAGTTAAAGATGGGTAAACGTAGAAAAAGAATGATGATGAAGAAGTATGCAAAAAAGTATGCACTTCAAAGAAAAACCTTGGGATTTGATAAGGAAGAGGAAATGATTGAAATCGATATGACTACAGGTGAAGAGATCAAGGAAGAAGAAACTGTGAAAGTTGTTTCAAATAAAGAAGAAAAAGTTGAAAGTGAATCTCCTCCTTGGAATCCAGAACCAGAACTTCAAATAGTTCAAATTGAAGAACCAAAGGTCGAACAAGCACCCCCACCAGTCGAAGCGAAGAAACCAACTCGCAAAAGAGCGCCAAGAAAAAAGGCAACAACAACAAGAAAAACTTCAACAAGGAGATCTGCAAAGAAGGCAGAAGAGTAGTCAAGACGAAGTCCCCAAGTGTTTTGTTAAGTTTGAGACTATTTACTAAAGCACGGAGGACTTATGAATGGCACTACCTACTTTGTTACCTGCCAGTAACTCAAGTAAGAGCATCTTACCTGAAACTGGAAGTCACGGTAACGTAAATAGACTACTACCATATAAGATATATTCAGAAAATAGCAGTACTCTGTTTTCTGGAAACTTTGTATCTGGCGCAGTTGATCAAGTAGCATACACCTACAAAAAGTTGGGTGGCGATGTTTTGGACATCGAACTATCAGAGGGTAACATATACGCTGCATACGAAGAGTCTGTATTAGAATATTCTTATCTTATTAATGTACATCAAGCAAACAATGCTCTACCGAGTTTTTTAGGGCATGCTACAGGCACTTTTGACCACAAGGGGGAGTTAACATCAGGACCCGTATCTGCGAGTCTTAAATACCCCAAATTTGACTATGGTTTTGCAAGAAACGTCTCAGAGCGTATGGGCGCAGAAGTTGGATTGAAAGACTCGGTTCAGTATTCTGCTTCTTTTGCAGTTAATACTGGACAGCAAGATTATGACCTGCAGGATATCATATCTTCAAGAACTAATGCATTTGCAACAGGGTCGGTGACTATATCTGATAATTCAGAACTTAATGCGGAAGATACAATTGTTATTGTGACAACAGACGGTACAACTGTCACTGCCACAGCACATGCAGCAACAACAACAAACTCAGACACAAACTCTCCAACATTTCAGATTGGCGCAGGCGCTGCAGCAACAGCAACAAACTTGGCAACTTGTTTGGATGCTAATAGCAAACTAACTGCGACAGCAGATGGAACCGAGGTTACGATAATCCAGTCTGTGGCAGGAAGAAAGGGCAACACCTCTATCACTCTTACGGACTCTGGCACCGCCGGAATGACAAAGTCTGACTTTACAGGCGGCACAACAATAGATTACGTAGGCAAGATAGATGGTAAAAGAATACTAATCAAAAAAGTCTACTACAAAACACCACAAGCAATGTGGAGATTTTATGGATACTACGGGGGGTTGAATGTTGTAGGGAACTTCTCAAACTACGGACAGTTCTCAGATGACTCAACGTTCCAGTTGGTACCGACTTGGCAGAACAAATCGCAAGCGCTTGCGTTTGAGGATGCGATTTACACTAGGATGTCACACTGGTCATACGAACTAAGAAACAATAAGATAAGATTGTTTCCAACGCCATTCAGTGGCGGACCGAAGAGGATGTGGGTTGAGTTTTCAGTTCCTGCATCCAACATTACAGATGACACAAATGGAAGATCCGGAATAGAAGGGGTTAACAACATGAACACACTTCCTTTTTCTAATCTTCCATATGATACGATTAACTCAATCGGCAAGCAATGGATCAGAAGATTTGCTCTCGCTCTTTCCAAAGAGATGTTAGGGTTAGTTAGATCAAAATTTGCAACATTACCGATACCAGGCGAAAGCGTCACGCTTAACGGATCTGACCTTGTTAGTCAAGGCAAAGAAGAGCAGAACGCCTTAAGAGAGGAACTGAAAGCAACATTGGCAGAATTGACTTACACTAAGATGTCTGAACAAGAGGCAACAATAGTTGATAATTCTGAAAAGGTTTTACAAAGGATACCATATTCGGTATATGTGGGGTGATAACGGATGAGCGACAACAAATGGAATCAACCTGATGCTCCTCCACCACCATTATTTACTGGAAAAAAGGAGAGAGACCTTGTAAAGCAGGTCAGCGACGAACTTGTAGAAAGAGTCGTCGGGCAACAGATTGTATATTATCCTATTTCAATTGAGGAAACAAACTTTCATCCAATATATGGAGAAGCGTTGAATAAAACTTTTCTCAATCCAATCAGAGTCTACGCTATGGTTGAGTGGAAGGGGTATGAAACCGAGACTACCAACTTAGGTGTCGATAGATTGTCAAAAATCACAGTTCACTTTCACAAGCGGAGATTGACAGAGGACCAAAATCTCTTTGTTAGGGAAGGTGATTTCATATTGTACGGGGAGACTTATTATGAGATTGCAACATTGAATGAACCAACAAGAATCTTTGGTCAGAGAGAGCATATGATGGAAATATCAGCAGAATGCATCAAGGCAAGAGAGGGTTTGTTCAATGGAACGCAATAAACCTTTTAGCGAAGGGTTGAATGAGTACGAAGGAAAGCGTATTTTCGATTCTCGCATAGAAAACATCGACACAGCAATGTATAAGTTTGTTGACGAGCAAATGAACTTGCATGCTCACGATGGAACCTCATTTAGAAAGGTTCCAGTTGTCATGGCATCCGCAGAAAGGTCCGCTTTGACGAAAGGAGACCTGAGAGTTCGCGACGATGAGGGCGCGCTTATCATGCCCATCATTACAATCGAAAGAACTTCAATGGTCAAAAGTCCAACAGATAAAGGCACAGTCTGGGCAAACGTTCCCGCACTGGACAAAGTCAAGGGCGGCAACATTCCTACAATGCAGAGAGTACTGCAGGGCAAAACATCTAATTTTAAAAATGCACATGCAAAGAAAAAGCACGGTCAACTAAACTTCCCAAGCAAAGTTGACAAGACTGTGTATCAAACAATATCAATACCTTTGCCGGTGTATGTGACAATAATGTACGAGATAACTATCAGAACAGAATATCAACAACAAATGAATGAGTTGGTGGTACCGTTCATGACGGTTCCGGGTGGTATCAATTATATTATTATTAGAGATGAAAATCACAGATATGAAGGATTCATTGAACAAGACTATTCGCATGAGAATAACATAAGTAACTTTTCGAATGAAGAGAGGAAGTTTGAAACAAAGTTTAACATAAAGGTGTTGGGGCACCTAATCGGAGACGGAGTAAATCAAGAGACACCTCAAAAGGTTGTCAATGAAACTATTGTTGAAGTAAAAATCCCAAGAGAAAGGGAGTCTTTGTCTCCCGAAGAGTTAGCAAAGTACGGTTTATGAGGTTAAGAAATGGTTAAGAAACCAACAAAACCAAGAAGAATAGAGGATAGACCATTTCCTCGTTCTACGATGGAGACGATTGATACAGCGCTCAATAGATTTATTGACGAGACGCTGGATATTAATTGTGTTACAACAACTGGTTTTAGAAAAGTTCCAGTTATTTGGTCTTCTGCAGAAAGGATGTATCAAAGCAAGAGCGATCAGAGAATCCGAGATAAAGAAGGTGCACTGGTTATGCCTCTTATCACCATTGAAAGAACTGGTGTTGTTAAGGATCCTTCTAGGAAGGGCACAGTCTATGCTAACATACCACCTATTGATAAAGTTAAGGGCGGGTCAATTCAGGTATCCAGAAAGATAAACCAAGGCAAAACTTCAAACTTCGAAAACGCGCACTCAAAGAGAAAGCGCGGTCAACTAAACTTTCCAGGACAACCATCAGGAAAGACAGTATATCAAACACTTACTATACCTTTACCGGTTTACGTAACTGTGCAGTATGAAATAACTCTTCGCTCTGAATATCAAGAGCAGATGAACCAAATGCTAACGCCGTTCATCACTAGACCTGGTGGCATTAACTATGTCATTATTGAAGAGGGTAGATTAAGATACGAGGCGTTTGTTCAAGAAGACTTCGCGCAGAACAATAACATTAGAAACTTTTCGAATGAAGAAAGAAAGTTTGAAACCAAGATAAGAATAGAGGTTTTAGGATGGTTAACATCTCAAGATAAGAATAGTTTACAACCAGACTATGCAGTGAGAGAGGGCGTTGTAGAGGTCAAGATTCCAAGAGAGCGAATCGCACTTGCAGATGAACTCGCCACCGCTAACGGCAGACTTTATGGACTAGAGGGTATTAAACCAAATGCTAGGTTTAGAAAGGCGCAAGATCAAGATGATCCTATCTCTACATTTGGTCCGGTCTCGGTACCTGGATTACCAGTTGCTGCTTCCTCTGCAGGGACAGAATCGGGGACAAGGGGACCAGAGGGACCACCAGGACCCGCAGGCGCAACAGGTGCGCAAGGTGTCAGCGTATCGACAGTAACAATAAATGTATCAAATGAACTGATAATAACATTATCAGATGGAACTGTCTTTAATCTTGGTAACGTGAAGGGTGATACTGGTGCACAAGGACCTGCAGGTGCAGACGGCGCAGACGGCACTACTCCTAGTCTTGATGCTATATCGGGATCTACTTTAACTTATCACAATCTTTCTGGATCTAGTCTAACCCTCAATCTCTTGAACTCTGATAGGGCAGCGATCAATGATTTCGATTTTACTTCTTTGTCTGGGTCCACAGGTACGATACATAACCTAAGTTCTTCCGCAATAACATCAAACCTGTTGGACACAGACAGGGTACTCGCAGGGGACCTTGATGTAACCAGCATTGGTGCTACTGGAGATTTGAGTTTTACAGGATTGTCTTCCGGTACTCCTGTCGAAGGCAAGTACTTAGCGTTAGATGCGAGCAATAATGTTATACTCGCTGCAGCAACGGCAGAATCAGCGAACTTTACCACTATATCAGGATCTAGTTTAACGTATCACAACATGTCAGGTTCAACTTTAGATTTAAATCTGTTAGACTCAGATAGAATAGAGGTTAATGACCTTTCTGGTTCAACAGGCACTATACACAATTTAAGTTCATCGATTGTCACCTCAAATCTTCTAGACGCAGATAGGTTAGAGGCAAGAGACATCACAGGCACAGGTGAAGTTACCCTAACCGGACTCTCATCGGGTACTCCTGTTTCCGGGAAGTTCCTCGCTCTTGATTCAAGCGACAATGTTATCTTAACTGCTGGCGGCGGTGGCGGCGGAGGCGATGGCACCATTGGAGCAGCAGAGGATGGAACATATACTGACGGTCTATTTACGGATTTTGTTTCTTCAACCCCAATTGGCACACCTATTGATAGGTTTAACGAAGTGTTGAAAATTCTTGCACCCAGTCCAGCGCCAGATTTAAGTTCAATATTGCACAATATATCTAATGGTACCACCGCAAAACTGTCTTTTGGATCTAGTCAGACTGTTCCTCACTATTCTTCCTCCGCTACTGCTGCAGGTTTTTCAGCAATAGACATAAATGGGTCATATGCTCCTGGTAATAGTGATAGAAATTTAAGGTTAGGTATTTACGATGGAACACAGGACATTACTGGAATTTTAAACGACAACGTCGCTGCTAGTATAACAAACGGATATGTGGCATATGCTTCTGGCGCGTATGGAAACGCAGAAGTAGGCACATTGAAGTTGGAAGTAAACGGCAATATTATACACTCCATTGATTTATCGGGATTTAACGGCATCGGCGCACCTGGATCTGGAACAGATTCTGATTTAAATGCTGAAACTTCTGGTTTTACAAACACATCCCTAACGGCATCAAGTTTTGATGGAAATAATGCCGAATGGTTTATTTTCAAACACAGAACAGGAAGGTTTAAGGTAGACGTAAACTCGATGGTGCCAGGGTGGAACTACGCCAGAGTCATACACACTGTGGGATCAACCAACAAACAAACTAATTTTATTGAATGGATAAATGACCCATCTGGATCTCAAAACAACTTGGCAGCAAACAATGGAAGAATAGAAGACATAACGCTGATAGGTTCAAAATACCTTTCCGGCGTACAATATAACACGGACGCAACAGCAAACTATAAAGTTGATATCTCCAACTTATATCAGAACGTTTATCAAGCATCTGGCACTCCTATCAGTTTCACTGTTAGCAACTCAACAACACCATCGGCACAGTCTGTCCCATCTATTAATCACGCTGGCGGTGAAGACAGCACAAAGACGTTGAGTGTGACTGCTGGACTGGACGTGAACACCGATTCCCTACTAAATGGTGCTATAACTGCTAACGTAACAGCGACTCATCCTTTAAAGTCGACTTTGTCAAACGCTGGATCTGCGACAACTGGTAATGGATTTTTGATAGACAATAGAACTCTTGCAAGTAGTAACTTGAGTGAGAAGTTTCACGACGAAACGTTTAGAAAAGTATCGTCTTCCTATGACGCTCAGGCAGATGTAACCAATGGATCTAATACTTGGAACTCGCAAACTCATATGCTCGCACCAAACACTGCATTTGCAGACGGACTCCTCTTTTTCAACCAAAGACTTTACAGTCCAATCGATGGCGATGTTCCTAATGGTGGTAATTTTAGCGGCATTTCAAATGTTGCTGCAGGGCAACCAGATTATTCTTCTGTGACTGGCACAAGAACATTTTTTAGAGCAGTTCAAAACAAGACTGGTGCTACAAAGAGAGACATGAAGATCGAGACAACTAAAAATAGCACTACCTTTGATGCAAATGCACTTGCTGCAGCAAACGCTCACTTATATGTAAAAATCCCAGGAAGCACAGGTTGGATGGATGCTTCTCAAAACTTTGTATATGGAGAAGTCACTACCGATGACGGTGCCCTGATATCAGGCGCTACAAATGATGTAGACAGTGGTAACAACACACACCACTTAACATTCGGATTGGCATCTGTTGCAAACAACGAATATGTCATGGTGAAGATTGAGGCAGATGAGAGTTGGGCAGGATATATATCCCAGATGGATTTTACCATCGGCGCAACAAGCAACACTGCAAACAGCGCCCCTGAACTAGATGATATAGACGCAAATGATACAGGATTAAACGACGCTCGATTATCTTTTGGAACTTCGCACACAATTCCAAACTACTCTGATGTTACTGGTTCTGGCATTGGTCTATCAGATTTTAACACCAATGGTTACTATAGTGTTAGTGGCGACAGACGCGGCGTATTTAGTGCTTTCGCCGTCATTGATGGAGAACTAAATGAGGATGTAGCGTCAAGTGGAAACAATTATCCAACCAATGCTTTCAATGATGCACTTGATGGGTCTCTTGTTTTGGAGGTTAACGGAAATGAAGTACATACTACGGATATATCAGACACAATAAATGCAAAGTCTAATAACTTTAATGGAAATAGTTCAGGGTTCAGTGTCTCTTCTGTGAACTGGAGCACAACAGTGGATAACATCCCTGATTATACTAAACCATATAGAACTGGCACGTATCAGATTGGCACTGCAGATCAAAGACTCGGTTGGAACTATGCAAGAGTTATACACAGGAAAGCGGGAGGTGATGTAAATACAAATTATGTAGAGTGGGTTGTGGATACTGATTCGAATGCTTTATCCTCTGCTGACGTAGTATTCAATAATTTCTATCACACCGACGTATTCAAACAGTCAGGAGTTGGGTACTTTTCATCTAGACCAACTGCATCTTTTGAGTACAGAGCGTCAAACGTGTATAGAAATGTCCATCAGAATGGTAATGCAATATCATTCCCGACTACGACTAACTGTTCTATCTCAAACATCAGAGTGTCAGGGTCCGGTGTTACTACAAAGTCCGTTGCTGCAGCGACCACTAGTTTGGCAGACCTCAATAATGTAGGAAATTGTCACATTAAGGATATAGAAGTTTCAGGAACTGCATTGTTTGACAATCTAACTTCAATAGTGGAAGAGTTCGATGTTCACAACTCTCACAATGTAACTGTATCTTCTAGGATTATACACCCGCACAAAGCAACCCTTAACGTATCATCCGTAACAAAGTCAAACTTAATGGTGTACAATGGAACACTAGGGAGTACAAATGCGAATACGAATGAATACTTTAATAGAGAAGATTACAGAATTATCTCAGGCACATATAATAACCAAGCAGATCCTCCAGCAGGCGGCAATGCGTGGAACGCTAACCTATCTGTTAATGACAACGGAAATCACCCATCACATGCTGATGGTTTGGTGTTTGTTAATGGATATTTAATGTCACCAAAAAAGGTTGGCGTTGCAGGAGATACAAGAAATATAGACGACGGTGGGACTTTGCAGGCACCAGCAGGCAATCCCAACTACAGCACCCTAACGATAAGCACAAGAACGTTCGTAAGACACTTCCAGAACAATACTAGTAACGACAGAAGCAGCATTACTATAACTCTTTATGGTAGTGGTGCACTAGTTAAAAGAGCGACGTCTTTAGGGGCGAATGGAAATTTTTATTTAGATGCGAAGATACCCGGAAAAACAGCATGGTTGGATGTGGGCACTGCCTATTCCAGCAATAACCCAAGTACAGATGGAGCAGGTGCACTAGACGGTGCAGATCCTGGAAATCCATCTATCACTATAGCACCAGGTGGGACTGGCGTAGTTTGCAATTTTAACGGGGAGTCTTTGCTTGGAACTGGCGGCGGTTCTGAGTACATAGTTCTTAGAATCACTGCTGATGAAAACTGGTCAGGTTATTTAACCAGGATTCAGGTTGCATATAGTTAAGGACTAGATTATGGCGTTACCAGGTACAGGATCTACAAATCAGAGTTTAACTTTTGCTGCTTCTAAAAAGGTTGCGGGTAAGGCACATACGTCAAATCTTAAAGAGATTTACAATGAAACCATTCCATCTAACATCCAGATCAATACAAGCACTATTTTTGCAGAAGATATTCCACAGACGGTAACAAACGATACTGGGAGTCTGTACACAAGATTCAGTGCATCTTTGGGCGGCAACGTTGTGGTTGAGTATGTAGATTTTTGTGTCGAATCAATATCTGGTACAACATACGATGCGAATGATGGAACTTTCGGGGATGTTGGGTTTGGTGGCGGAGATGAAGCACAGTCTCCAGGTCCTCACGGATATCAACTTAAGTTAACTAGTAGTTATCAGGCACAATCAACAAACCCGAGCAAAGGTTCTGGGTTTTTAGTAAACAATCAAATAGTACACCAGAGCAACGGCGCACTACAACTTGTCAATCCTTTGTTTGGTCCACAAACGGGAAACAACTACGGATTACAGTTGTTCACTGATCACCCTGATGATGGCGGACTTCAAATTCCAACAACAAGTCCAATAGAATTTTTAGTTGATTATTTTAATGGTGTTGTTTTTGTCCAAGACTTTAAAGCGTCCGCTGTTCCAAAATATGCTAGAGGTTTTATTTATATAGGTAAGTTTGCAAACACTGCAATATCGGAAGCAGGCGGTGGCGGCGACACTATATCGGGATCTCTGGCAACCTACCACAGGATGACCGGATCAACGGCAACATTTAACTTGGTTGATGCAGACAGAATGGATGCGGGTCAAGTAAAAGCAACAACTTTTTCAGGTTCTTTGCTGAAACTTTCAGATGGTTCAGATTATCTTATCGCTGGGAGCAATATAACCCTCTCAACGGGGTCAAACGGTTCCATAACGATAAGTTCCACCGGCGGCGGCGGAATAGCAGATGTAGACAATATATCCGGGTCCTTCGCTACCTACAATGCTATTTCTGGCGCTGCCGGTGACTTTTATACCATAGATGCAGATAAGATAACAACGGGACATATCACTGCAAATAAGTTATCGGGGTCGCTCACCACACTATCAGATGGTTCAGACTACCTTATTGCAGGAGGTGGAATAACCCTGGCGACAGGATCAACGGGCGCTGTGACAATATCTACATCTGGAAGTATTTTAGATATAGAAAGGTATTTGGCAAACACATCATTTCAGGAATCTCCAAACGGATCAAGGACAACCTTTACAGTTGCACAATCGTTTGTATTGGGAACTCAAATGGTTTTTAGGAGCGGTCTTTATATGACTCCAGGAGTGGGCAACGACTATACGATTACAAACAATACTACAATAGAATTCAGCGATCCACCAACTACAGGTGAAAATCTAAGAATAACTTATATAAGAACATGAAAAAGGGGACTATTTATACAAGTGATTGTTTACACATTTTGTTACAGGAGGTTAAGATAAATGTCAGTTTTAAATAAATTGCTAAACATGCTGGATGAACTAAAGGAAGAAAATCCAGAACTTGCAAACAAAGCGCTTCTTGCTGCGGAGACACTCAAAGCAGGTGTTGATCCGGAGGAATTAGAAGACGAAGAATGGGAAGAGGAAGAGTTTGATGATTCATACGTCGAGATTTCAGAAGACGATACACAACACTTTTTGAGATTAAGGGAAAGGATGAAAGAATCTACAGCAGAATATGGCATCTATATGAGAGATCATGAAGTAAAGAAAAATCTTATGCTGGAAGAGATTGAGAATGTTAGGCAGAAAAATGAAGATATCGTGGGTATTCTTAGAGAAAAATATGGACTAGACCCAGATTCTGTTTACTCTATGGAAATAAACAGTGATGGTTCTGGAAATATTGTTTTTGTTAAACAGTAGGCACTATTTATAGGGAGAGAGGTATAATATAATATGAATTTTACAACATCTGATATAGGAATCGCCGCTTACTTACAGTTAAAGGGTATTAACCTGATTAGATGTAGGCGACTAGATTCAGGAAAGTTTCATTTTGAGTTTGATGATAGGTTAAGTGAGTGCCAAGCTCTTTCGTTAGAGTTTTTGAATAGTGAGTTCTGCAAGTTTGATAACAATGTTAGAAATCTAAAGAAGGTTCTCTTCTCTTAAACCAGTCTGTTTTGAGTACTGTTTGGTTTTCGTTAATAAAAAAATAAAACATTTAAAGGAGCAAACATAATGGCTAAAACAAAAATTGGCACAAAACTATTAGCGGATAGTGCGATTACTACAGCAAAACTCGCAACATCCAACGTAACCAGAGATAAGATTCAGTCTGGTTCAGTTCAGGTAGGTCACTTGGACCTATTTCAAGCAAGAAACGACATTGCACATCTTGAGGATGCGGACGTATTAATCGTATCTGCATCTAAGGGCAACGGTGGTGGCATGAGAACTGTCACATTCGCACACCTCAAGGCAGCAGTCTCAGCATCAAATGCTGCAGTTGGTGACCCAGGACATATTCAGTTCCACGGCGCTGGCGGCACAAATGCAATGGATGCGATTTCAAAGATTCGTTCAGACGGTGTTCACTTGACAGCATCTGACGGCGGTAAGGTAGTATTTGCTTTTACGGACATCTCAGGATCAACAGGTGAACTTTTTGCAGACTCCAAAACAGGCGTTACTCTTAATGCAAAAACTACCCTATCATTCAACATTAACGGTTCGGATGAATTAGAACTCAACGCTACAACACTTCAACCAGCAGCAGATGAGGGTCTTTCTCTCGGCGCAGCAGGTAGAAGATTTAGTACTGCATATGCAACCGCTTTCTCCGGTTCCGGCACCTCAACTTTACACAAGTTGGATGCAGATGAGGTTGATTCTAGAAAGTTGATCGCAACAACAATCACTGGTTCTGGCACGACAACTGTTCACAAGTTAGACGCAGACGATGCTACATTTAACGTTGTTAAGACCACAAATCTTTCTGCTTCTGCAACAGCGCAGATTCATAAGTTAGATTCTGATCTAGGTACAATCGACAGAGTCCAGGCGCTTGTTGTAACTGGTTCTGGCACATCTCAGATTCACAAGTTGGATTCTGACCTTGGTACTATCGATAGGGTTCAGGCACTTGTTGTGACTGGTTCCGGAACGTCTCTTTTCCACAAACTAGACGTCGACGAAGGTACGTTTGGCAAAGTTGTTACAACAAACCTCACATCTTCTGGACTTTCACAGTTCCACAACATTGTGGCGAGCGATATTTCAGGTACAATCGGTGAGTTTACAGATTTGACTGTTGATGTACTTAATGCAAGAACATATAAGTCAACTATTACAACTTCTGAGCACTTTGAGATTGTTTCAAAGCAAATTATTGCAGCGGTATCTCAATCTGCTGGAGCACCAGTCGAGGGCGCAGGTCTTCAGATTGGTGGTACTGCCGGTTCAGGTTCTGCTGGCATTGCAAGCGTTATCGTTGGCGATGCTGGAGGTGGCGCAGGTGCAGATCTTATCTTTAAGATTGGTTCAACCCAGGGTCTTTCACTGTCTGCTACTGGCGGCAGAAAAGATGATGCAGTTCTTTTCGGTGTATCCGGTACACTTTCAGCATCCGTGGGTATCTTTCAAGAAATCGATGTTGCTAGAGGTTTGAATGCAAATTCTTTCTCGGGTTCAGCAGGAACGTTCCACACAGTTTCGGGTTCTAACCTAACTGTGCACTTGTTGGATGCTGATGAGGCACAACTTGCAAGCGTCTCTGGATCAAGTGCAACCTACAATGTGGTGTCTGGTTCGAACATTACGGTTCACTCTCTAGATGCAGATAAGGGTCGCATTTCAGACTTGTCTGGTTCTTCGGCAACATACCACACAGTTTCTGGATCTACAGTAACTGTGAATCTTCTTGATGCTGATAGAGCGGCAATCAATGATCTAGATGTGGTTACGATTTCTGGTTCTAAGACCTCGACAATACACAAGGTGACCACAGATCACTTGTCAAGTTCTACAATCCAGGCACACAAAGTAACTGCGGATAAGGTGTTAGTATCATCATTCACTGGTGATGATGTTATCCACGCAGCAAACCTAAACAGGGACATTGTTTATGATGTAGACAATGGTCACGGCGGTCTTAGTTTTGCAAATGGTGTTTTGAGTATCGGACATAGACGACAGGTGTTCTCAAGAGACGCAACAGTTGCAAATAGAGCAGCAGCGCCTACGCAAGGTTCTGGTTCACTATTTACCACAGCGTCACTTGCAGCAGATGCAGCATCGAACCCGACAATTATTATGTCTGGTTCTGAGATGGTATACCTAAATGGTGTACTTCTTATCCCTGCACCAGCAACGCAGCGTCCACCAGTTGATGGTGACTACACTATCGATTATAACCCTTCAAATGGTCCTGTGACCATTGAGTTGCACGAGACACTCAGTATGGACTCTGACGATATTCTTGTTGTTCAGTATCTTTCTGGTACGATCTCATAAGACAGTTTGTTTTGAGGGGGGGAAACCCCCCTCGTTTTTGTTCTTTTGTTTATCTAAAACAAAATCAATAGGAGGTTGCTAAATGGCAATAACAAAAATAGGTACCAAACTAATAGGAGATGGTACGATAACAACAGTTAAGTTAGGCACGAGCGCAGTTACGAGAACAGATATTCAGTCAGGGTCCGTACAGGTAACTCACTTGGATGTTACTCAAGGTGCTGGAGGTCACGTTGACTTTCTCGACGATGACTTTTTAATTGCAGGTGATGCAACAGACTCAAGCGCTAAAAGTTTTAGTTTCAGTCAGTTGAAGACAGCGCTTTCTTTATCCAACGCCGCGAGAGGCGATGAAGGCACTGTTCAATTTAACAATGGTTCTGGTTTCGATGGTATTTCCAAGATCAGGTCAGATGGCGTGCATCTCACTGCTTCAGACGGCGGCAAGATTGTACTTGCTTTTACTGACATCTCAGGATCTACAGGTGAAATCTTTGCAGATTCAAAAACAGGACTTACATTGTCGGCAAAGACCAGACTTTCACTTCACTCAAGTGGGACAGTGCAGGGTAATCAATCCGGTTCTGTTGAACTTCGTGCTGATGGTCTTTTCCCGTCACCAAAACCACAAGTTGCTGCACAACCAGGAACTTTTAGGATTCAGTTCACTTCAGGTTCTATCGGACCACAATCAAGTGGCAATCCAAAGACTTATGGACCTTTGAAGGAGTACAGTGCACAGATGGTTTCTGTGTTAAGCACAGGTTCAGGCGCAAGTCTTGGTAAAGAGTGGTACTTATTTTACCTTAATCAGGCATCAAGTCCTTCACCGATTCCAATCAGTGCGAGTTTGAATCTTGAATACAATGACGTCGCACCTGGAAAGAGGAGGCACGACATATCGGTTGAAGCAGTTAGTGGTATCACCGACTGGCGCGATGTTGTTGCAAATCTTTACACTGCAATGAATACAGAATTAGACACAAACGCTGATGTTGCAACAGTTGCACTTAGTACTGCTGCAAACATTAATGCCACTGCTTCAATCACGGTGACTTACAAGGCAGGCACAATGCAGGGTGCAGTCGCTGTAGGTACAGGCGGTCAAGGAATTTCACCTAATGGTTCTGGGTTTGGTCGTGGTACTTCTGCCGGCGGACTATCACCCTCATCACCGTTTGATGAAACGCCACCATCGAATAACCCAGCACCTATTGAAGGGCAGTTCCAGCAAGATAATCATGACTACAAGCAATCTGGTGAACCAGATACGTCAGGCGGCGAGATGATTGTTGTGGCATCTGGTTCTACAGCACAGGATCGTGATGAGGTTTGGTTAAACCTTGGTGCATCTTCAACAAAGTATAACGAAGTTTATGCTAGTGTTATCTCTGGGTCTGGTACTGCACAACTTCACAAAGTTGATGCTGACGAAGTAACAGCAAATAGGATTGTACAATCTACGAAAGAAACCGAGTTATCTGGTTCTGGTACTGCATCCCTTCATAACCTTTCGGTTGAAGAAGGTACGTTCGGCGGAGTTAAGTTCTCTTCTGTAAGAGATTCAGCAGCGTATGCAGCAACTGGGTCCGGCACTGCAAACCTTCACAAGATCGACGCAGATTTGGGTACGATTGATAGAGTAAGTGCTCTTGTTGTAACTGGGTCTGGTGTTTCGCAGATTCACAAGATTGATGCCGATTTGGGTACAATCGACAGAGTAAGTTCTCTTGTTGTAACTGGTTCTGGAACCTCGCTTTTTCACAAGTTGGATGTAGATGAGGGTGATTTTAGAAAAGTTATCTCAACTAATGTAACTTCTTCTGGACTTGCACAACTCCACAATATGGTTGCTTCTGATGTTTCCGGCGCAGTTGGTGAATTTAATCAACTCAACGTAGATCACTTGAATGCGAGAGTTATCAACTCTACAACAGATACTGTTGAGCATTTTGAAGTAAACGTGAAACAACTTATTCCAGCAGTAAGTCAGTCTGCAGGAGCATCGCAAGAAGGTGCTGGTCTTCAGATCGGCGGGACAGCAGGAAGTGGTTCAGCGGGTATTGCGAGCGTTATTCTCGGCGATGCAGGTTCTGGTGCAGGTGCTGACCTTCTATTTAAGGTTGGTTCGGTACAGGGTGCATCTTTAAGTGGATCGGCAAACGAACCACTGCAGAGATTTGGCGTAAGTGGGTCTATTTCAGGATCTATTGGGGTTTTCCACGAGATCACGATCAATAAGAGCATGGGTGCTCAAGACTCAATATTCAGTGGTTCAAGTCTTAATGCACATTTGCTTTCAGGATCTACCGGAAATGCACACTTTGTCGATGTAAATCGTGCAGAAGTAGCAGATATCTCAGGTTCTACCATGACTTATCATACAATAACTGGTTCTGAGGTGAATGCACATAGAGTCACTGGCGACGTTGTTTTGATCGCAGATGTATCTGGTTCAAATGCAGTATACCAGACATTGTCTGGTTCGACTTTGACCGCAAACTTGCTAGACGCGGATAGATTAACGGCAGATGTTGACGTTGCTGGTGCAATATCGGGTTCTGCGTTATCTACACTTCATAAGTTGACTTCAGACAACTTATCAGGTTCTCACATTCAAGTTCACGGACTAGGACAGTATGATCGTATTGACAATCTTGTTGTTAAGGACCTGCAGGGTGATGACGTTATCAAGAAAGCAAGTTTAAATAATGACATTGTCAAAAACAACAGCGGCATTCATGGCGGTATTGTCTTCAACAATGGTCAGTTGAGCGTGGGTTGGAAGAGAAGAATCTTCTCAAGATCTACAAGGAAACTTGTTAACAGAGCACAACCAACACAAGGTTCAGGATCTCTCTATACGACTTGTTCTTTGAGTGAGATAAGAGTGTTGTCTGGTTCTGAGATGGTTTACTTTAATGGTCTACTTCTCGCAAAGAGTAACGCTAATCAGGCAACCTACAAGAAGGATGGTGATTATCGTATTGACTATAACAGTGGTGGTGGTTTGCAACCAGGATCTTACGTACTTAGATTTACTTCTGGTTCAACGAACTCTACTGTTACGGGTAAAGCATCTGGTGGTAGCAATCCGCAGAACAATACGTATGCACCTATTACAAATGGCCGGGCCCAACTTGTAATTGTTGAGAGCACCGGTAGTCAAAGTTATATCTTCCACTTGGCGGATGGCGGTTCATCACCTCTACCAGTAAGTGCTAGTATTAACTTAGACTTCAGTGACCTCAATCCTGGCAAAAAGCGTTTTGATATTCCTGTTGAAGCAAGAGCGAATATCAATGACTGGAGAGATGTTGTGACTAACCTGAAGAACAAGATGATTGGAGAATTGCAGCACAGTGCGTCGCTGGCAACTATATCATATAGTCCTGCAGCAAGCATCAATGCAACTGCTTCAATCACTGTAACTTATGGTGCGGGCACTACAGAGGGTAATGTTCAGATTGGTACTGGTTTCACCAGGTCCAATAACTCTGGTAAATTTACTTCTACTTTTAGCGGTGAATTATTCCCAGCATCGAACTTCCCAGCGCCACTTGAGTCTAGGTTGCAAGCAGGGCAGAACCATGACTACAAGGCATCTGGTATACCAGACGTCTCAGGTGGTGAGGTAACAATCGCAACCTCTGGTTCAACCTTAATCGCTGGAACTGAGATATTCTTGTCTGAAAATCTTGCAATGGATTCGGACGATGTTCTTGTAGTTCAATACCTATCTGGTTCACACAGATTTGGTTAATCCCACCTAAAAAGGGGGGCGCTCTGCCCCCCTTTCCTTTTCTTATTTCTTTTCTAAACTTTTGGAGATTGAAAATACTATTTAATAGAGAGTAAAATAGTATTATTCTTAACTTTAGTTAATAAGGAGATTTCCAGTATGTCTGTAAAGAAGTTTAAATTTGTATCGCCAGGTGTATTCCTAAATGAGATTGACAATTCTCAGTTGCCAAAAGCACCGAACGCAGTAGGGCCAACGATTGTAGGTCGTTTAGAGAAAGGTCCAGGTATGATTCCACTAACAGTAGAATCTATGGCACAATTTATAGAGGTTTTCGGTAACCCAATCCCAGGTGGGAAGGGAGGCGATGTTTGGAGAGACGGTAACTACACCGCTCCAACTTACGCAGCGTATGCAGCGCAAGCATTTTTAAGAAACAGCGGACCAGTCAATGTTGTTCGTCTTTTGGGTATTGAGGACCCACAAGCAGCATCAGGCGGCGAAGCAGGATTCACCCTCGACGGTGGATCTGTTGGTGATGGATCAAATCCAGCAGACAATACAAAGTCATCTGCATATGGTTTGTACCTCTTTTCAACTGGTGGTGTCGATCAGCGTAATGGTTGGTATAAAGCGGGCGCACACAACACAGCGTCTCCGGCCGGACTGACCAGTTTGACAGGAACCCTGGCAGCAATCTGGTATTTTCAGCAAGGTGCGATAAATCTCTCTGGTGCTCTTGGTCACCTCGGCGGTCCCGAACGCGCCGACTGTGATAAAACTGAAGCAGGGGATAACAAAGTAAGTCAAGTTACTGGTTCTCATGCTTTGATTAAATCAACAGACGTAAACACGATGGAATTTGTTGCTAACATTTTTGACAAGGGTTCGACAACTCCAACTAGAGTGGTATTCAACTTCAACAGAGATTCAGACAAATATATCAGAAAGGTATTTAACACCAACCCAACACTAACAAACGGTGAAGTCACACAGGCGGCCGGATTGAAAAAATATTGGTTAGGGGAGACATTTGACAGGTTTATCAAAGACCACCATGGTCTTGGTACACAGAATGGATCACAAAACTCCCTTCACAAGGGTGCAGACGGAGGAGACGGTTCACTTTGCGCCGCTGTTGTGCCGCTATCAAAGCAGACGGTACCACAATACGACCGCAGAGAACCAGCAAGAGACTCAGTCACCGGTTGGGTAATATCTCAGGACATTAACACAAGTCATGACGGTTTTCAACCTGAAAACATGCAAAAACTATTTAAATTTATCGGTATTGCAGACGGTGGTTCACATTCAACAAATCTAAAGGTTTCCATTACAGATTTAAAGGTTGGAACTGATAGGGATCCATATGGAACTTTCTCAGTCTTGATTAGAGATGTAAAAGACAACGATGGTCGACCAGTAGTATTGGAAAGATTCTCACAATGTAGTTTAAATCCAAATTCTAAGAACTATATTGGCGCAAAGATTGGTGACCAGTATAGAGAGTGGGATGAAGCAGATAAGAGATATAGAATTTATGGCAATCACCCAAATCAGTCTAAGTTTTTTAGAGTAAAAGTGGATCAAGACGTTGATGCAGGCGTAACAGATCCTCAGTATTTGCCATTCGGTTTTGAAGGACCGATTAGGTACAAGACAGCAGGATTTAGTACCAAGACTCATACCGGCGGAAATGATGGTTATGCATCTGCAGCAATGCAAGATCTTACAGATGTGGTTGCAGATTTTCAAAACCCTGCAAAGTCCTACTTGCCATTGGGTACAGCAGCAACAGTTGGAAAGCATGGACTTTTCGGATTACCCATAGCTGCAACGGCGTCGCTACTATATCCGACTTTACCTTTGAGACTAACTGCATCTGCAGAAGGACTTTCCAACGCAAAAGATTCATTCTTCGGTGTTTCCACATATAGAACACCAACTGACGCTAGGTTTGATCCATCCTACGTCGACGTCGTCCGTCGATTAGGCAATACATACGTATCAGACACGGAGTCTAACCCAGTAGCAGATCTTTCAGAGGTTTCTTTTAGATTTACCCTTGATGACTTGATTGCAATACATAAGACAGGATCTATAAGAAGTGCCAAGGGTTACCGTAGTCAGGGCGACTTTTCAGCGAATCTTATAGGTTCAGCAGTATATGCTTCAGGATCAAGAAGGGCGGGTGTTTCACACACTGCAGGACAGGGCGGATACTCAGAACTTGTTAAGTCTGGTTTTGCTAAGTTTACAATACCAGTATTCGGTGGATTTGACGGTCTTGATGTAACGGAGAAAGAACCGTTCAGAAATGCAGGTATGAGTGGCGACGAAACAACTAGTTACCAGATTGCTTCTCTCAAGAGAGCAGTCGACTCAGTTTCGGATCCAGAAGAGATTGAGATGAACGCGCTTGTATTGCCAGGCATTACAAACACGCGAGTTACCAACCAGGCAATAAGAGTTTGTGAAGAGCGGGCAGATGCACTTGCGATTATTGACATCGAGAATGGTGGATATATCCCAAGCACAGAAAATAAAGATGATTTTAAGACAAGAATTCAAAACTCAAAGGTAACAACTGCGGTTACCTCTCTAGAAAACAGAGGGTTAGACTCAAGTTATGCTTGCTGTTTTTATCCTTGGGTTAAGATTGTAGACCAGATCAGCGATTCGCAGGTTTGGGTGCCGCCTTCAGTTGCAGCACTTGGAACTTTTGGTAGCACCGAAAGAGAATCTGAGTTGTGGTTTGCTCCAGCGGGATTCACCAGAGGTGGATTGTCGGATGGCGCTGCTGGCGTACCAGTTCTTGCAGTTTCGCAGAGACTCTCTTCAAAAGAAAGAGATACACTCTACGAGGCAAACATTAACCCAATCGCTCAGTTCCCAGCAGAAGGTATCGTAGTGTTTGGACAGAAGACTCTTCAGGTTACGCCATCGGCACTTGACAGAATCAATGTTCGTCGCTTAATGATTTTTGTAAAGAAAGAGATTTCTAGAATTGCTGCTAGACTTCTTTTCGACCAGAACGTTCAGGCAACATGGGACCGATTCCGTGGACAGGTCGAACCGTTCTTGGACTCAGTCAAGTCTAGATTTGGTTTGTCAGACTTTAGAGTTATCCTTGATGATACTACAACGACGCCAGATTTGATTGACAGAAATATTATGTATGCTAAGATCTTCTTGAAACCAGCAAGAGCAATCGAATTCATCGCAATCGATTTTGTAATCACAAATACTGGAGCATCATTCGAAGATTAAAACAAGTTAGACACTACTTAATAGTGTTAGGAGGATTTTTTATATGACAACTCAAAAGTTTTGGTCAGATGCAGCAATCGAGCCAAAAAGAAAATATAGATTTTTGTTATCGTTCAATGGTATCCCACAGTGGATTGTAAAGACAACAGGGAAACCAAACTTTTCGGTAACAGAGTCAGAACACAGTTTTATTAACTACAAGTTTTACTACCCAGGAAGATTGGAGTGGGACGAGGTGAGCATCACTTTGGTCGACCCAGTAGATCCGGATGCATCACACACGATGCTTCAGTTGATCGAAAACTCTGGGTATGTTGCACCACACAACTTTTTGAATGATCCGCAGGGTCGTGGTAAAGCAAGTAACGTAGTCACCTTCTCTAAGAAGAGAGCGGTTGATGCAGTGGGTGGACGTATGTACATTCACATGATTGATGAAGACGGTGCTCCAATTGAGACATGGTCTTTGTACAATCCTTGGATTAAATCTGTCAACTTTGGTGACTTGGATTATGAGTCAGATGAGTTGGTAAACGTTGAACTTTCTATTAGATATGACTGGGCAGACCTTGAAACAAAGGTTACCCCAAGTAGAGATCTACAGAGAGCAGCAGGATTTTCAAGCACTCAGGTGACAAATAGAAGCAACAGAGCGCCCGGTGTTTAATAAAAAAAATATTTATTTTAGTTTATAATTTAGTTAAAGAGAGGTTATATGAGCAGAAATTCTTCAAGGGTTCAGTCGGTAGATGAACCACAAGCGCCCCAGGCGCAACAAACACAAGAAACAGTCCGCCGCACAGCAAACACAGAGTTTGTTGACCTACCGTCAGGCGGACGATTTTATCCACAAGGACATCCCCTTCACAACCAGGAGGTTGTGGAGATTCGCTTCATGACGGCGAGAGACGAAGATATTTTAACTTCGCAAACGTTGTTGAAAAAGGGTGTTGCTATCGACAAGTTGATTCAAAGCGTTATAGTGGATCAGTCCATTGATGCTGATGATTTATTGATTGGTGACAAGACTGCGATCATGATTGCTGCTCGTATCACAGGATATGGACCAGATTATCAAGTGAATGTAACTTGTCCGAACTGTGATTCGAAATCTGATCATCAGTTTGACCTTTCGGATTACAGCAAATACTTCATCAATTCACAAGAAGATGAAAATTTTGAGTTAACTCCTCAAGGCACTTTCTCTACGATACTACCAGTATCAAAGAGAAAGGTTGTTGTTAAGTTATTGACTTCAAATGATGAAAAAAGAGTAAGAAAGATAACAGAAGCAAAAGCAAAGAATAGGTTGGCAGAATCAAACGCAACAGATCTGCTTAAATCGTTTATCGTTTCGATAGATGGTGTTACGAACAAAGACGAGATCGCAGTAATGGTATTAGATCTACCTGCTCGTGACTCTTTGTTTTTAAGAAAGAACTACAGCAAACTTGTTCCTAAAGTTGAGATGATAGAGAACTATGAGTGTGTGTATTGCGGCGCAGAGACCGAAATGGAGGTCCCTCTGGGTGCCACGTTTTTTTGGCCTGGGTGACGATCACATGAAATATGTTCATGAGCAGATATTTTATCTTATTCATCATGGCAACTGGAACTATTATGACGTGTATGACCTTCCTATCAAGATTAGGTCATGGTTTGTGCAAAGATTGAGCAAACACTTCGAAGACAAAAACAAAGAAATGGAAAAGATGCACGCCAAGAACAAGCAACGCTAACTACTTATTAGTGGAGAATCAGAAATGAAAGATGAACAACCAATCATAATCGACTTTAATAAAATAGACGAAAGTTTCCTTATAGCAATGGGCGCAAGATTGAGGTTAGTCTTAAATGCACTATTTACTGGAGAGTTTTTCCCTGTAAAAGTCAGAGGTTCCCAATCACAAATAGACTCCTTTGTTCGAACACTTGCAGGAGAGAAAAGATATCTCTCCTCGATGTCACAGTATGGGTTAGACAATCCAAAAACATTGCGTGATAAATACAAACTGAAAAAATCAGTTAAATCTTTTGAACGAGATACGGGTTTAGTGTGGCCTTTTAAGTAGGGGGACCCTAGATGGCGTGGAACGTACAAAAATTTCAACAACTCGCAGACCTTCTCATAACTCTTTCTGGGCAAGGCAGCAACATAGATGTAGAGTCTCAAAATTATAAAAAAGCGGAAAGATTAATAACACAACTTTTTAATACCAGTGAAAGATCTAGGATTGCGAACATCAGTTTGTCTGAAATCTTGGATGATATGGAGAGAAGAAAGGATCTAATAGAAAAAAGAAAATCTGTTTATCTTGAAGAAGATGAAGCCCGACGAGCAATCGTTAACGCTAATAGACGCGCCGAAGAAATGATAAGGCAAAAAATCAAGATTCTACTAACATCAGAAGAATATTCTGAGCAAGAACTGGCAGATCTGAGAGAAGAATTTGAGTTATTAAGAAAGACAAATAAAAAAGCACAAGAGTACGACGAAGGTTTAAAAAAAGGTGCAGCTATTGCTGAATCTATATTACAATCTACCTTGGGTATTAGCAAAAATACCGTTAACGTTATGGGCGGCATAAAAGGGTTTGGTAAGGGACTCAAAAAGTCTGTAAATGCTGCAAACATTATGGCGACGTTAGTGACGAGAGCACTTGAGATATTCTCATCTGTCGATGGCGCTGCTGCTAACCTTTTTAAAAACCAGGGGACAGACAGGTTTAAAAAAGATGTTCTTTCTGTAGGCACTGACTTATCGCTTGCGTTTACAACATCAGATTCCGCAGCGGCCGAGATGATTGGTGAACTAAGAAATACACAAAAAACTTTTGACACTCAATCCCGTGAAGAAGTTAGAAATGCCGCACGAACCGCTGGCAAACTAAGTGCAATGGGAGTATCTGTAAGTGCATATGCTGACTTGGGCAAATTCATGAGAGCAAACCTTGGTCAGCATATCTTGGAGCAGAATAGAACTTTGGGCAAATTCTATGATTTGGCAAAAAGCACAGAAATGTCTCCTGAGCAGGTTTTTCGAGAGGTGGCGGAATCAATACCTGTCTACTCAAGGTATGGCCGACAGTTTTCTGATGTTGTTATTGGAATGCAACATGCAGCAAAAAGGACAAATATGAAAATGGCAGACCTAGTGACACTAACGGAGTCTTTTGACCAGTCAGAGAATGCTTATAGGCAGGCACAAAAGTTCAATGCACTTCTTGGAGGTAACTTCCTCAATCCAGCAGCGCTATTAAGCGCAACACCACACGAAAAAGTCAGATTGATCGCAGAGGCGTATCAGTCAGCGCAGAGGAAGATAGGAGACATACATCCAGATATAGTTAGATCTCTTTACAGCAATTTCAACATGGATGCCCAGCAATTTAATAATATTGTTAATGCTAATTTCGAAGACTTTGATGGGGAAATAAGCAAAACAGTATCCGGAACACCAAATTTAATGAAAAAACTTAATGATGATATTAAAAAATCTTTGAGTGTGGGCGATGCACTGGAGAGGTCCCTGGCAACGATGTTTAGGGCAGTTTTAAAAGATTTAATACCACACATAATGAAAATCGCAAACTTCGCCATAGAACTTTTTAAGATTATTTTAAGATTTAGTCCTGCTGGAATGTTGTTATCAATATTAGATGGATCAGCGTTACAGTTATTTAAAGATGTTACGGGAATAACCGCAAAAGAGGAAAAACAGAAGGAAAAAGAAGAAGAAAAACGACAAGAAAACTTTTCACACGATATGTTGGCAGGACAAATGCTTGAAGATGAGGATGGTGTTTCAAGATTCCTTAACTCGCTACAGGATGTCTCTGCTGTGGGACCAACCATGGTTAGCGCCGGAGCAGCAGACCCCATGGAAATCGCCGCTGCTCATGTTTTAGATTTACATGATCAGGCGGAGTATGCCAAGCAAGAAGAGCAACAAAGATACGTTGAATCGAGAAGAACGGGAATAGCACAGAGTATGGCCGCATCAAAGATGGGTGCTTTTAATGACTCTCCGGTGGCAATGAGTACCACCAATGCTTCTATGATGGATCTTCTTCCGGCCGGAGTACCAGTCGTTGATGCCAAGATGGAAACGTCCGATAAAGACGATGTTTTGATAGGCAGACTACTTAAGTTAAGAGACAAACTACAGGAATATGGAAGTAAACAGATAAAAACTTCTATTAATGTTTCCGGTAGGAGTATAGGAGAGGTTGTAACGTAACATGGCACTATCACTCAATCAAATACTAGAAACGTTGCGAGAAAAAGGTGTCTCTACAGAAATCTTAGAGTCTATAACACAGATGTCTGTGTCCGCCGCAGCAGATTCATTTGACGCCACCGCCGATCCTGCACAAGTAAGGACTTACTACGCCAATATAAATAGACTTTTAGAAGAAAACAGGTCTTCTCTTGAGGGGGTGATTGATATAGATGAGGAGTCGCTTCGTACACTTGAAGAGGAGATGGATGTTTTAAGAGAGATTATTGACAATGAAATTGAATCCGGCAACCTCCAATCTGAAAGACTTCAGTCCGCAAAAGAAAGATTTAAAGAAGTTTCAAAACTTGCCAAAGAAAAGAAGAATTTTCTTGAAGGCGCAGCAAAGGGCGAAGCGGCCGCCGAACAACTACTCCAGGCAACTTTTGGATTAAGCACCGAATGGTCCGCGCTTGGATCTAAGGATGGCATGAAGGGACTTGGCAAGGGTTTTGCTGGCGGCATAAAAAAAATGTTAAATCCAATGAGCATACTCATCGCTATTGCACAAAAGGTTTTAGAAAGAGCGATGGCATACGATAAAGCATCAGCCGATCTCTTCAAAAAAACTGCAATTGATCGCGACAAGATTCGTTTATCCACAATGGCTACTGATCTTAAAGGTATGACGATTGATTTAGAGAAAAAAGTTGCAAGTGCTGTAGGGTCACTGCAGGAAGGTTTCAGGCAGATAGGAGACTTAAGTCAAACTCAATTAGAAACAACCGCAAAAACAATAACTATTTTAGATGGTGTTGGGGTGTCAAGCAATGATACGGTTGATACTTTTGGTATTCTAACGCAAACATTGGGACAAACCCCAGAACAGGCAAATGAATTTTTAAATAACACAGTTGCAATATCTCGTGAACTAGGCCGCCCGCCGAGAGAACTAGTAAGCGATTTCGCAAAAAACGCACCTATCTTTGCAAGGTTCGGCAGCAGAAGTGTAAAAATATTCAAAGATATGGCACTCCAGGCAACACTTCTTGAGATGGACACAGCAAAACTTTTTGGACTTTCTGAAGGTATGGACACTTTCGAAGGCGCAGCAAAGGCTGCGCAGGCATTTAATGTTGCTGTTGGCGGACCATTCTTGAGCGCACAGGCATTACTGGCAGCAGAAGGTTCAGAAAAATTTGAATTGATTGCCGAAGCATATAAAAGAGCAAGTGGTGGAAAAGATATTTTATCTGAAAGAGACAAGCGCGGATTGGCCAAAGATCTGCAAATGGCACCTGACGAATTGATGAGGATGCTTAAAGGCGAAGGCGCGAACTTTAAAACAAAAAGAGAAAAGATGGACGAGGCACAATCAACGATGGCAGAAAATATAGAACTACAATCCAAAAACCAAACGGTAATGGATCAGTTGACTGCCCAAATGCAGCGAATAATCGATGGACTCATCAAAGCAACCGGCGCAGACAAGGGTCTTGCATATGTGGCAGAAATTTTAACAGGTGTGGCCCAAACGCTTGCTCCGGATGAAATGCAAAGAACAATGGAAAACCAAAAGAAGATCAAGGAAGAAGGTGGTCTCATAAGAATAAATGATGAGATGTTTACTGATCACCTGGGCGATTCAAGTTTTTTTGGAACAACCCATGAGGTTTACTACTCCAAGAAACAAATCACAGATGCAAGAAAGAAGATCAAAGCAGGTCAGGGAGATGATGTTAAAGATGAGTTGTTGGAGTTCTTAACAACAACATCTGCGGTGATTCAAGATGAAAAGGGCAGAGATCAGTTAATGACACCGCAGGAGATGACAGATAGGCAATTCGAGCAATATCTTAAAACATTTGGTGGGGTCGACTACACAAAAGAGGGATATAATGTTATTAGTGCAGATCAAACAATGGGCACGTTTGTACCCGGTGAATTGGGAACAGGTTATCTTGTGCAGAAAAACAACGATGCAATAGTTGGACCCGCGTCATCAGCACAAGGATACATTCAACCTGTTTTTAATAAACAAGATAAGTTCTACGCAGCAAAAGACGGCGGAGCGATCGCCAATGCTCTGGATCAGGTCTTGCATGCTGTAGATAAACTGATAGAAGAAAAACAAGACGTAAACCTAGATATTAATGATAGGAAGTTAGCGCAAGCAGTAGATGGCGCTTTTGCTACTTTGAACGCAAGGAGGGTATAGTATGGGTTTTTATCAAAACTTTGGTCGTGATGCAAAAGGGCAAGATGGTATTCCAAGTATCGATCCAGTGTTGGCAGGGTTCGAAGAAGCGGGGTACTTAATAGAGGTGCTGCACATCTCTTCAGGCAAGATGGCAGTTTTTCCATCTTGGATTACAGACTTCTCTGATTCTTATGCGAGCAGTTGGAATTCAGAAACCATTTACGGAAGAAGCGACCCTATTGGTATATACCAAGGAACAACGAGAACTATTTCAGTCGCATTGAGCATTCCTTCTTACAGTGTTGTTGAGGCCAGGGAAAACATGCACCAACTAGAGCACCTTATCGCGAACTTGTATCCATCATACAAAAAAGATACCAAAGGCACTCTGACAATGGTCGGATCTCCAATGGTAAAAGTTAAATTTGCGAATCTTATTAAAAATGCAGAAAAAAGAAACAATGCAATCTCGGCAGCAGAAGGCGGACTATCTGGATGGATTAACAATGTTACTTTCACGCCCAATCTAGAGTCGGGGTTTCATCACATGAGTCCGAACATGTCAGTTTCGGACCAGAATGATTATAATGGAGCACACTCAGTTACTAAGTTTCGAAACAAAAGTCACACATTACTTCCGAAGGTTATAGATTTTTCTTTTACTCTCACTGTAGTGCACGAACACCCGCTGGGGTGGCAAGGAAAGTCGTGGTTAAATGAAACAGGACTTTTTCCTTATGGTACAGAGACTATTTCAGGCGGCCAGCATGCAGCGGGAAACCAGGTTGGTGCAACAACAAGAACAGGTGGCAAGGTAGCAAAAGCACTTGTTGCTAACGCATTTAAGGGGAGACCAAAAGTTTGAGTTCTAGATACGGATTACGATCTACAAGAGAAAATAAGCATCCACTTTACAAAAGGATGATAAAAGATCGTGGTGAAAAAAAGATTACCCACTTTCGAGCGCCAAAGTTTGCAGTTTTGAGTGATGAACTTATTGCAAGCATTGACGTAGAGATGGTCTACTGGGGTATTCAAACTAGGTATTGGAAGTTGGCGTCTGAACATTATGGAGATCCATCATTGTGGTGGGTGATTGCATACTTTAACAGAAAACCAACAGAATCTCATGTTAAAATAGGAGAGATGATTTTTATCCCTGATCAGTGGGAAGTCATATATAACGCTATCATAGAGGGCGACGAGAGGTTTAGTTAACATGTCAGGAAATAAAGGTCTCTCAAACCTAAACAAACAAGCATTCGAACTCGCCCGAGGCGACTATCTAAAAATCCAGTCGACAATGACAGACCAATACATCTTAACTCAGTTTTTGGGGGACTTGGTAAAGCAGTCTGAAGAGGGAAAAATACCTTCTGCACCTCACTCTGGAGTGACGGTACCTCTTAGGCGTGTTGACCCATATGAGTTGTGTACTTTACTCACAAGATCCGGCGATTCTTTGGCACACAGGAATGTCTTTAATACTTTTAACAATGCGCAACTTTCTTTTTTGACTCCGGAAATAAAAATGGTGATAAGAAAGAGATCAGGATCAGGTACGACGCTACATTCGATTCCCTTACAAAACATACAACCGAAAATGAAAATCTTTGAGAGTGTTGAGAAGAGCACTGCGCTCATCGGATTAAAAAATATAAACCTAGAATTTGCTGGTCAGCATTACGCTACCGCAAGAAATGACATTAATGCTACTGCGACTTTTTATGGTAATACTTTGGCGGCATTTGAAAAGCATCCAATCTATCAAAATCTCATCTTGCCACCTATAGCAACCGAGGGCACAGATAACTCTGCACCTTCTGAGGTCGAAGTCTTGTTGCATGTAGGGTGGGCCCTGCCCTCCAAGGAAGCAGAAAAATCACTTAATTTTACAGAAATTCAGATGCAGGCACTCACGGCGCAGTTTCAGTCGTTTGTTATGATGTATACTGGACATTCCTTTTCTTTTAACCAAGACGGCAGCTTTATATTGAATGTAAATTATGTTTCAATGATTGACGAAATCCTGACCACTGCCAACTACATAACGAATGAGTCTTTTGCAAAAAGAGTGTTTGGAAAGTCGGGAGATAAATCTCCAGACAAACCGCTAACTCCAAAAGTCAGTAAGTTTGTAAGTAAATTTATAGAAGCGAACTACTCAGCAGCAAAACCAGAGACAAAAACAATGGTAAGAAATGCTCTTCTAGTCCGAGGACCTGACAAGGTTTCTGAGCAAATAGAAATTTTTAAAAGAAGACAAGCATCGCTGGCACCATCAGAGTTTGCTAAAATGTTTGAAGATCTTAGGTACAAATACCTAAAGATAAAACGACCAAAGTTAAACTTACTTTTTCTTAAAAAAGCACTTAAGAGGTACGTTCCGAATATATCTAATTCAAATATCAGCACACTTGTTGCAGAAATAGCAACAGATTCTGAATTCAATGCAAGAGAATTTTATACAAACGCCGAAGCGATCAGGATAAGTGGTCTAAAAATCGCTGGCAAGATAGACGAGTTTGCAGAGTTCCTCGGTGCTGGCAAAAACATTACAGGAAAAAGACCCCCTAACGCAATTCGAGAAGCAATGTCACCGGCACTACAACAACCAACATACTTAACGAGAGAACAGTTTTTGAAAGAAACGGTCATCGATCCAAAAGATGACGAAATAGCAGAAACCAAATACATACCGTTTACAACTGTCGGATACTTTATACAGACTTTTTTATCAAAGGTTAAACATCAAATTTCTGGTAGAGATATAAAGGTCGTTCTTGGAACACTCAAGGTAAGCATCCCAGGTGACATAGCAAATAAAAAAGTCTATTCAATATTTGATATTCCCATAGCGGAACAATCTATAAAGGAAGTAATCAGAAAACTTTTTACAGGAAGGGTAACTGAAAGAGTTACATTTCTGGCATTTATGAGAGTTCTTATGGAAGAGGTGGTTGAAAAATATTACATACAAGGTGATTTTGTTTTTGATGCGGGACTTAAACGGTCTTCAAACATTGTCAGAACAGCCCAGTTTACAATCCCAGAAGCAACAGCATCCAAGATAAATTCTTCAACAATAAAGAAGGGATTTAGGCAAGATATAAGATCACTTGCAACTGTAGAGAACCCTCCAGAATCAGTAAATCTTTACTTTGTTACTGCTGGTCCTGCTGCAGATCCATCTGAGTTACTGTTAGACAACTATGTTGTATCTTCTCCAAACAGCGTTATAAAAAAGATTAATTATACAGAGTCCAATATTGCAATCATTGCTGAAAAGCGCAACGATCTTATTGCCAAAGCATACAGGGATGGAAATTTAGAGATTCTACCGCAAGTCTATAACGTAAAGATGGATATAGTTGGGAACATGATGTTCATACCCGGATATGTATTTAATCTTTGGCCAAACACAATGGGACTCAGTGCAGAGTCCAAAGATTCCGTGCTAAAAAAACTTGGATTGTTGGGTAGTTATTGGACAATAGGCGTAGAGCATTCTTTCGGTGAAGGCGGATTCACTACAACGATAGATGCATACAATGTAACTGTTGGCGAATCACCAACGAGATAGGAGATTGTTATGGGGAAAATTATTAGCAGCATAACAAATAAGTCTTCCTACAACAGGGAGTCAAGTATTATAGACAATCTCAATCTTATTGACAACTGGGATCAAAAACAGTTCTTTTATCTTCGACGAAATAACAAAAATAGAACTATTGCTGTATGGGACAGGGGAAACATGTCTCAACTTAGCGATACAGAAGTTTGTATAAATTTTGTAGCAGATGCTTTCGCAGATTTTCAAACTCATTACCGCAAAAAAGTGGTGAATGGGTTGAAACCTTTTATGGACATGAAGACTCTAAAGGTAGAGAAGGCGTATGTTAGACCAATTGCTGCTTACTTGGAGCACCAAAAGAGACTAGAAGCGCTTCTGTTAGAAAATGTACTAGTTCCAGATGCCAATAGAATAAAAACATTTGAAGATTACGCGGGATGCTTTGATAAGTTTGTTAGAGAGTATGGACACAGATACCCAATATTGTATTCGACTTTTGTCAATTCTCATTACTGCTCTCTTTACTCTACTGGTCTCATGATTGAATTGGGATCACATGGTCACAACAGTGATGAGAAGAGGAGGGAAGCGCTCAATGACGACTCCTTAACGTTCTTTGTTGACTTAGCTAAAGAGTATGGATTTACGGTTCCAAAGCAGGCACCGTGGTGCATCATTGCAAATTTAGATTCTCAAGCGATGCAGAACTATGCTATAGAATATAACGCATTGACCAAGAAAGAGATAATGAAAGAATATTTTTATGAATGCAAGAACCACGACATCGATCTCCTTAAGGGACTAATGTTTAATGGATTGGAAGCATTACAAGAAAAGAATCCTTTGATTGAAATCAATAAAGTGTGTAAGAGTGGAAAACTAAGAAAAGTTACATCCTCAAGAAATCTGCCTGAAACTAAAACATTATTTGATTCTATGTCTTCAAGGCATATGCTTAGAGCGTATATCGAAACTTTGTTGATAGAGAGGCGTGTTAAAATAGAGAAACTAAAACTTGACATACTTTTTGAAGAATGTTATTATATGCTTGAAAAATATAGTTTCGATATCGCCTATACTTTTATCGAGATGAAGATATTAGAAACAAGACCAGACAGGATTAGGTAGTGTACTTTCAGATTATTGATAACAACAAGAAGTGCCTGAAGGTGTTTGCTTCGGGAAACTTTGTTGATTATTCAGGACAAAAAGAATTCTCCAAGACATGGAGACATTCCGCACATCTTTCAAATAGAGATGATATAGACTATGCTATTCTGTATACAGAACAAGGAGATATATTTGCTTCTTGTCCGGGTTTTGTGCAAGAAGCGTGGCAGTCAAGTTCAGGTAGAGTTGCCGCGCTAATAAAATCTGCAAAAACCACTCAGTGTGATATCGAAAACAACTGTATTTACGATTTCATTCCCGATAATTTTTTGCGGGATTTTTTGTCAGACAAGCAAGCGATCATCAGGCATATATTCGAAAGTAAATCAAAACCCTGGCACTACGATGTATTAAGGAAAGCACACATACTCACCGAGGAGATGAATGCGAACTACAATATATTCGATGGCAAACTAAGACGAACGAACTATAGCGTGTTCGGTACAAAAACAGGAAGACTATCAAATGCAAAGGCAGGCATACCGATACTAACACTGAAGAGGGAAGACAGGCACCTACTTCAACCTACAAATGACTTTTTCTTGGAATTAGACTTCAATGCGGCTGAGTTGCGGACCCTGCTATCGCTATCGGGACAAGAGCAACCCGAAGAGGACATCCACGAATGGACATCTGCAAAGGCAGGTGTGGACAGAGAAGATATGAAGAAGCGAACGTTCGCGTGGTTGTACAACCCTGAAGCGTCAGATTCGCTCTTAGAGCGACTTTATGATAGAAATGGTATAAAGGATAGGTTTTATGATAAAAATGCCGTAAAAACGCCTTTCTTGCGTCAAATTATGACAGACGACCGCAGAGCACTAAACTACATCATACAAAGCACAAGCAGTGATATATGCATAACACAGGCGTATAGGTTGCGAGAACTTTTTAAAGAATGTAAAACAAAAATCTGTTATTTAATGCACGATTCTGTTATACTAGATTGTGCAAAAGAAGATAAGGAAAAGTTTCTCGAAGCAAGAAAAATATTTGCTGATACAAGTTTTGGCCAATATAGAGTCAACATGTCTATGGGTAAAAACTTCGGGGAAATGAAAAGAATATAATGTATACTGTTATTGGTTTAGGTGGAGTGGGGTGTAGAGTGGCAAAGTGCTTCTCTGAGTACTCCCAATACAACGTTCTGTGCATAGATGATCAAAAGACTGGGTGGAAAGATCAGGTGCTGATTCCAAAGCAAAGTAAACCTGAAGATTATGAGCAATCGTTTAAAAATTTAACGAAAACTAAGTTAGACAAAATAAAAGAAAATGTTATTTTTGTATTGAGTGGTGCAAGCATGGTTTCTAGCATCGCGTTGCGATTACTGCACCAAATCAAGAAAAAAAATATTACGATACTTTGTATAAGACCGGAGTCGGAACTGATGGATGCAACAGAGTCCGCTCAAGAGAGGGTAATATTTTCTGTATTGCAAGAATACACAAGGTCTGGACTTTTTGAAAGAATGTACTTGACAAGCAATGAGAAAATGGATACTCTTGTAGAAGATGCGAGTATTAAAGAATATTATCCTACGATGAACAGAATGATTGCGTCTGTATTTCACATGATGATGGTCTTTGATCATCAGGATGCAGTTGTTTCCAATTTCTCTGAGACTAATGAAGCAAGGAGAGTGTGCACGCTTGGTATTTTAAATATGGAAAGCGGATCTGAGACAAGGTTTTTTCCTTTTGAAGATACAATGGAAACAAAACTGTACTATGGTATATCTAAGGATACTCTGAATAATGATAAGAACTTACAAAGAAACATTATAAAATTAATCAAAGATAAAAATGAAGAACTGTGCAAATACAGTTATGGCGTTTACGAAACGCAGTACGATTGGGACTTTTGTTATATAAAATATTTTTCTTCGAAAGTCCAAGAATTTTAGTTGACAAACAAAAAAACATTTAGTATATTGTAGAAAGTTGGTCGGGAGATTTGCCGACCTGCTTTAGCCGAAGGTGCAAAAAAATAACATACCATAAGGAGGTAGTAAATATGGCACTTAATATTGAACTAATGAAGCAAAAGATGTCTTCATTAACAGGAAAGGGGGACAAAAAGAATAACTTCTGGCGTCCTCAAGAAGGAGAAAATAATATTCGTATTATTCCCACTCCAGATGGTGACCCATTTAAGGAAAAGTTTTTCCACTATGGCATCGGTGAACAATCGTTTTTGTGCCCAAAGCGCAACTTTGGAGATGATTGTCCAGTATGTAATCTGGGTAACGAGTTGTGGAACGAGGGTACCGAAGATAGCAAGTCTATGGCAAAGACCATGTTTGCAAAGCAGCGATTCTTTTCACCTGTCTTGGTCAGAGGCGAAGAATCAGAAGGTGTAAAGGTGTGGGGGTATGGCAAGTTGGCATACCAGAAGTTACTTGGTATTGTTCTTGACCCTGATTATGGAGACATTACAGATCCAGAAGATGGTAATGACTTAAAATTGATGTATGGAAAGCAACCTGGAGCGTCTTACCCAACCACGGACATTCGCCCACGTCCTCGAAAGTCTGTACTTTGCGATGATGCTGTCGGAGGCGATGAAGCATGCGCAGAGTTGTTGGAAAAGGTTCCAAACCTTGACAATGTTTTTGAGAGAAAAACAACTGCTGAAGTCGCCGCAATCCTTGAGTCCCACTTGAGCACTGGCGAAACATCTGGCGAGGTTACCCGAGGAGGCAATAACACTTCTACAGTTAAGGACTCTATTGAGCAAAGTTTCGATGCTGCGTTCAATGAGATTTCTGGTTAGTGGAGTTTAGTTGATGGGGAAGGTAACAAAAATTAAACCTGGTGGTTTATCCACCAAGGATATAATCGCATCTCTTAACAAATCGTCAGGAGGTGTGGTTGCCTACAATCTTGGAGAAGAGAACCCAACGGAAGTCAAGGAGTGGATTCCGACTGGTTCCCGATGGTTGGATTCTATTACTTGCAAGGGCAGGTACGCGGGAATCCCAGTGGGTAAGATCTCTGAGATTGCAGGACTTGAAGCAACGGGTAAATCATTCATGGCTGCTCAAGTTGCCGCTAATGCCCAGAAGATGGGTTGCCGTGTTGCTTACTTTGATTCAGAGTCTGCTATTGACCCTGACTTTCTCCGGAGAGCAGGATGTGATGTAGACGATGAAGATAGTGGTTTGATTTATATTCAAGCACACTCTGTTGAAATGGTGATGGAGACAATTGAGAATCTTTTAAAGATGCCTGAGAAATGGGTTTTTATCTGGGACTCACTTGCGCTCACTCCTTCAGAGCATGACTTGGAGTCAGACTTCGATCCTCAATCATCTATGGCGATGAAAGCAAGAGTGTTATCAAAGGGCATGCCAAAGTTGGTGCAACCTATTGCTAATGCTGGCGCAACTTTGTTGGTGTTGAATCAGTTGAAGACCAATATTACTAGGTCTCCTTCCGAGGCAATGACAACGCCATACATGACTCCTGGTGGCAAGACACTACCTTATTCTTATTCCTTAAGAATCTGGTTAACAGGAAGAAAAGCGAAAGCATCTTTCGTTACAGATGAAAACGGATTCAGGATTGGATCAGAGGTAAAGTGTAAAATTGAAAAGTCTAGATTCGGGTCGACCGGACGTACTTGTAACTTTAAGATCCTTTGGGGCGACTCTGATACTGTTGGTGTTCAGGACAGGGAAAGTTGGTTTGATGCCATTCAGATTTCAGATAACCTTGAGCAATCTGGCGCTTGGTATGCACTTGTCTATGAAGATGGCACAAGAGAAAAGTTTCAGAGGGCCCATTGGTTAAAGAAGTTGGAAGATGAGAAATTTCAAAAAAGAGTCTTGCAAATCATGGATGAAGATGTTATTATGAAGTTCAGCGAAAAGACAGGCAAAGCATCTGATTTCTATGATCAGGAAGAGGATGTCCCACCAAAGACCGACAGCTAGGTTGGTCCACCCCTGGGAAACCAGGGGTGTTTTTTTATTTAAAGGAGAGTAGGATGCTTGAAAACATACTCAACGACAAAGAATTTATTTATACTGCTATTGGTATGGTTATTATAGGACTTGCCTTGCATAAATGGAAAAAGGACTAGAATGAAAAAACTGCTTATAGTTGATGCACAAAATCAATTTATGCGCTCGTACATTGTTAATCCTACGCTGTCCCCTAATGGAGACCCTCTCGGCGGCGTAGTTGGATTCTTGCAAACAATGAATAAACTGTGCAGACAGGTCCGCCCAGACGCTTTTGTTGTTGTTTGGGATGGCGATGGTGGATCTTCTAAAAGAAGGTCAAAAAACAAAAACTATAAGGCAGGCAGAAAACCGCCCAAACTTAACAGGTGGGCGCAGAATATGAACCCTGCTGAGATCCACACCAATCGAGTGTGGCAGCAGGTTCGTTGTATTGAGTACGTTAATGAGACACCGATCATTCAATTCCGAGAACCGGGTGTTGAAGCGGATGATGTTATATCATATGTTAGCAGTATGCCCATCTTTAAAGAGTGGAATAAAGCTATAGTTTCGAGTGATAAGGATTTTATTCAATTGCTTGATGACAAAACTTTGTTGATTCGACCTACTCAACAGGAGATATTAAACTACAAGAGGGTTTTGGATCAGTACTCTATTCACCCAAGAAACTTTGCTATTGCCAGATCTATGGTTGGAGACAAGAGCGATAACATCGATGGAATATCGGGCGTCGGACTCAAGACTGTAGCAAAAGCATTTCCCTTTCTTGCTGAAGACAGGGACGTTTACCTTAGCGACATTAAGGAGCATGCAGAGACCGTAGATTCTAAATTGTCGGTTTATTCTAAACTTGTTGCAGAATATAAAAAAGTATGCGATAATTATTCAATAATGCAATTGAGCACACCCCTGATATCAGTTCAGTGTGCACAACATATAAATGATACTTTTGGAGAATACAAACCTTTGTTTAATAAAACAGAAATCAACAAAATGTTATCTGTGGACGGACTGATTTCAATCAATATCGACTGCTTAACAACAAGTTTCAACTCTATGGTATCCAACAAAATCGGTTTTAATTAATGCAAGCAGTCAAAAGAGATTTTTCCAAGTTTGGGAAAAGTTTTCAAGAAAACTTATGTCACATCATTCTGGACGATAGACCGTTCGCAGAGCAGATATTTGAAGTGCTAGAGGACAACTTTCTTGAACTCTCCTATCTTCGAGTTTTTGTAAAAAAGATTCGACAGTACAAGGAAAAATATGGAGTCCACCCAACCAGAGATATAATGAAAAGCATAATGCGCACTGGCATTGCAGAAGAGCAAGACTCTGTGCAGAAGTTGTTGAGAGATTATTATGCCAGAGTATTATCTAGACAGATACAAACTGAAGAAGTTGGGTACATTAAGGATACCGCTTTGGATTTTTGCAGAAAGCAGAAACTCCAAGAAGCAATGATGAGGTGTGTGCCTCTTCTTGAAAAATCTTCTTTTGATGAGATAGCGAAAAATATAAATGATGCAATAAAACTGGGTATGTCCAATGATGTTGGTTACGACTACATGAAAGACTTCGAACTCAGGTTTATGGAAAAGTCTCGCGATCCCGTATCTACAGGGTGGGATACTGTTGATAAGATTACTAAGGGCGGACTTGGTAAAGGAGAACTGGGAGTTGTGATTGCACCAACTGGTGCAGGAAAGTCAATGGTACTCGTTCATCTTGGTGCACAAGCACTTCAACGTGGCAAAAATGTTGTGCATTACACTCTTGAACTTGGAGATACCGTTGTTGGAACTAGATATGATAGTTGTATAACAGGTTATCACCTAACTGGCATTAATGTTTTCAAGGAACAAATCTATGACGACCTCAGAGATTTAGAGGGTAAACTTATTATAAAAGAATACCCAACTAGATCCGCTACAATAAGCACTATACGAAATCACGTAGAAAAAATGAAAGTTACAGGTTTTGTACCGGACATGATTATTGTTGACTATGCTGATCTTATAAAACCAACAGGATCATCACGAGAGGAGAAGAGACATCAACTTGAGACGATTTATGAAGAGTTGAGAGGAATATCTCAAGAGGTTGGGTGTCCTGTGTGGACAGCATCCCAGACTAATAGGTCAGCATTAAATGCAGAAGTTATAACAATGGAATCTATTTCAGAAGCATACAATAAGTGTTTTGTTGCTGATTTTATCTTCTCTGTCTCTCGTACAATTGACGACAAAGAGATAAATGGTGGAAGAATTTTTATTGCAAAGAACAGAAATGGGCCCGATGGAATGATTTACCCTATATTTATGGATACCTCTAATGTCAAGATCAAGATCTTGCCAAAGGTACTCACCACAGAAGAAATGGATGACGTGACTAAAAATGCAGCGAAAAAACAAAAAGAATTTATTAGAGAGAGATATCAAAAAATGAAGGGAGGAAGCAAATGAGTTTATCAAATGATATTTTGTCAGAGATCACAGTGCACATGAAGTACGCAAAGTACATTCCAGAAAAAAACAGAAGAGAGACATGGGAAGAACTAGTAACAAGGAATATGCAAATGCACCTTAAGAAGTTCCCAGAACTTGAATTGCAAATAAGAAAAAACTATAAGATGGTTTTCGATAAGAAGGTATTACCCTCTATGAGGTCCCTGCAGTTTGGAGGCAAACCAATTGAAGTTGCCCCTAACCGTATTTTCAACTGTGCATTCATGCCGATCGATGACTGGCGCTCATTTGGTGAGGCAATGTTCCTTTTGCTAGGCGGTACTGGTGTTGGTTACAGTGTGCAGAAGCATCATGTAGAAAAGTTACCAGAGATTCAGAAACCAAACACTAAAAGAACTAGAAGGTTCTTGGTTAATGACTCGATAGAGGGTTGGGCAGATGCTGTAAAGGCGCTGGTCAGATCCTACTTTAACGGTGGATCTAGACTTAGATTTGATTATACGGACATACGACCCAAGGGTGCAGCACTCGTGACGTCAGGTGGTAAAGCACCAGGACCCCAACCCCTGCGTGAATGTCTTGTCAAACTAGAAGGTATGTTATCAGAGAAAGAGAACGGAGATAAGTTATCATCTATTGAAGTTCATGATATGGTGTGCCACATTGCCGACGCTGTGCTTGCAGGTGGTATCAGAAGAGCGGCACTTATTTCACTATTCTCTGCAGATGATGATGATATGATTGCGGCCAAGTCCGGTAACTGGTGGGAGACTAACCCACAGCGTGGACGTGCAAATAACTCTGTCGTTTTACTTCGCCACAAGATTGACAAAGAATATTTTATGAATCTTTGGGACAGAGTCAAAGCATCAGGGGCGGGAGAACCAGGGTTTTATTTCTCTAACGACAAAGATTGGGGTACGAACCCCTGTTGTGAGATCGGACTTAGACCTTACCAGTTCTGCAATCTAACAGAAGTGAATGTTTCAGACCTAGAATCACAAGAAGACTTTGAAGAGAGGGTAAAGGCAGCGACTTTCATTGGCACGCTGCAAGCAAGTTACACAGACTTTCACTATCTTCGTGATGTTTGGCGCAGAACAACAGAAAGAGATGCACTTATCGGCGTATCAATGACTGGTATTGCATCCGGTGCTGTTCTTGATCTTGATATGAAAGCAGCAGCAATCGCAGTTAAGAAAGAGAACTCAAGGGTTGCGGAACTTATTGGTGTTAAACCAGCAGCAAGAACAACTTGCGTGAAACCAGCAGGTACTACAAGTTTAACTGTTGGGACATCCTCTGGTATCCACGCTTGGCATAACGACTACTATATTCGTCGCATTCGAGTTGGTAAGAATGAACCAATCTATTCTTACTTGGTAGAGAATCACCCAGAGTTAATCGAGGATGAATACTTCAGTCCCCATAGCACTGCTGTTATTTCTATTCCACAAAAGGCACCAGAAAACGCTATTATGAGAACGGAGTCAGCGCTTCAGTTACTTAGAAGAGTTAAGAAAGTAACTGACGAGTGGGTGAAACCAGGGTTTAGAAAAGGTCAGAATACTCACAATATCTCTGCAACAGTATCAATCAAGGATGCGGAATGGGTCGACGTTGGTGAGTGGATGTGGGAAAACAGAGAGAGTTACAACGGACTGTCTGTGCTTCCTTACGACGGTGGTACGTACACCCAAGCACCTTTTGAGGATTGCTCAAAAGAAACCTATGAAGCAATGATGGCATCTCTCAGCAATGTTGACCTGACTAGAGTCGTTGAAGAAGAGGACAACACAGATCTTAAGGGTGAAGTTGCTTGTGCAGGCGGTGCTTGTGAGGTTAAATTTGTATGAGTTACTCGAAGCAAGTGATAGACCATTTTGAGAACCCAAGAAATACGGGATCATTAGATAAGAATGACAACTCTGTAGGAACTGGTATTGTCGGCGCACCCGCTTGTGGAGATGTTATGAAATTACAAATCAAAGTAAATGATAACGGAGAAATTGAAGATGCAAAGTTTAAAACATATGGTTGCGGTTCAGCAATTGCATCTTCATCTCTGGTTACAGAATGGATAAAAGGTAAAACTCTTGACGAAGCGCAAGAGATCAAAAACAAAGACATTGCGGAATACCTTTCTCTTCCGCCTGTAAAAATTCACTGTTCTGTCTTAGCTGAAGATGCAATCAAATCTGCCATAGAGGATTATAAAAAGAAAAATGATAACTCTAACTGAATCTGCTGCAAAAAAGATGAAAGCAATGCTAGACAATAAAGATGAGACGGGAGTGCGCGCCGCTGTACAGGGCGGCGGGTGTTCCGGTTTTACTTATAAGTTATTGTTCGATTCGGAGAACAAAGGTGATAAAGTAATAACAGACCAGGGCGTTAAGATCTATGTAGACCCTAAGAGTTTTTTGTATTTGATGGGAACGACGATAGACTTTGTTGATGAATTGAATCAATCTGGATTTAGATTCGTCAACCCCAACGCAAAAAGAACTTGTGGGTGCGGCGAGAGTTTTTCAATTTAGGCACAAAAAATACTTGCATTATTTGATATAATCTAGTATTATTATTCTACCAACAACAAAGAAGGAGATATTATGTTTGGTGACAAAGAAGAAGATTTGTTGACGAAAGACGAACACATCGTCAATTTTATTAAAGCATTTGTTGCTATCGAGCAAGAGATGGAACCCCTGAAGGAACACCTTCGTGATTTGAGATCCAGTTATTCTGAGAACGATTGGTTATCCAAAGAGGATATGCGAATGGCAGTTAAGGTATATAGGATGCTGAAATCTGGCGACGACCTTGAAATGATTACAGATTACTTTAATCATCTCAAGCAAAACTTTGGGGGTGCAGATGTCTGATAGAATCCTAACACTAAAACCTCTCAATAGGTATGTTACAATCGTTCCGCATTTTGTTACAAAGAAGACTGATAACGGGGTTTTATTGCCTGAAGACTTTAAGCAAGAGGAGTCTAGGTTTGTGAAAGCAACGATTGTAGAGATCGCGTCAGACTGTAAAGAAGATCTCAAAAGAGTTCAAAGAACTTCCAAGAGTGAAGTCACTGCTATAGTTGATAGGTCTATGATCGAGGTTGTAGAGTTGGCAGATAGAAAGCATCATGTTATATTAGAGAACTACATCCTTGGCGTCTACAGGAGACCAGATGAAAATTGATTTATTTGGGGACGATATAGGTGCGGTTGAGTACGTTTCACATATGGGTACGGATCTGTCAGTTGTTAATGCGGCACGAGTGTCCTTTGGAGCAGGAAAAGAAGAAGTAGACGAAAAGGATATTAAACTCATCAACTATCTTATGCGCCACAATCATAGTTCTCCTTTTGAACATTGTGTGCTTACTTATAAATTTACTGTGCCTTTGTTTATACGCTCCCAACACCACAGACATCGTACTTGGGCTTATAACGAGATCAGTAGAAGGTACACTTCTGTGGACATGAAGTTTTATGAACCTAGTGAGTTTAGAACTCAGCACAAGTCCAACAGGCAAGCGAGCAACGTGGAGGGCATGATTGATCCCGACATGTCAAAGGGTATGGCCCCAGGCGTCACAGCATCAAGAATGGTAAAAGACCATCACGCTCAATCCCTGTTTCTCTATACTAGGTTGGTAGAGGAGGGTGTTTGCCGCGAGCAAGCAAGAGGCGTCTTACCGCAAAACTTATATACACAGTATTATGGGACAGCAAACTTGCACAACTTACTGAAGTTTGTATCATTGCGCGTGCATGATGGCGCACAGTGGGAAATACAAGAAGTTGCTAAAGCGTGTTTGAGTATTGCGAAGCAGCACTTTCCTCACTCTGTGGAATCTTTTATGAAGCACAAAATGGAGCACTGATGAAGAAACTAACACTTTTACTTTTTCTATTTGCATGTTCAGACAGTAGCGTCACCACTGGAGGTCTAGACGCCGAGAGTATCAGAACTCTAATCTCAGATTCAGCATCGGTCGATGTGCAGGTGGTTCAAATACCGGATATTACGGTTGATGTTTGGGTCGACCCTTGTGCCGATTTGCAAAATACCCACCCAAGGTTTTGCGATTGCAATCCAAATTGTTGCCAACAACAAACTTGGTATTGTCCTCCGCGAGGTGTAGAAGTGCAGGCAAAGTATGCAGTGTTGGATATTTGTGACGAAAACTTGGTGCCTTGTGATAGAAATCGAGATCCAAATTGCCCCCCGGCACAAATAATTGAAGAGACTGGTTGCCAGCATGCCTTTGATTGTCCTCCGGGTATCAATGAAGACTTCACTATGTATTATAATTGCGATATCAATGGTATATCCGGAACACAACAGGTGCGCTGCGATAAGGGTCGCTTGTATTACGGAGAGTGTGTAACCTGTTATGAAGAAGAAGAGGTTTGTGACAGTGTCGACAATGATTGTGATGGTAATGTAGATGAAAATCAACTAAATGCTTGTGGTGGTTGCGGACAGGTGCCCGAAGACATTTGTGATGGTTTGGACAATGATTGCGATGGTAACATCGATGAACAACTTATCAGAGAGTGTACAACTATATGCAACACCGGACTTGAGATGTGTGGTAACGGAGACTGGATTGGGTGTACAGCAGATCGGCCGACTGATGAAGAGTGTGATGGCGAAGATAACGATTGCGACAATCTTGTGGACGAGGGATTAAACTGTCAATGTCCACCAGAAATGGTTGGTGCTTTAGTTCCATGTATGGAGTCTCCTCTTACCTGCGGTATGGGGTTTAAAACTTGCGAGTGTGTGAATGAAGATTGCGAAGTTACTGAGATGACTGAATGTTTTGCTCTTTGTCACTGGGTTCCAGAGTTATCTGAAGGGGTGCCATGTGATCAGTTTGCGGGTATTGCAACAGATCCGGAAGTATGCAATAACTTCGATGAAGATTGTGATTCTTTAATAGATGAGCAACTTACACGACAATGTTATACTGGACCAGAAGGCACCTTGAATGTTGGTGTCTGTAACGAGGGTCAGCAAACCTGCAACATGGGGCAGTGGTACGGACAAGATCAGTCCAGAAGGCAGATTGTAGATTTCTGTGGCGGTGAGGTGCTTCCTAGTGATGAGATTTGTGATGGTGCCGACAACGACTGCGACGGCATAATAGATTATGGTGAAGAGATACCTGAAACAGATATATTATTTATCGTAGACTGGTCCGGATCTATGGAAAACTATATTAATGCGGTGAGAATGGCAATGAACAGGTTCGCTCAAGATTTTTCCGCAGAAGATAAGTTGAAGTGGGGTTTAATTGTGGGACCCAAACTTAGGGTGACCCCTACGGATAACGAAGAGATGCTGATCCTACAATCAGATATATCAAACTTTGAGGATTTTTTGACAGCGTTTTCGAATGTAGGTCAGTTTGACAATCAGACAGGAAATGAGATGCTTAAAGATGCAATATTATTATCGCTCGCTAACATATCCGGAAATGTTGCATATGACTTCGCCCGAGCACGCTGGGCAAACAGAGTAAACTCACACCCAGAACTTAAATTTTTCAAAATCAATTGGCGTACTAACGCCGACAGAATCATTGTAGTGTTCTCTGATGAGCATGCGCAGTCGTTTTTGGTTCCTCGTGTCAATACGGATGTTGTATGGGATGCATTAGATGCGACACCAAACTTAAAGTTTTATGTTTTTGCGCAGAGGAACGCTAGAGTCTGGGACAACTATGCTCAACATGGCAATGGTTCAGTCTTTGAATTGTCGCGCAATCAGCAGCAGATGTATGATGATTTGATGTCGATTCTAGATGAGATATGCTTGTCTGCTGATTCGAGAGATGATTTTGAACCAGTGTCATACAGGCATCGATATGATTATGTTCAGAAAATATGCTACTAGATAGTGTGGTGGTGGGTCGTGGTTTTCACTCACTGCTGAAATCATATACAGAAAAGATTCCTATGGTTTTGGTTAATCACGATTCCCCAACTATCGATTTAAAACTCTCCGATACATTTCACATAGAAAACCTATCAACAGTAAGAGAACTGGAAGCGTGGCAAATGTTAAAGTTCCTTTGTTCAATGGAGGGTTTGATTGTAAATCCTAACCCACTCTCTTATCTTAGGATGGAAGAGGATACTTTGCGCTTTAATGGAGGGCATATTCAATTCAAAAAGTGCCACCTCTTTTCATGTCCAGACTTAAAAACCGACCTTCCGATAGTCAGAATAGATAACGATGATTTATACAGGGTTCTGGATTTTATGAGGTTAAAAATATGTAATGCGTCTAATATAGATACAATATTTCCAAAAGACACATTTATAGACAAGATAGAGTGTTTTGGAAAGAAAGAAGTCGTGGCAGTTTCTACACTTTCAAAAGAACAGTTGACAACTTTTGACTATTCTGATACTATTGTTAGATTCATAACTCAAAAAGTTCTTTTATCTAGCAATGGTCTACACAGACCGCTGATATCAAAAGACTCGGAGAGGAGAAGAAACCCTATACTGACAGTGCTCGAAAGATCGGTCGTACCTATTTCAGAGACAGTATACAGGAGTTCTAGAAAGGTAAAATATTATGACAGAAAAAAGCGAGATGACATCTTCAAAGCATATTGCAGGGATAATACCTGTATCTAAAGTGCAAACTGATATTGATCTTGTCTTACATCCCAGTATGTTACCTATTGCAAACAACTACTATGCTGTGCAGAGAAGTATCGTGGAGTGCTCCTACATGGGGTGCAAAACTATATGGATTGTTTGTGACGACTCAATCGCACCTTTACTCAAAGAGGCATGCGGCGATTTTGTTCTGAGTTTAACACAGCACGAGCGAGCAAAGTTTGCTAATTTTTCTAATGAGATGAAGAGGTATGTACCAATATTTTATGTTCCAATATCATATAAACATATGAACAAGAAAGGGTTGGGCGTATCTGTCATGGAGGGTGTCTATGCGAGTTACACAGTTAGTGACAAGTTAAGTAAGTGGATTTCACCATACAGGTATTATGTCTCTATGCCATATGGAGTATACAACCCAAGAAATGTAGAACTTAGATCGCTTGTTAAAAGCAATGACTCGGTGTTCTTAACACACAATGGAGAAAGTGCTAGAACCGGCGCACATCTTGGGTTTAGTTTTAACATTCGTCAGTTTAAGCACTGCTCCTATCTATTTAAAAGAATGAACGTAAAGAGTCATTATAGTGTTGACAAAGTTTTCGGTGATGATATAATGATAAACAACAGTGAGACATATGAAATAGATTACTACCACGATATTTCTACTTGGCAAGGATATCAGGACATGATGTCGGATCCAATAGCAGTCAATAGTGACTGGAGATATTGTTTTAGTAATGCTTTTAAGAAAGATGAAAGGAAGATAGTTTGAGAGAACAACCGACAATACCATTCGTGGGACTACACGCCCACTCGGTAGCAGGATCAATATTCGATGCATTGGGTTATCCCCAGCAGCATATGGATTTCGCTTTTGATAACGGCATGGATGCTTTGGCTTTGACGGACCATGGAAATGCCAATGGACTTGCATATCAAGTACTGCATGCCAAAAAGATGAAGTCAGAAGGAAAGGAGTTCAAACCAATCTTTGGTTGTGAGGCATACTTTGTGCCAAGTATCGCCAATTGGAAGATTGACTACGAAAAAGCAAGAGAGGAAGCAAAGAACAAAAAAGCACTTGAGTCTATGCAGTCAGGGGCAACAGTTGAGGCAGAGGGGGTCTCTAAAAAGAAAATGAAGTCCATCCTCAACAGAAGAAGTCACATGATTCTTCTTGCAATGAACCAAACAGGACTGCAAAATATCTACAAGATGATTTCTAAGTCTTATACTGGAGATCATTTTTATCGCTATCCACGCATCGACTATGCACTTTTGAAAAAGCACGGTGAAGGCGTCATCGCTGCCTCTGCTTGTCTTGGCGGAGTTTATGCTGGCGACTTCTGGCAAAACAGAGATTTTGGAGAGGATGCAGTACTGGATGCCATGAGGACAACAACTCAGAAGATGCAATCAATCTTTGGAGACCGCTGGTATGGAGAACTTCAGTGGAACAACGTACCAGAACAACACAAGTTAAACCAATTTATTATACAAATGCATTATGAGTTTGGCATTGAACTTATCTCAACAGCGGATTCGCACTACTACTCTCCCGATGCCTGGAAAGATAGAGAACTATATAAGCGACTTGGGTTCCTTGGTCGTAAAGTGGAGTGGTTATCTGACGAGTTACCCATAGATGTTGATGATATTGGTTATGAACTTTACCCAAAGAATGGCGACCAGATGTGGGAGAGTTACAAGAAGTATTCCAAAGAGTGCAATGTGGAGTATGATGACGATGTTGTTCTTAACTCTATTAAGCGCACGTATGATATCGCGCACAATAGGATTGAATCTTTCTTGCCAGACAATGAAGTGCGACTACCAGACTTCGTGGTACCCGATGGATCAACTGCCGGAGAAACTTTGATTGCCCTGTCTGTCGCGGGTGCAAGAAATCTTGGTTTTGCAGATAATCCTGAATATGTTGATAGACTAAAGTACGAAGTAAAGATTATTGAAGACAGAGGTTTCAGTAAGTACTTCTTAACAATGAAAAAGATTGCAGACGAGGCGACGAAGATGCAACTTGCAGGCGCAGGACGCGGTTCTGCTGCGGGTTCTCTAGTTGCCTATGCCTTGGGTATCACCCAAATAGATCCCATCCGTTACGGACTTCAATTTGAGCGTTTTTTGACAAAAGGTGGTTCTGGTTATCCTGATATTGATTACGATGTTTCTGACCCGATGGTTTTGAAAGAGCACTTAATAAATGAGTGGGGTGATAATGTGGTGGTCCCTATCACAAACTGGAATACATTACAGTTAAGGTCTTTGGTCAAAGATATATCAAAGTTTTATGGTATTGAGTTCTCTGAGGTCAATGCTGTAACGAACAAAATGGTGTACGAGGCAACTCCACTTGCGAAGAAGGAACACGGCATCACAGCGGGTGTCTACAACCCTACTTTCGAAGAGTTGATGAAGTATTCGGACTCGTTGCAAAAGTTCTTGCAGAAATATCCAGAAGTTAAGACTCACGTTGACGCACTTTACGGACAGACTCGTTCAGCATCCCGCCACGCTGGTGGAGTGGTGGTGGGCGAGAATCTAAACCAGTGGATGCCCTTGATTAACTCGGGTGGAGTTAGGCAAACCCCATGGTCGGAGGGTCAGAACGTTCGCCACCTTGAACCAATGGGTTTTATTAAGTTTGATATTTTAGGATTGGCATCACTGCGCATGATAGAAGATGCCATCAGGCATGTACTAGTTAGGTATGAGGGTGTCGAAGATCCTACGTTTGATGATATTAAGAATTTTTATGAAGAGAGGTTGCACCCCGAAAAGATTGATCTTGATGATAGGGAGGTGTGGGAAAGTGTATTCCATGAAGGGAAGTGGGCAGGGATATTCCAGTTCACAGAGGGCGGCGCACAGTCATTCTGCAAGAATGCTAAACCAAATAATATTACAGACCTTGCTGCAATTACTTCTATATATCGCCCTGGTCCATTGTCTGCAGGCGTTGACAAGATGTATGTTGGGGCAAAAGAAAACCCAGAAGAGGTAGACTACCTCAACAGTCACGTGCGGGAAGTAACAGAGGAGACATATGGGTTCCTGATCTTTCAAGAACAGATTGCTATGCTTGCTCACAAACTCGGCAAAGATCTATCTCTTGATGAGGGTAATAAGTTGCGCAAACTCCTAACAAAGAAGGGCACTGGTTCTGCCTCGGCAGAGAAGGACAAGATTTACGATAAGTTCAGGCGTGGTTGCCTTGAGAAAGGAATGAAAGAGTATGAAGCTAAGGAGTTATGGGGTAAGTTCGAGTACTTTTCTGGTTACGGTTTTAATAAATCTCATGCCGTTTCCTACTGTGTATTGTCTTTTCAATGCGCTTATCTTCTACATTATTATCCTGAATGCTGGTTAGCAGCGTTCTTAGATAAAGAACCGGACAAGAGGAAAGAGAGGGCGATCAACATTGCAAAGTCGTATGGATATAAGATCGAACCTTTAAATGTTAATACTTCTGGTGTGCGCTGGGAGATCAGCGAGGATGGCAAGACTTTAATCCAACCACTGTCTTCTATCAAGGGACTGGGCGCAACCGCTATTCATCAGATAATGAGCAATAGACCTTTTAACAATATAGAGGAGTTTCTTTTCAGTGAGGACATTGTTTATTCTAAACTAAACAAGAAGGCAATAAACGCACTTTGTTTAAGTCAGGCGCTTAACTGTCTGATGGATGATCGGTTTACAGGACTAAAGCACTTCTGGACCTCAATCGCTATCAAGAGACCAAGAAAGGAAAAGAATCTAATTGAAAACATAGAGTTGTATGCACCAGAGGGCGACCTTACAGAGGAAGAAAAACTTCAGCACCTCGTAAACTTAACAGGTATTTTCCCCGTGAGTATGGTTGTTAATGAGAGGTTGCAGCAGTTGTTTGATGAGCGTATGGTGCCACCTATATCTGAGTACGATGCTGAACTTGGTTACTGTTGGTTCATTCCAAGACAAGTCATCGAAAAGAAAACAAGAAACGGAAAGGATTTTTATCTTGTCAAAGTTATTGACTCGAACTCAGAAGAGAACACTATCAAATGCTGGGGCGTCGACCCCAAGAAAGATAAAGTATATGTCAACAGACCTTATATGGCAAGACTCAACTGGGACCCACAGTGGGGATTTAGCACTAGGTCAGTTAGGAAGATGTTCAAGATGTTAGCATAGGAGGAATAATGGTAGAAAAAAATAGAACTATATTTTGTGACATAGACGGTACGATATTTAAGTATCGCAAGTTTGAGACACTAAAAACGACAAAACCTGAGTTTACCCCAGGTGCGCTAGGTAAGTTAAAAAAGTGGAAAAGAGAGAAGTGTATGATTGTCTTTACTACTGCACGACCAGAAGAATTGAGAGACCACACTGTAAAGGAACTCTTGACTATGGGCGTGCCTTGGGATAAACTGGTCATGGGTATTGAGCGAGGACCAAGGTACTTGATTAATGACATGGACCCAGAGAAACCAGGTATAAGAGCAATAGCATATAGCATCGAGAGAGATAAGGGATTAAAACGAGTTGTTGTAGGAGCAACGGAGGAGATTACAAAGAGATGACAGTAAATATTTATAGAGTAAGACCGGACGTGAAGTTGCCGGTCAGAGCGCACAATACAGATGCTGGGTTAGACTTGTTCTTCTGCCCAGTGGAGGGTGCAGCGGTTAGGATTAATCCAGGACAAAGCGTCTTGCTGGATACTGGTATTAAGATGGAAGTGCCATCAAACTGCATGCTTCAGATTATGAATAAGTCAGGGATCGCAAGCAAGAACCATTTGATTACCGGTGCTTGTGTTGTGGATGAGGGATACACGGGTGAAATATTCGTGAATCTCCATAACATAGGTAAAGACGTTGAATTTATCGAACCTGGTCAAAAAATCGCCCAGGCAATTTTTGTGAGAATTGAAAAACCTGCTTTGCTTGAGATTTGGGAAGATAACATCTATGGCAGCGAGACCTCTCGTGGCGGCGGTGGACTTGGATCTACAGGTTTGGAATGAACGCCAAGAGAAAACTAAAAAGGACAAAGCAAAAGCAAGCAAAGAAAGATGTTGAAGTTACGTTAGGTCTTTTTGATAAATTGCCAGACCATTGCTTGACTTGCTTTGCGCCTTATGATAGACTAAATAAAGAACAAGTGAAAACATGGAATGTTGTGGTCAGAGAGAAAGAAGGTAAAGTAAACCTTTATTGTCCAGATTGCTGGAATAAGGCAACAAATCTCATAAAGGAAATACAAAAGGAAACAAATGAAAAGGCAAACACATAGTTTTGATGATGTGTTACTGATACCCCAATACAGTGACATAGAATCTAGATCGGAGATAGACTTATCGAGACAATTGGGAAGGAGGATACTTAGTATACCCATTATTACCAGTCCGATGGATACGGTCACTGAATCCGCAATGGCTGCTGCCTTCGGTGAGATGGGAGGATTAGCTATAACACACAGGTATTGTGACATGGTAGAGCAATCTAAGATGACTCCTTTTAGTGCGGCCGCTGCTATTGGCGTCACAGGTGACTTTATGAAAAGGATTGAATTCCTTATGGCAGATTCTAGGATTGATACGTTTTGCCTGGATGTAGCACACGGACACCACATATTGGTTGAAAGAGCATTGAAATCTATAAGAGATAAGTGGGGTAATGATGTCAACATTATTGCTGGTAATGTTGCAACACCAAAGGCATACGTAGATCTGTCTGATTGGGGCGCTGATGCTGTTCGTGTAGGTATAGGTGGTGGATCTATTTGCTCTACGAGGATCCAGACGGGTCATGGCGTCCCGACTTTTGAGTCCGTTTTAACCTGTAGTTACGAGGACGGTGCTACCATCATCGCCGACGGTGGCATTAAAACAGCGGGAGATATTGTTAAAGCGCTTGCCGCTGGCGCAGATTTTGTCATGCTCGGTTCGATGCTTGCAGGCACAGATGAAAGTCCGGGTGATGTATTCGTCAGCAATAATGGCAAGTCTTTTAAGGTCTATCGAGGTATGGCATCTAAAGAAGCGCAAAGAGACTGGAGGGGTGAGGCGCGCTCACTGGAGGGCATTTCGACCACCATATCAGCAAAGGGTTCGGTTGTTGATGTGGTGGCGGACTTACTTCAAAACATAAGATCAGGACTGTCTTACTCTGGTGCTAGAAACATAACCCAGTTGCAGGCAAAGGCAGAGTTTATTGTTCAGTCTGCTGCTTCTCAGGTAGAAAGCAGTACTCATATTTTGAGGACTAAATGAGTTACTATAGATATGGAAAAGAAGAGAAAAAGATAACGTTCGCTGATACAGATAAGCGCCATGCAGAATTAAGATTAAAACTTCGAAGAGATGGAATAAGTCAGGTTGACTTTTTTAAGTCAATGGTGACTGGATATATTGATAACGATCCAAATATATTGATGTATATTACAAAAGTAAAACAGGAGAAACAGAAAGTTGGAAAAAAGAAAATTGCTAGACAAAATGAAGACATCAAACAAGGAAATCAGACCCTTCAAGATCTTGGGATCACCGAGAGGGATATTGACTTTGTCTTTGATCTGATTGAGAATGGAGATGAAGATATTTAATGAGTACATTACCAGAGTGTGCTGAGAAGTGCAAACAGGAAACAAAGTCGTGTTCGAACAAGGAGTGCAGAATGTGGATCGACTACGAAAAAGAAAAGAACTGCTGTCTTATTTCGATACAGGAAAAGCAAATAAAGTCTGCAGGCAAATCCCTAACTTTACATGAGGTAGGGGAAAGACTTGGCATCAATTATTTGAAAGTCAGGCAGATTGAGATGGCAGCGTTGAAAAAACTGTCAAATAAAATGGAGGTAAAAGAACTTTTTGCCGAAATTGAAGACTAAATTAATATACTTTTAGGAAAAAATAATTCTATTTATTATTGTTAACACAAAACTACATTTGTTATAAGGAGAATGACATGTCAAATAACAAGAAGAAAGCGCTTTTAAACGAAGCAGCAACCAGAAGATTTTGGAAGTTGGCGGGACTCAAGCCAATCCATGAAAAAGCATTTGTCTTCGAAGAGGAAGAAGAACTCGAAGAGATGCGTGCCAAGAAGGAAGACGAGAAAGATGAAGTCGACGAAGGCATGCGCGGTAAGAAAGAAGACGAAGACCTTGATGAAGGTATGCGCGGAAAGAAAGAAGACGAAGACCTCGATGAAGGTATGCGCGGAAAGAAAGAAGACAAACAAGAAGTCGACGAGGAATTTGGCGGGTTGAAGTCGAGCGGAATCAAAGGCGTTTACGATATGACTGCCAGGATGAAAGAATTAGACGACGAACCAGAGGTAGAAGTAACTCCCTCGGGAACAAAAATAACCACTGCCAAACTACGCTCAATGGATGGCAAACCTGTGAAGAAGAAGACAAACGAGCAAGATCTTGAAGAAGAGATGGAAATCGATGAGATGGGTATGGATGCAGCAGCAGAAGACGAACCAGAGATGGACATGGGTGCTGAAGAAGGTCCAGAAGACGGTCAGGATGTAGAGGTAGATGTACCAGAGGGCGATGTTGCTTCTCTTAGAACTGCTCGTGATATCCTTGATCAGATTCTTTCCGCAGTTGATGGTGGCGATGCAGAACCAGAGATGGATGCAGAAGAACCAGCAATGGATGACGAACCAGAGATGGACATGGGTGATGATGACGAACTTAACGAGGTCGATCAGGAAGAACTTGAAGAAGTCGCTGAGAGAATCGCTCAACGTGTTGCAAAGCGCATTGCAGAGTCACTCAAAAGAAAGTAATCATTTTACTTGACTCATCAGAAAGGAACTGTTAGTCTAATAGCATGAAGACCGAATTTATATACGCACTCTTTTGGTTCTCAATGGGTGCGTTCCTACACCATGCAATATTTATTTTTCGCTCAATAAAAGAGAAGCAGGAGTTCTACGCTGAATTCGCGAAGAACATGTCTGCTCTCTCTTCTATATTTTTAGGTCAACTTAAAAATGTCATAGATATCAAAAAATCTGTTATGAAAGAGATGGGGTTAGATGATGAAAAGATAGAAGAAGAGTGTCAAGTGGAGGAAGCATTTGTAAAAAATTGGAAAGTATTGTATGCTACCACCATATTAACAAACATACCGAGAGACATCGCATCAAAAATAGTAAAAAAGGAGTTACCATGATCGACGTTGTTTGCTGGAAAGAACTAAAGAGAGAAGACAACACTATTGCCTGTAGATTACAGGTGCACTACACCGACCAACGCAGAGTTAAAACTGTATTAAAAGAACTGCAAGAGTGGGATGAATCGGGCAGTGGTTTCAATCCCAAGAAAAAGGAGTCGCTACTTATTTTTACAAGGAACTTTCCAGATGATGGTAAGTGGAGAAGTTTTCTTAAGAGTTTCCCGTATAGAATCACAGAAAAGACAATGACAGGAAAGGAGAAAGTATACAATGCCAAAAAAGTTATCGGATAAGGATTTAAAGAACTTTGAAGACTTCGTGATTGTAAATGAAACCACCAAGAAGAAAAAGAAAGAAAAGAAAAAAGAAGAGCAAATATTAGAAGAGTTTGTTGATGAATCTACCGGGAAGGAAGGCAAGCAACCAATCTATATCATCAACAATATCGCTGGTAAGGACGATAAGGATGACATCAGGGCAATCAATTGTTATGGCGACATAACAGAAAGAATGGGTTCCGAGGTTGTTCAGGCAATGCTGTACTTCAATCACTCAAGACTTGATATTATTGAAGATGCAGAAGGCAATACACACGAGGTGGTAAGACCATTTAGGATGTACATCTCCACTCATGGTGGCATAGTCTCTGATATGTTCTCCATTCTTGATGTTATGGACATGATTAAAGAAGACTGTGTTATTGAGACAGTCGGTCTTGGCAAGGTAATGTCAGCGGGTGTTCTAATGCTTGCGAACGGGACTAAGGGCAGAAGAAAGATTGGAAAGAACTGCAGGGTGATGCTTCACAGTGTCATCAGTGGACACCATGGTTCTTTCCCTAACGTAGAGAATCAAATGCGTGAAACAAAGGCATTGCAAGATATGTATTTTGACTACCTCTGCTCATGCACCAAGTTGACTAGGAAGAAGATTAAAAAGTTACTTTTAAACAACGTTGATGTCTATTTATCTGCAGAGGAAGCAATCGAATATGGCATTGCTGATGAGTTTCTATGAGTGATTTAGACCTTTTAGTTGAAATGTTTGCCAAGGTGGGTCGACCCGTTGTTGAGAAGAAGTCTGCTGGTAAAAAACCAACCATAACTTATGAACCAATTGTTTTGGACCTCAGTTGGATGAACGACTACGACGCGGCAACTGCTCCAGAATCTCAAAGAAGGTTTGAGACGGCCGTAGCAAACATTGCCCCTGGTGACATATCACAACTTGGTGAATTGGTATCCAACCTTAACAACTTCCTAAATACACCCGCCAAGCAGTTGATCAATGATCACGTCACTGCTATCGCAATGGTGGATGTTATGAGGACGTTGTATCACCTATTAACGTCACCCAACCCGTCTGTAAAGGGGTATACTTTTGAGCAGTTCATCGCAAAACTCTTCGGCGGCAAAGTTATAAAAGGAATCGCAGACAACATTGCTGACGTTGAGTTTCCGCAGGGTAATGTGTCGCTAAAGTTTGTAAAACCGAAGTCATCAGTAAAAGGTTCCTATGCGAATCTAAGTGCAGAGGTTCAGAAGAATGAAGAGATAAGGTATTATGTCGGAGAGAAGATCTTAGACAAGAAGAATCCGAAGATTCGATTCTATACCTTCGTAATCACTCGCGAACAAGCCATATACATGCTCCGAACAATTAAGAAAAACAAGATGAGTCCACTATTGGATAAGAAAGGTAACGCGTTCTCTCTTTCACCAACTGAGTTGAATAAAGGTGTCTATCAGATGAAAGAACTTGGGGTCCTTAACATGGGAGACATGGTCGGTAAGACTGACGCGATCTTTCGGTTGCTGGATCAGAAGTTTCAAGGATTGTTTTCCACCCTACAGGAACTCGCAGAGGCAGCGGATAGATTTAAGACAGACTCCGCTACAACATCAGACCCTGGTAAAAGACAGCAGTCCAAGCAAGACACGATAAAGAAGACTGACGCTACAAAGGCAGCAGCACAAAAAATCTAACAAACCACTTGACATCTAGTATATACTTGTTTATAATATAATCATACAAAGTGAGGTTAAATGAAACACTATTCAGACGGTAAGGATTTACATCAACTGATGCTTGATGGGGTCAATCAACTTGCCGACAATGTAGCATCAACATATGGACCCAAGGGTCGTAACGTAATATTAAGGAAGAAAGATGGCAAACCGATCATCACCAAAGATGGAGTCACTGTTGCGAGATTTGTATCTCTCGAAGATCCGTTCCAGGATGCAGCAGTTGAAATTGTCAAGCAAGCATCAGAGAAAACGAACTCCGATGCGGGAGACGGCACCACTACATCAACAATCCTAGCAAGAGCAATCTTTGCAAAGTCTCTTGAACTTATTGAAAGAGGATTAAGTCCTGTGGAGGTCAAGCGTGGTTTAGATAAGGTATGTAAACTTGTCTGTGAGAAGATAGAGGAAAAGTCTAAACCAATCTCTAGCGCAGAAGATGTGGCATTTGTTGCAAAGATCTCTGCCAACAATGATCAGGTCATTGGTGATCTTATCTCCACTGCTGTAGACAAAGTGGGCAAGGGAGGTTCAGTAACTATTGAAGATGGTAGGTCAACTGAAACAACTCTTGATTTAGTCGAGGGTTTTAGGTTTCAGTCAGGATACTTATCGAACTACTTTGTAACGGATGAAAGAAGAAATGTTTGTAGATATGAGAATGCTTTACTTTTCCTGTGCGACGCCCAAGTCGACCAGGTCCAAGTTATTTTACCAGTACTGGAAATTGCTGCAAGAGAACAGAAACCAATCGTATTAATTTGCGATGATGTCGAGGGACAAGCACTATCTGCGCTTGTTATGAACTCTGCGCGAGGATCAATGAAGGTTGCCGCTGTAAAATCTCCCAAGTACGGTGAAGAGCGCAGAGCAGTCATGCAGGATCTTGCTATTGCTACCGGTGCCAGGTACTTTAGAACAATGATGGGCGATCAAGTTAGGGATGTAACTATTAATGATTTGGGAACCTGTCACAACATAGAGATCTCTAAGTACGGTACGATCATTGTCGGCGGCGGAGGAGATACCGAAGAGATGTCTCAGCGGATTGAGGATCTGAAGCAACAAGTTAAGGATGCAGAGTCTCTTGTTGATGCAGAACAGATTCAGGAGCGAGTAACCAGATTGTCTAGTGGTGTTGCTATTGTTCGTGTTGGCGCAGCAACAGAGATAGAAATGATTGAAAAGAAGCATCGCATAGAAGATGCGCTAGAAGCGGTCAGGTCTGCACAACAAGAAGGCATCGTTCCAGGTGGAGGACTGACGCTATATAGAATCTCTCAAACGATTTTGGATGACATCAGGAATGTTGAGTTGACGGAAGATCAGAAGTTTGCTGCGGAAATCTTTTATGATGTTCTTAGGTCTCCGATCAAAGAGATGGCAGAGAATGCAGGGTTTACATTTGATGAGGTTGACGGAGTTTTGTCTAATGAATCAGACAATACCGGATTTAATTTCTTGACAGGACAACCCGTAGATATGTATAATAGTGGTGTTGTTGACCCAGCAAAGGTTACTAAAAACGCACTGAGAAATGCAGTCTCGGCTGCGGGTACATTGCTGACAACTAATTTTGCAATTATTGAAGAACGAGGAACTCCATAGTACTACTTATAATAGGCACGTTGTGGAGGGTTTATAATGTCTGATAGTGATCTTTCCCGAGATTTGATGGTTGAGTTAACTAGAAAGTTAGATAAGTTATGTCTTACTATGGAAGCGGTTAGAGAAAAGCAAGACGAAATGATAGAGAACGTTTCTAAGATAAAAGAAGCAGTCTATAACCCCGACGAAGGTCTCTACGCCAGAATCAGAGCACTAGAAGCATGGAAGAACACCTCCTCTAAAATTTTATGGATACTATTCACTGGAATTGTCGGTTTGGCAAGTGCAGTAGTTATTAAGTTGCTTTAAAACAAAGGAGAGAAATGAAAGTTAAAGTTTCGTATACGGTTGATTTCAATGACATCCCCGATGTTGTGAGGGATATCGTTAGCAAGGCGCAGACTTTGCAGCAGGAGATGTGTGAACTATCTGAGGGATTACACAGTGGTGATCTTGGAGTTAGATCTCTGAAAGATCTTGGTAGGTTGAGAGAAATCTCTTCTGAACTAACAGAAAGTTACTCTGACTGTGAGTCTATTCTATCTGGATTCTTCGGTGCAGTATTTAATCCGCAAGAGACCAGAGAGGAGGAGTCGGATGATAACACTTAATGTAATCCGGAGAGGCGGACCTCCACTTTTTAATCACAGAACAGAGACTCTGTGCCTTAATCCAACCAGCATTGTTTCAATTGCACCCGCAAATCATAACAGATCTATCATTAAAGAAGTTAATGGTTCACCCTCAGATTCAATTGACATCTCAGAGGTGGAATATACCATCGGGTCTAGGGCAGAAAAGATATTAGTTGTTGGTAGTTATGAAGAGATATTGAGGGAGACCAGAGGTAGCAGGAGACTTTTGAATGGATAGGGGTGATCAGTACATTGTTTTTGGATTATCTACATGCCCCTTTTGTGAGGAAGCAGTTGCGCTTTTGTCGTTTTTGGGTTATAATCACGAATACTACACTCTTGATGACAACCCTGAGTATTTAAAAGAACTGAAAGAGTTTTATCAACAAAGGACGGTGCCAATGATTCTTCGGGTCGGTGGAGAGGATTCGATAGTTAGGTTTATTGGTGGATGTGACGACCTAAAGAGAGAGTTAAATGATTAAGTGTGATCTACAAGAAATAAAAGAACATGAGATTCTAGCAGAGAAAAAGAAAAAGCGATTCGGAAGATATCACGGGTCTATGTTTTGGAACTTGCCAGGATTTGGCAAAAAGAAGTGGATAGTCGCGACCAGAATAGAATTCAAAGAAGATGTCCCTGATGGATTAACAGATAAAGAGGTGATTGATAGGTGTGTGGATTACTTGAATACTCCGCCCCCAAGAAGAAAGTTCCAAAGAAGGATTACCAAACCAAAGTACGGTATGTTAGAACTGTACAGTGGAAAGATAATCACAAAAGATGGAGAGAAATATATTAGTGCACTTTTGATTACTGATCAGAGAACTAATAAGCACTTCTGGGGTCGCGGCATTGTCACAGCAAAATGATTTTAAGTACAAGTTCAGAAGAAAATCTTATGAAGAGTGGAGGCAGATGGCATCCCAACACTCTCTCGTATCCGGAGAGGTGCTTAAGTTAGAGGAACTGAAACTGTCAGAGCATGTTCAGATAGAACTAAGTAAGTTAAACATCAACTCATATTTGTTCAAAGAATATATGAGTAGTCTTGATCCGTTCCTAGAGGAGGATGCTGATGGGTACTTAGATCTTACAGAGGTTGAGGTTGCTAATATATGGAAGTGTCTTACTGCTCTCTCTGAATCTAAAAAAGAATTAATAAAGTCTTCTATAAGTTTGGAAGTGCACTGATGAATTTATATATTGGAATAGTTCTCGTGTTTCTTGGGCAAGCAATCGGGTGGTTTCAGTTAAATGCTCAATATATTTCAGAGTGGTGGAAAGATAAACCCATCGCTGCAGCATTTTTCCTGGGTGTTCCATGTTCTATTGCTTTTTGGTATTCCTGGAAACTTATAGTGGACGAGACAGGTTCAGTGTGGACCGCTAGATTTATAGGATCATCCGCTGGTTTAATATTGTTCCCCGTTTTAACTTGGTTTCTTCTAGGGGAGTCTATGTTTAATCCGAAAACTTTGATATGTTTTGGATTGGCAATTATAATAATTTTAATTCAACTTTTCTATTGACACGACAAATCTAGTGTTTATAATATTAGTATGGTTGTGTTGCTTCGGGACTCAACCATAAATTGCAACTTGCTTAATAAGGAGGATATAATATGACACACGCAATTGCTACATATCGACCAGGACTACTTGGTCACAAAGTTATCAATGAGGTCTTTGATAATTTCTTCAATGACTTCCCAACACACTTGAAGGCATCTACACAGGGATACCCCGTTGCCGACATTTATCGAGACGATGATGGTTCCACTGTGCTAGAGTTTGCATTGGCAGGGTTCAAGAAGAAAGAACTCTCTATTGACATTCAGCCGGATAAGAGAAGTATTACTATTGCTGGACAAGTTGATGAAAATAATCAAAAGAGGCAGAGGATTGCTCGTAGGAACTTTACAAGAACGTACGTTAACTATGATGACAACCTAGACTTGTCACAAGCTAAAGCATCGTTCGAGAATGGTTTGTTATCAGTTAGAGTCCCACAGCGACCAGAAGTCCAACCACTGTCAATTAAGATTGACTAAATGAAGCGGAGGGGCATTTGCCCCTCCGTTACTTCTATCACCTACTAATTACTACAACGCAAAAAAGACGGTTTAATCATGAATGAAATAGAAGATTACTTTGATTCCTTAGTCAGTGAGAAAGAAGAGCGCTCAAGACAGACGGGCGTATTTCAGTTTTATTTGATGTTAGGGTATAAGGCAGAGACAGCAGGAGAAAAAGGATATAGAGGTCTTGAGGACATCGTTGCAGACATTCGTGCTATCCCTAGCGTAACTGTTGTCACAATAATGGTAAAAAATCAAAAGATTTCCGATACAGATTATATTGCAGGTTTGAGAATCAAGTTCATACCAAGTTTGCCCGGAATGCTTCGTTCGCCAGAGGATGCAAAACTAAAGATTCTCAGAACGATAAAGCAAACTAAAGGTGTCCGTAAAATATTTAAAATTTCACAAGGATTTGAAAAGACTACGGTATGAATACTGATCTTATTTTGGAATACTTTTTAGAATATCTGACAGAAAGAAAAACACTGCAACTAAAATCCTATCACTTGACAGAAGAACCTGACTCATCTATCATTAGACTTGATCTGAAAGATGACGGTGACGACAGGTCTGTTGAGGCATCGGGCGTAGGCATGATAGATGCCGGTTTTAACTCGTTGATTAGTTATTTCTCAACAAAGTACCCATCACTCAACACAGTAAAACTAGAAGATGTTTATTTTCAGGTCGACCATCGTTCTGGTAGAGACGTTTCATTTAAATCAAAGATGGAAATCAAACTAGAGTTTAGTAATCACTGCAAAGATAAATCATTGTTTTCAGGCAAGACTAGATCAATGGGTTACACAGGAGTTAGTGTTCTTGTTTCCGCTATTGAGTTCTACATAAACTGTGAACTTTTGTTTAAGAGAATGAAATTTCTTTTAGAGGATGCTGAACAACGCGGCCGCTTTGACGTTGCTTCTAGATACAAATACATTCTCTCCAGGGTTGTGGAGGTGACAAACTATCAAACTATCGCATAAATTGTTAGAAACCATATCGCTTTTGTTATGGTCAGCAATACTAACTGGCGGCATCATTCTTCTCAAACATCACTTTGAAGGTAAGACCGAACAAACTAAATGTATCTGCCCCTAGTTAGTGTATGAGGTCAAGGAAGCCGCAAATCGGAGACATCGTTCATCATTGCCTGTTTTTGCGCTATGAATGGTCTGCTCTTCTGTTAAAAATAGAAAAACAACAAGGAGACACAGAAAAAGGGTTCGTAAAGATGATTCCAGGAACTAAATATGAAGACTACTTCTTAAGAATAAAAGAGTCATCCAATGGTTACGGATGGGTCTACAAGAAGTGGTTGTGGGTCTATATTCAGGAGGAATCAACATGAATTTAAAGAAATTAAAACCTATATTTTATGAAAACTCAAGAGTTCCCATCTGGTTGTCGAAGATCGCACCTATCAATGTGTGGGCAAATTCATTTGCAATCTGGGTTTGGTGCAGAGGAGAGATGTCAGAAAAAACTAAGAGGCACGAGACGATCCATTTTCAGCAGCAACTGGAACTTGGATTCGCCTTACATTGGATATTGTACGCCTTATCGTGGACAGCGGGTTACATCAGGTATGGAAATGGTCGAGATGCATACTACAATTGTATGTTCGAAAGAGAGGCATATGACAATGACCAGGATGAAGATTACCTTGAAAACAGACCACGCTTTGCATGGATTAAATATATCGGGAGACCAGTGTTATGATTATCAAGAATGGATCAAGAGGTGAAGACGTCAAAGAACTTCAGCGAGCACTTAAAGTCCTTGGATACAACGTTGGTGTGTCGGACGGTATCTTCGGCACCGCTACAGAGATACAAGTAGAGAAGTTCCAAGAATCGGTAGAACTACATCCAGATGGAATTGTTGGGAAGGGCACACTCAAAGAAATAAATGAGGCACTCGACAAATCTGGAAACTCTAACTTGAAGTTCGAACTAGGGGACTATCCAGACCCAGAAGAACCATCAAATAGAATGTCTTGGACAAAAGTAGAGGCGGACCAAGTGGAAGGTAGTAAGGGTTATTCATACTTCAGGTTGCGAGAGGACGCAGCAAAAGCGTACAATGCGCTCAGGTATGAAGTCTTGTCTTTGGGTGGCGTCATCACTAGTGCTGGCGCTAAGAGACCACTATCTGATAGCAAGAGGATGAAAAGTAGGTCAATTAAGTCGCTACACTACACCGGACTTGCGTTTGATATGGCACTTGACTCCGGTATGAATAACCCAAAAAGGGAAAGGTTTGTTATCGAGGAACTAGATGATAGAGAGTGGAACGTTTGGTGTAGAACCAGCAAAGAAAGTGTCGACATCAGGAAGATACAGGGTTATACTTACAACAACACTAAAGTAACGGTTGAAGATAGGTTCTTTTCTTTTACTGATATTGCGAAGAAGCATGGGTTTCACCCTATCAAGTCCAGAAGATCTTTTAAGAAGGGTGGTAGTTATCTCGGAGCAGAATGGTGGCACTTCCAGTATGAGAAGGCACTAGAACCAGGTACATCAACCTTTGGCGGAGAACTGTTGAAGATTTACACTCTTGCAGAATGCAGGAACTTTGGTCCATGGGAAACTGTAAAGCACTGTACGTGGCAAGAAAGTTGGTGGTAAAGAAAATAGCTTGACATTCAATCAAAGATTCCCTATATTATATAAACAGCAACAAGAAAGGAATAGAGTATGAATCTCGGATATGCATGCATTAACATGAACCTATCTACACTTCCCAAATCAAAGCGAGTCACGACGAATCGCTCCATGATCAAGAAGACCTTCCAGCAGAAGGGTATTGCCTACGCATCAGAGTTGGGATTGCAGAACTGCAGAGACCTTCTGACTATTCTGCAGTGGAACGAAGCAAACGGTATCAAGTTTTTCCGAATGACTTCGGATCTCCTACCTTGGTCTTCAGAGTACAACCTCAAAGACTTGCCTGACTATGAAGACATATGCTATTGGCTTTGCGAAGCAGGGATGTTCGCAGAAGAACATGGACATCGTATCACTACACACCCTGGTCCGTTCAACGTGCTTGGTTCACCAAATGAGAACACGGTTCGTAAAACTATCAAAGACCTTGAAACACACTCAGAAGTGTTCGACCTGATGGGTCTACCTGATACCCCTTATGCTAAGATTAATATTCACATCGGTGGTACATATGGTGGCGACTTCTCAAATACAGCAGACCGTTGGTGTCGCAACTTCCTAAAGTTATCGCCCAACTGTCAAAACCGCATCACGGTGGAGAACGACGATAAGGCATCAATGTGGTCTACTCGCCATCTGTATGATTACATTCATAAAGTAATTCACATTCCTATTGTGTTTGACTATCATCATCATCGATTTTGCACAGGTGGACAGACTGAAGGCGAGGCACTACAACTTGCAGCATCAACTTGGCACGGCGTGACACCGGTCGTACACCTATCTGAGTCTCGCCGCGAGGAACAGGGCGATGTGAAGATCAAAGAACAAGCACATTCAGATTATATTTACAAACCAGTTGATAATTATGGTGTCAACTATGATATGATGCTAGAATGCAAGAAGAAAGAACTTGCATTGATTAAGTATCGAGCAATACTAAACATGGAGATGATAATAAGTGGTTCAGAAGAAAAGGCATATTGCTAAAGCGCTTACATGGAGATTAGTCGGGACAATGGATACGTTCCTATTGGCATGGTTCTTGACAGGTAGTATAGAATTGGGCGCTGCTTTTAGTGGTATTGAAATATTAACAAAGACAATCCTTTATTATATTCACGAGAGAACGTGGTATAGTTTTAAGTGGGGCGTGGACAAAGATTGAAAAAAGGCGACCTTGTTGAATACACACACTGGGAAGACGATCCTCTGCTCACACCAAGGACAAAGGTGGGAATAATATTGGAGGAACCAAACGAGGTTGGCAAGTTGCGCGTCTTGTTTGGTAACATAAAGATGTGGGTATGGTCCGGTGACATAAGGATATTAAGCAATGTTGGTGGATGAGATAGAGTGGCAAAATGTTGTCACTATGGAAAACAAAGAGTGGTATATAGGAGCGGTTGTGCTCTTGTTGTTGTTGCAGGCATATATATTTTGGAAAACTAGACCATGAAGTATGAGAACAATGTTAAAAAAGGTGACATGATTTTGACTGAGATTGGTTCTGCTGTGCTTGTGAGAGAAACAAGAGCTAAGTGGTTTTACTTGTTCAGGAGCAAGATCATAGGTATCCGTAAGTCAGAGTTTTGGGAAATGGTAGATATGGGAAAGTTGGGCATTTCATATGCCTCCAATAAAAAATATAGAACAAAGCAAAGAAAATACAGGACTCTTGATCTAACAAAGACACACGCAACTGAAGATCATGAGGGATTGTTTTTAGACTTTTTGGATTTCGCTAAACCTCCTTTTAATATTGCGTACAATGTATATTCGGACCTTGACCTTGACTTTTTTGTTGACAAAGCAAGCAAACTTGGGTTAGAATATGAAATAGATAGAGCGAGATTTGGGACAAACTTATTAAGGATATATGATGCTTGAAGCAACAATTTACCTCTTCAGCGATGGAGAGTGGACAACTAGAACTACAACATTTCCATTCAAAACTGAAGCAACCCTAAAAAAGCACTTGACTTCAATCTACGGAAAGAGTAAGATGGAAGATGTGTTTTGGGACATTATTGAACCCGAACCAGAAGAGGGTCTTGAAGAAATTGAAACAGAACCAGACACAGAACTCGGTCTATATTTTAAAAAGAAAGGCATAAAAAAGAAGGTCAATAAGTGAAACCACCTGAGTTAAAAATATTTACTGGTCCGATGTTTGGTGGCAAAACAACAAGGATGCTTGCAGTACTGGAGAGGTACAGATATCAGCACAGGAACGTTGTATTGTTTAAACCAAATGTTGACAAGAGATATTCTGATAGCAAGGTGGTAACACATAAAGGGCAGGAGCACACCTCTATACTAGTGAGTGTTGGATCGGAGATCCTTGAGCAGGCACTGAACGCCGATGTCGTGGCAGTAGATGAACTGTTTATGATTCCTGGTTCTGCTGATGCTTGTCTTGAGTTATACAAGATGGGAAAGACTGTGTTGGTTTCAACGCTACAACTCTCCTCTCATCCTGACGGATATAACTCTTTTAGGGAAGTGAAGGACTTGATGCCATGGGCAACTAAGATAGAGGTGTGCCCTGCAGTTTGCTCGGAGTGTGACAGGGATGCCTATTACACAAAAAGGTTGGAGGGTAAGCAGGACAGTGATATATTGGTTGGAGGCGCTGAGTCTTATCAACCTGTGTGCTGGAAACATTCCATTATAGGCAAAACAAAGATATGAAAAGCGCAAGGAGAAATCAGTGAAGATTTAAAAAAGCAAAATTATGTTTAGATAAAATGATTGAAAAAATAACCAAACAGGAGAAATAAAATGGGAAAGAAAACAATCGCAAAAGCAGGACGCAGTGTTCAAGTTCATTACAAGGGCACATTTAAGGACGGAACTACGTTTGATAGTTCTTATGAGAGAGGAGAACCGATTAGTTTTACTGTAGGTGCAGGTGAGATGATTCCTGGATTTGATAGTGCTGTCACAGGCATGAAGGTAGGACAAACAAAAAACATATCAATCGCTTCAGATGAAGCGTACGGTGCTCACAATCCAGAAGGAGTACAGGAAGTAAACAAGGAACACTTTCCTGAGAATTTTGAGTTTGAGACTGGAGTTGTCATTGAGGGTCAAGTGGGCACTCAACCAGTCAGGGGTATCATTAACTCAATCAACGAAAGCACTGTGACAGTTGATTTTAATCATCCGATGGCAGGCAAGGATCTTAACTTTGAAATAGAGTTGGTGAAAGTTGTCTAAAATACTCTATTTAGAGTATGGATAGAGCATTTAAGGTTGGTCAAAAGGTCTATCTCAGGGACTATCCCTGGGGTAAACCTTTAAATATATTTGGTAAAATTGTTGGATATATTAGCAAGGATACATACAATGTCCTCTTATCCAACGGAATAAACGCAGGGACAATAAGATCCTTTAGAGAGTGGAGTTTAACGAAAGAAGAATGTCCCGCAACAGTTCAGAAACAAGAAGAGGTAGGGGATACCACTGGAAATCATTTCACGCTGACCGATATGGAATAATGCAATCAGAGTGTTCAGGTTATTTTATTGACAACCTAGACACCAAGTCTATCGAAGAGGCGAAAGGTACATTTGAAAAAATATTTATTCACATCCGAGAGGTAATGAGTGGTTTAAGAGGGACACCACTTGAAGATGAAGATTTAAATATCTGCCACCAGATCGCACGAACTCTATCAAGGAAATTTAAAGAGATTTGAGAATTAGGAAGAAAGATCTGAAAAGGGGTATGCTCGTCAAGTTAGATGACAGAGACTGGTCTAATTTTGTCGATACCTCAAACATTGGTGTGGTTATGTCCTGGGAAGGAAAGTCGGTAGACGTGCTTTTTGTTAACGGTGTTCGTGAAAAGCATTGGATCTGGAGTTTATGTGAAGTAGGTGATAGTTGGAGATCTTGTTAGATGGGTGCATGAATACACGGGTGAGACAAGCATATTGTATATTGTGGAAGTTGTTGATGAAAACACAATCAAATGCTTATTCCCTTATGGTGCATACCAGACCATGAAAAAATCAAGGGTAACTCTGTTCGATGATTATAAAGATCACAAACCTACATAATATAGGGGGTTTGTTGTAATGTGGTTTTGGAATTTGGTTAAGATAAATGCTTTTCTTGACATTTTCAGTGTGGTGTGTATAATAGGATTAATACTGAAAGTCAGATCATTAGAAAAAAGGATAGAGAATGAAAGATTGTAAACGGGGCGAAGCAGTTCTTTTTGTAGAAGATTATGATTTGTTTCATACAAATGTTAAAGATTGCGAAGCAATGTTTTACAAGTATTCAACAATAGATGGCAAATGTCTTGTATATGTACCAATGGTAGAAGAATGGGCGGAACCACAGTTGTGCGCCTTAAAACAAAAAAAACCTGGACATGTGCCACAAAAGTATGCTAATTTATGCAAGCGTATTAAAGAGTTAGAGATCACAGCATAAGTTTGGAGTTAGAGATGAAGAGTTTGGTCTTGTTATTTTTGCTACTACAGGGTTGTTTGATTGTTCTAGACGAAGAGTGCGACCCCTATCACCCTGACTATGAATATACCGAGACGGATTGTTATTACACTACGGGTACTTATAGGGTATGCAACAGGTACTATTGTTGGAATGAAACCAGAGAAACTCAGGTGTGTGATGAGTATCATGTTTGTCGCGAAGGGGTCTGGATACGATGACTAAACTCAAAGACAGTAGAACCATTAAACAAATTTCATATCTTCGTGATGGAGAAAGGAAAATTATAAACGCGACTGTTAGCGGAACTTTCAATCACCACTGGGTAGAAGAAACCAGCAGCGGCAGAAGGGTGGTCAGTAAAGAGTTGACAGCGAGAGAGTTGATAAGTCATCCTGATATTATCTCTTGTGATCCGGTAATCACACTGAAGACAGGCGAAAAGATCAGAGTATTTGCAGGGGGAGACTCATCCTACTTGCCAGCAGTTGTAGATGGAATCATTGAAAAAAATGATAAGTTTGAGATTATGAGGAGAAAGTTTCTTCAAAGCAAGAAAGATAGAGAGTCTGCTCGCACTAAAAACAAAGAAAAAGAGAAAACAGCGTATGATACTGATGAATACGAAAATCCCTTTTGGGGATGGGATGATTACCATGATTAGACAGGAGTTTGACATTGGAGATTTAGTCAAACTTGTTGGACCAATCGGAGCAGCAGGAGAAATCGGACTTGTTACCGCAAGTAAAAGGATATCACCCCTGCCAGAAGATAAAGACTATCAATGGCATAGGGATGAATACAGATGTCGCATTAAGTTACCCACAGGTGAATGCGAGTGGGTAAGAGCAAAGTTCTTAAAAATATTTTCAAGAGCAAAAAACTCTTGACTTTTAAATAAACAAAGGATATAATGATGTTAGAAGTTTTTGGAGAGATTGTTGTCTTAGCGGCAGCGATATTTATTGGTAGCGCCGCCTTTGATTGGTGGCGTAGAAGAAGCATGTAATAAAAGGAGGAAACATGAAGAGTTCTTTATCAAAATTTTGTTTTTATGCCTCACTGATGTCAGTGACGGTTTCAATTTTAACCTGGGTATCTGTCGGTGACGCAGATCCTGCCCACGCTGAGAGGTTCGGTATTTTTATTGGTCTTTGGGCCCCGACCTTGATGGGTTTGGCAAACTTTTACAAGGAGTAATATGACAGTTAATTTAGAAGAGTTCGCGAAGGTGTTTACCATTGTGTTTACAATGTCGGGTGTTATATTGATTTTAAGGCACCTCATTACAAACTATGAAGAAGAACAACCAGAGGAACTTGACAATCTTATTGATGTAGAGTTTAAACAGAACAGTTCAGACTTCATTGATTATGATGGCATGGGGAACCAAGGACGGTTCCCCGTTTCTAAAGCACGTCGGCAATAATAGCACGCCTCGGTAGCTCAGTTGGATAGAGCAACAGACTTCTAATCTGTGGGTCATAGGTTCGAATCCTATCCGAGGTGCTTTTTTTAAAAAAGGATTAACATGAAAACATACAAGATAGAATATGTTCGTGTAGATAAAAAGTATGCAAGTGTTGTTGTAGAGGCGGATAGTAAAAAACAAGCAATCGAAAAAGCAAAAAGTATTGAATGGGAAGAGTTTGACGAGACAGAGACCGGTTTGCACACTTCGTGGGAAGTTAAAAAACAGTGGTGCTTTTTCAAGTTTGTAATCGGTCTTTTCAAGTAATACGGGAGAACAATAAGTATGAGTTGGTTTTATATAATGTGGACTGTATGTGCGCTGTGTTTTGTCGCATCTCTTTATCTAACTGTAAAAGCGTTACACAAAGTTGCAAACATAAATACCGTTAGAATTAATGAAAACAAGAAAAGACTTGAAGAATTTGCAAAGAGGGTTCACGGAGTAGACGAAAATGAATCTTAAAACACCACTGAGATACCCAGGAGGAAAGTCCAGGGCAATCAAGAAACTAAGTCCAGATTTGCCAAAGAGTTTCAAAGAGTTCAGAGAACCGTTCCTCGGAGGAGGTTCGATGGCGCTGCACATAACTCAGGACAGACCTGGTACTAAGGTGTGGGTAAATGATGCGTACTACAACCTATACAACTTTTGGGTTCAGTTGAGGGATAAAGGTGCAGCACTGCATCAGGAGTTAGCAAATATTAAAACACCCATTGAATACGTGTCCAAACCTCTACGAAAGAAGAAAGTTGACAAGTCACAATGGGATAAGTCTATCGTTGATAATATTGACAGACATAGATCTCTTTTCAACAAGGCGAGAGAGGAGATCTCTACAGTGGATGACTTTACCAAAGCAGTATACTTTTTCATACTAAATAAGTGTAGTTTTTCAGGTCTTGGTGAGAGTAGTTCATTCTCAGAGCAGGCATCAGAGCAAAACTTCAGTATGACTGGTATCAATAAGTTGCCGCTATACTCTAAATTAATCAAAGATTGGAAGATTACTAATCTTGACTATAATCAGGTAATGAGTATGCAAGGTGATAGTTGCTTTGTGTTTCTTGACCCTCCCTATGACATCAAGGATGATTTGTATGGAAAGAATGGCAATATGCACTCAGGTTTCGATCACATGAGATTCTATGAGGATGTCGTTAAGTGTGACCATGACTGGATGATTACATACAATTCAAACGAAGTTTTAAGAAAGAGGTTTTCAGATTATTATTTCAACGATTGGGACTTGACATACACGATGAGATCTAGTAAAACATATACAGAAGCACAGAAAGACCGCAAAGAATTGTTAATAACAAACTATGAGAGGGGTAGTGGTGTCTAATATTTCACAGAGAGACGAAGGATTTAATGGCGGTATCCAGTCGGGTACCACTGCATTTGACGAGGAAAGCAAGACGTTAGATAGATACTTGAAGGTTGCAAGAGACAGACTTGCAGGTGAGTTTCCAAATCTGACGATGGTTAAAATGTTCGGTGAAGAACATAAAGAAAAATACCTTGGCGGTAACTTGACAGGATTCTCTCCCGATGGGGGAGCATGGTTTGATTCTAATGAAAACCTCGTCGCAGCATTTGAAGGCAAGAAGCAGAACAAGAGAGGCAACGCCTACGAGCGATGGTTTAAAAATGCTCAAGTTGCTAACCTCTGTAATAAAGATGTGACATATGTTACGCTCTGCACAGGTACAGGTGCTCAGAAGGGCGAATGTTTAGATAAACTCAGGAAACTCGGTAAACTATTTTTTACATCTAAATACAAATTTTTTATGAAACCAGAGGGGATGACCTATCGCGAAGTGGAGGATATTATGAGGTCTACTTTGAGAGGGTTGGCATGACTCCACTCTTCATGTGGGCAGGTGGTAAGACAAAACTCATAGACAACCACTACGGACCCTTCCTTCCAGAATGCTTTGACAAATATCACGAACCTTTCTTTGGCGGCGGCGCTATGTTCATTTGGGCATATAAGCAAAACCCTAATGCAAGTTTCTATATTAACGACATTAACCATGATATTGTTAAGGTATACCAGACCATCAAGAACGATGTGTCAAACTTTATAAATATTGTTGATGACTATGAAGCAAAATATATCTCTCTTGATCCCCCGAAGATGAGGGATAAGTCATCCGGTAAAACAGTGTGGGTCGACCACCCAACTGGAAAGAAGGACGCAGACCTTGAGACTAAACATAAGTTGCCAAAGAACAAATATGATTGGCACAAGATATATGCAGAGAAGCAAACAAGAAGGACGTTCTTCTTTAAGACTAGGCAGACTTACCAGCAAGATTATAGGAAGTGGTCTAAGACTGAAGAGGCAGCGTGTCTTTACTTCCTGATGAAGACAGCATTCAATGGCGTCTGGCAGTTAGGTAAAGATGAGTACGGAAGATTTAATACACCATGTGGTCTGATGCGTCACGACAATGACATCTACGATAAACAGAACGTCATGCAGTGGCATCAAGCATTACAGAACTGCAAGATTACCAGTCATGACTTCTCAGATACAATTAGTGATATTAGTGGCGGGTCTTATGTTTTCTTAGATCCTCCCTATCGTTCGGCATCCGATGCAGAGCGAACCTTCGCTGACTATGGAACTGAACTTGGTGACGAATTTCAACAAAAAGTTCTTGACTTCTTTCATGAATCATGGAATAATGGAGCATATTCTTTGTTATCGAACCGTGACTGGGGAGATAACTTCTTTGAAGATAGAAATAAAGGTTGCAAAATAGAATACTTTGATGTAACATATACCGTGGGTAGAAAAAAGAAGCAGGAAGACGACACCCACACAGCAACTAAGGCAACAGAGATTCTGATGATTGGAGAGCGAAAGTGATTGATCTTAAAAAAGATGTAGACTGGAAGAAAGTGTTCGGTGTCATTAACTCAGTGAGTACACTAACTCGTAATCAAACCAGACCACTCCGCACTGAGATTGTGGAAATGGCTATTGCAAAATACAGTGGCGGTAAGTTGAAGTATGTCGGTGATTCTGCCGATGGTATGGACTTCGAAGGTTCTGATGGTCTTCGGTATGAGTGCAAGATGCAAGGTACAATCTTTCAACCAACTACACCACACAGTGCTAAGGTTGTTTTAAAGAATCACTACTCAACCAAGAAACAGAATGTCAAGAAGACGTTTGACAAGATGATCTTTATTGATACCAAGAAGAGAAAGGTCGGCGTTGTAGACTTCGAGCAACTCTCAATAGAGAACAAGTCTGCTGATGTTAAATGTTGGGTAAAAGATCAAAGCGTTGTGAACATCGTTGCTGATGGCATAACCGCTGATAAGGGTTATGACGGATTAAACATGGAAAAAGTTATTTTTGAAGCAATACAAAATAGTTTAAAATAAGTCTTGACAAAACAATAAACAAATTATATGATGATTAAAAGAAAAGGAGGTGAAGCGATGAACACAGCACAAGTTATACCTATCTCACGCGCACAGCGATTGCCGACGGCTGCAATTAAGGAGGTCATTGAATACGTTGAGAAAGTAGCAGTTAAAATCAGAGAAAATCAATGTCCTGTACGAACCCAGTATTATGGAAGTCCAACGCTTATACGAGAGTATTTGGTGCCGGTTGACCTACTCTCAACAGACATTAAGTCACAAAAGCGAAGAAAGGGCAAAAACTCAGCAATTGTATCTCAACTATCGAAACAGTTTGAGCGTGATGGCCAGAGTAAGGGTATTTGTTGTAAGGTTGTACAAGATGAAGACGGTAACTGGGAGATTATTATCAGGTGGGGTAACCACCGTTGGAAAGCAGTCTTGAACTTGGTATCGAGAGGTTCGAATATTCTTGGTGTAGATCAAGGTTATGTTTGGATTTCTATATTCAACGAGTATCATGCAGATCATGAACTTAATGGTTTGCAAACAATCGAAAACAACCTACAAGAAGCATCGGAACCTGCTGATGATGAGGATAACCTAGATTCTTTAGATCAAGCGTGGAAGGATGGAGAACTTGATACCACCGAGAAGTTCTCGAAACTGTCTCAAGAAGACAAGCAAGAGCAACTAAAAAAGTGGATTGAATCTTTCATGGGTGCAAACGTAAAGCAACCATCTAGGTTAATCAAAAAGTTCTTTAAAAGAAACTCTGCAAAAGTTAGAACTGATACGAAAGAAGCAGAAGATCATCAGGATCACTGGAATCTTTATGAAAGTCATAACTTTGGTGGAATTAAGTTTACGAATGCTGGAAAAAGGAACAACACGGTATACTACAATGGGAAGACCCATGCTCAATACCACATGAACGGTGATTTCTGGGCAGGAGCAACCATTCAGCAGATGAGTCATGCCAAACTTGGACTGCTCCCGAATCAGAACCCAAAGGCAGACGTTGTACATCTTGTCGTCTCACTGCCCTTAAATGTACTGAAAGATGGTCAAGCAAAAATACAAAGTCGAAGACAGGAATGGGAAAACGCTGTTAAGCATTGGAATCAAACACTTGGCAAGATTGTTGACTATCTTTACATTATGCCCCAGACTGGTCCAGAAGAGTTGAACTCAAAGAAGGGGAACCCTTGGATTAAAAAGATTAAATTTTAAATAAATCTTGACAAACAAATAAAACATTTATATAATACTTTCACAACTTAAATGAAAGGACATGATTATGTCAGTACATGCTAATGTGCCAAAGATTGCTAAACTTATCACCTCAGAGATTCGTACTATTGAGGACAAGAAAACAAAGTGGGCATCGTTTAAGAGAGAGAACGCTCAGTTATTCAAGGAACTACTACACCTTGAGCACACTGACATGCAGAACCCAGGTGAGTTACTCGGGTTTGACATTGATGAGGAGCGTCAACTTATTCTTTTAAATTATACTGGACAGGCACATAATGTACTGCACGAAGTAGACAGAGGTTGGTCCCAACCCCTGCGCGATATGCGCGGTATGATCTACGACTTCAGTGTGGAGGAACCGGTTCTCGTTAGTCGCGGGTTCGAGAAGTTCTTCAACTATAGTGAGTTGCCAGAAAATACTTATGAGGCGCTTATTGGTAAGTTTGGAACAGAGAAATACCTTGCTCGTGAGAAAGCGGATGGACATATGATTGAATACTTTGTCCACAACGGTGAACTGTGTTCCTCCACCCGAGGCAAATTTGGAACAGTTAGTGCGGAGATTGCAAACGATATGCTTTCTCTTTCGGACTTTCAACAGGTAGAAAAGACTGTAGGAAAGAAACTAATGACCATTGTAGTGGAGTTGATCCATCCCTACACTAAGGTCTTTGTTGATTATGACAACGCGGAAACGCTATACCTGTTGAACGCTTATGACTCCGATGGCAACTCCCTTGATGTTGCAGAGTTGGAGTATATTTGTGAGTCAATGCCGCACCTCTTTATTTGTCCTGAGTCTCGTGAGATGACTCTGAATGAAATCGTTGACGAAGTTAGCAGTCGTTCAGTGTCAAATCACGAGGGTTGGGTCATGAACTTTAATGGTCAACTCATTAAGTTTAAATATATTAACTACGTTGGCGAAATGGTCAAGAGTAAGTTGAGTTACAAGTATATCATGAACTGTATGATCAAGGGTCGCTTAGATAAAATGATGTTCATGCTACCAGAAGAAATTCGTGATGCGGCATACAGGATGGTTGACGTTGTGAATGAGACTATGGACAATGCTTACGATTCAGGTGATCACAAGGTTTTGTATGAGTTACACAATGACAACGAGGGAGGCGTCAATTACTTCAGGACTGTTTGCAGAAACTTCTACAGGTTTATAGCAGCACATGAAGTTTGAACACATACTTTTAGTAGGGTGCTATGCCTACACTCTATCTGCGATAGTGAGGTTTGTCATCTCAAGGAGCAAACCATCACCTGACCAAGAGAGGAAGGAAAGGTTAGATATTTTGTATGGCAGAAGAAAAACAGATAGTTGATAAGATCTTATACTATCTGAAAAATGTTGTCGAACCCCAGAGAGATGAGTTTTCTGGTTTTGCGACGTGTCCATTCTCAAAAGCAGAACGAACACAAAACAAGGTTTGGATAACAAAGTTTGACATAACCGAGGTGTCCGTACTTGATATGGTTGAAGGCATGTTATCTAGGGAGTATGAGTCAGGACTGTTCGCTTTGTTTGAAGGTGACTTGCCACTGAATTTAGATCCAGACGAGACTAGAAAGTTTCAAAACTTTATAAACAATTTGTTAAGGCAGGCGGGATTCAATGAATATAAAAGTATTTGTTTTAATCCCAATGATGAGTTGGACGTTTGCGGGTACAATCCAAGATCAAAAGCACCATACTTTTTAATAAACATAGCAAGAAGAGAAATCTTAGAAAAAGCAAACAAATCATTGAAAAAAACAAATTATTATGATAAACTTCCAAAGAAATATAGAGATTACTTAAAATAATGGACCTGTAGCTCAGGGGTTAGAGCAGTCGGCTCATAACCGATCGGTCCTCGGTTCAAATCCGAGCGGGTCCACCACTTTATTTTATAAGGAGTGCGATATGGTAAAGAGAATGATAATGGAGAACCTACCATCAGATCAAAGGCACGTAGACCTAGATTTAACTGCTACCAACGTCTTCCATGATCTAAAGTCTGTAGGTCGCGACGTAGAGTTACGACACATCTTTGTTGCTTTTAAGGAACTGAACGACACACAAGACCTAGTTATCTTCAGTAATGGTAAAGTCGCAGCAACAAGAAAAGGACTTAGGTCTTATGAGTAGGGGGATTAGCAATGCTATCGGATACATGGTGTTATTACCTGGACCCAGACTCTGCCCACAGGGTGTTGAGAGTTGATAGACCCATATCAAAACAGCAAGCGATATTCATTTTAAAAAAAAGATTGCAAATTCCAAAAATATACTTTATTATTAGTTGTAACAAAATGGTGGAAGGAAAGAATAATGCTTGAACGAATCCAAGAACTTCTTATAAAGGTAGATCGAGCGACTGCTGCGGGTGTCATACTTGAAACAACTAACGGCCGTTTTAAGGACTTTCTCAAGAATATGAGAACCCAGGTGGCGACTGGTCGTTCACTATCCCCTGGTCAAAACAAGTATCTTGTTGACATAGAAAATACCTGTTCCGATGAGACTATCAGGGAGGCGGACCAATGGTCTGCAAACTACAATGACGAACTTAGGGAAGTCGCTGTTGTTTGTGCTGAGTATTATGAAACAAGTCCCGAGAGTTCTAACTACTTTAAGAGAGAAAGAGCAAAAGTCTTATCAAACCCAACTGGTCATGTGTTGAGCAAACGAGAGTTTGCAAGAATGTGCATGAACAAGTATGCTGATAAAGTTATCAACGAAATGAAAACTGAACCGAGATTCTCAGTCGGACAGATTGTGGAGGTTCGCACAACAAATAGACTAGATATGACTCCCTATTACGACAAGCAGAAAGCAAGAAGTGCTTACGACCTATTCAGGAGAGCGATGCGCGGAGAGCGAGTCATGGCACTTGTTACTAAGGTTAACGCCATGCCAATGTACCGCGCTGTTGCTGGTGGCAAGGTATACTCCATTGTTCCTCTTGGTTCAATGAACAGTTATTATGCTTGCGAAAAAGATCTAAAGAAATCAAGAAAGGTTAAGTAATGTTTAGTAACGACGGCAAGCGCCACCTGATAAAGCAAGCGTGGCCAGGCACTATGGTGTACATCCATCCGCACTCTGATTTGTCTGGCGGTGGATGGGCAATGGTAACTGAAGTTTCAGTAAAGGATCTTCAAGGGAATCCAAATGTGGTTGAGGTAATCTACCCTAGCGGCCGCTGTGCTCCTGCTGATGAGTTCATGATAACGGAGGTAAGAAAATGATAAAACTAGATAGTTTCGCAAAGTTGTTGGAGATGGAAGTGAGCATCATCCAAGAATTGATTAGGAAATACTCTGTTGAGGTTCTCAATGGAGACATTAGTTTCCCCCGCGCCATTAAGAGGTTGCATTACGATACCGGTCTTGAGGAGTCTTTATTAGAGGAAAAGATTGCAGAAGAGGTTCATCATCTCTGCCCAGTGTACCCAGGAGTTAACCCTTGAAAGAGTTTGTGTTAGTTGCCATAGGGTTTATACTAGGGTGCGCTCTTGGCGTCCAAGGTTTGGTCGAACTGTCCCATAAAGTATTGAAAGTATTCAACATTTAAATTTATTTGCATTTCTACTTTTATTATGTTCTAATACAAACATAACAAAGGAGGCAGCAATGGAGAGTTTTGACAAGTACGGTCAACCATGCGGTGAATACTGGACACACCCTGGCATGTTCATTGGTGATTTGGTCTTCTACAAAGAAGAGAGTTGGTGTGTAGGTGCTAAGGAGGAACATGGTGTCGGTGTTGTAGTAGACTTCGATGGGTATGATAAATACAAAGTACGATGGTCAAAAACTATGCACTGGGTAACACAATATGAGAGTCATCACTTGGAGTTAGCAAATGAAAGTCGGTGACACGGTAAGACACAGGATCTATGGACTCTGCATATTGTTGAGTAAAGACATCACACTTCACGATGGGGATTGGTTGGTATACACTCCCAAACATCATGGTAAGAAAACTAGAGTTCGTAAGAGTTGGTTGGAGGCACTATGAAAGCAGGCGACTTGGTAATGTGGAAGTGGAATGGGGAAGTGAGTTCTCATAAAATGGGTCTTATTGTTTCAGATTATACATTGTCTCTCGCACCAGATGGTTCTAGTTACAAGAATGTTTATTGGTTTGACCAACAGTGGGTTAGACCCATTGAGCAGCAATACTTGGAGGTTATCAGTGAAGGTCGGTGATTTGGTAAGAGATATGGACTCTTACACTGATCAGAACGGGTACACTGGTGAGTATGGAATTATCATAGAAGTAGATGAACCCGAAGGAATGTATAAGGTCATCTGGAATACTCGCGGTAGTGAGTGGTTGACCGAAATGTATCTTGAAGTTGTTGTAAGTTCTTAAAATCATTTAACTTTTCATTTTTATTTGCATTTTGTTTTTTATTATGGTCTAATACAAACATATCGAAGGAGGCAAAATGAAAATAGGTGATTTAGTCAAAGGTGCTTACGACAAGAACAAGTATCGCACTGGTATTATAGTACGCATATCACACCCAGACGAATACGGATCATTCGGTGAAGTTGCTCATGTATTGTGGACATCAACACCCGTGGGTTTATCACAAACCGGCCCTGCTTGGGTAAGTGACTTGGAGAAACTATGACAGTCGGTGATTCAGTTAGACCTAAGCATGACCTGTACAACAGAGGCATTGGAGTTATTGTCAACGTCGAACCATCAGTAAAGTTTCCTAACGGTCAAATCGCATCTGCTCGTTACTGGGTATTGTATGCGAAAGGTGACAGAGAAGTAGCAACCGGATTAGCATTGGAGAAAATATAATGATTAGTTTGGTGTTTTTCATGGTTTGCTTGACATTTAGCACCACTGTCTATATTATCTTGAGGTTATCTCAAATTGAACAAGATATGATCGAAGCAAAACTTCAGTATGACGTAACGCAACAAATACCAGTAAGAAAGAGGAAAGTATAATGGGATATAGATCAGAAGTTTATCTTAGAATCGCGGAACCTTTAGTCGAGGTAGTTGATGCTGCTCGCAAACTAGACGAAAATCTTGACAAGATGTTATCTGTCGCCGAAGTGGAAAGGGTTGATGAAGCAAAGACAGACTTTCATTGGGAGTACACAAAGTGGTACGACACCTACCCAGAGGTTAGAGCAGTAGAGAGTCTATTGGATATGCTACAGGATGATGACTATGGGTTTATCATATTAGGTGAGGAGCAGGGTGACATCGAGCAAAAGGGGTATCCAAGCGATTACGATATGTATACTAACACAAGTGTTGATTGGTAGGTGAGTATGGGACTAAAAGTAAAGAGTGATTTTATTGGTAGAACGGTCAAGCACAAGTTTGGAGACAAAGTTGGCGTTGTTATTGACGGGTATAAGATCGACAACAAAGACTCACTTTACACTGATGTGTTCAAGGTACTGTATAGCGATAAGAGTGTAGAGGTGCTTATCTTTCATGAGACTGCTTCCCAGTATGAACCTTGGCAAATCTTAGATTAAATAAGTTATTGAAATCATTTAGTTTTTCATTTTTATTTGCATTTTGTTTTTTATTATGGTCTAATGTATTTGTTCGTTGGGAACACAACTTTAACTGCTAATTACAACAGGAGATAAATCATGGCAGTAGATTTCAAAACCTTTGGCAAGATGGTCAAGCATGTTACCGCAGTTCGCAAACCAGTTCTGCTACGTGGTCGTCACGGTATTGGTAAATCTACCGTGGTTTACCAGTATGCCAACCACATTGGGAAACCTGTTGTTGAGCGTCGTGCATCACAGATGACTGAGGGTGACTTGGTTGGTCTGCCATCCGTTGAGGGTAACTCTACTCGGTTCAATCCTCCTGATTGGTTCAAGACCGCTTGCGATATACCATGCGTCTTGTTCTTGGATGAGGTGGATCGTGCTACTCTTGAGGTCCGTCAGGGTATCTTCGAGTTGACTGACAGTCGCAAGTTGAACGGTCATCATTTGCATGAGGACACTATTGTCTTCGCAGCAGTTAACGGTGGTGAGCATGGGTCACAGTATCAGGTAGGTGAGATGGACCCAGCAGAGTTAGACCGATGGACTGTCTTTGACATTGAACCATCTATTGATGACTGGTTGAATTGGGCCAAGGACGCTGGTATCTCCGATGAGGTATGGAACTTTATCAACCAGAACCATGCACACCTTGAGCATACGGATGACTTTGAACCAAACAAGGTCTACCCTTCACGTCGTTCATGGGAACGTCTTGATGAGTGCTTGTCACAAGGTAAGTTGTTTAGTGACCACAATGCTTTGTATCACTTGACCAACGCTTTTGTTGGGTTTGAGGCAGCGGTGGCATTCCGTGACTTTGTTGTCAACTTTGACAAGCAAGTAACTGTAGAAGACATACTGATTAAGGGTGATTTCTCTAAGGTTCGCAACTTCGAGATTAACGACTACTCTGCACTTGTTTCAAAGTTCGAGGCAGAGGAAGTGTTCAAGAGTGAACTATCCGATGACTTGATCGAGAATGTTGCTACGTTCATGATGACGGGTATGCCCTCAGAGGTAGTGATGAAGATGTGGTCACTGCTAGGACAGACTGGTGGTGATGAACAGAAGAACCTACTGAAGATTCATCAGGTGTCAGTTGAGGGTAGGACGTTCTCTGACTTCTTGGTAGAGATGTTAGGGAGCGAAGATAAATAAATTTGACTTTCTTTGAATGTTCAACTATCATTGTTTGTAAGTTAGAAAAACATTGGCTACGAGGTGTATTATGAATAACCAAACCAAAGACTTTGACTTGAACATGCACACTGCACGTTTGTTGATGGAGGAACCGTTCTTCGCAGCGATCTCTCGACGCATCAACAAGCGGGCATCATTCGGTGTACCAACAGCAGGTGTTATCGTCAATCAGGACACTGCACAGTTTGAAATGCTTTACAATCCTATGTTCTTTGAGGGTTTAAGTGACCGAGAGCGTCGTGCAGTGTTGATACACGAGTTCTATCATATTATCTTCAAGCATGTTACGGATCGTTTGCCTGATAGTGGTATGACTATGGCATGGAACATCGCAGCAGACCTCGCTATCAACTCCCATATTCAAGGACTACCCGAAGGTGGGTGTATTCCTGGTGTTGATAAGTTTGCTGATTTCCCTCCATACATGACAGCAGAATGGTACTTACCGAAAGTTGAAGAGTTATTAAAAAAGCAGAAAGACAGCGCCCAGAGCGACAAAAACAGTTCAGACAAGCAGGGACAAGGACAACAGGGTCAAAGTCCAACAGACGGCGATTCTGGTATCACAACGCTTGATGACCATAGTGGTTGGGGTAAACCAAACCAAGAAGTAAAGGATATTGCCAGTGAGAGACTTAAAGATATTGTCAAGGAGGCATCAGAAGACGCCGCCAAGTGTAACTCGTGGGGATCGGTATCATCGAATGTCAGGCAAGAGATACTTGACTCTCTTAAAACAAAGATTGATTGGAAAAAAGTATTACGATTCTTTGTAAAGGCATCGCAACGTGCAAACAAGACAAGCACTATTCGACGTATCAATCGTAGGTATCCCTATGTTCATGCTGGGCGCAAATCTAACCGTGTTGCTAACATTGCAGTAAGTATCGACCAGTCGGGGTCAGTAGATGACAAGATGTTGGGGATGTTCTTTGCAGAATTGAATAAACTTTCAGAGGTAGCATCATTCACGGTGATACCCTTTGATACCAGGGTAGATGAAGACAAGGTATACCAGTGGCGCAAGGGTGAGACTCGCAAGGTAGAGCGCGTGCTGAACGGTGGCACCTGCTTTGATGCACCCACAGAGTATGTCAACAGGGGTAACTTCGATGGCCACATTGTCTTAACAGATATGTGTGCTCCCAAACCCAAGTCTAGCAAGTGTCAGCGTATGTGGATGACAACACAACAGTATGCTGATCGGGGATACTTTGACACCAAAGAGCGAATTGTTGTTGTTGACTAAACTACCGGAATCATTGAACATTTCATTTTTATTTGCATTTTCTTTTTAACTTTGATTTAATAGAAACATAACAAACGTTGGAGAAAACAATGATTGCAGTTTGTGTTGAATGTTGGGATGAGTATCCAGTGGCAAGAAAGAATTTGGGTTATAAGACTTGCTTAGAGTGTGGCGAGGCGAACGCTAGGGTAGAGATTGCCAGGAAAGCAAAGTGTACAGCACCAGCGTTCAACAAGGGTGCTTATCAATATGTTGGTAGCGTTGAGGTAGCGAGGAGTGTTGGTCGATGAACAAGGGAACACTCGTAAGGTATGACCACAAGTTGAAACCCATTGTTGGCATTGTGAGATACGTTTGCGATGACACGGGGTTAACTAAGGTAAGGACAACGTGTGGCGACTGTATATGGGCAGTAACAAGTCAGTTAAGGATATTATAATGAGATTAACTAAGGGCAGCATTATGAGAACACCCGAACCTGCGGGCAAGTGGAACGCACACGCTTATGGCGTCTTGCTTTACCGTAAGGGCAACAAGTGGTATTATTCACTAACGAGTCCTCACGATGAAACAGGTAAGATAGTCACAAGCATTCAATCAGCCACTCGACAGCAGATTGTTGGCAGTGTTGAAAAAGGTCTTATCAACTACTATCCAGCATCAAGGGGTAAAAGATGAACAAGGGTGTGACATTTAAGCATGACAATCAGGTGTGGTTAGTCATCGGGGAGGGCGCATACGATGGTTTTTATCGGTGCATCAATCCTCATGGTGAGATAAGACAGTTCAATAAACACGTAAGCACCATCCTTGGTAAGTATGCAAGTAGTTGATTTTATTGGCGTTTCACGATTTCGCGATTTTTTTGTTGCGCGAGTTTTTTTTCTTTGTTAAGATGTATTCAAGTTGATGGAAGGAAAATAAATGCAAGACGTAAAACCAGCAAAAGCAGGTGACTTGATACAGATCTGGGACTTCTACGCAGAGCGAACAGACGATCCAGCAAAGATTAGTGACCACGGTAAGTTTGGTTACATCATAGGAGAGAGCAAGCGCACCGATACTTTCTTAGATGGCGAGGGCAACACCAAACACCTAAACAGTATTGTAGAGGGTGATGTCTTCAAGATTATATTATTCGAGGGTGACGCATCAAACATCATCCACGTTCACAAAGATAACATCAGGAGGTTAAATGCGTAGGTATCGCGTCAAGAAGTTTGGAGAGTTTGTATCAACGATTGTTATAGAGGCGGATTGCGAGGATGACGCCTACCTAGAAGCAAAAACAGCACTACCCGAATCTTGGAGCGAATGGGAATCCACATCGGATGAGGGTTACATTGAATACGATTTCATTGAAGAGGTAAAGAATGAAAGTTAGAAAAGCAGGCAAGGTAGAAACAATCTTTGGCACCAAGCGGTTTATGTCAGTTGCAACGATTAACCGTATGCGTAAGGCAGACTTGGATGACTGGTTGTTTCAACGGGGATTCATGCCAGAGGCATTCGATAACAACAAAGAAAAGCGGGAAGTCTTACTAGAAGACTTGAAAGGCGAATTGAATGCTTAAAGTACATTACCCATTAGGCACCTGCGGAACCAAGTTTGTGTTCAAGGATGTTAACAGCAACAACAAAGTGTTGGCATCATACAGTACAGCATGGGGTACGCCAGAGATCCTATTGCTTGAATGTGATGGCATGGGGGAGGTAACGAACTGGCGTGAACTATACGGGGAAAAGGGCAGTGATCTAACCCCATCAGATATATTCAAGGTTGTGGAGCGATTCAACAATGATCCTCGTACAACGGTTTGGGGTCTAAAGTAGCAAAATCATTGACGATTGTCGATTTTTCTTGCGGGATTTTTTTTCTTATGGTAAGATGTATTTGTAAGTTGATGAGGAGATAAAACACATGATGAAGTTAATCCTAGCACTAATCGCCTTAACATTCGTTGCTTGTGGTGATGTTACAGAGGAAGATTGCAGCATTTACGATCCTAACTACTCGCACACTACCGTTCGTTGTGGATTGAGTCTAAAGAACGGGGAACCAGAAGTAGTCGCAGCAGATATTATCTGTGACCCGTCGAGGACATATGAAAGAGATATGTGTATTCCGTTTCATGAAATGCCAGAACTAGCACCTGATTGTGGACACTTCAATATATGTTGGAAGGACATCAATGAGTAGACTTACAGTAGGAACTCTCGTGAGATTATCTCGTAAAGGTAAGGATTGCCCAGATCTTAGAGCAATACCGAGAGATGACATCGGGATGGTTATGGACACTAGAACAGATAACGTACATGGGATTGTATACAAGGTAAGATGGATGCAGGGATACTACCCGCACCATGATTGTTATCGCTCAGAATTGAAGTTTGCCGATGGCCACCAAATGAGGTTAAATAAAGAAAGAATCAGGAGAGATATTTATGCTACCAAGTACAAAAGCACTGGCAAGTGACTTGAAGTTTGCAGTGGTGGATTCACTAAGGCACCAAGGGATAGACAAGCACCAAGCACTATTGGCAGTGCTAGACCTTGTAGAGGACAGGGAAGCACTAAAGCAAACACTCCACAGTGGTTTGGATGATTATTGTAACTACTTGAAAAGATTGAAGAAATACGATTTCTAAAAAAAGTTTTGACTTTTGCAAAATGATTTGCGATAATGTTAAAACAACGTCGAGGGAAGGAAAAAAGATTATGTCAAAATCAACCAATGAGCAAATCGTTCACGCTTGGTCAACAGGTAGAGCAGCACAGAACCACAGAGGTTCATTCACTACCGATGGCAAAGACCTTTACTCGTACCGCCTAATGATAGGCACGACGAATGAGGAGAACGAGAAAGTATTGTTTAACTATACATCAGGTGGCATGGGGTATTACTCACAGACAACATCCTGTCACGTAGGCAAAGCAAGACTCGCTGCTGATTGGATTCAGATCAACGACGTTGAACTCGTAAGGGTATAAATAAAAAACACAACCAAGCACAACGCAAGTGTTACAGATAACGCACGGAGGATAGGCAATGGCACCACGGGATAAAGACCGTAACGGGAATCGGTCCCCCGCTCATATAAAAAAACCTTATATAAATTAAGCATTTAGGAGTGCCTATGAGTAGACGTAAGAGAAAAAAGACAACGGTTAGTAGTGCATGGTCACGTACACGTAAGCGTAGAAAATAGAAAAAACGCAGTGTTTTCAATATGTTACAATGGGTATGTGTATATAAAGGGTATATAGTGTAAAGCGGTGTAGGGTAGTGTTACAGGGTGTATCTAGCGCAGTGGCGTTAACACCCTAACTACCCCAACCGTTAGAAAACTAACAGGAAAACGACACAATGTTAACATGGGAACACTTCAAAGATAAAGACGGCGACCAAACCTGGTACTGCGACTGGCCAGAAATAGACCGCGTAGCCCTCATAAAAATGACAGATAAAAAACAGGACTACGCCGTAGTCGTTGGCACCCTAACGGATGCCGAGTACATGACCCGGGCCGAAACCCTATCCAACGCTAAAGCAAAAGCTATGCGTTTCATGCTGCTAGTACTTAATGATGTTGATATAGAGAGATTAAAATGGAAGATTTAGAAGGGCATCGCGCCCTGGTTAATTATCGGTATACCATATGGGATCTACTTATGGCCCTAACGGGTACTGCGCTATATATGTTTTTGGTATTCGGAGCGCTGGCAAGTATGTGATATTATTAAGTTTTTACGATTTATGTTGACTTTTATTTTTGGTTATGGTTTAATGTTTCCAGAAGTTGAGGCGAAAACAAAAACGAAAGGAAACGCCATGAATAACCCTATCGCAAAGAACAAACTGTTCGCTACCCTTAACGCTAACGATGTGGCTGGCATCATTGCTGGTCTACCTGAGAAGCACCGAATGGACGCCTACCTTATATACTTTGGTACTGTTAACATGCTCTCAGAGTGTGTTGATGCTGCAATTGAAGTATACAATCACCGCGACGCAGAAGAATATCCAGTTGTAAGTAACTGATATCATTGAGGTAATACGATTTATTAAAAAAGTTTTGACTTAGTAACCATCATTTAGTACATTATAAGAGTGGACAGGGGGTTCACACTTAACAACTACCTTGAAAGGGTAACATTATGAGCAACTCAGGTAACGTAGCAAACTTCAGTGATATGAACGAGATGAACGACATTGCAGCACAGATGGCTGCATTGAAGGCACGTGCCGCTGAACTCAAGGCACGTAACAAGAACAAGATTTCAATGAAGGTATCAACCAAGGGCGGTATCTCTATTTATGGTCTTCAGCGAATGCCTGTTACCCTGTATGCAGAGCAGTGGGAGCGCATCATTGACATTTGCAAGTCTGGTGACCTTGGCACGTTTATCAGTGACAATGAAGCAATCCTTACTCGTAAGGAGACAAAACAGGAGGCTGCACCAGTAGTCGCCAAGAAACCTGCCAAGGCCAAGAAGGCAACCAAGAAGAACGGACCTACCAGCGCGGACCTTGCCAAGATTGAAGCGCTAAACGCTAAAGTATCCCGCATGCCTGCCAGCGATTTATTCGAAGATTAAAAAGAAATAGTTTCAAAAAGGGGTTGCAATCGCAGCCCCGTTTCCCTATACTCTAAGAGTAGTCAATGGAGACTACCATTTTTGAAAGGGTCCTTATGGATACTTTGATTATCGCTTTCTTCCCTATTACTCTTTACTTCGGTTTCATGACCGCTTGTCTCGTTAGCATTGGAGGTTAATCAGATGAATAA
>Ga0160423_10000035_pt1 | contig 85636 bp, 86 predicted proteins | sample CRUFie14St8metaG_FD_108191 | JGI IMG/M metagenome (GOLD analysis project Ga0160423, IMG submission 108191) | Marine microbial communities from the Costa Rica Dome - CRUD Field 142mm St8 metaG | ecosystem: Environmental > Aquatic > Marine > Oceanic > Photic zone | place: Costa Rica: the Eastern...
ACACTTTATAAGGTTCAAATGAATCTTTCATTAAACTAAGGCTTAATTATCTTTTAGCAATCTAAGAATTATAGACGTAAATTATCATCATTAATTTACAATAGAAATATTAGGTTACCAAAGAAGATAAGTGACTTTTTACAATATTTAATTTCCTAAAATAAATAGGTCGGAATATCAACTCGAGTGATTTTTCTTTTATTTCTGTTAGTTCTACTTGAAGTAAAAGTTTTATTATTGTATTTAAGTCAATGAGGGGTTTATAATCTAAAAATTCATCTTTATGCGAAACAATAATTTACTTTATGTAATGAGTTTATACAAAAATTAATATCATGTATATTTTTTTTTATCTTTAACGGCATTTAATTAAAAGAACTAACAATAATAAAAATGAGAAAACTATTTATTGCCATAACCTTATTAGGTTTCATAGCAACTGCTAAGGCAAATATTATTACCACTAATACAGCAAATACTACAGCGAATTCCATCATCCAAGATGAAGAAGCTCCGGCTGAGTCTGCATCTTTTACACAAGAGTTAAAAAAACGATTTATTGAAGGTGGTCCAGGCTTTATGGGTATTGTTTTGATATGTTTAATTTTAGGACTTGCAATTGCAATTGAACGGATCTTATTTTTGAACTTAGCTACAACAAACACAAAAAAATTAACAGATGGGGTAGAAGAAGCACTTTCTTCGGGAGGAGTTGAAGCTGCCAAAGAATTCTGTAGGAACACTAAAGGCCCAGTTGCTTCAATTTTTTACCAAGGACTCGATAGAATGGACGAGGGGGTTGAAAGTGCAGAAAAAGCTGTTGTTGCTTACGGTGGAGTTCAAATGGGACAATTAGAAAAAAATGTTTCATGGATTTCTTTATTTATTGCACTTGCACCTATGTTAGGTTTCATGGGAACAGTAATTGGTATGATTCAAGCTTTTGATAAAATAGAAGCCGCAGGTGATATGCAACCATCACTCGTTGCAGGTGGAATTAAAGTTGCACTTTTAACAACTGTTTTTGGTCTTATAGTAGCAATTATCTTACAAGTTTTCTATAACTATATTGTAGCTAAAATTGACAGTATTGTTAATGATATGGAAGACGCATCGATTACATTAATTGATATTTTGGTTGCACAAAAAAAATAATTAATATCCTAACTATAATTAACATGAATATTCAAACAATTGTTAAAATAATTAGTGCTGTATTTGGTCTACTAGGTGCAATATTTTTATTTAGAATTATCGGTATTGGAGATGAAGAAATTAAAATGGCAGCCAGTGGTGGCGATTTTGGATCAGTCTCCCCACTTGTTTCTCTCGCAATAGCTATCCTTTTTATAACGGTAGGAGTAACTGTAATATTTTCTTTATTAAACTTAGCATCAAGTTCTGAAAAACTTAAGAAATCATTAATTTTTATTGGATGTTTTCTTGCTATAATGGGTATTTCTTTTGCTTTATCCAATGGAGTAGAAACACCTATGAAAGATGGAGAGGTTTTATCTGCGTCTGGTTCTAGGTGGGTTGGAGCTGGCTTACGAATGTTTTATATTCTTGCGGCCTTAGCTGTTCTATCGATGATTTTCTCAGGAGCAAGAAAAATTTTAAATAAATAACTAATTATGGCAAAAAGAGCAGCTCCTGAAGTAAATGCTGGTTCAATGGCTGACATAGCATTTTTACTACTTATTTTCTTTTTGGTTACAACAACCATTGAAACTGACAGTGGTTTAAATAGAAAGCTACCACCTATGGAAGATCAAGTTGATCCTCCTATTATCAGAGAAAAAAATATATTTACAGTATTAGTAAGTAAGAATGATCAGCTCTTAGTTGAAGAAGAATTAGTAGATATAGCTGATCTTAGATCTCTTGCTATTTCGTTTCTTGATAATGGTGGAGGTGTTGGTGATGAAGCTTGCGACTATTGCCAAGGTGAACGTGACGAAACATCATCTGATAATCCTGACAAAGCAATTATTTCCCTAAAAAATGACAGAGAAACGTCTTATAAGGTATATATTGCGGTTCAAAATGAACTTGTAGCAGCTTACAATGACTTAAGAAACAGAGAGTTTGAAAGACTTTATCCAAATCTTGGAATTAATTTTGTAGAAGCACAAAAACAATACGATGACCCAAGAACAAGTGCAGATACTGCAGAGGATTTAAAGCCAAAATTAGATCAAGTAAAGTCGATGTATCCTCAGAAATTATCTGAAGCAGAATCAAATAAATTAAATTAATTTCATCTATTATGTCAAAATTTAAAAAGAAAAAGGGGGGGGATTTACCAGCGATTTCTACAGCTTCTCTTCCAGATATTGTTTTTATGTTGTTGTTTTTCTTCATGGTTGCGACAGTTATGAGAGATAGTACACTTATGGTTGTTAATAAACTCCCAGCCGCAGATCAAATTCAAAAGCTAGATAAAAAAGACAGAGTTATGTATATCTACGCTGGAAAACCATCATCTAGATATCAAGATAAATATGGTACTAGTGCTAGAATACAATTAAATGATAAGTTTGCATCTGTTGATGAAGTTGGAGCTTTCATTTTAGCTGAAAGAGCCTCGAAAAGACAAGAACTTCAAAACGTATTAACTACAGCACTTAAAGTTGATAGTGAAACAAAAATGGGTTTAATTCAAGATATAAAACAAGAATTGAGAAAAGTTCAAGCTTTAAAAATAAATTATACAACCAGAGTTGGTGACTATACACAAAATTTAAATTAAATATTATTGATATCTAACAAAAAGTGTCTTATTTAGACACTTTTTTTTTACCTTCAAATGTGTTGATTAATAAATTTAAATATTCTTTTAAATCTATTTTAGGCCATTATTTACTATTGATAATATTTTTATATTCAAAACTCTTTGGACAGGATTTAGAATCCAATAAAAATTCAAATTTTTTCCGAGAAGACCAAATTTATCTGGGTATATCACTGGCTTCTTTAACTAGTAATGCAAAAGATTTTAAACCAAATGCATTATCAAGACATTTTCAATGGGGTATTATAAGAGACATTCCACTGGTCTCTTCTAGTAAATTTTCAACAGGTTTAGGACTAGGTATGAGTTTTGAAAGATATAATACTAATCTATCATATTCAGAGGAGATAGGATATACTTTTTCCGTGACTGATTTAGATTTTGAAAGACCACTTTATTTTTCAATTCAATCTTTTGAGATTCCTATTACACTTCGTTGGAGAAATGCAACTTTTAATGATTTTGCTTTTTGGAGAATTTATGGAGGTGTTTCTTTAAACTGGAATTTTAAAAATAAAGCAAAACAAAATTCAAATATAATTTTATTCTCAGATGAATTTAAAAAGTGGGGGGCAACAGCTCATTTAAGTTTTGGTTATAATACTTGGAATTTTTATTTCGCTTATAGACTCAATCCAATTTTCAGTTCTATACCCAGAAATAATGGTGATTTTTCAATTCAATTAAAACCAATTAAATTTGGACTTATTTTTTATATTTTATAATTCTTTTCGAAGTCTTGCTACTGGTATTTCGAGTTGTTCTCTATATTTTGCGACTGTCCTTCTTGCTACTATATAACCTTTTTCTTTCATTTTTTTAGATAATATGTTATCAGTCAAAGGCTTTTTTTTATTTTCTTCAGAAATTAGTTGTTCTAAAATATTTTTAATTTCAATTGATGAAACATCTTCTCCGTCTTCTTTTTTTAAACCTTCTGAAAAAAAAGTTTTGAGCAATTTAGTACCATAAGGGGTTTCAATATATTTGCTATTTGCAACCCTTGAAATGGTAGAAATATCCATATTTATTTTGTCTGCTATGTCTTTTAAGATCATAGGTCTTAGTTTTTTTTCGTCCCCTGTAATAAAATATTCCTTTTGAATTTCAATAATAGCATTTATTGTTAGTGATAAAGTTTGGTGACGTTGCTTGATAGCGTCAATAAACCACTGAGCTGAATCCAATTTTTGTTTAATAAATTGGATAGCTTCTTCTTCCGAATTTAATTTAGAATTAGATTTTGAATACCCTAAAAGCATCTCTTTATACTCATTAGAAACTCTTAATTCCGGTGCATTTCTTTGATTCAAACTTACATTTAGTTCGCCTTCATCGACTGTTAAAATAAAATCTGGAACTATTTGGGTATTTTGATTTATTGAAGCAAGGGCCCCCCCAGGTTTTGGATTAAGTTTACTAATAATATCTAAAGCTTTTTTAAGATGTTCTTTATTGATACTTAATTTCTCTTGTAATTTTTTGTAGTGTTTGAGACTAAAAAGATCAAAATATACTTTTATAATTTCTATTGCAGTTTCTAGTTCAGGACGATCTTTTTTCTTTTTCAAAAGTTGCAGCAGAAGACATTCTCTCAACGATCGTGCACCTACACCAGTTGGTTCAAGAGATTGTACTGATATCACAATTTTTTCAATTAATTTATTATCCGCAATGATATTTTGAGTAAATGCTAAATCATCAATTAATTCCTCATTACTTCTTCTTAAATAACCACTATCATCAATGCTACCAATTATAAACTCTGCAATTTGAATTTCTTCTTCAGGTAGAATTAGATTTCCAATTTGTTGAGATAAAAACTGATGGAAACTTATTCCACCTGAAAAAGGGATTGTATTATCTTCTCTTTTATTACCATAATTATTTGTGTAAAGTTTATAGGATGGGGTTTCAGCATCATTAACATATTGATCTATATCAATTTCACTTGTTTCTGAGCTTTGATTCCTATTGTCTAATTCTGCTAAGTCTTTTGATAATTCTTGTTTTCCAGTTTCAAGAGCAGGATTTTCACCAATTTCAGCTTCAATTTTTTGCTCTAATTCCAATGTTGAAAGCTGAATCATCTTCATCAGTTGAATTTGCTGAGGAGATAATTTTTGTGAAAGCTTAATTTGTAATTGTTGCTTTAACATAAAATTAAAGTGTTTATTATAAAGATATGTATTTTGATTTCAATTAGAAACTTGCATTTAATGGAGTTCTTGGGAAAGGTATCACATCTCGAATATTACTCATTCCAGTAGTAAATTGAACTAATCTTTCAAAACCCAATCCAAATCCACTATGAGGAACTGTTCCAAACCTTCTTAAGTCTAAATACCACCATAATTCTTTCTTATCAATATTCATTTCCTCTATCCTTTTTTCTAAAACCTCAAGTCTCTCTTCTCTTTGTGAACCACCGACAATTTCACCAATACCAGGGAATAAAATATCCATTGCTCTAACAGTTTTATTATCTTCATTTCTTCTCATATAAAATGCTTTTATATTTGCTGGATAATCATAAAGAATTACTGGACAATTAAAATGACTTTCAACCAAATAACGTTCGTGTTCACTTTGAAGATCTACTCCCCACTGGATTACAGGAAATTTAAATTTCTTTTTCTTATTCTGTTTTGAATTCCTAAGAATTTCAAAAGCCTCAGTATAGCTAACACGTTTAAAATCATTGTTTATTACAAATTTGATCTTTTCTCTGAGTCCCATTGGACTTCTTTCGGCTTGAGGCTTACTTTGATCTTCTTTGACAAGGCGATCGTCTAAAAATTCTAAATCTTCAAAACAATTATCTAGTATTTCTTTTAAAACACTTCTAATAAATTTTTCAGCTAAATCCATATTATCTGTTAAATCATAGAATGCCATTTCAGGTTCTATCATCCAGAATTCTGCGAGATGCCTTGTGGTGTTAGAGTTTTCAGCTCTAAATGTTGGACCAAATGTATATACTTCACCGAGGCCTAGTGCATAGGTTTCAGCTTCTAACTGTCCAGACACCGTTAGATTAGTTTCTTTACCAAAAAAGTCTTGTTTATAGTCAGGATTACCCACCTCATTTAATGGTGGATTTTTAGCATCTAAGGTGCTTACACGAAACATCTCTCCTGCACCTTCTGCATCACTGCCTGTTATAATGGGTGTGTTAACGTAATAGAAACCTTGCTCTTGAAAAAAGTTATGAACAGCAAAAGATAACTTTGAACGGATTCTCATTACGGCAGCAAAAGTGGTTGTACGAACTCTCAAATGAGCTTTTTCTCTTAAAAATTCTAAACTGTGTTTTTTGGGTTGAATTGGATATTTTTCAGGATCTGAATCTCCTAAGACTTCGAGTTTTTCTACAAGTAATTCTACTTTTTGACCTTCACCCTGACTTTCAACTAATTTACCCTCTAGGTGAAGAGCAGCTCCAGTAGTAATTCTTTTGAGTAGAGACTCTTCCAAATTTTCAAAGTCAACAATACATTGCAGGTTTTTTAAAGAAGAACCATCATTAAGTGCAATAAACCGTTTTGCTCGAAAGGTTTTTACCCATCCTTGTACGACAAAACTTTTCTTAATTTCTGAGCTTTTTAAGAGGGTTTTTATTTTCGTTGCTTTCATTTAATTGAATGTTTTTTTACCTACATTTTGTGCGCTAATTATCACGTTTTTTCTGGGATTTTTTTGATTTTAGGCCTTACAAAGATAAGTTTATTTCAGAAAGTTTTTTGTAATCCTTGATTTGAAATTTTAGTCTAATATCTCTAGTTTTGGTTCTTTCAAGACCTTGTCATTGCTGATAGAATCTTCAAGGGAAATAAGTAGTGATGGGAGTAAGACTAAATTGGCAAGCATTGCCATCATTAAGGTTACTGCTACAAGTCCACCAAGAGCCTGTGTTCCACCAAAGTTGGAAGAGATGAACACGGAAAAACCAAAAAAGAGAACGATTGATGTATAAAACATGCTAATTCCAGTTTCTCGAAGAGCCGCAAATACTGCTTTATTAATTTTCCACCCGTTGGAGATAAGTTCTTGTCTATATTTTGCTAAAAAGTGAATGGTGTCATCAACTGAAATTCCAAATGCAATACTAAATACGAGTATTGTTGATGGTTTTAGGGGGATGCCTGTAAAGCCCATTACACCTGCAGTTATAATCAAAGGTAATAAGTTTGGTATTAAAGAGATGATGATCATCTTAAAAGACCGAAAAAGAAATGCCATAAAAATGGCAATTAATAGGATGGCTAAACTTAACGAGAGAATTAAATTTTTTATAAGGTATTTTGTTCCTTTTAAAAACAATAAAGATTTTCCTGTAATTTTTACTCCATATCGTTCTTCAGGAAAAATTTTATTAATAGATTCAATTAAGTCTTCTTCGATTTTTTCCATACGTTCGGTTTTAATATCCTTCATGTAAGTTGTAATTCGACCAAATTGTCCAGTACTGTCAACATACCCACTGAGTAGCTGACTGTTGTTGTTGGATTTGCTTAAATATGGATAAATAAAACTGTTCTCTTGAGAAGTTGGGAGAGAGTAGTAGTTAGGATTTCCGTTGTAATATGCTTGTTTTGCATATTTTATAGCATTCACTACAGAAAGTGGAGAGGCTAATTCAGGAATTTCTTCAATTGTTTTATGTAGTCGATTAATTCTGTTTAAGGTTGCAGGTTTGACAATACCTTTTTCACGTTTGCTATCCACCCAAATTTCTAAGGGAACAATTCCATTAAAGCTGTCATCAAAAAAAAGAATATCTTTGAAGAAATCCGCGCTCTTAGGCATATCCTCGATGATACTTCCAGATATTTTTATCTGATAAATTCCTGTAATACCTATTATCAATCCAAATAAAGAAACTAAATAAACATTAATTCTTTTTTTACGGACTTTATGCTCCATCCAAGAAACAAAAAAATCTACGGCTTTGTTCTTTAAATGTTTTAAGTGCTTTTTGTTTGGGCGTTCCATAAAGCTATAGACAATAGGGATAATAAGTAGGGATAAAAGAAAAATTGAAATAATATTAATGGAAGCAACAATACCAAATTCTTTTAAAATTTTACTATTGGTTAAAATGAAAGTCGCAAAACCTGAGGCGGTTGTCAGGTTAGTCATCAACGTGGCATTACCTATTTTCGAGATCACACGTTGTAATGATTTAGCTTGATTTTTGTGTTTTGCAAATTCTTGTTGATATTTATTAATTAGGAAAATACAATTAGGAACTCCAATTACAATAATCAGAGGAGGAATTAAAGCTGTAAGAACTGTGATTTCATACCGAAGCCAGCCTAGGATTCCAAAAGCCCACATAACCCCAATAGCAACTACAGCTAGAGAAATAAAAGTAGCACGGAAAGAACGAAAAAATAGGAAGAAAATAAGCGACGTTATTAAGGTTGCTCCTATAACAAATAGACCGATTTCGTCTACAATATTTTGAGCGTTTAACGTGCGAATGTATGGCATTCCTGAAACTCGAACATCGGTTTTTGAGTCTTCTTCAAAGTCCTTGATTAGCGGGATGAAAATATTGAAAATAAAGTTTTTACGTTGCGCTGTATTCACTACATCAGGATCCATGTAAATTATGGAGCGAATTGTATTCGTATTTTTGTCATAAAGTAAGTTATCGTAAAATGGAAGCTCAAGGAATAATTTTTCTTTAAACTTTTCTGCTAATTTAATCTCAGGAGGGTGTGTTTCTGATACTGACTTTATTGTAAAACGTTGGTTTTTTTTGTCCTTTACTAATTCTTGAATATTTTCTGTTGAAAGAACAAGGTTAATTTCATCAAATCCTTGAATTTTTTCATTCAAATTCTTCCAAACTTCCCGTTTGTCTTTTTTAAAGAAGGTACTATCTTGAAGAGCTATGACAATAATATTTCCTTCTTCTCCAAAGGTTTTAGTAAAGGACTGGTATAAAACGTTTTCAGGATGATTATCTGGAAGTAAGTTGGCTTCTGTATAGGTGAATTGCATGTATTTCCACTGTGTTGACCAAAAAATAGTAAGAAGTAAAATACATGACAAAATTAGAGCCCTACTTCTTAGTATGATTCTTGCCACCAGGTCCCAAATATTTGGTTTTTTATTTTTTCTCATGTGAGCCTGCTTATCAGTAAAAGAATTTTAAACTGTCAGGATTTCTTTTTCCTTTATTCTGAATATTTCATCAGCTTTTTTGATGTATTGATCGGTAAGATTTTGAATATCTATTTCATGATTTTTTTGAATATCTTCAGAAGCATCAGATTTTTTAATTTCAGTATTAGCGTCTTTTCTTGCTGTGCGAATAGAAATCTTAGCATTTTCTACTTCAGCTTTGGCGAGTTTTGCCAATTCTTTACGACGCTCTTCGGTAAGTGTTGGAATATTAATAATAATTGATTCACCATTATTCATTGGGTTAAATCCTAAGTTGGCTATTAAAATAGCTTTTTCAATTTCTGCTAACATTGACTTTTCCCAAGGTTGAACTGTTAGTGTTCTCCCATCAGGAGAATTTATGTTTGCAACTTGAGAAAGTGGAGTAGGGGTTCCATAATAATCAACTTTAACACCTGAGAGCATAATGGGATTTGCTTTTCCTGCACGTATGTTAAGCATCTCTTTTTCGAGGTGATTGAGTGCTAACTGCATACTTTCTTTAGCATTATCTACTATAAATTGCATTTCTTCTTCCATTTCTAATTGCTTATAAATCTACTCTAGTTCCAATTTTTTTTCCTTTGACAACATTGTATAAGTTATCTGGAGTATTCATATCAAAAACAATTATTGGTAAATTATTTTCTTGACTTAGGGTGAAGGCTGTTGTGTCCATCACTTTAATTCCTCTTTTAAGAACTTCTTCAAAGGACAGGTTGTCAAATTTTGTAGCTGTAATATTTTTTTCTGGATCTTCGGTGTAGATACCGTCAACACGAGTTCCTTTTAAAATTACATCAGCATTAATTTCAATCGCTCTAAGCACAGCTGCTGAGTCTGTTGTAAAATATGGATTTCCAGTTCCTGAGCCAAAGATAACTACCCTTCCTTTTTCTAGATGCCTTGTTGCTTTTCTTTTTATAAATGGTTCCGCGATGGCTTCTATTTTAATTGCAGTTTGTAATCGTGTAGGGACATCGTTATTTTCCAATGCACTTTGCAATGCAAGTCCGTTAATTACTGTGGCTAGCATTCCCATATAATCTGCTTGCACTCGATCCATTCCTTTGCTAGCGCCAGAGACTCCTCTGAATATGTTTCCTCCACCAATGACAATCGCAATTTCTGTGTTTTGATGAAAAACCTTTTTAATTTCTTTGGCATAGCTATCAATAAGCTCTGGATCAATTCCATGTGTTTGATTCCCCATAAGAGCCTCGCCACTGAGTTTTAAAAGAATTCTTTGGTACTTCATTTGGAAATATGATAACAAATATAAAAATTAAAGCAGAATTTGTCTGGCTTGAAGATGACATTCTTTGCATTTCAGGCTTTTGTCAATTTCACCTTGGTTTTTATCTACAATGCTTTAAGACTTAAATCTATAATTTTTGCACCATAAGTTAAGGCACCCATTGAAATAAAATCAACTCCTGTTTCAGCATATTCAACAAGATTTTTTTTTGAAATTGAACCAGAAGCCTCAGCAGGTTTTCTTTGATCTATGATTGCAATTGCTTCTGCTAATTCTTGTGGCTGATAATTATCTAATAAAATTCTACTCACTTTTGAAAATGAAAGCGCTATTTCTATTTCTTTTTTATTTCTACATTCTACAATAATTTGTGTTGGCTTTTCAAGACGATTGGCATATGACATTGTTTTTTCTAGAGCTTTTGACATCCCACCACAAAAATCTACATGATTATCTTTAATCATGATAGCATCAAAAAGTCCCATTCGATGATTAATCCCACCTCCAATTAACACTGCCCATTTTTCGGCATATCTAAAATTTGGTGTAGTTTTTCTGGTGTCTAATAGCTTAGAAGAGGTGTGCTTTATCATCTGGCTCAATTCATAAGTCAAACTAGCAATTCCGCTCATGCGTTGTAGTGTGTTTAATACTAATCTTTCTGTTGCTAAGATAGCTAGGGTAGGACCTTGAACTGTAAATACGATATCTCCTTTATTGATTACGCTTCCTTCTTCTATATAAGAGGTAATTTTAAGTTTTGAGTTATATCGTTTAAATATATGTTTTGCAAGTGTGACACCCGCTATTCTACCCGCTTGTTTGACCAACAGCTGTGCTTGACTATGATCTGTAGCATCAATACAGGAGAGGCTGCTGTGGTCACCTAATCCGAGATCTTCTATAAGTGCCTGGTCGATAAAGGTTTCAATTGGCTTTTTATATTGATTAAAAAAATTATCTGGCATGATTATGATTGTAAAATACTCCTCTGTTTTCTTTAATTTCTTGGGCTTGTTTTGTGAGCAGGTATGCTATGCTAACCATATTTCTCAACTCACACAAGCTATTGGTTAGTTTATTTTGGTTATACAACTTTTGAACTTTTATGTAGATGTTATTGATTTTTTCTTGCGCTTGTTTGAGCCCTTTATTTGTTTTAAAAATTCCAACGTTGGTTGTCATTATTTCTTGTAATTCTTTGCGTAAACGCTGTACATTTTTAATGGTATCGTTTTTAGAATAGCTATCTCCATTCCATTCCGGTAAAGTCTTGTAAAAAGCTTCACTGGGCATGGGTTTTCCTAGAAATTCAATACAATTAATTGCTGCACGGTGTGCAAAAACCAATGCTTCTAATAGAGAGTTTGAAGCAAGGCGGTTAGCACCATGTAGTCCTGTTGCACTACATTCTCCTATTGCGTAAAGCCCTTTTAGCTCCGATTCACTGTGCTTATTTACCTTTATTCCACCACAAAAATAATGAGCTGCAGGAACGACGGGGATAGGATCTTTTGGTAAGTTTATACCTAAACTTTTACAGGTATTGTAAATAGTTGGAAAACGAGACTTCCACTCCATCTTGGGGATTTCTGATCCATCTAACCAAACAGAATCAGCATCTTGTTCTTGAATTTGTTTTTGAATTTCACGCGCTACAATATCACGTGGGGCAAGATCTGCTCTTGGATCTGCCTTAAGCATGAATCGGTCTTGGGCACTATTACATAATTTTCCTCCAGCACCGCGTACGGCTTCAGTAATTAAGAATACTTTCCCATCAATTTTATATTTAAGTGCTGTGGGGTGAAATTGGACATAAGGTAAATGGTTCATCAGCACTTTAGCACGATAGGCAGCTCCTAAACCATCACCAGTGGCTACACTAGGGTTTGTGGTGTGTGCATAAAGACTTCCTGCGCCACCAGTAGAAAGGACAGTGATTTTTGCTGTGATTTTGATAATTTCTTCACGTTCTTGAGAAATTACATAAGCTCCATAGCAACGATTTTTTTTAATTGTTGAATGATGGTCTGTGATTAAATCGACTAATGTATGGTTTTCTAAGATTGTAATGTTTGAAAAACTTTTGACTTTAGTGATAAGAACCTCTTGAATTTGTTTTCCAGTTTGATCTTTATAGTGTACGATTCTACTTTCTGAATGTCCACCCTCTTTTCCTAAATCAAGTTTTTTTTCTTTTTTATCAAATGATGTTCCCCATTTGATAAGTTCGTCTAAACGTTGGTTTGCCTCTTCTACGACAAACTTGACAACTTTTGGGTCACAATAACCATCTCCAGCAACTAAGGTGTCTTGAAAGTGTTTTTCAGTTGAATCTTTTTTTAGATTTCGAACAACTGCTATTCCTCCTTGAGCGTATCTCGTATTTCCTTCTTTAATATCACTTTTAGAAATTAGAGTGAGTGAAGTTTTAGGGTTTTCCTCTGCAACCTTTATAGCAAAAGTTAAACCTGAAATTCCTGTACCTATAACAAGAATATCTTTAGTCATAAGCTAACTTAATTCAAGCATTCTATTAATGGGGACTCTAGCTGCATCCATTAGGTTTGAATCCAATTGAATTTCTGGTGTTTCTTCATTTAAACAATTATACAATTTTTCAAGTGTATTAAGTTTCATAAAGGCACATTCGCTACAGGCACAGGTATCGTCCTCTACAGGAGCAGGAATAAATGTTTTTTTTGGACAACTTTTTTGCATTTCGAAAAGAATGCCTACTTCTGTAGCTACAATGAATTCATTAGCGTCATTCTTTTGAACAAAATTTAATAGCTCTGAGGTGCTGCCAATAAAATGCGCTATGTCTAAAATTGGGGATTCGCTTTCAGGGTGAGCAATAAATTTAGCCTTTGGATAATTTTTTACAAGAGATAATATTTTTTCAAAGGAGAAAGCTTCGTGGACTATACAAGAACCATCCCATAGAATCATATTTCTTCTTGTTTCTTTGTTCAGATAAGCGCCTAAATTTTTATCAGGAGCAAAAATTATTTTTTGTGTTTTAGGAATACTTTCAATGATTTTTTTGGCATTACTTGAAGTGCAGACGAGATCACTTAGGGTTTTGATCTTTGCTGAACAATTTATGTAGGAGACCACTATAGCATCAGAATGTTTTGCCTTAAATTTAGCAAAGTCTTCTGGAGGGCAAGAATCTGCAAGGGAGCAACCTGCTTTCAAGTCAGGCAATAAAACTTTTTTTGTAGGGTTGATTATTTTCGCAGTTTCTGCCATAAAATGAACGCCTGCAAAAACTATTATATCATTGTCAACCTTAGCTGCTTGTTGAGCTAAATAAAGGCTATCACCCAAATAATCAGCAACTTCCTGAATGGCTTCTTCTTGATAATAATGGGCAAGGATTACAGCATCTTTTTCTTGCTTTAGTTTTATAATTTTTTTAGATAGTGCTATAGTTTTGTTATTTCTTGCACTTTTAGTAAAAGCTTGAACCTTCATAAGATAAAATTAAAGAGTTTTATTTTATTGATTTTACACTTTTTATATTTTTTTTATTGTTTTCATGCACAACACTTTCCATTGTGTAGGCATCAACTAGGGAAAAGTTTCCATTTTTGATTCGCTTTAGTGAAGTAAGATGAGCACCTGATTTTAATTTTTTCCCAAAGTCATTTGCAAGACTGCGAATGTATGTACCTTTGCTGCATTCTACTAAAAAACTAACTTCTGGAAGTTTAATGTCAGTAATGTCAAATCTGGAAACTCTTACCGTTCTTTTTTCAAGAGTTGTTTTTTCACCAGCACGAGCATATTCATAAAGGCGTTTACCTTCTTTTTTTAAAGCGGAAAATAAAGGGGGATATTGTTGAATTTCTCCAGTAAAACTTTTTGCTGTTTTGTGAAGTAAATCATCGGAAAGATGTTGAATTGGAAATTTAGCGTCAATTTTTGTCTCTAAATCAAAAGAAGGGGTGGTTGCACCAAGGAAGATAGTGCCCGTATAGGTCTTCTTTTTTTGTTGAAGTTCATGAATGGTTTTTGTTTTTTTACCAGTACAGATTAATAACAATCCTGAGGCCAGCGGGTCTAAGGTGCCAGCGTGGCCAACTTTTAGTTTTTTTAAACCAGTTTGATTTTTTAAATGCCAACGTATTTTATTAACGGCCTGAAAAGAGGTCCATCCCAGTGGTTTGTCAATTAGAAAAAGCATGCCTTCCTGTAAGACTTCTGATTGAAATTTTTGTTCAAAAAAGTCCATAAAAGATCGTTAATCCACCTATGATAACACAGTAAAAACCAAAATATTTTAGTTGACTTTTCTTGACCATCGAAATCATCCAATTACAAGCAAGAATTCCACTGATAAATGCGAAAATAAAACCTAGTAGTAGTGATGACTGGTTTATATTCTCTGGAATGGTTTTGAGGTCTAAAGCTGTTTTAGTCATACTCCCAAAAATTAGAGGTAGAACCATCAAAAACGAAAAACGTGCTGCTTTTTCACGATCAATTCCTAAAAGAATTGCACTGGAAATGGTGGAGCCACTTCTTGAAATCCCAGGTAAAATTGCTATAGCTTGAATTATGCCAACTAAAAATGCGTTTAAGAAAGAAACTGCTTTTTTGGTGTTTTTAACAAGATCAGCTAAAAAAAGAAATGCAGCTGTGACGAGTAACATAATACCAACCAGAATTAAGTTTTGTGAGAACAACATTTCAATTTGTGCTTGAAAGAAAAGTCCTACAAACGCTGAAGGAACCATAGAAATGATAATTTTGAAAGCCAATTCTCTTTTTTCGTTATGTTTGAAAGAGAAAACTCCAAGAAGAATTTCTTTAATTTCTTTTCTAAAGACAACCATTGTACTTAATGCAGTACCGAAGTGAAGAACGAGGGTCAGAAATAAGCTTTCTTTACCTACCGATTCGTTTCCGAAGAGCGCTTTAACAATTTCTAAATGTCCACTTGAAGAAATTGGTAAAAACTCTGTAAGTCCTTGGATTATTCCTAAAAAAATAGCTTCTATTTTATTCATTTTTTGGATAGTGGATTCGTATAAATAGAATATATGGCAATTCCAAAACCAATAATTACTAAAGTTGGAGCAAGTCTAATTCTTCTAAAGTTAAATATTTCATTATTGAATACATTAGGATCCTGACTACCTCCACCACTCATTAAAAAAAAGCCTAAAGAAATAAATGTTATGGCTATTAACAATACTTTATAATTTTTACTTCCGAATAAGATTTTTTTTGAATCTGGTTTTTTTTTCATTTAGATTTATCAATAAATGGAGTTTGATTTCAAGTTTAAATATTTTTGGGTTGCAAAAAAAGTACTTAAAGCTGTAATTCCAATGCCTAAACTAATTATGCCTATAAATAAAAAAATTAATTCATTAGCTTCTTGAAAAATTTTTAATTCAGGAAGATAATTATCCAACTGAACAATTATTATACTTAAAGCTATTAACGACACTATTGAACTGATAATACCTAATCGCACATGATTCCAAATGAATGGCTTTCTGACAAAAGACTTTGTTGCACCAACTAATTGCATTGTTTTAATTAAAAATCTTTTAGAATAGATTGACAGACGTATTGAACTATTAATTAGTATAACTGCAATTAAAACAAAAATTGAAGTAATAAATAATAAAATAAGTGTTATTTTTTTTATGTTTTCATCAAGTAATTTTACTAATGGGTTATCGTAAACAACTTCGTCAACAAAATCTATTGACTCTATTTCTTTTTTTCTTTTTTCAAGGTTTATTGTATTAACATAGTTTGAATTAAAATTAATATCAATTGAGTTGAGTAGGGGATTATAGCCTAAGAATTCTAAAAAATCTTCTCCAATATCTCTTATGTATTTTTCTGCCGCTTCTTCCTTTGTTATAAAATTTATCGATTTAGTTGCGGAGTCAAGTTGAATTTTTTTTTGTAATTGAGTTATTTCAATGTCCTTGGCATTATCTTTTAGATATATTGACATTGCTATTTGTTCTTTAAAATGGGAAGCAATTTTTTTACCATTAATTAGAAAAAGTCCTAGAACTCCTAAAAAAAATAAAACAAACGATATACTTAAAACGACAGAGAAGTAAGAATTTAATAATTTTCTTCTTTGATAATGTTCAATATTTTTTTTCTTCACAATTAATATTTATGTAAAATTAAAAAGATTAAGTAAGAATCGACAAGTGATAAAATATTCTTTTAGCTATTTAACATTCAATCAATAAGCGTATTTTTGTGACTTTCTTAAAAATCATTTTATAAAGTGGTATACGACTTTCGTAATATTGAAAAAAAATGGAGGACATATTGGTCAAAAAACCAAACATTTAAAGCTGATGACAGTAATTCATCTAAGCCAAAGTACTATATTTTGGATATGTTTCCTTATCCGTCAGGATCTGGACTTCATGTTGGTCATCCTTTAGGATATATAGCTAGTGATATATTTGCACGTTATAAAAGACATAAGGGGTATAATGTGTTACATCCTCAAGGATATGACTCATTTGGGCTTCCCGCAGAACAATATGCAATTCAAACTGGTCAACACCCTGCTAAAACAACCGAGGAAAATATTAATCGTTATAGAGATCAGTTAGATAGAATGGGTTTTTCTTTCGATTGGAGTCGAGAAGTAAGAACTTCAAGTCCAGATTTTTACAAGTGGACACAATGGATTTTTCTTTTACTTTTTGATCACTATTACTGTAGAGACGCAGATAAAGCGATCCATATTACAAAACTTGTTTTACTTTTCGAAAAGTATGGAAATAAAAATATTAATGCTGTTTGTAGTAAGGGTATTAAAACTTTCACCGCATCTGAATGGAACTCATACAATCAGCATAAAAAAAATAAAATTCTTTTAGGTTATCGTTTGACTTATCTTTCAGAAACCGAAGTAAATTGGTGTTCTCAATTGGGTACTGTTTTGGCTAATGATGAAATAATAAATGGAGTTTCTGAAAGAGGAGGATATGCTATAACAAAAAAGAAAATGACGCAATGGAGCATGAGAATAGGTGCTTATGCTGAACGATTGCTAAATGATTTAGAATTAATCGATTGGCCCGAGTCTCTAAAAGAGATGCAACGTAATTGGATTGGAAAATCTATTGGAGCCAAAGTTTTTTTCCAGATTCAAGACTACGAGGAGACAATAGAAGTTTTCACCACTAGGCCTGATACTTTGTTCGGTGTAACTTTCATGACTTTAGCACCTGAGCTGGATTTAGTCAAAAAAATAACAAAATCAAACTACAAAAAAAATGTAGAAGCTTATATACAAGAAACTAAAAAGAGGTCACAAAGAGAACGTATTTCTGAAACAAAAAATATAACTGGTGTATTTACTGGAAGCTATGCCTTACATCCTTTTACAGGTGAGCGCATACCTATTTGGATTGGAGACTATGTTCTAGCAGACTACGGTACTGGAGCTGTAATGGCAGTACCATGTGGTGATCAGAGAGATTATGATTTTGCAAAGCATTTTAAACTTCCAATAAAAAATATTTTTAAGGACGTTTCAATAGATAAAAAAGCATATACAGAAAAAAATGATACTATAATTGATGACTCCGATTTTTTAACAAACTTATCTTACAAAGATGCTATGAAAAAAGTTATTAAAGTTCTTGAAGAAAAGGGTTATGGTAAGGGAACAATAAATTACCGTTTGAGAGATGCCATTTTTAGTAGACAAAGATATTGGGGAGAACCTATTCCAATTTATTATAAAGATAATATACCTCACCCACTAACATTAAATGATTTACCCTTAATGCTTCCCAAAGTAGAAAAATATTTACCTACACCTGATGGAGCTCCGCCTCTGGGGAATGCAAGTAGATGGGCATGGGATACAATAAAAAAAGAGGTTGTTGAAAATGGAAAAATTAATCATAAAACAGTATTCCCTTTAGAGCTTAATACAATGCCTGGTTGGGCTGGTAGCTCATGGTATTTTTATCGCTATATGGATTCTAAAAATTCTAAATATTTTGTTGGAGATAAAGCTAAAAATTATTGGCGTGATGTCGATTTATATTTGGGAGGTAGTGAACACGCAACCGGTCATTTATTATATTCTCGATTTTGGCAAAAATTTCTTTTTGATTTAGAGCTCTTGCCTGTTAATGAGTATGCAAAAAAGCTAATTAATCAAGGCATGATTTTAGGAAATTCAGCCTTTATTTACCGAAGACCAGGTACACAAATATATGTATCTAAAGATTTATTAAAAAATTATGATAGTCTTGAAGCCATTCGAGTTGATGTTAGCTTAGTAAATGCTTATGATGAACTAAATATCGAAGGGCTAAAAGATTGGCAAGAACAGTTTAAAGAAGCTGATTTTGAAATGAAAGATGAAAAGTTTAAAGTAGTGAGAGAAGTTGAAAAAATGTCAAAATCTAAATTTAATGTTATAAATCCTGACGAAATATGTGATAAATATGGAGCAGACACTCTTAGAATGTATGAAATGTTTTTAGGTCCGATTGAGCAATCAAAACCCTGGAATACTTCAGGAATATCTGGAGTTAATAATTTTTTAAACAAATATTGGCGTTTGTTTTATAAAGAGAATAATTGGGTAGTTACAGAGAAAAAAGCAAATAATAATGAACTAAAGATACTTCACGAAACCATAAAAAAAATCACTAGTGATATTGAAAATTTTTCATTTAATACATGTGTAAGTTCTTTTATGATTTGTGTTAATGAATTATCTCGTTTAGATTGTCGAAGTAGTGAAATTTTACGTCCTTTAACAATCTTGTTATCTCCTTTTGCTCCGCATTTAGCTGAAGAGATTTGGGAACGCTTTGGTAATAAAAAATCAATTGTGAATGAGCCTTTCCCAATATCGAATCCATCCTATTTAGTTGAGGATGCCAAAAATTATCCTGTTTCATTTAATGGGAAAATGCGTTTTACAATTCTTTTATCGTTAACTCTCAAAAATGATGAAATAAAGCATGCTGTTATGGAAGACAAAAGAACCTCAGAGTATCTTCATGGCCATGAACCAAAAAAGTGGATAATTATTCCAAATAAAATCATAAATATTGTTTTTTAACTCGAAAAAATAAATTCAATAAAATGTTTACTTAATTCAAATTTTTAGCTGTGGAACAAGTTTAGCTAAAATACTATTTGACGATTTATTTGTTCTTGTAACGAAATAAAGGTTTCTGTTCTCGAAACACCATCCACAGGCTGAATTTTTTTATTAAGTAACTCCATTAGGTGTTCATTGTCACGACAAATTAGTTTAGCAAAAATACTCCAATTACCTGTCGTGTAATGGCATTCGATAACTTCAGGAATCCCTCTTAATTTTCTTACTGCATCTGGATTTCTAATTGCTTTGTCTAAGTAAATACCTATAAATGCAACTGTTTTATAACCCAATATTTTTGGATTTAAAATAACTTGAGAACCTTTGATAACTTGTGCATTTTCCAATTTTTTTAATCGTTGGTGAACTGCAGCTCCCGATATTCCTGACGTATTTGCTAGTATTTGAATAGGCGTACGTGCATCTTCTAGAAGATGTTTAATTATAATTTTATCGATACCATCTATTGAGATAGTCTGTTGTGTAATTTTCATCTAATACTTTTCATTATGTTTTAATCTAATTTAAAATTTTAAAATAGATTATTAATTATGAATAATGTAGATAAAAATCAAAAAATTAAAAAAAGCTAATTAACTTTTTCAACATATCTTTCGATAGCCATTGTCATTGATGGGGATTGGTCAGAAGGCGCTTTGACTTGTACTTTAAGCCCATGATTTTCGGCTGCTTTTATAGTAGTTTTTCCATATGCAGCAATACGTGTTTTATTTTGCTTAAAATCGGGAAAGTTTTTAAATAAAGATTCAATTCCTGAGGGACTAAAGAAAACTAAAATGTCATAATAAACATCTCTTAAATCAGATAGATCACTTACAACAGTTTTATATAAAATTGCACGTTGCCAGCTTAATTTTAGTGAATTGAGAAAATCCGGGACTTCACTTTTCAGAAGGTCAGAGGTAGGAAATAAATAATTTTCATTCTCAAATTTTTTGAAAACATTTTTCAGATCAAAAATTTTACCTTCACCAACATAAATTTTCCTTTTACGATATACTACATATTTTTGTAGATAGTAGGCCACAGCCTCTGATAAGCAAAAATATTTTGTAGTAGTCTTAATTGTAAATCTCATTTCTTTGCATAATCGAAAATAGTTATCGACGGCGTTTCTACTGGTAAGAATAACATTATCGAATTTATTAAAATCAATTTTTTGTCTTCTAACTTCTTTTGCAATCACACCTTCAACATGAATGAATGGTCTAAAATCAACAACTAAATTTAGTTTTTCTTTTAGTCTATTGTAAGGAGATTTTTCGGAAGATGGCTCAGGTTGGGATACCAATATTCTTTTCACTTTCATATTCATTCAATTTTACAACCATGGCTCTAATATTAAAATGTAGAACCAATACCAGGGTAATAATCTTAATGTGCAAAGATAAATAATTATATATAGAATTTGTTGTGGGTTAGATTTAAAAAGTAAAATTAGAATTCTAAACTGGTAAAAAACCCAGATAATTAAATAAAACAATGTAAATAATAAAAACTGTTTGTTTTGGATTTCAACATAATTGACAATTAATAAAAAAATCAAGTAAAATAATGCAAAACGAAAATTATTTATAAAATTTTTTAAAATACCAATTCTGTAATTATGGTTTATTTTAAGTTGGTTAATTAAAAATTGAATAAAAATATACCTAGAAGATAACATAAGTATTAGCGATGAAAACAAGTAATAATATTCAAAGGCAAATAATAAGGTTTTATAATTGTATTCTAATAATAAAATTAGAAAAAGACATAGGGTACTAATAGTTATTATAAAACAAAGAATATTATATGCTGATATCATATTAAATTTTTTCTCATTTGAAAATCTTTTAATATAGATGTCTGAAGAATAAAAAAGTGTAATACTCTTAAATCTTGGTGGGTTAATTTTAAAAATTACAGTTAGTATAATTAGATTAATAAAAAAAATAAAACTAATCCAATCTTGATTTAAATTGTTTTTGTAAATCAATTCTTCCATAATTCAAATTTAGGAGTTTAAAAAATTATACCCTTATACTGTCTAAGAACTAATTTTACATTTACTACATTTATATTTTTATGAAAAAAACTCTTGTAATTATCCCAACATATAATGAAATTGAAAACATCGAATCTCTAATTCATCAAGTTTTTCAAATAAAAATTGATTTAAATATTTTAGTTGTTGATGACAATTCTCCTGATGGTACAGGAGATAAAGTTCAAAATTTAATAAATAAATATTCTAAAAAATTATTTTTATTGAGACGAAAACAAAAAGAAGGACTTGGGGCTGCATATGTTGAGGGTTTTTTGTGGGCAATAAAATGCAATTACGACTTTATTTTTGAAATGGATGCAGATTTTTCTCACAACCCTTCTGAATTATTACCCATGTTGGAATTACTAAATTCAAACGTAGATGTCGTTGTTGGATCTCGGTATATAAAAGGATTTAATGTTGTCAATTGGCCTTTAACTAGAATTATAATTTCTTATTTAGCTTCATTGTATGTAAGATTAATAACTTTGATGCCAGTAAAAGACCCAACTGCTGGTTTTGTAGGATATAAAAGGGATGTTTTAATTAGTATAAATTTAGAAAAAATTAAATTTGTTGGATACGCTTTTCAAATTGAAATGAAATATAAGTCTTGGTTAAATGGATTTACTATTCAAGAATATCCAATAGTTTTTATAAACAGGAAATATGGTAAATCAAAAATGGACAAAAGCATCATTCTGGAAGCACTAAGAGGTGTTCTTTATTTGCGTTTAAATAAAAAAATATTTTCAAAGAAAAAATGAGAATAATTAAAATCATTAATGGTTTATTAGTAAATGAAGGAAATATAACTAAACAGGACATTTTAGTGAAAAATGATCGAATAGTTAAGATAGGGAATTCGATAAAGTTCTCAGGAGAATCTAAAGTAATTGATGCATCTGGAAAAATAATTTTCCCTGGATTAATTGATGATCAGGTTCATTTTAGAGAGCCAGGTTTAACTAACAAAGCTACTATAAAATCAGAGTCAAAAGCTGCACTTGCTGGAGGGATTACCTCTTTTTTAGAAATGCCAAATACCAACCCTCAAACAATAACTATTGCTGATTGGGAGGAAAAAAATAAACTCGCATCTAAAACATCATTTGCAAATTACAGTTTCATGTTTGGCGGTACTAATGATAATCTAGATCAAATTTTAGCATTGGACAACAAAAGAGTACCTGCATTAAAACTTTTTTTAGGGTCCTCTACAGGGAATATGCTTATTGATGATCCTGAAGTTTTAAAAGAAATTTTTAGAAGCACCAAATTGGTGATTGCTGTTCATTGTGAAGACGAGCAAACTATAAAAAATAATCTAAAAATTGCAAAAGAAAAATATGGAGATAAAATTCCTGTAGATCAACATCCAGTAATAAGAGATGAAAATGCTTGTTATTTGTCATCGTCTAGGGCAGTTGCACTTGCAAAAGAAACAGGAGCTCGATTACATGTTTTTCATCTCTCGACAGCAAAAGAAATCTCTTTATTTCAAAATAATATGCCACTTAATGAGAAAAAAATTACTGCAGAAGTATGCATTCATCACCTTTGGTTTAACGATTTAGATTACAAAAAAAAAGGAACACTTATTAAATGGAATCCGTCGATTAAGTCCAAAAAAGATCAAGAGGCATTGTGGGATGGTTTAAATAATGATTTTTTAGATGTATTAGCAACAGATCACGCCCCTCATACAATAAATGAGAAACTTAATGATTATAATAAATCACCTTCAGGAGGTCCTCTTGTTCAGCATGCATTACCAGCATTATTAACAGCTTATCATAAAGGTTTAGTTTCTTTAGAAAAAATTGTTGAAAAAGCATGTCACAATCCGGCTATTTTATTTGACATTAAGGACAGAGGATACATTAAAGAAGGATACTTTGCAGATTTGGTTTTTATTGACATAGATAAAGAATATAAGATAACAAAGAATGATCTTTTATATAAGTGTGGTTGGTCTCCTTTTGAGGGAACAAAATTTAAAGGTAAAATAGAGAAAACAATATTAAATGGAACTTTGGTCTATGATAAAGGAAAAATAAACTCAAAATCAGCTGCAAAAGAACTAACATTTAATAGATGATAAAAAAACAAATAAAAAATTTAATTTATTCTATTATGGTATTTCTATTTTTTAGTTGTAACAACTTTCCTTCTAACCAAAAACCTAATAATTTAATTGATGAAGAAACAATGGAAAAAATACTTTTCGAGGCCACAATGATGGATGTAATGAATACATTTAGCGAAAAAAACCCTGACTTTTTAAGATTATTTGGAGTAAATTATTTTTATCAAAAATATGGGATAGATAGTATTCAATTAATTCAAAGTGATAAATATTATTCAAAGAATCCTAGAATATATTATAGAATTTATAAGAAAGTACTTGATAAAATGCAAATGCAAAAGGACTCTATTGATAGATTAATTGATACTAAATAATAGATTTAAGTATATACTCTATTTTGTTTTTTGAAAATTATTAAAATATGTTTCAAGAGATTTTTCTATAGAGGCGTAATTAAAATTTATCTTTTTTTTAATTTTTTGACCATCATAATCTTGAAGTGAAAATAGAGTATCAATTAAGCCATAACTAAAAAATGTTCTTTTCAATCTAAATATATTTAATACTTTTTCAATAATTAAAATGGATATAAGTATACCCCTTGTAAGTTTAATTCTTGGTTTTTTCTTGTTCATTTTTATTGCAATTTTATCAAGAAATTTTTTCTGAGTAATATTTTCACTAACCAAAATAAAACGTTCATTTTTTATGTTTGAATTCATCAACAGAACCATTGCTTTTACTACATCATTAATATCAACTAAAGCAATTCTTCCATTAGTGTAAAAAGGTGATTCCCTATTAATTCTGTTGAATATAGAACTACTACTTTTACTATTAAAATTATATCCAATTATCACTCCAGGGTTCACAATTACAACATCTAAGCCCTCTTGTATTCCTCTCCAAACTTCTAGTTCTGCCGCAAATTTTGAATAAGCATAATGAGTGTGTCTTTGATTTTTAAACCAACTATTTGACTCATTTATTATTTTGATATTTTTTTCTGCACCTATGGAAGCAATAGAACTAACATAGGCAAGTTTTTTTACTTTATGTTTAATACATAGATTTACAATATTGGCTGTACCTTCAATATTAGTTTTAAATAATTTTTCCTTATGAAAATTAGCTAAAGATACTTTTGCAGCACAATGATATACCTGGTCAATTCCATTGAAAGCATTATCTAAACCGATTATATCATTTAAGTTTGTTTTTATCCACTCAATTCGTTGAAAATGATTTTTATCTTTTTTTGATGCATATTTATTAAAAAATAATTCAATTTCATTTAATTTTTCTTGACTTCTGTAAATTGCACGAATTTTTAAATTCTTTATTAAACACTCTAGAATAAGATGTGCTCCTACTAAACCAGTTCCACCTGTTATCAAGATCATATTCCAATTTACACTTTTTTAATTTTGATTTTTCGTTTCTCTCTGAGAAATCTATCTTTACTTTAAAAATAGATACAAGTGAATTTTGTACAAGAATTAAAATGGAGGGGATTACTTCATGATATGACTCCAGAAACAGAGAAATTTCTTTTAGAAAATAAAACTAAAGGATATATTGGTTTTGATCCTACAGCGGACTCACTTCACATTGGAAGTTTGGTGCAAATAATAATTTTGAAACATTTCCAAAATGCAGGACATAACCCAATAATTCTATTAGGAGGAGCTACTGGTATGATTGGTGATCCCTCTGGAAAATCAGATGAACGCAATTTATTAGATCAAAAAACACTAAAAAAAAATTCACAAGCTATAAAAAAACAGTTCGAAAACTTTCTTGATTTTGACAGAAAAAGTAAAAATAAAGCTGTCATGTTAAACAACTATGACTGGATGAAATCATATACATTAGTAGATTTTTCAAGGGATATCGGAAAGCATATAACTGTCAATTATATGATGTCAAAAGAATCCGTAAAAAAACGCTTAGGCTCAAACGTTAAAGTTGGTATGTCATTTACAGAATTCACTTATCAATTACTTCAAGGATATGATTTTTTACATCTTTATAAAACAGTTGATTGCAAAATACAGCTAGGAGGAAGTGACCAGTGGGGAAATATAACCACTGGGACAGAATTAATTAGAAGAAAAGAGAATGGTAAAGCCTATGCGATTACTTGTCCATTAATTAAAAAATCAGACGGATCTAAATTTGGGAAAACTGAAGAAGGAAATATTTGGTTAGATAAAAACAAAACCTCTACATATAAATTCTATCAATTTTGGCTAAATACCACTGATCAGGATGCATTAAATTATATTAAAATTTTTACTTTTTTATCAAGAGAACAAATTGAGCAAAAGATTGAAGAACATATTGAATCACCACATTTAAGAATTCTTCAAAAAATTATAGCAAAGGAAATAACAATATTTGTTCATGGTAACAAAGCCTTTAAAAAAGCAGTAGAGGCTTCACAAATTCTTTTTGGCACTGCAACAAGGGAGGCATTACAAAAAGTAGACACAGAACTTTTCTTGGAATTGTTTGAAGGTGTACCTCAAACCAAAGTAAGTATGTCTAAAATAAAAAAAGGTATTGATATTATAAGCGCCTTAGTTTTAGAAACAAGATTTTTAAAATCAAATGGTGAAGCAAAAAGAGCTCTTAAAGAAAATTCTATTTCAGTTAATCAAGTAAAGGTAGATCAAAATTATATAGTCGATCAGAATGATTTAATTGCGGCTCATTATGTTTTACTGAAAAGAGGGAAAAAGAGTTTTTTTATTTTAAATGTAATTGATTAGAATAAAATTATAAAACCATTAGATTACACCCTCTGATTTCTGAATTATCAAAACGCCCTAATATTTCAAATGAACCATTTTCATTTAATCTACCTAAATCCTGTGTTTCAATAAATGAACAAGAATCAATATTTGCTAGATCCAATATATTTATTCCACCTGTTTTATTAAATCCCAATTTTTCAAAAGGATCATTTACAGATCTTATATAAACTCTCATCCATGGAGGACATTTAAATATCCCTTTTTCTTGAGAATATGCTTGACTCAATATTTCAGTCATTCCATATTCAGAATGAATTTCAGAAACTCCAAAAGCATTTTTTAATTTTTTGTGTAAATCGGTACGAATTAATTCTTTTCTCATTCCCTTCATCCCTCCTGTTTCAATAATAATTGTATTAGGTATTTTCCAGTTAAAATTTTCAGAAAGCTTCAGAAGTGCAAAACTTACACCTATTAATATTGTTTTTTTTCCCTTAGTTTCTAATTCTATTAATTTTTTTTTTAATTTTTTTAAATCATTTAGATAAAATCCACTTTCTGGATCATTTGTATCTCTAATTAGATGATCTACCATATACACTAATGAGGAATCTTCTCTTTCTAAATAGGAAGGTAATAAAGCAAGCAAAACATAGTCCTCTATATTGCCGTAAAACAATGAAAAACATTTCTTAAAGCTCTTAATGTAAAGATTTATATCGTTTATAAGATGTTTTGAAGCAATTTCACCTGTGGTTTTACTTGACAGGAAGCATTTTTGAGGAGGATTTTTTGAAGAATTTATATCATGTGATCTAAAAAAATTTATAGGTAAGAAAGGGATATTTTTCAAATCATTGACTCTACCTGGATCAGTGTTCAATAATTTACAGTAGCTCCTATATGTTAAATTATTATGATATTGGTATTTAAAAAGATTTAGAGCTAAATCGTCAAATTGACTTTTGGATTTAATTTTATCGAAATCTAAAAAAAATTTTCTCATTGAATTCAAAATTAAATAAATTAAAATTTAATAATAAATTAAAATGTTGCTCAAAAAAATATCGTAAGTTGGATTTCGAATTAAAATAATTTTTATGAAATTTAATATTGAAGACTAGCCATTTAAGTGTATACTGTTTAAATTAAAAAAATGGAAAAAGATCAAACCAAAATTCTTTTAGTAGATGATGAACCAGATATCATTGAAATTATAAAGTTTAATTTAGAAAAAAAAGGATATAAAATTTACAGTGCCTCTGATGGAGTTGAAGCAATTAAAATGTCCGAAAAAATACTTCCACATTTAATTATTATGGATGTAATGATGCCAAAAATGGATGGTATTGAGGCATGTGAACATCTTAGAAAAGATAAAAGATTCTTAAACACAATTATAATGTTTTTATCAGCTAGAGGAGAGGATTTTTCTTATGTTGCTGCTTTTGAAGCAGGTGCTGATGATTATGTCACAAAACCAATTAAGCCAAAAGTACTAGTTTCTAAAGTCAAAGCTTTATTAAGGAGATTTAAAGATGAAAATCAAAAGCAAAATATATTAGATTTTGAGAGCTTAATTATTGACAAGGATCAATACAAAATAATTCTTAATGAAAAAGAAATATTTTTACCAAGAAAAGAATTTGAATTAGTATACCTTCTTGCTTCTAATAAAGATAAAGTTTGTAAAAGGGATGAAATTATGGAAGCTATTTGGGGATCAGATGTTGTTGTTGGTGACAGAACCATAGATGTTCATATAAGAAAATTGCGAGAAAAAATTGGAGATAATTATTTAAAAACAATAAAAGGAATAGGATATAAGTTTAACTTACCAAAAAAATAAACACTTTTGAAACTATTCAAGTTTAATAAAACATCCCTTTACTTATCTGTTTTAATAGCCCTTTTCTGCTCAATTATTTCTCTTTTACTAATATTTTTTTTTCTTAAAGTCATAAACTTTGATGTCATATTGCTTGGGATATTCATTTTTATTTTCACTTGTTCTTTTAGTTATTTATTACTCCATAATAGTTATGAAAAATTAATTATTAAAAGAATTAATGAATTATATAATAGTCTTTTTCCAGCTACTACCTCTTCCTCAATTTTAAAAAGTTCAGAGGATATTGAATTACTGACAAGAAATTTAAAAAAATTAAATATTGATAAAAATCTAGAAATAGAGGATCTAAAAAATCAAGATAATTTTAGAAAAGAATTTATGGGAAATATTGCCCATGAACTTAAAACACCGTTGTTTACAATACAGGGCTATATATTGACTTTACTAGATGGCGGTATATCTGATAAAAAAATTATAAAAAAGTATCTAAAACAAACTTCTAAAGGTGTTGACCGATTAACATATATAGTAAAAGACCTAGATTTAATAACAAAGTTTGAATCGGGAATTTCAAAACTTGAAATAAATGAATTTAATATTCTAACAACAATATATAATGCATTTGAAATGTTAGAAATTCAAGCGCAGAAAAATAACATAACAATTAAACTTGACAGAAAATATAATAAACCGATAATGGTTATTGCTGATGAGGAGAGAATTCAACAAGTTATTACTAATTTAATAATGAATTCTATAAAATATGGAATTGATAGAGGAATAACTGAGATAAGTATTAACCCACTTGAAGAAAATAAAATATTAGTTAGAATATCGGATAATGGAGAAGGTATTGACAAGGAACATTTACCTCGATTATTTGAACGTTTTTATCGAGTTGAAAAAACTAGAAACAGAAAATCTGGAGGTTCAGGATTAGGCTTATCTATAGTAAAACACATTATTGACGCACATAATGAAAAGATATTTGTTGAAAGTCAAGTTAATGTTGGTTCAGAGTTCTCCTTTTCGTTAACATGTGTTTCACCAAATGATATAGAAAGTTTAAAAATTTAAACAAATCGAAAAAAATTGTGGGAACTAAAAAAAAGTTAAAAAGATTCAAAGAAAATGAAAATTTTGAAAATGTTATCCAACCAAGCAGATCGGATCTTTTAAATGAAAAATTTCTCTTAAAAGGAAAATGGAATCTTAATTTTTTTAAAAATAATTTTCCAATTGTGCTAGAACTTGGATGCGGTAAAGGAGAGTATAGTTTATTTTTAGCTAATAAAAACCCAAATAAAAATTATATTGGGATTGATATAAAGGGAGCTCGCTTTTGGAAAGGAGCTAAAACAGCCATTGAAAGTAAAATGCATAACGTTGCTTTTTTAAGAACACAAATTGAGTTGTTAAGTTATTGTTTTGGAGAAAATGAGATTGATGAAATATGGATTACCTTTCCAGATCCACAAATTAAATTTAATAGGACTAAACATAGATTAACTAATCCTCAAATGCTAAATATTTATAAAAATATAATCATCAAAAAAGGTATAATACATTTAAAGACAGACAGTGAATTTTTATTTGGATATACATTAGGCAATGTAACTCAAATGGGTGAAGTTATTTATGCTCATCATGATATCTACAAAAATGAAAATTCTCCAATTGATTCTACAGCGATTCAAACTTTTTATGAAAAAAAATTTTTAGAGAAGAATAAATCAATTACGTACATGAAATTCAGATTATAAATTGAGTGTAGAAAAAACTTTTTTTGAAAGAGTATATGAAGTTGTTAGAAAGATACCTTTTGGCAGGGTAACGTCCTATGGTGCTATTGCTCAATATTTAGGCACATCAGCCAGTGCACGTTCAGTTGGTTGGGCCATGAATGCATCACATAATGATGACACTATTCCTGCTCATCGTGTAGTAAATCGTTATGGGCTTTTAACAGGAAAACATCATTTTGGAGGATCAAATATTATGAAAAATCTTTTGGAAAATGAAGGAATTAAAATAAATGAAAATCAAGTCAAAAATTTCAACCATCATTTTTGGAATCCTAATATTGAGTTAGAATCCCTTTAAAGTTTATTTATTTTTATTAAACCTTAATATTATATTTGGATACCTATTAAGTGTATATGAAAATTAGTAAAGAAGATGTTATTAATACCTTAAAAACAATTAGTCTTTCTGGTGATAATCAAAATATAATTGATAAGGGATCAGTCTCCAATGTTATGATTTTTGGAGATCAGATTGACATTGATCTTAAATTAAATAATCCAAGTTTACAAGCTAGGAAAAAGTTGGAGGTTTTAATTTTGAAAACTTTACATGAAAAAGTTTATGAGAAAGCTAAAATTAAAATAAATGTTTCAATTGTAGCTGAAGAAAAAAAAGATCAGTCTATTACAGCTAAAACCCTATCTGGTATTGAAAATGTTATTGCAATTTCCTCTGGGAAAGGAGGTGTTGGAAAATCTACATTAACTGCCAATATAGCTGTTACTTTATCAAATATGGGATGCAAAGTTGGAGTTTTGGATGCAGATATTTATGGACCATCAATACCAACTATGTTTGACCTAGAAGGGAAAAAACCATTTTCAGTCCAAATAGATGGTAAATCAAAAATGCAACCTATTGAAAATTACGGAGTAAAAATACTATCAATTGGATTTTTTACTAAACCCGGACAAGCAGTAATTTGGAGAGGGCCTATGGCGGCAAAAGCACTTAATCAAATGATTTTTGATGCAAATTGGGGTGATTTAGACTTTCTTTTAATCGATTTACCACCGGGGACAGGTGATATTCATTTAAGTATTGTCCAATCATTGCCAATTAATGGAGCTGTTGTTGTAAGTACCCCACAGAATGTTGCTTTAACTGATGCAAAAAAAGGGATTGCAATGTTCCAACAAAAAAACATTAATGTCCCTGTTCTTGGAATTATTGAGAATATGAGTTATTTCACTCCTCAAGAATTGCCACAAAATAAATATTATATATTTGGTAAAAAAGGAGCAGAATATCTCGCTAATGATATGGAAGTTCCATTTTTAGGATCTTTACCCTTAGTCCAGAGTGTAAGAGAAAGTGCTGATTACGGAAGACCTGCTTCCATGCAGGAAAAAACATCAATAAATAATGATTTTACTGTCATTACTCAAAACCTAGTTTCTCAGGTACTTAAAAGAAATAAAAATTTGCCGCCCACAAAAGTTGTAGAAATTACTAATTTAGTAGGCTGTGAAGCTATAAAAACTCAACCAAAATGAATAATAAGGAACTAGAATCAAAAATAGATATTGCTCTCGAAGAAATAAGGCCCTTTTTAAAGTCTGATGGTGGAGATATATCATTTGTTTCAATTGAAAATGGCAAGCATGTCAAAGTACAACTTCATGGAGCTTGTGCAGGATGTACGGTTAATCAAATGACATTAAAAACGGGAGTAGAAATGACAATTAAAAAACATCTTCCACAAATCGAGTCCGTTACAAGTATAGATTCGGTCTGATTGCATGAATAAAGAAATTACTATTTATCTTGTTGACAGAATGGGTGTCAAGCATAAATTGATTGCCCCGGTTGATTTTAATTTAAACTTAATGGAATTAATCAAATCTTATGAATTCCCATTAGAAGCTATTTGTGGAGGGATGGCACTGTGTGCTTCATGCCAATGTTATGTTAACAGTGACCACCAACTTCCAGAAATTTTGGAAAATGAAGAAGCAATGCTAGCTGAAGCCCTTAACGTTAAAAAAAACAGTAGGTTATCGTGTCAGATTTTAATAAATGAAAGATTAGACGGTCTTAATATAACATTAGCTCCAGAAGAATAATTCTAAACAAATTTTTTTTCAATAATGAAAATTCATACTTGTGCATTGTTTGATCTTGATGGTGTAATTGTAGACACTGCTAATTATCATTTTCTAGCATGGAAAAAAATAGCTTCAAATTTTGGATTTGAACTTTCTAAAGAAAACAATGAAAAACTTAAAGGAGTTAGTCGAACTAAATGTTTAAATATAATATTAGAACTTTCAAATTTCGATTTGAATGAAAATTCTTTTAATTATTATTTGAAGAAAAAAAATGAAATTTATTTAGATTATATAAAAAATATAAATTCTGAAAACATATTACCAGGTATTTTAAAAACACTTAATTATTTAAAAGAAAAAAACATTATGATTGGAATTGGTTCAGCCAGTAAAAATGCAAGATTTATAATAGAAAAATTAAAAATAGTCCCATTTTTCGATGTCATTGTTGACGGAAATCAAATAGTTAATAGTAAGCCAGACCCAGAAGTTTTCTTAAAAGGTAGTAAAGCTTTAGGTGTTCTTCCTGAAAATTGTGTTGTCTTTGAAGATTCTGATTCTGGAATTCAAGCTGCAAAAGCAGCAAAAATGACTGCAATTGCTATAGGGACTCCAGATAAATTCTCTAATTATGATTTTTGCTTTACAAACTTTTTAAAAATAGTAAAATCAGATTTAGATAATTTATTTACCTCTAAAAATTATATTTAGTACGAAAAAGCAAATAAGATGAAAAAAGGTTATCTAAAAATAGATCCTTGGGAAATCATAGAAGAGGATTTTGATCCGAAAAAAGTCAAAGCATCTGAAAGCATTTTTAGTCTTGGAAATGGAGCTATGGGGCAAAGAGCCAATTTTGAAGAAGAATATTCAGGTGATACATTTCAGGGTAGTTATATTGGAGGAGTTTATTATCCGGACAAAACTAAAGTTGGTTGGTGGAAAAATGGTTATCCAGAATATTTTGCTAAGGTAATTAATGCACCTAATTGGATTGGAATTCATATAAAAATAGGTGGACATAAATTAGATCTTAACAAATGTAAAGATGTAAAAAACTTTAAAAGAGTGTTAAATATGAAAACGGGTATTTATACTCGTTCTTTCGAAGTTCAAATATCAAATGATTATAGAATTGCAGTAGAGATTAGGCGTTTTTTGTCAATGGCTCAAGGTGAATTGGGTGCGATTAAATATAAAATAAAAGCACTTGAGGGATCTCCTGAAATAATTTTTGATTCATTTATTGATGGAAATATAAAAAATCAAGATTCAAATTGGGAAGACCCATTCTGGTCTCATAAGAACCATTGTATATCTGACGAATTAATTTTACTTCATTCTCAAACACTAAAAACGGAGTTCGATATAGCTACCTATGCACAAAGTAAACTTTTAGATGAGCATGGTAATTCTATTGGTAGTTTAGAAAAATATGAAAAAGAAAATCGTATAAGCCAGGTTATTAAATATAAATTAGATGAGGGATCAAGTTGTACTCTCATTAAATTTGGTGGCTATATTAACGCTTTGAATCACCTATGTTCTGAATTTAATAATATTGCTAAAGAACTTGTTACCCAATCACACCAAAAAGGATTTGATGTATTAGCTGAGGAACACAGTTATGAATGGAATAAGATTTGGGATCAATCTGATATTCAAATTAAAGGAGATGATAAAGCACAACAGGGTATTAGATTTAATATATTCCAACTTAATCAAACTTATAATGGTCATGATTCTAGACTAAATATTGGTCCTAAAGGTTTTACTGGTGAAAAATATGGAGGAAGCACATATTGGGATACAGAAGCATATTGCCTCCCCTTTTATATGGCTACAAAAGACCAAAATGTTGCTAGGAACTTACTTAAATATCGCTATGAACAGTTGGATAAAGCTATTGAAAATGCCTCAAAATTAGGTTTTAATAATGGAGCTGCGCTTTATCCTATGGTAACTATGAATGGAGAAGAATGTCATAATGAATGGGAGATAACCTTTGAAGAAATTCATCGAAACGGAGCCATAGCATTTGCTATATTTAATTACGAGAGGTATACAGGAGACACCAATTATATTCCGGAAATGGGTATCGAAGTTTTAATAGCCATAACTAGATTCTGGATTCAGCGTGTTAATTATTCTGAAGAAAAAAAAGCATATGTAATGCTAGGGGTTACAGGACCCAATGAATATGAAAATAATATTAATAACAATTGGTACACAAATTATATTGCTAAGTGGTGCATTGAGTATACTTTGAAAGAAATTAATAAAGTAAAAAAATTCAATACCAAAAGGTGGAAAATTATTATTAGAAAAATAGATTGGGATGATAAGGAATTAGATTTGTGGAATGATGTAGTTAAGAAAATATATTTACCCAAGCATCCTGAAAAAGATATTTATTTACAACAAGATGGTTTTTTAGATAAGGAATTTCATCCAGCAAGTATTCTTAAAGATGAGGAACGACCAATCAATCAGAACTGGTCATGGGATCGTATTTTACGTTCTCCCTTTATAAAACAAGCAGATGTATTACAGGGATTTTATCTCTTTGAAGATCACTTTAACAAAAAAATGTTGGAGCAGCATTTTGATTTTTATGAGCCATTAACTGTACACGAATCATCACTATCCCCTTGTATTCATTCGATATTGGCTTCTCGTTTAGGAAGAACTGAACAAGCATATTCCTTTTATTTAAGGACTTCTCGTTTAGATTTAGATGATTATAATAAGGAGGTAGATGAGGGTCTTCATATTACAAGTATGGCAGGGACATGGATGAGTGTTGTCGAAGGTTTTGGAGGAGTTCGGGTTTTAAAAAACCAATTGCATATTGATCCAATATTACCTAATTCATGGAATGAATTTAGTTTTAGAATAAATTTCAGAAATACATTAGTAAAAGTTGTTGTTAATAAAAATGAAATAGATATTTCTTATTCAAATCCAGATCTTATAGTTTATTGTAAAGGAGAGAAGATCATAATTTAATAAGTTAAAATGAGGTATTTATCTATTTTATTTTTCGTTTCATTAATTACAAATGCTCAAATTAAAAGAATAGAACCACCTTTTTGGTGGGAAGGTATGAATGATAGTAAACTACAAGTTTTAATTTACGGAGATAATATAGCCAGATATAAAGTTAAATCAAAAGGCATGGATCTGATAAATGTTGAGCGAGTAGAAAATGAAAATTATCTTTTTTTAAATTTTAATCTATCTTTCCAAAAAAAGGGTTTTTACGATATTGATCTGTATGATTCTTTTGATAGAAAGATTGATAATTATTCTTATGAAATTAAATCACGAGAAAAAGGAAAAAAGATATCTAGTTTTAATTCTTCGGATGTCATTTATCTGATAATGCCTGACCGTTTTGCAAATGGGAATCAATCAAACGACTCGCATCCTGATTTAACAGAAAAGGTAAATCGGAAAGAACAAGACGGTCGACACGGTGGAGATATTGAGGGAATTATAAAAAATTTAGATTATTTACAGGAGTTAGGAATCACAACAATTTGGTCAACACCACTCTGTGAAGATAATGACCCAAAGGTTTCATATCATACCTATGCTCAAAGTGATGTTTACAGAATTGATCCTCGATTTGGAACTAACAACGATTATAAACGTTTAGCTGAAAATCTTCATCAACGGGGAATGAAAATAATCATGGATTATGTAACCAACCATTGGGGCATTGAACATTGGATGATTAAAGACCTTCCAAATAAAGATTGGATTCATAAGTTTGATAAATACGTTAATACAAATCACAGAAAGGAGATTCACTCTGATCCTTATGCTTCAAAAAAAGACAAAAAGGAATTAATTCAAGGGTGGTTTGTCCCTTCAATGGCTGATTTGAATCAGAGCAATCCTTTACTTTTAAAATATTTAATTCAAAATGCAATTTGGTGGATTGAATTTGCAAATATTGATGGATTTCGTGTTGATACATTTCCCTATAATAATCCTAAGCCAATGGTCGAGTGGGTAAAATCAATTAGAAATGAATATCCAAATTTTAATATAGTCGGGGAGGGGTGGATGCACAATACGATTCATTTGTCCTATTGGCAGGAAAATAGCCCTATTGCTGATATTAAAGGATTTAATTCATTTCTACCGAGTGTTATGGACTTTACATTAAATGATGCATTGGTAAAAAGTTTTAGTGAAAGAAATAGTAATTGGGAAGGTGGTATGACAAGGATATATAAAAATTTACAAAATGATTTTCTTTATACTAATGTAAATAATCTATTGATTTTTGCAGAAAATCATGATACTAACAGAATAAATGATTTTTATCCAGAACTTAAAGATTACAAGAGAATGATGTCAGTTTTAATGACTCTTAGAGGGATACCACAAATTTATTATGGCTCTGAAATAGGAATGACAGGTAAAAAAGAAAATGGTGACGGAGACATTAGAAGAGATTTTCCAGGTGGTTGGTTAACTGATAATAAAAATGCTTTTTTAAAAGAAGAACGTACAATTGAACAAAATAATTATTTCGAATTCACAAAAAAGCTGCTTAACTGGCGTAAATCTAATGAAGCTGTCCATCAAGGAAAAACTTTACATTATACACCACAAAATGATGTTTATGTGTATTTTAGATTCTTAGATAATTTAAGAGTAATGATTGTTGTAAATAACAGTTCTGAGGATCAAACTATCCTACTAGATCGTTTTGAGGAAGGACTAAATGGGAAATATAATGGAATTGAAATTTTAAGCAATAATAAAATTACATTAGGTAAAAGCCTAAAAATAAAGGCTGGAATGGTTAAAATAATTGAATTAAATTGAAACTATGAAATCTTATTTAACTGTACTTCTAGGGATTTTAATATTTTCTTGTCAATCTTCAAGAGAAAAAGCTAGAAAGCCTCAAGAATCCTTGAAAGTTACAAAAACATTAGAACCAATAAGTGAAAAAATTATTGCAAATTCTGTTTTATATGAAGCGAATATTAGACAATATTCCAACGAAGGTACATTTAACGCTTTTACTAAAGATTTACATCTTTTAAAAAAAATGGGAGTTAAAATTTTGTGGTTAATGCCAATTAATCCGATTTCTACAACAAAAAGCAAGGGACCATTAGGGAGCTATTATGCTGTATCAAACTATACAAAAGTGAATCCTGAATTCGGAACTTTACAAGACTTTAAAGCTTTAGTGAAAAAAGCACACGAAATGGGTATTTATGTTATTTTAGATTGGGTACCTGGACATACAGGCTGGGACCATAACTGGATCAAGGATAAAAGTGACTATTATTTAAAAAATAAAAAAGGCGAAATTATTGATCCGATTGATTTTAGAACAGGCAAGTCGTTTGGCTGGACAGATGTAGCTGATCTTGATTATAGTAATCTTAAAATGAGAGAGGAGCTTCGTCAAGCAATGATATACTGGGTTAAAGAAGCTGACATTGATGGATATAGAATAGACCAAGCTTATGCAGTTCCAAAAATATTTTATGATAAGACATTCAAAGCATTAAGAGATATAAAACCTGTTTTTCTCTTAGCTGAGACTGATATTTATCATCCTGGGGGTATCAAACTAGTGAGTAAGTTTGATGCTACTTATGATTGGACTGGTCATCATTTATCAAAAGATATAGCAAAAGGCAGAAAAAATGCCAATGATTATTACAAACATATCAAAAGGACAATCCGCTTGTATGGTAAAGACAATATACTAGTCAATTTTGTTTCTAATCATGATGAAAATTCTTGGAATGGAACTATAAATGAAAGCTATGGTGATGCACAATATGTTTTTATGGCTATGAATTATATGCTTCCAGGCATGCCATTAGTTTATTCAGGACAAGAATATGATTTAAATAAAAGATTACATTTTTTTGAAAAAGATAGTTTTCCAAAAATTAAAGGAAATACTATGGAATTTTTACAACAAATGGGTGCACTGAAAAACAATCATAAAGCCCTAGCCACTGGATCAAATGGAGGTTCATTTAAAAGAATTTTCTCAACAAAAGACAATCAAATTTTTGCTTTTGAAAGAGAAAAAAATGGAGATACTCTTGTCGTTGTTGCAAATTTAAGTAATGGTTATTCGCAATTTACTATGCCTTATGATGGTGAGTTTAAGAGATATCAAGATTTTAAAGTCAAACGACTTTCATCTTCTTATCAATATGATATGAAGCCATGGGAGTTTTGGATATTAATAAAGTAGAAGAACCTCTCGTTAATAAGCTAAAAATTTAAGGGAAATTAATTTATGAGAATCAGAGGAGTTTTAGTTGTTTTATATTTAAGTTTTATGAGTATTTATTGCGAATCTCAAAAGAACATTGTTATTATTGGTCATAGAGGGGCAAAGGGTCACCTAGCAGAAAACACACTTCCTTCAATAGCAAAAGCCATTGATTTAGGAGTAAATGGAATAGAAATAGACGTCTTTAAATGCGCTTCTGGTGAATTAGTTGTCTTTCACGACAAGACACTCGAAGATCTTACAAACGCTAGTGGATATATAGAGGATTTAGATTTAGATTCAATTCAACGTATAGAAGTTTTGGATGGCTACACAATTCCTACATTGAATGAAGTAATGGATTTAATTCAAGGAAAGGTTTTTCTTAATATTGAATTGAAGGGAAGTCAAACAGCAATCGAAACTAATAATCTTTTGGAAGAATACTTTGATAAAGAAGAATGGTCAAACGAAAAAATTTTGATTTCTAGTTTTATTTGGGAAGAACTAAAAAAATTTAGACAAATAAATAAAGAAATTCCAATAGCTATTTTAACTGAAGATGATCCCTTAGATGCTATTCCTGTAGGATTAGAACTTGACGCTGTTTCAATTAATCCTGATTATGAGACTTTAAACGATGAAAATATTCAAAAAATTCAAAAAAATGGATTTAAAATATATCCTTGGACAGTTAACGCACCCAAAGATATTAGACTGTTAATTGACAAAGGAGTAGATGGAATTATTACTGACTTTCCAGAAAGAATAGTAAAATAATCTATTAGTTCAAATAAATTATAAATGCGTTCAAAATAGAAGCAAAACTCACCCAGACTATATAGGGATATAACATAATAGAAGCTTTTTTATCAACGAGTCGAAACCAAAATATTGTTCTTTGAATAAGTATCCATAAAATAACAATTACAACCATAGATAAAGAAGGGTTTCTTAGTCCAAAAAAAACTAATGACCATAGTCCGTTAAGAATCAATTGGGATAGAAAATGATATATAGCTGTTTTCCCCCACAAATGTCTTCTCCCAAAAAACCAAACCCTACCAATAGCAATTCCCATAAGGGTATAAAGAAATGTCCAAACAGGACCAAATACCCAATTAGGAGGTGAAAAAAAAGGTTTTTCTAAATTTTCATACCAATTTGGGATAGCATTTTTTGTAACTATACTTGAGATTAAACCTATACCTAGCGAAAGTAAAATTCCAACAATGCATGCTAATATTAAATCTTTTTTTATTTTTTTCATTCCATATACAAAGTAGTGATTTCTAATCTTTCTTCAATAAATCATAACATATGAAGTCCTATATTTGAAATTTATATGGAAGAAAATTTATTTGTTTCAAAAACAGCACCCCCCAGAGAGTTCAAATCTTTTTGGGAAGCCCCCAGTAATATAGCTTTGGTAAAATATTGGGGAAAAATAAGTTCTCAAATACCAAAAAATCCTTCTTTGAGTTTTACATTGTCAAAATGTGTTACTAAGACAGAAATTTTATTTAAACCTCATAAATCAAAAACCTTTGACTTTGATTTTTATTTTGATGATAAACCAATGACCAATTTTGAGATTAAGCTTGGAACATTTTTCAAACTTGTAAGTTCCTACATACCTTGGATAAATGAATATAAACTAGTCATAAAAAGTCAAAATTCTTTTCCTCACAGCAGTGGTATTGCTTCATCAGCATCAGCGATGGCTGCATTGTCTTTAAATTTGATGGATATGGAAAGAAAATTATTTCCAAAAATGGATAATTCTTTTTTTTATCAGAAAGCTTCTTTTTTAGCTCGTTTAGGGTCTGGAAGTGCTGCTAGAAGTATTAAGGGACCTGTCACAATATGGGGTAAAAATAATTCAGTTTCTTTTTCGTCTGATCTTTATGCAGTAAATTTTGACGATGAATTAAGCCCTATTTTTAAAACTTATCAAAATGCAATCCTACTAGTAGATAAGAACTCAAAGTCTGTTACTAGTTCTCAAGGACATAATTTAATGAATAAACACCCTTATGCATCTAATAGATTTATACAAGCTAAAAGTAATTTGAAAAATCTTGTTGACATTATGAAGTCCGAAGATTTAGATGGATTTGTTGAGATTGTTGAGTCAGAGGCTTTATCACTTCATGCTATGATGATGACCTCAAATCCATATTTTATTTTGTTTAAGCCGAATACTTTATCAATAATTGAAAAAACTTGGGACCTCAGGAAAAATAAAAAAATTCCTATTTGTTTTACCCTTGATGCTGGAGCAAATGTCCATCTTCTATATCCATTTGAATTTAAAAATATAGTTAAAATATTTATTGAAGATGAGTTAAAAGAATTTTGTCAGAATGGTCAATACATTTTGGATTATGTAGGTGTTGGTGCTAAAAAAATTTAAATTAGATTTAATTCTAGAAAACGTTTTTCTTATTTATGCAATCGTCTCAATTTTTCTCTAAAATTTTACTTTTTGGAGAATATGGAATAATTAAAAGTTCTAAAGGACTTTCTATTCCATATGATTCCTATAGTGGATTTTTAAGTATTCTAGATCAAGGCACTAATGAAAATAAAGTTTCTCATAATAATTTATCAGCATTCTCAGAATATCTAAAGAAGATAAATAATGAAATATTAGATTTTGACTGGGAAAAATTAGAAAATGATTTAGCCAATAAACTTTTTTTTGATAGTAATATACCTAAAGGCTATGGGGTTGGGAGTAGTGGAGCAATAGTAGCCGCATTTTATGACAGATATATTTTAAGTAAAAAAAAATTTGATAAAACTTTAAATAATGAAAATCTAATTTATTTAAAAAATATTTTTAGTAAGATGGAATCTTTTTTTCATGGCAAATCTTCTGGCCTTGATCCATTAAATAGCTATCTCAATTTACCTATTTTAATAAAATCTGCAGATCAAATTGAAACAACTAAAATTCCGATTAAAAAATCATCTGATGAGAATGTCATTTTTTTGTTAGACACTGGTTTTAATTGTGAAACTGAGCCAATGGTGTCATTATTTATGGATAAAATGCAGAATAAAGAATTTAGTAAAATATTTAATAACGAGTTTATTGTAAGTTCAAACAAATGCATAGAGTATTTTTTAAAAGGTGAGATTGATTTATTTTTTATTAATCTAAAAAAATTATCTTCTATTACAATTAAATATTTTAAACCTATGATACCTGAAAAATTTCATGAATTGTGGTATGAGGGAATTAAAACGAATGATTTTTACTTCAAACTATGTGGCTCTGGGGGCGGAGGATATATTTTAGGATTTTCAAAAGATCCCAATAAAACAAAAAGATTAATGAAAAATAATTTAATAGAAATTGTATCTCAGTTTTAAAAAGATTGATAAATGAATTTTTCATGATATTTTAAGATCTAGTTTCCATGAAATCAAAAAAACAATTAGTAAAATCTAAGAACTCCTATTCAAAAAATGAGAACAGTGTCCGTTTAAATAAATTTTTAGCAAATGCCGGTTTAGGCTCAAGAAGAGAGGCCGACAATTTTATTAAAATGGGATTAGTTCAAATTAATGGAAAGGTAATTGCAGAAATGGGATACAAGGTTAAGCCAAATGATATTGTTAAATATGATGGTTCAAGAGTAAAAAATTCAGCTTTAGAGTATCTTTTGATAAACAAACCTAAGGGATTTATAGCCTCTTCTCAAAAAAGAAAAATTAATAAGCCTATACAAGATCTTATTTCATCAGTTATTGACGCAAAGATTCTTCCAGTTGGGGATATGGGTAGACCTTTGACTGGATTATTGATTTTAACTAATGATGAAAAAATAAGAATAAGAATTAATAATTCTAAAAAAATTCATATGGTTTATCATGTGAAATTGGAGAAAAATATTTCAAATGAAATCATGAGCAAACTAAAAAAGGATCAATTGGTATTCGATAAAACTCAAAAAATAAATTCCATAAGTCATATTCCAGGAAAATCAAAAAAAGAGGTGGGTGTTGAGGTGCATTCTATTTCTCCTTTAATACTTACAAAACTTTTTGAAGCATCTGGATCAAAAGTTATTCAAATGGATCGAGTTGTTTTTGGTGGACTAACCAAAAAAGATTTACCAAGAGGTAAATGGAGAAGATTAACTACTAAAGAAATTGGGTTTTTGAAGATGATGTCCTAATTTTTTGTAAAAGATTTCATAAAAAAAACATCCGTAAACTAAACAGTAAGAAAATAATTGTAATACTATATTTTCTTGAATAAAATTTGAGGAATAGGCATTGTAACTCCAAAAAACTGTCAAACTCCAAATTATAGGGAATGCGTAACCTGAAATAATACCAACTAAAATTAAATTAATTATGTACCAAGGATGAATTGTAGTAGAAATAAAAAAATAACAACTTAAAAATAATAGTAAGCTTTCAAGTATTCTTTTATTATTCAGGTTAGAATAAAGCAAACTAAAACAAAAAATTAACCCTATGTTAATATAAGGAGTAATATTTCCAAGTTGACGTATTATATTATATCCATACGTTTTATAACCAATAAAACGAATTATTTTGTATATACTTCCATTAAATTCAAAGTAATTAAACCAAAGTCGAATCGTATTTAAATAGTTTTCAATCATAATTCCATTAAAAAAAGGGAACCAAATTATGATTGAAAAAAAACCAGATATCAATGCAAACAAAATAAATTTTCGATATCCTAAAAATCTAAAAAAGAAAGGAATAAAAAGTAGTGGTAATAATTTTATTCCTATTGCTATAGCCATAAATAAACCTCCCAAAAATGGATTTTTTTTGAAACAAAATATCCATGAGAATATTGTAAAACATAACATAAAACTCTCACTATGTAAATTTCCAAATCCTTCAATAATTACAATAGGATTTAAAAAATACCATACAATGTATTTTGGATCAAGTTTTAGATATTCTAATAAAAATTTTGTTCCAAAAAACAAACAAATTTCTCCAATTAAATAAACACACCTAATTCCCTTTACATAATTAAGAATTCCATTTTGATCTAAATGACAAATTAATTTAAATAGGTATTGACTAAGGGGGGGATAGTTAGTATAATTGATCAAACTAAGATCACTCATTTGATTGTATATTGTAGACGAATTTGGGAATATTACAGAATCAACTATTTGACTAGGATTATATTGATAAGGATTAATACCTAATAGTTGAATATTTCCATCCCAGAGAAAACGATAAAAATCTTCTGAAAGAGAAGGGATATGCTCCCAAAAAAGTGCTCGACAAATAAGTCCAATTATAAAAACACCAATTAACGAATTATACTTTCTTATCCATAAATAGAGTATTACGAATAATAAGGTATAGCATGTAAGTAATAAGAAAGTATCATCTCGTTGAATTTTGTATGAAAACAAATAAAAACCAAATAAGAAAGTAGATGAATAGAAACAAAACAAAATTTTTTCTTGAATTCTCATTTTAATTTGCCTTCCTTAAAATCAAAATAACTTATTGTTGAAAACCCAATAAAGAGAAAAATATAAAAAAATAAAAAACTAAAATCAGCTTTAGGAAAAATTAATAAAGAGGCGATTATTGCAAACAGAAAATATATTGCAGTAACCAATTCAATTATTGAATAAATTGAAATTTTATTTTTGGCATATTTGTTTTTTCTTATGCTTGTATTATTAAATTTTGGAGTTCGAATAAATGGACTTTTTTTGCCAAAATATCCTTCTAAAACAGCAATTGAATTGTGTATTGAAAATCCCATTACCAAGCTATAAAAAGTAATAAAGCGTTTAAAATAAAATAAAAAAGAAAAAGCCCCACCTCCATAAAAATACTTATGAACATGCCAATAACAGCAGAAAAAAATTAAAGTACTTATGATGAACAAACCACTTATATTAAATAAAAAAGATAATTCAGGATATACATTTTTAATAAAAAGTAATGGAACACTTAGTACAGAAATAATTAATACATTTAAAAACATACTGCTATTAAGTAAATGAAACAGAGCATTTATTTTTGTATATAAATTCAAATTTTTAGAAATAATTACTTTTTGGATTATTTTCCTAAAATTTTCAGCTCCTCCTTTATTCCATCTAAATTGTTGAGAGCGTATTGCACTCATGCTAATTGGCAGTTCAGCCATAGTTTCAATTTCATCCAAATATTTAAATTTCCAATTTTTAAGTTGTGCACGGTAGCTTAGATCTAGGTCTTCAGTTAAGGTGTCATGTTCCCAGTTTCCAGCATCAATTATACAGGTTTTTCTCCAAATCCCTGCTGTGCCGTTAAAATTTATAAAATGATTTTGACTATTTCTTCCTATTTGCTCTAAAATAAAATGAGAGTCTAAAGCAAAAGCTTGAACTTTAGTTAAAACAGAATAGTTCCTATTTAAATGTCCCCATCTTGTTTGAACAACACCAATTTTTGAGTCTTCAAAATAAGGAATTGTATTTAACAACCAATTTGATTGGGGCATAAAATCAGCATCAAAAATAACTATAAATTCTCCAGTTGCTGTTTCAAGTCCTTTTTTCAAAGCACCCGCTTTAAAACCTACTCTTTTTTTTCTGGTTATTAGTTCAATAGGGATATCTTTCTTTTGATATTTACTAACTAAATTTTTAGTAAGAATTAATGATTCGTCAATAGAATCATCTAATACTTGAATTTGAATTTTATTTTTAGGGTATTCTAATGCTGTAATACATTTTAATAGTCTTTCAACCACATAATATTCATTATAAAGTGGAAGCTGTATTGTCACCTTTGGTAGTTGAGTTGGAAGTAAAGGTTTCTTTTTTTTTTCTTTTTTATGTTTCAAAAGATATCTCAACATATTTAGCTGAGTTAAACTATATATGAAAATCATAAGCAAACTGCTAATGTATATTGCAAAAGTAATGTATGATAAAACGAGCATTTTGAAACTTAATTTATTTCCACTTTGAGAAATAAAATTTTCCAATCCAAGTTAGTATTTTATATCCAGCCATCAATGTCCCCTTAACTGTTCCTGATACTTTTGATATCCCAATTCTTCTTCTATATCTTACTGGAACCTCAACATAAGCTAATTTTCTTCTTAAAATTTTTAACTGCATTTCAATTGTCCAGCCATATGTTTTATCTTTCATTCCAAGAGAGTTTAGAGTGTCCCAACGTATAGCTCGAAATGGACCTAAATCAGTAAAATTACCTTTATAAAGTAAGCGCATTAAAAAGCAAGCTAGAGCATTTCCAAAAACTTGTTGAATAGTAATAGCTCCTTTCTCTCTCAAATTTTTTGATCTTGTCCCAATACAAAAAACTACTTTTTCTTCTATAATTGGATTCACAATTTTATTTAAATCTTCAGGATAATCTGAGTAGTCACCATCTAAAAAAACAACTATATCGGGAGGGTTATTTTTTAAATATTTAATTCCTTTCAGACACGCATAGCCATAACCTTTTTGGTTTTCATGTAAAACAATTGCATTTTTTGATTTAGCTACTATTGATGTATCATCATTTGAGCAATTATCTACAACAATTATCTCTTTGACAATTCTTGGGATAGAATCAATTACCAAACCAATAGACTTTTCTTCATTATGAGCCGGTATAACTACAGCAATTTTGATACCAATATTTTTAATTTATATTTAATTCTAATTGCTGTTGAGGAACAATATATTTATCAAAATACCAACTGGATAATGATTCAAACGCTAAAAAAAATGAAACCCCAAAAGTGGTAAGAAGTAGAATCAATAAAATCAAATTAAGTTTTTTTCTTTGTGGATTTATTGAACATTGATTTTGCTTTTTCCTAAAAATTAGTGTAGCATAAACACCTAATCCAACCGCAATGATTCTCAGAATAATAGAGCCAATTCCAAGACTACCATCCTCTTTATAAAAAAAATCTGCAAAAGAAATCGCAACTACACCTCCCATCAATCCAAACATAAATAAAACTGCTGGGGCAACACAACAAAGCATTCCAGTTAAAGCAGATAGTAATCCATACTTAATCGACCACTTAAAAGCATTTGGATTTTTCATAATTTATTTCAAAAATATTTATTATTCATTTAATTCCCAATTGTATGGTAAATAATTGAGTTTTGATCTTTGAATATTAATTTTAGAATATCTGGAAATAAAATCAAGCATCATTTTTTTTGATCCAAAATCACTTCCGTACCATAAAAATATTTTTGAAATAGCCGATTTATTTTCATCTAATTCATTTTTTGAATTATCATTCAAAAATGAAATAGTTACTTCATTTAATTGATTGTTTAGTTTTTTTTCGGTGTAGGCCTCGTTTAATAATTTAGGACAAGACTTAGAAGCACAATTAATTGCGAAATGAATACGAGGCTCATTCAATTTTCTTAAAATTTTGTGTTCAATATCATCTAAACTATAGTTGACTCCTCTAGATTTAAAACATTTCGTTTTCCAAGGTGAGTTAATTTCCTTAATGCTATTTAAAGGATAATTTGCTAGGATTAATTTTACTGTCAATGCATTGTATGCGTTTATCCAAAAAGATATTTTGTGAGATTTTGAAGATTTATCTTCCGGAGGAAATTTTGATAAAAGATTAATATAAGCATCTAAATTACTTTTATTTTTATTCCATAACTTATAGTTAACATTTCCATTATTTGAAACATATTTTTTTAAATCATTATTCCAACGATGATGAATATTTTTTTGACTAAATGACATAAAAAATGTCAATAAAAAAATAAAGTGGAGGAAATTTCTTGCGAAATAATTCAAATTGTAATGTTTAGTTAAAATATTCAAAACATGAATTTTTTATTATACTTTTTCAAAAGTGATAAGTTAGACTTAACATCTGAAAAGCTATCTATATCTTTTGCAATTTCTAAAAAACTTATTTTTCTATCTTTTATTTTTAAAATTGTTTTTTCCAAAACATTATTTGTACTCCATGGAATATTTTTAAAAATATTTTCATCAAGATTTTTCATTCCAATTAAGAAGTAACCGCCATCATAGGAAGGCCCAATTACTAAATCACATTTATCCAATAATTTAAATGAATCAGTAATTATTTTTTCATTTAAAGTCCATAGATCTGTTCCTATTAAAACTATTTTTTTATATTTTTTTTTGAATGCCCATTGAAATGCATTTGCCATTTTTTCCCCTAAATTTTCACCTAGTTGCAATTTAGATTTTACAGAATGCTTAAATAAGTTTTCCAATTTTTCATTATTTCTATTTTTAAATAAAACAGTCATTATTTTAGTTTTTTTGGTCACATTTGAAGTATGAGAAAGTAATTGTTCATAAATCCATTTTGACCTATCCATTCCTATATTTTTACCAATACGTGTTTTAACTTCTCCCAATATTGGAGCTTTAGCCAGAACGATTATAATAGAGCTCATGAAGTAAAACAAAAATAATATTTTGATTATTAAAATTATATAATTATTAATTTGTATAAATTAATTTTAAATCAAATAATTTTTTTGTTTTATCATCTACATCCATATAAACCCTACATTAAAGTAAATACAACCAGTATAATAGTTGGTACTTTACCACCACCTCGTTTTTCAACAAGAGAATTAAATTACAATGATGTTGATTTTTCTTATGGTAGTAGTAGCGGATTGCTTTGGAAGGTGCTAGATAGTATTTTTGATCTAAAATTAGATTATAAAAACACTAGATTAGCGGTTAAGCAAAGAAAAAATTTTTTAGATAAAAATAAAATAGGAATATGCGATATTGTATTTTCAGCTTTTAGAGAAAAAATTGATGCTTCTGATTTAGGAATGCAAAATGTTAAACTAAGAAATATTTTATCAATTTTAAAAAGCAATTTAAAAATAAATACTTTGATTTTTACTGGAGGTAATTCTACGAATGGACCTGAGTATTTTTTTCGAAAATTATTAAAAAAAGAAGGAATTTTTTTTAAACAGATTGAAGAAAATTCACCTAGAAAACACCAATTTCATTATTATGGGAGAACATTTTTCACTTATTCTTTAGTGGCTCCTTCGGGCGCAGCTAATAGATCTATAGGAAGTACAAATTTATATAAGAATAAAAAGAAATTAGATCCAAATTATACAACTTTTGACTTTAGGGTTGAACAATACAAAGAAGTGTTTTTACCTAATAGATGAAACAAATGAGCTAATTTTATTGACCCCTTTTTTTTCTAAAAATTTTATAAATGCTGAACCAATTATAGCCCCATCAGAATATCTAATTGCAGTATTAAAAGTTTCAGAATTGCTTATCCCAAAACCAATGATTTTAGGTGTCTTTAATTTCATGTCATCAACCCTTTTAAAATATTCGATTTGATTCTTTTGAAATGTATTTTTGGCCCCTGTAACACTTGAGCTGCTGACCATATATATAAAACCATTTGAGACTTTATCAATATAACGAATACGTTCATTTGAAGTTTGAGGAGTTATTAAAAACATATTGTATAGTCCATAGTTGTCGAAAAGACTTTTATAATCTTCATGATATACTTCGACAGGTAAATCAGGAATAATTATTCCGTCAATTCCAATTTCATTACAGCGATGACAAAATTTTTTAATTCCAAATTGAATCATTGGATTAAAATAACCCATTATGATCAGGGGAATATCAATTTGATCTCTGATGTTTTCAAGTTGAGTAAAAAGTTTTTCGGTGGTCATTCCATTGTTTAAAGCTTTCGTTGAACTTTTTTGAATAGTAGGACCGTCAGCTAATGGATCAGAAAAAGGAAGACCAATTTCAATCATATCAACACCAGAAGCTTGGAGATTTTTTATTATAGTGACTGTATCTTCAAGTTGAGGATGGCCTGCTGAAAAATATATAGATAACAGGTTTTTTTTCTCTTTGAATTTATTATCTATTCGGTTCATTATAATTTGAAATAGTCAATATATGTTGATAAATCTTTATCCCCTCGACCAGAGCAATTAAAAACGATTACGTCACTTGGTTTAAATTTTTTTAAATCTAAAATTGCAAAAGCATGAGCTGTTTCGATTGCAGGTATAATGCCCTCAAGTTGAGAAAGAGTTAAACCCCAGTCCATTGCTTCCTGATCAGAAATTGAGATAAATTCCGCACGCCCAGAGCGAAATAAATGGGCATGCATCGGACCTACTCCAGGATAGTCAAGACCTGCTGAGATTGAATATGGTTCCGTTATTTGTCCATCTGAAGTTTGCATTAAAAGAGTCTTGCTCCCATGAATAATTCCTTCTTTTCCAAGTGCAGAAGTTGCAGCACTTTCACCAGAATCGATTCCCTTTCCTGCCGCTTCAACAGCAATAATTTTTACACGTTCATCATTAAGATAGTGATAATATAGACCTGCTGCATTACTTCCACCTCCAACACATGCAATTAAAAAATCAGGATAATCTCTTTTTTCATATTTATTTAATTGCCACTTAGTTTCATCACTTATAATCGATTGAAAACGAGCAACCATATCAGGATAAGGGTGAGGCCCAACAACAGAACCAATTATATAGTGAGTATCTTCAGGATTATTTATCCAATCTCGAATAGCCTCATTTGTAGCATCTTTTAATGTTTTACTTCCTGATTCAGCAGATCGTACTTCAGCTCCTAACATCTTCATTCTTGCTACATTGGGGGCCTGACGTTTTATATCCAATTGCCCCATATATACAACACATTTAATTCCCATTAAAGCACAGACAGTTGCAGTAGCAACTCCATGCTGTCCTGCTCCTGTTTCTGCTATAATACGACTTTTACCCAGACGTTTTGCTAAAAGAATTTGACCTATAGTATTATTGACTTTGTGAGCGCCTGTATGGCAAAGATCTTCCCTTTTTAAATAAATTCTGCAATTATATCTATTTGATAATCGTTTCGCATAATATAAAGGTGTAGGCCTTCCAACATATTCTTTTAATAAACTATCAAACTCTTTTTTAAAACCAGGTTCATTTGAAATCTTTATGTAGTTTTTTTTCAACTCTGAGATATTTGGGTATAACATCTCTGGGATAAAAGCCCCTCCAAAATCACCATAATAACCTCTTTCATCAACGTTATAATTCATCAATTTCCTTTTTAAATTTTTTCAATAATTCAATATTTTTATTACCCGGAGCAGTTTCAAATTTACTATTTACATCAATAGCATGTATAGGTAATTTTGTTTTCACTAGTTTTTTAATTTCATTTAGATTGTCAACTCCAATACCACCGCTTAAAAAAAAAGGTTTTTGTGAAGGATATTCGTTCAATATTTTCCAATCAAAGTTGAAACCATTTCCTCCTGGTAACTTTCCTTTAGTATCAAAAAGGTAATAATCACATGAATTTTCATAATCTTCAAGAGTATTAAAATCAAATGTATTTTTTAAAGAGAAAGATTTAATAACTTTCAATCCATAATCTTTGATCACTTTACAATACGAACAAGATTCCTGTCCATGAAGTTGAACTGCGTCTAATTGATGGTCTTTAATTTTAGTAAGTATATAATCAAAAGTAGCATCAACAAAAACACCCGTTTTAATAATTTTTTTGTCAAGGGGAGGAGTTTTTTTATTTACAAAACGACTTGATTCAGACCAAAAGATAAAACCTATATAATTGGGATCTAGTTCAGATAAAGCTGAAATATTTTCTAGTTCACGCATACCACATACTTTCAACCTCATCTTTTAATTTTTTTTATAAATTCCGATGCTGATAGGCCTGGGTTTTCAGTTATCATAAAATTTTCTCCAATCAAAAAACCTTTATATCCATGACTCATTAATTCTTTTATTGATGCTACTTCATTTATCCCGCTCTCAGATACTTTTACAAATTCATCAGGAATTTTACTAGCTAATTTTCTACTATTATCGAGGGAAACCTCAAAATTTTTTAAGTTTCTATTATTGACTCCTATCATGTCAATAGAGGGCATTATGGACATTTCTAATTCTTCTTGATTATGCACCTCTAGTAAAATTTCTAAATCAAGTTTTTTAGCCAAATAAGATAAGTCTTTAATTTGTTTATAATTTAAAACAGATGCGATTAACAATATTACGTCAGCACCATGGGCTTTGGCTTCAATAATTTGGTATTCATCAATAATAAATTCTTTTCTTAATAAAGGTAATTTAGTTACTGAACGTGCGAGGTTTATATCATCCAAAGATCCTCCAAAGTATTTTCCATCAGTTAGAATTGACATTCCGCAAACCCCTGCCTTTTCATACCCTTCTGATACTTCAATCACAGAAAGTGAATTATTGATGTATTTTTTTGAGGGAGAACGTCTTTTAAATTCAGCTATTATTCCTGATTTACTATTTCTAAGATTATCTGATAAAGATTTGGTAGCCCTATCAAAAAGGGGAGAAGCTTCCCAATATGAAGCAGGAAAAATATTTTTTCTTTTTGACACTTCAATTTTTTTATCTTTTATTATTTGATCTAGAATACTCATTTTTGACTTATTTTTTTGAGTTTCTTGAATGCTTTAAAAGCATCACCAGATTTTAATGATTCTATTGCTTTTTCAAAACCTTCTCTGATAGATAAATTTAAAGTAGTTGAAATAGCTATTCCAGCATTTGCGCAAACGACATCATGTTGAGCCTTAGTCCCTTTATTTTGCATAACATCCATAAAAATTTTAGCTGATGATTCAATACTTTTTCCTCCTGAAATATCAGTTTCATTCACTCGATTTAGACCAAAATCTTTTGATTTAATTAATCTTTCACTTTTTTTACTAAAGGTTTTTGTGTTTCCAGTTAAAGAAATTTCGTCATATCCGTTTAAGTCATATAAAATAGTGAAGTTAATGTCTGTTTTTTGTAATAAGTAGTTATACAAACGAGCTAACTCTAAATTAAAAACACCGGTTATTTGATTTTTTGGGAATGATGGATTAACAAGAGGACCTAACATATTAAAAAACGTTTTGACCCCTAGTTCACGACGAATAGGGGCTACATTCTTCATAGCAGGGTGAAAAAGAGGGGCATGAAGAATACAAATACCTGCTTTATCTAAACATCTTTTTAAATGATCCTCTTTGTTTGAAAATTTAATTCCTAGTGCCTCCAAAACATTACTTGATCCACAACTAGAGGAAACTCCATAATTACCGTGTTTTGTTACTTTTATCCCAGCGCCAGCAACAATAAATGAAGAAATAGTAGAAATGTTAAAGGTGTCTTTGTTATCCCCCCCCGTTCCACAAAGGTCAACTGTATTAAACTCATTTACATTAATTGAATTGCATAATTCTAAAAGAGCTAATCGAAATCCGTCAAGTTCTTCTAGGGTAATACTTCTCATCATATAGACCGTAAGAAAAGAAGCGATTTGTGATGTATTGTATTTGTCATCAGCAATATTAATTATCATCTGTCGAGCTTCCTCTTTTGTAAGGCTTTGGTGCTTAATTAATCTATTTAGTATAGCCTTCATATTTAACTATTTATCCAATTCTCTAATATTCTCTTTCCATAAGGAGTTAGTATTGATTCAGGATGATACTGAACAGCTCTAACATCATATTCAATATGTCTAAGTGACATTAATTGACCCTCTTCATCAAAAGATGTTGCAATTAAATCTTTGGGAAGTGGGGTGTCAACTACCCATGAATGATATCGACCAACGTTAAATGTCTCTGGGAGATTTTTGAATAAATAATCTTCTTTGATTATTTTAATAGGGGTAGCAATTCCATGATAAACCTTCTTTAGGTTAATTAAAGTTCCTCCAAAAACCTCCCCTATTGCTTGTTGTCCGAGACAAATACCTAATATTTTTTTTGAAGGAGCATAGTGTCTAATCGCAGTTTTTAATAGTCCGGATTCATTTGGAATTCCAGGACCTGGTGATAATAATATAGAATGATAATCATTCAATTCTTTAAGTTCAAATTTATCATTTCTTTTTACAGTTACTATACAACCCAAGTCCTCAAGATAATGTACAAGGTTATAGGTAAATGAGTCATAATTATCGATAACAAATATTTTTTTCATAATTAAATTTTCTCAGCTTGAATTAGAGCTTTATCTAAAGCTCCTAACTTATTATACACTTCTTGCAATTCACTCTCAGGTATTGAATCAGCAACAATTCCTGCACCTGCTTGATAATGAAGCTGGTTATTTAAGCTTAAAAAAGATCTTATTATAATTGCGTGATTAAAATTCCCGTTAAAATCCATATAACCTATTGCTCCACCATAAAAATTCCTTTTTATTTTTTCATATTTATCTATCAATTGGAGGGCTTTATGTTTTGGGGCTCCACACAAAGTTCCAGCTGGAAAAGTATCAGCAACAACTCTAAATGTATTTGTTGTAGTTTTCATTTTACAAGTCACTTTTGAGACTAAGTGAATTACGTGTGAATAAAACTGAATTTCTCTGTTTTTTTCTACTACGACGTTCGTTCCATTTCTGCTTAAATCATTGCGAGCTAGATCTACTAGCATCACATGTTCACTATTCTCTTTTGGATCTTTTGCTAATTCTTTTGCAGATATCAAATCTTTTTTATCATCACCAGTTTTTTTAAATGTACCAGCAATAGGATGTATTTCTGCTTTACCATCTTGGACTATTAGCTGCGCTTCAGGTGAACTTCCGAAGATTTTAAAATCACCATAATCAAAGAAAAATAAATAAGGGGATGGATTTATTGAACGAAGAGTTCTATAAACATTAAACTCATCTCCTTTAAAATTTTGAGAAAATCTTCTCGAAAGTACTAGTTGAAAAACATCACCACGAAAACAGTGCTCTTTTGCTTTTTTTACAAAGTTTATGAATTCTATATCGGTAAGGTTAGATTTTTTATCACCTATTTTTTGAAATTTAAATAAGCTATTTTTTTTTGAATTAAGAAGAACCTCTATCTCCTCTAGATTATGTGAACCAGCATAAATATTTGAAAATAAATATGCTTCATGATTAAATAAACTGATTGCAATTATGTTTTGATATATGGCATAATAGATTTCAGGAATATTAAATCCAGATTTTTTTTTGTTAATTTCTATGCTGTCAAAATATTCTACAGCTTCATGTGAAATGTATCCAAAAATCCCATTAGCAATAAATTTAAATGGTAAGCTTTCGCATTTAAATTTTTGTGAAAAATCATGAATTCTTTGAGGAATATCAGTTTCATTAGTAATATTTTCAGATGAAATCTCACCATTTGGCATTTCTATAGTAAGTATTCCATTTTTTAATTCGAAAGAAGCAATCGGGTTGCAACATATATATGAAAAGTTTTTATTATTAGCATGGTAATCACTACTCTCCAGAAGTAAAGAATGAGGGAACACATCTCTAAGTTTCAAATAAACACTAACAGGCGTAATTGTATCTGCAAGTATTTTTTTGTATTTAGTATTTAATTCAAACTTTTTCATAATTTACTGAATTAAAAAAGGCTTATCGTGATGACAAGCCTTGTTTAAAAACATAAAAAGTTGCATCACAATGATTAGGAATCATTATTGTGCCACCAGCTTCTTACATTATAATTTTTCATTGGACCCAAAAATAGTATAAATTTTATAAAAATTAGAATGCCTAATAATTTTTAATTTTCATTTTCAGAAAATTAGAGTTACCTCAACATCTATATCGTCATAAATTAGCTTGTCCCCTAAATCTGAAAAGAAAGATGCAGATCTATATTTAACGTCATATTTTGATCGATCGAAAGTCATTTTTGCAAATGCACCAAGATCATTAAATGTCAGTACAAAACTAATGGGGTGAGCAATATTTTTTATTGTAAGAATACCATTTATTTTATGCTTATTATTACTTATTTTATTAGAAGAAGAAATATTTAGTGAGGCTGTTGGGTATTTTTCAACTCCAAAAAAGTCATCTGATTTTAAATGATTCTCTAAATATTGTTTTGACTTGCCGCTTAGATCTTCATCAACTAAACTTTTCATGTCAACTGAAAAATCACCACCAATAATTTGATCATTATTTAAAATTATTTTACCATTATTAAATTTAAGTGAGCCAAAATGTATTTTAGTGGTTATTTCTTTACCAATCCACTTAATTTTACTCTCATTAATATTTATTTTTTTTTCTTGACCATTAATTAATAACCCACTAAAAAGAGTTATCAAAAGAATAATATTTTTTATCATTTTCATGTCGATTTTTGTTTTAGTTAATTATTTATTTTGTTAAATAGAGTTAAAATTTCATCATGCTCTTCAGGTGATAGTTTGTCAGTGAGTTTTGATTCTTCTTTTTCAAAAATTAAATCTATTTTTCCCAATATTTTCAAACCTTTTGGAGTTATTAATAATTCAATTTTTCTCCTATTTTCTTCACAAATGCTTCTACTCGCGTAATTTTTTTTAACTAATTTATCTATGATTCGTGTAGTATTACTCATTCTATTAATCATCTTTTCTTGAACAGTTGAAAGGTTTGAAGGATTTCCTTTTTGTCCTCGTAAAATTCTCAATACATTAAATTGTTGAAGAGAAATTTTATACGGCTTTAATATATTACTTAATGTATCTACAACAAAAGTGTTAGTTTTTAATAAAGAAATAATTACACTTTTTGACTTATTTGACATTTATAACTACATCATTTGTATATACAAACTTAATAATATTTTTTTAAGATTGTTTTGTGTGGAGAAATATGCTATTGTATTTTTATTGAAAATTTATAAATGAATTTAGACCAAAACAACTGGCTTGAAAAACAAAAAAATAATCTAAATAGCATTATTCTAGATGTTAGAACAAAAGAAGAATTTGATGACGGCCATATACCGAATGCACTTCTTATGGATATTAGAAATCCACAAGAATTTATGGAAGCCATTGACTCATTGAATAATAAAAATGTTTACTTTGTTTATTGTAGATCTGGTGCAAGGAGTGCTCAAGCATGTCAATTGATTAAAGAAGCAGGTATCAAAAATTGTTTTAATCTTTTAGGTGGTATTTTAGAATGGAAAGGTCAAATAACAAAAGGTTAAATTTCCATATAACACTTTAATATTCATTAAAGTTGATTGAAACTTTATTTCAGCTAAACTTTCCTCAATTTTAACATTTTCATGAAAAAAACTCAAAAACTTCGAATATTTTTAGAAAGGAATGGCTTTAGGGTTTCTTCTCGTTTAGCTGAATTGTTAGGTATGAAAGTAAAAAGTGTACGTTTATTTTTTATTTACGCTTCATTTACTACAATTATTGGAGGTTTTTTATTGTATCTGATTTTGGCTTTTTGGCTAAAGCTTAAAGATTTAATTTATTCCAAGAGAACCTCAGTTTTTGATTTATAGATTTAAATTTCAATGATCTTTTAAAATTAATTTAATATGCTATGTCATAAACATCTCAAGTTTGCAAAATTGAATATATTTCATGACTAATTGTTTGTTATTCTATTCCTTTTTATGATATTGAGCTTTTAAATAATCTATTTGACTCCTATATGTTTTTTAATTTAATAAATAAATACAGTATATCTTTTTACTTTTTAATGATATCACAATTCATACATTCTCAAGAAAGAGGTTTGGATGAAAGGATTAACGAAGCTTTTACTCCAATTGCAAACTGGTGGGAGGGTCTAATCCTTCACAATTTTCCTGGAACTGAAATACCTACAATTATATTTTTACTTGTGGGGGGAGCTTTGTTTTTTACAATATATTTTGGATTTGTAAATATCAGACACTTTGCTACTGCTATAAATACTGTAAGAGGTAAGTATGATTCATTAGAAAACAACAAAAAAACTGATTTGGATAAAAATAATAATGAAGGGGAGGTTAGTCATTTTCAAGCATTAGCAACAGCTGTTTCTGGAACTGTTGGGAATGGTAATATAGCGGGTGTTGCACTAGCTATAGCAGTTGGTGGTCCAGGGGCTACATTTTGGATGATATTATGTGGACTTCTTGGGATGTCTACGAAATTTGTAGAGTGTACTTTAGGAGTTAAATACAGAGATGTAGGCCTTGAAGGAACTGTATATGGGGGTCCAATGTACTATCTTACAAAAGGTCTAAAGGAAAGAGGATTTGTTAAATTAGGGAAAGTTTTAGCTGTGACATTTGCTCTTTTGTGTATTGGAGCATCTTTTGGAGGGGGCAATGCTGCTCAATCAAATCAAGCTGCAATGCAGCTAGTGAGTTCTTTTGGTATGACAGGGGGTAGTGCTAGAACTATTATAGGTTTAGTTATGATGATATTAGTTGGTATTATTATAATCGGTGGTATAAAAAGAATAGCTTCTGTTACTGAAAAAATTGTTCCGCTGATGGCATTGATGTATATACTAGCATGCCTGTATATAATAATATCAAATATAAGTTTTGTTGATGATGCAATTGGGATGATTATTTCTCAAGCATTTAGTCCTCAAGCGGGTCTAGGAGGATTGCTTGGTGTTTTGGTTACTGGGTTTAGAAGAGCTGCATTCTCTAATGAAGCAGGTGCAGGTTCAGCATCAATAGCTCATTCAGCTGTTAAAACTAGATTTGCAGCCTCAGAAGGTCTAGTGGCTTTATTAGAGCCTTTTATTGATACAGTTGTTATTTGTACTATGACAGCCCTAGTCATTATTATTTTTAATGGTGATAATACAATCTTTGAATACGGAGGTGTTGGAGGTGTTGTAATGATAAATGGGGCCCCCGCTGAGGGTGCTGGAATTACAGCAGCCGCATTTTCTGAATACATATCATTTTCGGGTCCTTTCTTAACAATTGCAGTGGTATTATTTGCATTATCTACAATGATTTCATGGTCCTACTATGGTCTACAATCTTGGATGTATATTTTTGGTAAAAGCAAGATATCTGAAATGACTTATAAATCACTATTTCTCATTTTTATAGTTATAGGTGCAGCTGGAGATATGTCATCTGTTTGGGCATTTTCAGATGCAATGATTCTTGCGCTGGTATTTCCAAATATGATCGGGTTATTATTTTTATTTCCAAGAGTTAGAGAAGAATTAAATAGCTATTTAAAAGCTATATCTACAATTAAAACTAATACAGAAAAAACACTGTTAAAATAAAAATTAAAATTTTTGTCTCAACTTTTTATGAATTTCCCAAACAAACTAATGATTTTAAAATTATATTTGTAATAAAATATTGCTAATGATTGATTTCGAACTACGCCCTGAAGTAAGTAAATCTGAAACCCAACGCATGGTTTATGAGGCTGCACGTGACTTTGCTATACAGTTTATAAAACCCAATGTCATGGATTGGGACGAAGCCCAATATTTCCCAGTTGAAATTTTTGAAAAGGCGGGAGCTTTAGGATTTATGGGAATGCTTATCCCCGAGAGATATGGAGGATCTGGAATGGGATATCATGAATATGTAACCTTGATTGAAACAATTTCAATTATAGACCCTTCTATTGGATTATCAATTGCAGCTCATAATTCATTATGCGTCAATCATATTTATTCTTTTGGAACAGAACAACAGAGATTGAAATGGCTTCCTCAGTTGTGCGAAGGAAGCTCTATAGGTGCTTGGGGCTTGACAGAACATAATACTGGGTCAGATGCTAAAGGAATGTCAACCACAGCAACTCAAAAGGGTGATCATTGGGTACTTAATGGCACAAAAAACTTTATAACTCATGGTATTTCAGCCGATATTGCAATAGTTATAGCAAGAAATGGAAATAAAGGAGATAATCGTGGAATGACTGCATTTGTTGTTGAAAGAGGAACTCCTGGTTTTTATGCTGGTAAAAAAGAAAATAAGTTAGGAATGCGTGCTTCTGAAACATCAGAAATGATATTTGAAAATTGTATTATTCCAGATGAAAACAGATTGGGTCCTATAGGAGACGGATTTGTACAATCAATGAAAATACTTGATGGTGGTAGGATTTCAATTGCAGCTCTATCTCTAGGAGTAGCCAAAGGAGCTTACAATTCGTCATTATTATATTCCCAAGAACGTAAACAATTTGGAAAATCAATAAGTGAATTTCAAGGAATTTCCTTCAAACTAGTTGATATGGCTACTGAAATTGAAGCTGCATCATTGCTTACTCAAAAAGCATCAGAAATGAAAAATAAAAACTTAAATGTTACTAAGGCCGGTGCGATGGCAAAATTATTTGCTTCTGAAACTTGTGTTAAAGTTGCTAGTGAATCAGTTCAAATTCATGGGGGTTATGGTTTCACAAAAGACTTTCCGGTAGAAAAATTTTACAGAGATTCAAAACTTTGCACAATAGGGGAAGGGACAAGTGAAATACAAAAAATAGTGATAGCTAGGAAGATTTTAAATAATAATTAAATTTAAATTTCTAATTCTTAGCTTTTATTTATATTTGCAACCAATAAGAAAGGAGGTATAAAAAAATGTTAATAATTCCTATTAAAGACGGAGAAAACATAGACAGAGCATTAAAGCGTTTTAAGAGAAAATTTGATAAAACTGGTGCTATGAAACAACTAAGGACACGAAAACAATTTACTAAGCCATCAGTTAAACATCGACAAAAAATTCAAAAAGCTCAATACATCCAACGGCTGAGAGATAACGAAAACAGCTAAAAATAATTTTTAAATTTTTAATTCTTATTCCAACAAGTTCGTAAATTTATGTGACAAACATTCTTATGTCCATAACTTCTTTTTTGAATTACATTTCTTTAGAAAAAAACGGATCAATCCATACAACTAAAGCTTACCGAAAAAACTTAGAAGCCTTTAAAAATTTTTTAAGTTCTCTAGATAATGCAATTAGAATTGAGAATGTGTCTTACAATGAAATTCGTTCTTGGATTGTTTTTTTAATAGAGTCTGGAAACAGTAAAAGGACGGTAAATAGTAAAATATCTACCCTTAGATCTTATTATAAATTCTTATTAAAGATAAAAACAATTGAAGTCTCTCCATTAAAAGATCATAGGGCTCTGAAAACTGATGTTAAGTTTACTCTTCCTTTTTCTAAAGAAGAAATAAACCAGCTTATATCTTCAAATCTGTTTACAGATGATTATTTAGGGATATTAAAATTTAGTTTAATTCATATGTTATATTCAACAGGTATAAGAAGGAGTGAATTAATTTCTCTAAGAATACGAGACATTAATTTTTCAAAAGGATTAATTAAAGTCTTGGGTAAACGAAATAAAGAGCGCTTACTTCCTCTTTTAGGAGAAACTAGAAGTCTTTTAGAAAAACTTTTATACTATCAAAAAAAAAATAATATAAAAAGTAATGATAATTTTGTATTCATAAACATTAAGGGATTAAGAGTATCTGAATCCTTTGTATATAATACTGTAAAATTGTACCTTGGTAAGGTATCAACTAAAACAAAAAGAAGCCCGCATGTATTGAGACATAGTTTTGCTACCCATTTATTAGATATGGGCGCTGATTTAAATACGATAAAAGATTTATTAGGCCACAGTAGTATTGCTGCTACTCAACATTATACTCATAGCAGTATGGCAAAAATTAAAGACATTTACAAAAAAACACACCCAAGAGAAATAAATAAAAAATAATAATGTTGACAATTCACTTTCAGGCTGTTAATTACAAAGCAGACGTTAAATTAAAAGAATATGCTACAAAACGCTTAAATAAACTGTCTCTTTTTCACAATCGAATTTTAGAAATATTAATTTTCACGAAACTAGAGAATAGTTCAAATAGAATTAATAAATGGGCTGAAATTAAAATTGAAATTCCAGGAGATGACATTATTGTAAAAAAAATATCTAAGTCATTTGAAGAATCTATTAATGCAGCTGCAGAGAGTGCAGAACGGATTTTAAAACGAAGGAGAGAAAAAGAAAGAGTCATTTAAAAATTTCATTTTTTTCTTTTGATACATAAAAATTAGCTTTTAATTTGCAGTCGATTTTTAAAATATTAGAATCTAATCGCCGATGTAGCTCAGCTGGCTAGAGCAGCTGATTTGTAATCAGCAGGTCGTGGGTTCGAGTCCCTCCATCGGCTCTAATATATAAAAACTCATTATTTCAACTTAATTATTTTAAGTTCTTTGAATTAGGGGAGATACTCAAGCGGCCAACGAGGACAGACTGTAAATCTGTTGTTTTTTAACTTCGCAGGTTCGAATCCTGCTCTCCCCACTCATTAGAATCATAAGAAATATTATTATATTTATGATTTAATCCAACATTTATTTAAAATAATAAATAAGCGAGAGTAGCTCAGTTGGTAGAGCGTCAGCCTTCCAAGCTGAATGTCGCCGGTTCGAACCCGGTCTCTCGCTCTCTTTTTGATTAAGCCGATGTAGCTCAGGGGTAGAGCGTTTCCTTGGTAAGGAAGAGGTCGGCAGTTCAAATCTGCTCATTGGCTCACTGATTACAAAGGGGTTAGATCAAAGTAACTTTCCCCTTTTTTTAATTGAAAATTAAGAACAATTTCACAACTTTTTGAATAATTATTTTAACTGTCATAATTTAATTGTTTAATGATAAAAAATAAATCACAACTTATAATTAAGAGTTACAGCAAAAAAAAAAAGATAATGCAGAAATTTTAATAAAAAATTAATAAATTTGCGCTCCTAAAAATAACATTGAAACAATAACTATTATGGCTAAAGAAACATTTGACCGCTCAAAACCACATTTAAACATTGGAACTATAGGTCACGTTGATCATGGTAAAACGACCCTAACTGCTGCAATTACTAAAGTTCTTGCGGACGCTGGTTTCTCAGAAGCTAAAAGCTTTGACCAGATTGATAACGCTCCCGAAGAAAAAGAACGTGGAATTACTATTAATACTTCTCATGTTGAATATCAAACTAGTAATCGCCACTACGCACATGTTGACTGCCCAGGTCACGCTGATTATGTGAAAAATATGGTGACAGGTGCTGCACAAATGGATGGAGCTATATTAGTTGTTGCCGCAACTGATGGCCCAATGCCTCAAACAAGAGAGCACATACTTCTTGGGCGTCAAGTAGGGGTTCCAAGGATTGTTGTATTTCTTAACAAAGCAGATATGGTGGATGATGAGGAATTATTGGAATTAGTAGAAATGGAAGTAAGGGAATTACTATCTTTTTATGACTACGATGGTGACAATACCCCTGTGATTTTAGGATCAGCATTAGGAGCCCTTAATGGTGAACAAAAATGGGTTGATACTGTCCTTAAGTTAATGGAAGAAGTTGATACCTGGATAGAACTTCCTAAACGTGACGTTGATAAAGACTTTTTAATGCCTGTTGAAGATGTATTTTCTATTACTGGACGTGGAACAGTTGCTACGGGTAGAATTGAAACTGGAGTGGCAAATACTGGTGATGAAATTGATATTATTGGAATGGGGGCTGAAAAAATGAAATCTACCATAACAGGTGTTGAAATGTTTCGTAAAATTCTTGATAGAGGAGAGGCCGGAGACAATGTCGGAATTTTATTAAGAGGTATTGAGAAAACAGATATTAAACGAGGAATGGTACTATGTAAAACTGGCTCAGTAACCCCACATGCTAAATTTAAAGCCGAGGTCTATATTTTGAAAAAAGAAGAAGGTGGAAGACACACCCCATTCCATAATAATTACAGACCACAATTTTATGTGCGAACAACAGATGTTACTGGAAATATTTCACTGCCCCAGGGAGTAGAAATGGTAATGCCAGGAGACAACTTAACAATAAACGTTGATTTAATTCAGCCAGTAGCCTTAAACACAGGACTTCGTTTCGCAATACGAGAGGGCGGAAGAACTGTTGGTGCCGGTCAAGTGACAGAGATTCTCGACTAAACAAAATGTTTTAAATTCTTATCAAAAAATTCTTGATTTTTAAGGTTTTTTTTGATAAATAAAACGGGTTTAGCTCAGTTGGTAGAGCACTGGTCTCCAAAACCAGGTGTCGGGAGTTCGAGCCTCTCAACCCGTGCTGAAAAAATTGAATAATAATATGATAAACTACATTAAAGATTCTTTTTTAGAACTGAGAAATAATGTTGCCTGGACTGAGAGATCCGAACTACAGCGTTTAGTTATCATTGTATTAGTTTTTTCAGTACTATTTTCACTAGCTATTTGGGGTGCTGATACTATTTTGTCTAGAATAATAAAATTTTATTTTAACCTAATTGGATAATATGACTACAACTGTGAGTAATAAAAAGTGGTACGTTGTTCGAGCTGTTAGTGGCCAAGAATCAAAAATAAAAGACCATATTAAATCTGAAATTTCTCGTTTTGGCTACGACAGTCAAGTGGAAGATCTATTAGTACCAACTGAAAAAGTCATTCAAATAAGAAATGGAAAAAAAATTAATAAAGAACGGACTTATTTCCCAGGATACATAATGATCAAGGCGAATTTGTCAGGTGAACTCCCACATATTATTAAATCAATTACTAATGTCATAGGTTTTTTAGGAGAAACCAAAGGTGGAATTCCAGTTCCAATGAGAGAAACAGAAGTAAATAGAATGCTTGGTAAAGTTGATGAATTAGCATTGACTACAGAACACATTCCTATTCCTTTTACTACCGGTGAAAATGTTAAAGTTATAGATGGGCCGTTCAATGGTTTTACTGGTTCAATAGAAAAAGTAAATGAAGATAAACGCAAACTTGAAGTTATGGTTAAAATTTTTGGAAGGAAAACACCACTTGAATTGAGTTATATGCAAGTAGAAAAATTGTAAATGTTATAATTAAGTACAAAGGATGATAATGTTGCTATTAGTTAAAATTTGATCATTCTAAAATTTATTAATAAAAAATGGCAAAAGAAGTAAGTAAAATTTTAAAACTGCAAGTGCGCGGTGGGGCTGCAAATCCTTCACCACCGGTAGGACCAGCTCTTGGCTCTGCAGGTGTTAATATAATGGAATTTTGTAAACAGTTTAACGCAAGAACACAGGACAAGCCTGGTAAAGTGTTACCTGTTGTGATAACTGTATTTAGTGATAAGTCTTTTGAATTTGTAATAAAAACACCTCCAGCAGCTGTTCAACTGATGGAAGCTGCAAAAGCTAAGAAAGGTTCTGGAGAACCCAATAGAAACAAAGTTGCTACTGTGACATGGGACCAAGTTAAAAATATTGCTGAGGATAAAATGCCTGATTTGAATGCATTTACTATTGAGTCTGCAATGAAAATGGTAGCAGGTACTGCACGTTCGATGGGTTTTAGAATTTCAGGGGAATCACCATTTTAATTTTATTAAATATACCAATGGCTAAATTAAGTAAGAAACAAAAAGAGGCAAGATTAAAGGTTGATTCTAGTAAAATTTACACCTTGAAAGAAGCCTCTAGTTTAATAAAAGACATCACATCAGTTAACTTTGACCCAAGTATTGATATGGCAATTAGATTAGGTGTAGATCCAAAAAAAGCGAATCAAATGGTTCGAGGTGTTGTAACTTTACCTCACGGAACAGGAAAAAATGTTCGTGTATTAGCATTAGTTACCCCAGACAAAGAAAACGATGCTAAAGAAGCAGGCGCTGACCATGTTGGACTTGATGACTATTTACAAAAAATAAAAGATGGGTGGACTGATATTGATGTAATTGTTACCATGCCAAGTGTAATGGGTAAATTAGGTCCTTTAGGGCGTGTTTTAGGACCAAGGGGTCTTATGCCAAATCCTAAGACAGGAACTGTTACTATGGATATCAAGAAAGCCATATCAGATGTTAAGGGTGGAAAAATTGATTTTAAAGTTGACAAAAATGGAATCGTTCACGCTTCCATTGGAAAGTCATCATTTACAGCGGAAAAAATTTTTAAAAATGCAGATGAGTTACTTAAAACAATTATCAAATTAAAACCTTCAACCTCTAAAGGTGTTTATGTTAAAAGTGTTTATATGTCCAGTACAATGAGTCCTGGGATTTCAATAGACACTAAGATAGGTTAGAACAATATTAATAAAATGACTAAAGAAGAAAAAAAAGTTGCAATAGAAGATCTTAAGGACGCTCTTGGTAAAATGAAAAATCTTTACTTAGCAGACATCGCAGGTCTAGATGCTATACAAACCAGTAATTTACGTCAAGCTTGTTTTAATGAAAACATAAAATTACAGATTGTAAAAAACACACTATTATCTAAAGCTATGGAGGCTTCCGACCATAACTTTGGTGAATTAACAAATATTCTTAAAGGGAATACTTCGTTAATGTTTTCCGAATCGGGAAATGCGCCTGCAAAGGTTATTAAAAACTTTAGAAAAAAATCTGACAAACCTATCCTAAAAGGAGCTTTTATTGAAGAAGCAATTTATCTTGGTGATGACCAATTGGATAAGTTAGTTGCGATTAAATCTAAAGATGAGTTAATTGGTGAGATTATAACATTGTTATATTCGCCAACCAAAAACGTAATTTCATCACTACAGTCAGGAGGTGGAAAATTAACTGGGATTTTAAAATCACTTTCAGAACGTTCATCCTGATAAAAATTTACGCACTCAAAATAAATTTATATAAACAGAAACATAACATAATTAAAAATGGCAGATTTAAAAGAATTCGCGGAAAAACTAGTCAATCTTTCAGTTAAAGAAGTAAATGAGTTGGCTGATATTTTAAAAGAAGAGTATGGTATTGAACCAGCTGCAGCTGCGGTAGCGGTTGCTGGACCTGTTGCAGGTGCTGGTGCCGGTGAAGCAGGAGAAGAAAAGTCAGACTTCGACGTTATATTAAAAGCTGCTGGAGGCTCAAAACTAGCTGTAGTTAAATTAGTAAAAGAATTAACAGGTTTAGGTCTTAAGGAGGCTAAAGATTTAGTAGATGGTGCACCTGCTCCCTTAAAAGAAGGAGTAGCTAAAGATGAAGCTGAGGCGCTTAAAAAGTCGTTAGAAGAAGCAGGTGCTGAGGTTGAACTTAAGTAAAATAAGTCAATATCAGTATTATTTTAGGCTTTTGGATCTTCCAAAGGCCTTACCCCATTTATTGCTAACCCATATAAATATTAGTACAAATTAAATATAGTTAAATGCTTACAAAATATAATAAAAGAACCAATTTTTCTGGAGCACAAAACACTCCAAAATACCCAGATTTCTTGGATATACAGATAAAATCATTCCAAGATTTTTTTCAACTTGAAACAAAGTCTGACGAGCGTAATGAAGAAGGTCTTTTCAATACTTTTAAAGAAAATTTTCCTATTTCGGATACAAGAAATCAATTTGTACTTGAATTTCTAGATTATTTCGTTGACCCTCCAAGATATTCAATACAAGAGTGCATAGAAAGAGGCTTGACATATTCTGTTCCTTTAAAAGCAAGATTAAAATTATATTGTAATGATATTGAGCATGAAGATTTTGAAACAATAGTACAAGATGTATTTTTAGGAACAATCCCCTACATGACTCCAAGTGGTACCTTTGTGATTAACGGTGCTGAAAGAATTGTAGTTTCACAATTGCACCGGTCTCCTGGGGTCTTTTTTGGCCAATCATTCCATGCTAACGGTACTAAACTCTATTCAGCAAGAGTAATTCCATTCAAAGGCTCTTGGATTGAATTTGCTACTGATATTAACAGTGTCATGTACGCTTACATTGATAGAAAGAAAAAATTACCTGTAACTACTCTTTTTAGAGCTATAGGATTTGAACACGATAGAGATATTCTTGAAATTTTTGATTTAGCTGAAGACATAAAAGTCACAAAAGCAGGATTGAAAAGAGTGCTTGGGCGAAAATTAGCAGCACGAGTTTTAAAAACTTGGCATGAGGATTTCGTAGATGAAGATACCGGTGAGGTAATTTCAATAGAGAGAAACGAAATTATAATTGACAGAGATACTATTATAGACAAAGACCATATTGATGAAATTTTGGAAGCAGGCGTGAAAAACATCTTACTCCACAAGATAGATGCCCACATGTCAGATTACGCTATTATATATAATACACTACAAAAAGATCCTACAAATTCTGAAAAAGAAGCAGTAGAACACATCTACAGACAACTTCGAAATGCTGAACCACCTGATGAAGATACTGCAAGGGGAATAATAGATAAATTATTTTTTTCAGACCAAAGATATAACCTTGGTGAAGTTGGACGTTACAGGATGAATAAAAAACTTGGCTTGAATGTCGAGATGGAAAAACAAGTCCTAACTAAACAAGACATTATAACAATTATTAAGTATTTGATAGAACTAATAAATTCAAAAGCTGAAATCGATGATATTGACCATTTATCAAATAGAAGAGTGCGTACAGTTGGCGAACAATTATCATCCCAATTTGGTATAGGTTTAGCTAGAATGGCTAGGACCATTAGGGAAAGAATGAATGTAAGAGACAACGAAGTATTTACCCCAATTGATCTTATTAATGCAAAAACTCTTTCTTCAGTAATAAATAGTTTTTTTGGGACTAATCAATTGTCTCAATTTATGGATCAAACAAATCCTCTCGCAGAAATTACGCATAAACGTCGTTTATCTGCACTCGGACCTGGAGGACTTTCAAGAGAAAGAGCAGGGTTTGAAGTAAGAGACGTTCATTATACCCATTATGGTCGTTTGTGTCCTATAGAGACTCCGGAGGGCCCAAATATCGGACTGATTTCATCACTTGGAGTATATGCAAAAGTAAATAATCTCGGCTTTATTGAGACACCATATCGAAAAGTTGATAATGGTAAAATTAATTTAAATGAAATTCATTACTTAAGTGCTGAAGAAGAAGAAAATAAGCTTATCGCACAAGCTAATATTGGTTTTGATGATTCAGGAAAAATAATTGATGAAAAAATAATTGCACGTGACCAAGCTGATTTTCCTGTTGTTGGCCCCGAAAAAATAAATTACACAGATGTAGCACCTAATCAAATCGCGTCAATATCTGCCTCTTTAATACCTTTTTTAGAGCACGACGATGCTAACCGTGCACTAATGGGTTCAAATATGATGCGTCAGGCTGTTCCTTTATTAAGACCAGAATCTCCAATAGTCGGGACTGGATTAGAGAAACAGGTTGCATCTGACTCTCGTGTACTGGTTAATGCAGAAAACAATGGAATTGTTGAATATGTTGATTCAAATAAAATTACCATACGATATGATTTTTCTGAGGAACAAGAATTGGTAAGTTTTGATGGAAATTTGAAAACATATAATCTTGTAAAATTTAGAAAAACAAATCAAGGAACTTGTATCAACTTAAAACCAATTGTTAAGAAAGGAGATAAAGTTCATAAGGGACAAGTTTTATGTCAAGGCTATGCTACAGAGGCAGGGGAATTAGCTTTAGGAAGAAACATGAAGGTTGCTTTTATGCCATGGAAGGGATATAATTTTGAAGATGCAATTGTTATATCTGAAAAAGTAGTAAGAGAAGATATTTTCACGTCTATACATATAGATGAATATTCTTTAGATGTTCGCGACACTAAATTAGGATCAGAAGAACTTACGGATGATATACCAAATGTAAGTGAAGAAGCTACTAAAGATCTTGACGAGAATGGAATGATACGTATTGGAGCTGAAGTAAATTCTGGAGACATTTTGATTGGTAAAATTACTCCCAAGGGAGAATCAGATCCAACACCAGAGGAAAAACTATTACGTGCAATTTTTGGAGATAAAGCAGGTGACGTAAAAGATGCATCTTTAAAAGCACCTCCATCCTTAAAGGGAATTGTTATTGACAAAAAACTTTTCACAAGAACTATAAAAGATAAAAGAAAACGTAACCAAGATAAAGAGGAACTAGAAAAACTTGAAAACTCATATGACACAAAGTTTGAAGAATTAAAAAATATTTTAGTTGAAAAATTGTTTTCAATTGTAAATGGTAAAACTTGTCAAGGAATTACTAATGATTTAGGAGAGGAAATCCTTCCAAAAGGAAAGAAATATACCCTCAAGCTACTTTCTGGAGTTGAAGACTATACCCACTTAACTAAAAGTACTTGGACTACTTCAGATAAAACAAATAAATTGATTGCTGATTTAATACACAATTATAAAATAAAGGAAAATGATCTGCAAGGTGCCCTCCGTCGTGAAAAATTTACAATAAGTGTAGGTGATGAACTCCCAGCAGGTGTAAAAAAACTTGCTAAAGTCTATATTGCTAAGAAACGAAAACTAAAAGTTGGAGATAAAATGGCTGGACGTCATGGAAATAAAGGTATCGTTGCGAGAATTGTTCGTGAGGAGGAGATGCCATTTCTTGAAGATGGTACCCCAGTCGATATTGTACTAAATCCTTTAGGTGTTCCTTCAAGGATGAATATTGGTCAAATTTACGAAACTGTATTGGGTTGGGCTGGACAAAAATTAGGAGAAAAATATTCTACTCCAATTTTTGATGGTGCAACTATTGAAGAAATCAATTCATTAACTAATAAAGCAAAAATACCTCAGTACGGACACACGTATTTATATGATGGTGGTACTGGAGAAAGATTTGACCAACCAGCAACAGTTGGGGTTATTTATATGCTTAAACTAGGTCATATGGTTGACGATAAGATGCATTCAAGATCAATAGGGCCCTATTCATTAATTACACAACAACCGCTTGGTGGTAAAGCGCAGTTTGGTGGGCAACGCTTTGGTGAAATGGAAGTTTGGGCTCTTGAAGCATACGGTGCTTCGAGTACTCTACAAGAAATTTTAACTGTTAAATCTGATGATGTTATAGGAAGAGCAAAAACTTACGAGTCAATTGTTAAGGGTGATTCATTACCAGAGCCAGGTTTACCTGAATCATTTAATGTATTAATGCACGAATTAAAGGGTCTTGGACTAGACATTCGACTTGAGGAATAATTAAAAAATAAATAAATTTAGCTATGGCTAGAAACAACGAAATCATAACACAAAAAAAATTTAATAAAATTTCAATTGGATTAGCTTCACCTGAGGTTATATTGGGAAACTCCCGCGGTGAGGTCTTAAAACCTGAGACTATTAATTATAGAACTCATAAACCAGAACGAGACGGCCTTTTCTGTGAACGAATTTTTGGTCCTGTTAAAGACTTTGAATGTGCTTGTGGGAAATATAAAAGAATAAGATATAAAGGTATTGTTTGTGATAGGTGTGGTGTTGAAGTAACAGAAAAAAAAGTTCGACGTGATCGTGTGGGTCATATTAATCTTGTTGTACCTGTTGCTCACATATGGTATTTTAGATCTTTACCAAATAAAATAGGTTACCTACTTGGACTACCTTCTAAGAAGCTCGATATGATAATATATTATGAGCGCTATGTAGTTGTTCAGCCAGGTATTGCAAAAAATGAGGAGGGTGAGCCAATCAAAGTCATGGATTTTTTGACTGAGGAAGAATATTTAAACGTCATGGAACAAATTCCAGTTGAAAACCAATATTTAGAAGATTCCGATCCAGATAAGTTTATCGCGAAAATGGGTGCCGAATGTCTCATTGAATTACTTTCTCGAATCGATTTAGAAACACTTTCATATGAGTTGAGACACAAAGCTAATAATGAAACATCAAAGCAGCGTAAAACAGAAGCTTTAAAACGTCTTCAAGTCGTTGAAGCATTTCGTGATGCTAATGATCGTGGAGAAAATCTTCCTGAATGGATGATTATGAAGGTCATTCCTGTTATCCCACCAGAGTTACGTCCATTGGTTCCTCTAGATGGTGGAAGATTTGCTACTTCTGATCTAAATGATCTATATAGAAGAGTTATAATTCGAAACAATCGTTTGAAAAGATTGGTAGAAATAAAAGCACCAGAAGTAATTTTAAGAAATGAAAAACGAATGCTTCAGGAATCTGTAGATTCTTTATTTGATAACACAAGAAAAGCGTCAGCAGTTAAAACCGATTCTAATCGACCACTTAAATCTCTCTCAGATTCACTAAAAGGGAAACAAGGTCGTTTTCGTCAGAATTTATTAGGGAAAAGAGTTGATTATTCTGCAAGATCTGTTATAGTTGTTGGACCAGAACTAAAATTATTTGAATGTGGACTTCCTAAAGGTATGGCTGCAGAACTTTACAAGCCTTTCATAATTAGAAAAATTATTGAAAGAGGTATAGTTAAAACAGTTAAGTCTGCAAAAAAAATAATCGATAGAAAGGAACCTGTGGTATGGGATATTTTGGAAAACGTACTCAAAGGACATCCTGTTCTTTTAAATCGTGCGCCTACATTACATCGATTAGGTATACAAGCATTTCAACCAAAACTTATTGAAGGCAAGGCAATACAGTTACATCCTTTAGTATGTACTGCATTTAACGCGGATTTCGACGGTGATCAAATGGCTGTTCACCTGCCTCTTGGTCCAGAAGCGATACTTGAGGCCCAACTTTTAATGTTGGCCTCCCACAGTATATTAAATCCAGCAAATGGATCACCAATAACAGTTCCATCGCAAGATATGGTATTGGGTCTTTACTACATGACCAAGGCAAAAAAGTCAACACAAAATAATAAGGTTAAAGGAGAGGGACTAACTTTTTATTCAGTGGAAGAGGTTCACATAGCTTACAACGAAAAAAGAGTAGATCTTAACGCAATGATTAAAATCAAAGCGAAAGTTTTCAATGAAATAAGTGAATTAGAATATAAAATTATTGATACAACTGTCGGAAGAGTTTTATTTAATGAAGTTGTTCCAGAAAAGGCAGGTTTCTTTAATATGGTATTGACAAAGAAAAATCTTCGTGAAATTATTGGAGATATTCTTAAAGTAACAAGTGTTCCTGAAACGGCAGAATTTCTTGATAGGATAAAAGCTATGGGATATGGATTTGCATTCAAAGGAGGTTTGTCATTTAGTTTAGGTGATATAATTATACCACCTGAGAAGGTCACAATGATTGACGAAGCAAATGTTCAAGTTGATAATGTTATTGGTAATTATAATATGGGCTTAATTACCAACAATGAAAGATATAATCAAGTTATTGATATATGGACTTCTACAAATGCAAAACTCACAGAACTTGCGATGAAACGAATTAGTGATGATCAACAAGGATTTAATTCTGTCTATATGATGTTAGATTCTGGAGCCAGAGGATCAAAAGAACAAATTAGACAGTTAACTGGTATGAGGGGTTTAATGGCAAAACCAAAAAAATCAAACGTTGGTGGAGGAGAAATTATTGAAAATCCAATTTTATCAAATTTTAAAGAAGGGCTTTCTATTTTAGAATACTTCATATCGACTCATGGAGCGAGAAAAGGTCTTGCTGACACAGCATTAAAAACAGCAGATGCAGGATATTTAACACGCCGTCTTCATGACGTTTCTCAAGATGTAATCGTAAATATCGAAGATTGCGAAACCTTGAGGGGTGTTGAGGTAAAAGCGCTTAAGAAAAATGAAGAGATAGTTGAAACACTTGGAGAAAGAATACTTGGTAGGGTTGCCCTAAATAATATTGTTGATCCAAGGTCTAATGATATAATTCTTAAAGCAAATAGTGAAATTAAAGAAGAGCACATTGCTCTTATAGAACAAACTCCAATTAATTCAGTTGAAGTTCGCTCTCCTTTAACTTGTCAAGCTCAACAAGGTATATGTGCAAAATGTTATGGGAGAAATCTAGCAACAGGAAAGATGGTACAACGTGGAGAGGCTGTTGGTGTAATTGCTGCTCAATCCATTGGTGAACCTGGCACCCAGTTAACTTTGAGAACATTTCATGTAGGTGGAGTTGCAGGAAATATATCTGAGGAAAATAAGCTTATTACTAAATTCGATGGAATTGCTGAAATAGAGGACTTAAAAACAGTTAAAGGAAAAGATACTGATGGTCAAGATGCAGAAATCGTTATTTCAAGAACTACGGAAATAAAAATATTGGATTCTAAGACAAAAAGTGTACTCAGTACAAAAAATATACCTTATGGTTCTTCACTTCAAGTAAAAAGTGGTGAAAAATTAAAAAAAGGGACAACAATATGTCAATGGGATCCTTTTAATGGGGTTATAGTTTCAGAATTTACAGGAAAAATCTTATTTGAAAATATTGAACAAGGAATTACTTACCAAGTTGAAATTGATGAACAAACAGGTTTTCAAGAAAAAGTCATATCTGAATCTAGAAATAAAAAAATAATTCCAACTTTATCTATTGTAGATAAAAAAGGAAACGTTTTACGTTCATATAATTTACCAGTTGGAGCTCATCTTATTGTAAATGATGGAGATAATATAGAGGAAGGAAAAACTTTGGTTAAAATTCCTCGAAAATCAGCTAAATCAGGAGACATTACCGGAGGGTTACCTAGAGTTACTGAGTTATTTGAGGCAAGAAATCCTTCTAATCCAGCTGTTGTGTCAGAAATAGATGGCGTCATTTCATTTGGTAAAATAAAACGAGGTAATAGAGAAATTATTGTTGAATCAAAGTTTGGTGACATTAAAAAATATCTGGTTAAGCTTTCTAACCAGATTTTAGTTCAGGAAAATGACTTCGTTAAGGCAGGAATGCAATTATCAGATGGATCAATTACTCCTGAAGATATTTTAAATATAAAAGGTCCTTCCGCAGTTCAACAATATCTTGTTAACGAAATTCAAGAAGTTTATAGACTTCAGGGTGTTAAAATAAATGATAAGCACTTTGAGGTTGTAGTTCGCCAAATGATGCGTAAAGTTCGTATTCTTGATCCAGGTGATTCTATATTTCTTGAAAATCAATTAGTATTTCGTTATGATTTTATGAAGGAAAACGATGCTTTATATGGAATGAAAATAATAGAAGAAGTTGGGGATTCAGAAAACATGAAGTTGGGTCAAATTGTATCTTCAAGACAATTACGTGACGAGAACTCATTATTAAAACGTGAAAATAAGAATATAGTTATAGCAAGAGAAGCGGAACCAGCCACTGCAAAACCTGAGTTACAAGGAATTACACGTGCTTCCTTACAGACAAAGTCCTTCATATCTGCTGCTTCTTTCCAAGAAACAACAAAAGTTTTAAATGAAGCTGCTGTTAATGGAAAAGTAGATTTCTTAGAAGGTTTAAAGGAAAATGTTATAGTAGGACATAAGATACCTGCAGGTACAGGTCTAAGACACTATAATAATTTGATTGTTGGTTCCAAGGAAGAATATAATAGTTTACTTATTGATAAAGAGGAGGAAGAAATAACATTTTAAAATGAGTGAAAAAAAAAATGATAACCAAAAACAATTAAATATTGCAATTGATGAATCTGTTGCTAATGGGATTTATTCAAACTTAGCAATAATTAATCACTCGAATTCTGAATTTATTGTTGATTTTATTACCGTCATGCCAGGAGCTCCAAAGGCTAAGGTTACGTCAAGAGTTATTTTGACACCAGAGCATGCAAAGCGATTCAAAAAAGCTCTTGAAGATAATATTATGAGATATGAAAATGCTAACGGTGAAATAAAAATTAAAGACTCCCCTAATATTCCTTTAAATTTTGGTCCTGCAGGCGAGGCTTAATTTTTAAGTTTATAAAACAGTATTAAATCTTTCAACATTTGATTTTATTTTAAAACTCTGATGTAAAATGAAATTTTAAAGTGTCATATTTTTCTATTGTCATTTGTAAAGAAAAAGCAGAATCGGCAAGAAAAACTAAGTTGTCATCCTTGTCCTTGGCCAAAAATTTTTGCTTTATCCTAATAAACTCCTTGTATGAATTACTTTTTACATCGCCCTCAATCCAACAGGCTTTGTGAACTTTTAAATTTTCAAAAGAACATTTTGCACCATATTCATGGAGTAATCTATATTGAATAACTTCATATTGTAGTGCACCTACAGTTCCAATAACTTTTCTACCATTAAAATTAATATTAAATAATTGAGCTACACCTTCATCCATTAATTGATTAATCCCTTTAGAAAGTTGTTTAGCTTTCATTGGATCTTCATTGTTAATGTAGCGAAAGTATTCCGGTGAAAAACTCGGAATCCCTTTGAATTGAAGTTTTTCTCCACTAGTAAGAGTATCACCAATTTTAAAATTACCAGTATCATGAAGTCCTACTATATCACCTGGGAAAGAAACATCAATAATTTCTTTTTTTTCTGCAAAAAAAGCGTTGGGCGACGAAAATTTAATTTTTTTATCTTGCCGAACATGAAGATACGGGATATTTCGTTCAAATTTACCAGAGACTATTTTTACGAAAGCTAAACGGTCACGATGTTTAGGATCCATATTGGCATGAATCTTAAAAACAAATCCTGTAAATTTTTTTTCCTCTGGTTTTACGGTTCTTTCATTTGTAAATTTTGGTAAGGGTTCAGGAGCGATTTCTATAAAACAGTCAAGAAGTTCTTCAATTCCAAAATTATTTAAAGCTGAGCCAAAAAAAACTGGCTGAATTTTACTTTCTAAAAATTTCTGTTTATTGAAATGTGGATATACACCTTGAATTAATTCAAGTTCTTCGATAAGTGTTTTATGTTTCTCGTCACCAATTATATTTTTGAAAACAGGATCTTCTATCGAATTAAATATTTTTTTTTCTCCTATCATTTGTTTTTTTTCATCTTTAAATAATTTGATATTTTGTTTCCAAATATTATAAATACCTCTAAAATCATAACCCATACCTATAGGTATAGACAAAGGAGTTACATTTAAGCCTAATTTTTTTTCAACCTCATCAAGTAAGTCAAATGCATCTTTCCCTTCACGATCAAGTTTGTTTATAAAAACAATTATTGGAATATTTCGCATCCTACACACTTCTACAAGTTTTTCTGTTTGTTCTTCTACACCCTTTGAAACATCTATTACAACAATTACACTATCAACAGCAGTGAGTGTTCTAAAGGTGTCTTCAGCAAAATCTTTGTGTCCTGGAGTATCAAGAATATTTATTTTTTTATTTTTATATGTGAAAGCTATAACTGAGGTTGCAACTGAAATTCCTCTTTGACGTTCAATTTCCATAAAGTCACTAGTGGCAGATTTTTTTATTTTATTTGATTTGACAGCACCAGCTTCTTGTATAGCACCACCATAAAGTAATAACTTCTCAGTAAGTGTAGTTTTACCTGCATCGGGATGAGATATTATTCCAAACGTTCTTCGTTTTTTTATTTCTTCTGAAATGTTCATTAGTAAATTATTGACAAAAATAATTCAAATTATTTCTGTTGAGAAATCATTATTGGTTGGTTATTTAAAAATTATAAATAAATTTGAAATGAATGAAAGAGGACAGAGTAATTTTAGTAGATAAACTTGATAATCAAATTGGGACAATGCCCAAGATGGAAGCCCATCAAAAAGCAATTCTTCATCGCGCTTTTTCCGTTTTTATATTAAATGAAAGAGGAGAATTAATGTTACAGCAAAGAGCACATGATAAATATCATTCCCCTAGCTTATGGACAAACACTTGTTGTAGTCACCAAAGAGAGGGAGAAGGAAATGTTGAAGCTGGAAAGAGAAGACTAGAAGAGGAGATGGGTTTTACAACAGATTTAACAGAGTTATTTCATTTTATTTATCAAGCCCCATTTGAAAATGGATTAACAGAGCATGAATTAGATCATGTTCTTTTAGGTTATTATCAGGGACCCCCAAAGATTAATAATTTAGAGGTAGCTGATTGGAAATGGATGAACATAAAAAAAATTTCAGAATCCATAAAAATAAATCCTCAAGAGTATACTGTTTGGTTTAAAATTGTTTTTGATCAATTCATAAAAAAAATTAATTCATTGTAATGAAAGTAACAGTAAGTAGAAAAGCACATTTTAATGCTGCTCACCGATTATATAGAAAAGATTGGTCAGATGAAAAAAATAATTCAGTTTTCGGGAAGTGTTCTAATCCTCATTTTCATGGTCACAATTATGAATTAATTGTTCATGTAACTGGCAATATTGATCCTGAAACAGGTTACGTTATGGATATGAAAAATTTAAAAAATCTTATAAAATTAGAAGTTGAGGATAAATTAGACCATAAAAACCTTAATCAAGAGGTTCCTGAATTTTATAATAAAATTCCTACTGCTGAAAATATTGTAGTCTTTATATTTAATGCTTTAAGGCCTAATTTAAATTCTGAACACCAACTTTCTATAACACTTTACGAAACACCTAGAAACTTTGTTAGTTACTCTGGTTAATAAAAAGAAATTTCTTCCTTCAATCTAAAAAAAAAATATATATATTGAAATAACATATAATAAACCATGCCAAGTATTAGATTATTAAAAAAAGAGATTAACAATGACATTGGTGATTTGATTGAAGAAATATATTTATGGGAATTATCAAATCCAAAAGGAGATTTAGTTAAAAGTGAAAAATTAATTGACGAAGCAATTAATGCTTTTGATGATTTAATTGTGAAAATTAATTCTGTAAAAGGAAATAACAAGAAGGAACAATTTAAAACTATTGAAAAAGAACGCCAAAAGATTATGTCATTATTACTGAAGAAATCCGCAGCACTTTAATTTGATATTTCAATTTTTCTTCTTTTTTCGAGAAAAATTAAAAATTCCTTTCCATACTTAGAGCTTTTAACCTCTTGGGTCATTTTAAATGCAATAGAATCTAGCAATGCTAAATTCGCATCAAAAACTTGTGTTAGTGCTAAATATGGAGCTACGTTTTCATTAGCATTTTGAGCAGCAAAATTAATAGTATACAAATATCTTCTTTTCAAAAGGTTATCAATTTTAATTTGAAGTGAATCAATAATTTTGTTTTTTCCATTAGCTTTGGCTAAAAATTTACTTTTCATTAACTCAAGATTTTGATCATTGAATTTTCTATTAAAGGTTTGATATTCCTGAAGTAGTTCTTGATTTTTTGAACCAGATATTTTAGCACTACTTTCAAAAGTATTCAAAAGTGTATTTATTTCAATTGTGTTTTTTTCTCCAAAAAATAAAATTCTATCATTTAAACTATCACCATCTTCCTTATCTAAATAAAGATAAAATATTTCTGCTGTTTCAATTGGAGTATTAAATTCAAAATATGGCTTTCCATTTATAGTAACTGAGTCTATATTGATAAGACTAGTATCTTTAATTTTTTGTAGAAAAAGTGTTCCCTTTCTCAATCCTTTAATTGTGCCCTTTACAATCATTGTGTTTTTTAAATTTTTTTCAGCATTATTATTTGTACAAAAAATAAAAATCAATACAATTGAAAGTATAGTTACAAACTTAAAACTTGTCATTTTTAAATATTTAACCAATAAGTTAATTTAAGATTAAAACTACGATTTCTAGGTGAAAAATTATCAGTAGAAATATAATTATCATTATAAACTAAAAATAAATCTGAAAGTGGTGAAAACCTCCACTGCATTCTAGAATTAATACCTAGATTTTCTCCTTGAGAATTATATTGAACAAATGTGATCCATGTTAAAGTTTTAGTAAATGTAAAATCAATTTTAGGACTTATAAGCCATATATTTTTTGATGGGTAAGGATTTGGAAGAACTATAGAGTTAAAATTAATTATCATACTCGCATTTAAAATTGGTTGTTTTCTCCACTTAATTTCATTTTCAAGTGTAAATTTTGTGCCATTATAGAATGTCCCATATGAAATTTTTGAATCAAAATTTAATCGCTTTCTCTGATCTGATCTATACGAGAATTCTGCATCATCGTATCTATAACCTATATTCGAAGGAAGTTTTGTTCCATCAGGGGTACGAGTAGGATCAAAATTTGAAGTTAAATAAACATAGCGATTATTATATTCAAATGATAAACTACTACTGTTAAGGAAGCTTTTTCTTATTGTAGTTTTATATACTCTGTCAGTCATTAAATAATTTCTACTAGTATCATAAACAAAGAAACCTCTTTGGGTAAAGCTATAATTATTTACGTTAGGATTTTTAGGATATATTCGATAGGTATATTCAGGGGTAATTTTCATAAAACCTGTTCTTCTAAAAAAACCTAAATCTGACCTAAAGTCCTCACCTCCATGGATAAATCCAGTAGATATTCTATTTCTTAAAGTATTACGTTGTATTCTCATTCCAACAATTTGATCATCCCCTTCAAGCCCTTCTGTAAAAGATTTATGATAAAAAGCACGTCCAACCCATTTACTGTCGGGTGAAGCCAAATTGTATTCAACTCCAGAAACACTGTTTTTTTTATCCTGTTTATTGATAAAATCATACTCTCCTATTGTTCTTCTATCAATCAAAAAGAAGCTTATGTTAGAACGATCAAATACTTTTTGTCTTAGAGTAAAAACTGTATTTAAGTTTGAAGCTATTTGATTATTTACATCCGATTCAGTTAACATATTTAAAAAACCAAGCCTTAGATTTGAATTTAATTTTCCGCTTAATCTTGCACCAGCCATAATTTTATTTTCTATAGTATTACCATCTAGATCTTGAGCAACACCAATTCTTCTTGAGAAAAAGGGAATTACATCTCTATTTTCACCAAAATCCTTGAAAAGATCATCATTTTGGGTGAAAAATTGTCTCTTTTCAGGTAGTGAAATAGCAAATCTAGTCAAGTTAACTACTTGGTCATCAACTTCAACCTGGGAAAAATCGGGATTAAATGTTAAGTCCAAATTTAATGCATTCCCAATTGGAATTTTTGCATCACCACCTAAAGAAATATTTGATTTAGATGTAGAGTATATAAAATCATTTTGAGCAGCACTGCTTAAATATGGTATCAATGAAATTGGATTTTTCCCTTTTTCAAGTGGTGTTTCAAAAACCATTTTTCCCATAAAAGCTAAATTTCCAATTAATTGGTTTTGTGGTATTTTGATCCAAGTACTTGATTCATTAATTTGTGTATTTCCTCTATATATATTAAACCTCCAAAATTGTTGTGAATTATCATAGAAAAATGAGCTGAAAGGTATACGAATTTCTGCAATAAAGCTATTTTCATTTATTTGAGTTGCTACGTTCCATTTAGTATCCCATGCATAATTTCTATCGGTACGATAATTTTGATTTCCTCCAGAAATAAGCCCGTCAGCTTTTAATCCAATTGGATTTGTTGCAAATGAAAATGCATTTGTACCATCATTAAAAGTATCAAACAGAAGTGTTAGGTAGTCTGTTGGATAAGTACTGAAGTCTCTTTTTAAGTTAGGAGTATTAAAATTTTTTCCGTCCGTATCCGATTCTATTAATATGAATAAATATTTATCATTTCTTATAAGTTTGAATCGGGTTTGTTTTTTTGCTTGCAAGCTATCAGTAGGCCTCCACATCCAGAAATTAGATCCCCATTTGCTTTTACTCCACTCAATTTCATCACCAATTCCATCAATATTTATTTCTGAATTAATTGTTCTAACCAAGTAGTTTTTAGAATCCAGTTGTGCATGGGTGAAAGAGAACGTTAGAAAAATTATTATGTAAAAAATAAAGCGATTTCGACGCACCAGCAATTTTTTTGGGAACGCAAAAATAGCGATCTTTAATAAGACTATAAAACCTTATAAAAGTTTAATAAGAAAATGAAATTGATAATTATTTTCACACTAATTTTTTATTCCAATTATTTTAATAATGACTGGGGTTCAACAGGACACCGAGTAGTAGGGAAAATAGCTGAACAAAATATTTCTAATGAGACAAGAAAAAAAATATTTGACCTTCTAGATGGAAATTCAATAGCTTATGTTTCAACATACGCAGACGAGATTAAGTCAAATTCTACTTTTAAGAATTATAATAATTGGCATTATGCCAATTTAAAACTTCATCAAAAATATAAGACAAGTAAAAAAAATCCTAAAGGAGATGTTTATTTTGGAATAAAAAAATGTATTGATATACTAAATGATAATACTATCTCAAAAAAGGAAAAACAATTCTATTTAAAATTGCTAATTCACCTTATTGGCGATCTTCATCAACCATTACATTTGGGAAAAAAAGAAGATCGTGGAGGTAATGATATCAAAATTAAATGGTTTGATAAATTTTCAAATCTACACCGAGTTTGGGATAGCAATATGATAAATTATTCTAGATTAAGTTATTCAGAGTTGGCAAATAACTTGCCAGCCGTATCAGATAAGGTGAAAAAACAAATTATATCAGCGCCAATTGAAAAATGGTTTGAAGAAACTCATAATCTAACTAAATATATATATAACAAACTTCCAAAAGACAAAATCCTAGGATACAAATATTATCATGAGAATTTTGATATTATTAGACTTCAATTACTAAAAGCAGGGCTTAGACTAGCATATACTTTAGACCAAATTTTTAAATAATTTTTCTAAAAGTTAGATTAATCCTAGGACCAACTTTACGTGATGTTTTTGCAATTTGATGTAGCCAATATTTTTGGGTTTCTCCTTCCATAAATAATAAGCTTCCTGAAGTTAGCGGAATTTTCATTCTTAAATCTTTTTTATTTCTATGCTTAAGATGAAAAAATCGTTCTGCACCAAAACTTACTGAAGCAATGACTGGATTTTCACCTAATTCTTTCTCATTATCTGCATGCCAACCATTACTGTCTTTTCCATTACGATATTGATTTAGTAGAACTGTGGTGAATTTTGAATCACTAACTTTTTGAATTCTATTTTGAATTTCAACTAACAAAGGCGTCATCTTCTTAGGGTACATTTTTATGCCAGAATATGAATAAGGAATACTATTATTTGCATATAAAGCTGTGAGTCTTGGTTGTAAATAGGTTTTACCAAAAATCGTTATAGGGTCTTGCTGCCATTTTATCTGTTTTACAAGCAAATTGAAAAATATTTCTGCTTCATTTTTTGAGAAAAAAGAATCAAAATATCTTAGTGATGCTCCAGGAAAAATAACTTGTTTTCCGTCAGAAGGAATATGATTTATCATGTAATTGAGAAATATTAAATAAAAGCGCCCTTACTAGGGCGGTAAAGTTTATTTAATAAGATCTACACTTCTTTGAATAAATTGTGTTAAGTCTTCACCTTTTAATAAGTTTTGCGATAGCTTTGCTAAATCCAATGCTTGTTTAATAAGTCGATCTTTTTTGTTTTTTGTTTTTGTATTGAGAATTTGACTGACCAATTCATGGTTAGTATTTACTACTAAATTATACATGTCTGGCATATTTCCCATCATTCCACCTCCACCGGTTTGTTGCATTTCTTTCATTCGACGCATAAATTCTGGTTGAGTTAATACAAACGGGAGACTATTGCTATCTAGAGCTTCAAGCTGTACAGTGTATCCTCCTTCTTTAACTACCTCTTCAATAATTGGCTTTAATGTTTCCTTTTCCTTGTCACTTAATTTTGATACTGTAGCCTCTTCTTTTTTAATAAGATTTTCTAATGTATCTCCATCTACTCTAGAAAAGGATATTTTTTCTTTACTACCCTCAAATTTTTGAATCAAATGACCAATAATAGGGGAATCTAAGAGTAGTATTTTATATCCTTTAGCTTTTGCTTGTTCGATATAACTATGCTGTGCTTCTTTATCAGAGGCGTAGAGTATAATTAATTTATCATCCTTATCAGTTTGGTGATCTTTTATTAATTCTTTTAGCTCTTCAAAAGTATGGTAATCCCCATCAGTGGTAGGATATAAAGCAAATTTTTCAGCTTTTTCAAAAAATTTGTCTTCACTTAACATTCCATATTCTATGACCACTTTGATATCATTCCATTTTTCTTCAAATGCTTTTCTGTCTTTTTTAAATAAGCTGTTTAATTTATCACCTACTTTTCTAGTAATGTAATTGCTGATTTTCTTTACAGCGCCATCGGCTTGTAAATAACTTCTCGAGACATTAAGTGGTATATCTGGAGAATCAATTACGCCTCTTAGAAGAGTTAAAAACTCAGGAACAATACCTTCAACATTATCAGTTACAAAAACTTGATTTTGATAAAGTTGTATTTTATCCTTTTGAATATTCAGATCATTATTCAGTCTGGGGAAATATAATATTCCTGTTAAATTAAATGGATAATCAACATTAAGATGAATATTAAATAGTGGCTCTTCAAATTGCATAGGATATAATTCCCTGTAGAAAGATTTGTAATCTTCATCCTTTAGTTCAGATGGTTTTTTTGTCCAGGTTGGATCAGGGTTATTTATAATATTGTCTACAGTGATTGTTTCCGGTTTAGCATCCTTTTCGGCGTCCTCAGGAAGAGGAAGGGTTTCTTCTTTTGTTCCAAATTTTATTGGAATCGGCATAAATTTATTATACTTCTGAAGAAGTTCTCTTATGCGGTTTTCTTCAAGAAATTCTTTGGATTCTTTATCGATGTGTAAAATGATTTCTGTTCCTCTAGATTTTTTATTGGATTTTTCTATTGAGTATTCAGGAGACCCATCACAAATCCAGTGGGCTGCTGGATCATTCTTATGAGATTTAGTAATTATTTCAACTTTTTCAGCAACCATAAAAGCAGAATAGAAACCAAGACCGAAGTGCCCTATTATACCGCTTTCTTTTGCTGTGTCTTTGTATTGATCTAAAAATTCTTCAGCTCCCGAAAAGGCAACTTCATTAATATATTTTTGAACTTCTTCTTTGGTCATCCCAATACCTTGATCTATTATGTGAAGTTTTTTTGCTTTTTTATCTATTTTCACTTCAATTTGTAAATTTCCAAGGTCACCCTTAATCTCACCAAGGCTGCTAAGATGTTTTAATTTAGTTGTAGCATCAGTAGCATTAGATATTAATTCTCTTAAAAAGATCTCGTGATCACTGTACAAAAATTTCTTTATTAGAGGGAAAATATTTTCGACAGCAACATTTATTTTACCAGTACTCATATTCTTTATAATTTATTTGTATCAATCAAAAAAAATACCATTCATCATTTGTGTGACAATATGGCACCATATCAGATTAAGATAATTCATTAATGTTAATTTGTTAAACACTTTAAATAATGTAAATTTCATTAATATTTAATTTATATGTACAATTCTAAAATAATTGGGTTAGGTAAATATCTTCCTAGTAATGTGGTTACTAATAGTGATTTAGAGAAAATAATGGATACTTCTGATGTATGGATTCAAGAGAGAACAGGCATTAAAGAAAGAAGACACATTAAAAAAGGTAGTGATGATAGTACTTCTTCAATGGGAGTAAAAGCTTCAAAAATAGCCTTGGAACGATCAGGAATTGATGCCAAAGAAATTGATCTTATTCTTTTTGCAACCTTAAGTCCGGACTATTATTTTCCAGGTTCGGGAGTTTTAGTTCAAGATGAATTAGGGATTCCTGATTGTCCTGCAATGGATATAAGAATGCAATGTTCAGGGTTTGTTTATGCATTAGCAACTGCAGATCAATTTATTAAAACAGGAATGTATAAAAATATTTTAGTGATTGGCTCAGAATACCACTCAGGGGGACTAGATATGACAACAAGAGGGAGAAATATTTCAGTAATTTTTGGAGATGGCGCAGGTGCTGTTGTTATTACACGAACAAAGAAAAATGATGAAGGAATTTTACATTCTCAGTTACATTCAGAAGGGAAATATGCTAAAGAACTTTCATTAATTGGTCCAAATACAGGAAGATGGGTTCCTGAAATCATAAATAAAAACGATCCTAATGATGTGTCATACTTCCCGTACATGAATGGGCAATTTGTTTTTAAAAATGCTGTTATTCGTTTTTCTGAGGTAATTATGAAGGGACTTGAAAAAGCAAAATGGAAACCAAGCGATATTGATATGTTAATACCCCATCAGGCAAATCTTCGAATTTCTCAATTCGTGCAAAAGAAATTTGGACTTAGTGATAATCAGGTTTATAATAACATTCAACGATATGGGAATACAACTGCTGCATCCATACCCATTGCTTTAACAGAGGCCTGGGAAGAAGGAAAAATAAATAATGGAAGCAAAGTTATTTTAGCAGCTTTCGGTAGTGGTTTTACTTGGGGAAGTATAACGATGAAATGGTAGATTATAAAACTCTAGTAATAGGTGCTTCTGTTAATCCTGATAGATACTCCCATAAAGTAGTATTAAATCTATTAGATTCAGGTATTAAAGTAATACCAATGGGTATAAACCAAGGGAATATTACTGACTTAGTGATTGTCAGACCCTTTGAAAAACAAAAAAATATTCACACTGTCTCAATTTATATTAAACCTGAAATTCAAAAAGAATATTATAAATACATTATAAATTTACAACCTAAAAGAGTTTTATTTAATCCAGGAACTGAAAACCCTATTTTTTCTCAAATACTTCAAAAACATAATATCTACTGGGAAAATTCTTGTAGTTTAGTTTTACTTTCTACGAATCAATACCAATCCTAAAAAAGTTAAAAGACCGTTGATTGGTAATAATTCGTAACCTATTTGGTATCCA
>Ga0160423_10000036_pt1 | contig 85287 bp, 82 predicted proteins | sample CRUFie14St8metaG_FD_108191 | JGI IMG/M metagenome (GOLD analysis project Ga0160423, IMG submission 108191) | Marine microbial communities from the Costa Rica Dome - CRUD Field 142mm St8 metaG | ecosystem: Environmental > Aquatic > Marine > Oceanic > Photic zone | place: Costa Rica: the Eastern...
CTTTAACTGATATCCAATTCCTTTTATTGTATTGATTAAGTTATTTCCAAATTTTTGACGTAATTTTCTTATATGAACATCAATAGTCCTATCACCAACAAAAGAATCATCTTTCCAAACCTTGTTCATTATTTCTTCTCTTGTAAAAAGTTTTCCAGGGTCTGAGAATAAAAGGACTAGCAAATCAAATTCTTTTCTAGCAAGTTTAACTTCTAAGTCTTGGTATTTAACTTTAAATTTAGATTTTTCGATTGTAATACCATTGTAGGTTATGATATCATTTTGTTTGATATTCAACCTTCTTCGTAATAATGATTTTATTTTAGAAACAAATACTTTAGGTTGTATAGGTTTGGAAATATAATCGTCCGCGCCTGCTTCCAATCCCGCTATTTGTGAGTAGTCTTCATTTCTTGCAGTTAAAAAAGCTATAATAACGTCTTTGAACTCATTATATTCTCTTAATTTTTCGCAGCATTCTATTCCATCCATATTTGGCATCATCACATCTAAAACTATTAAATCTGGTTTAAATATTAAAGATTTATCTATTGCTATAATACCATCAGCAGCTGTTTCAACAACAAAGCCTTCCTTAGATAAATTATAAGATAAAATTTCTCTAATATCTGAGTCATCATCAACAATTAAAATTTTATAATTCATATTTGCTAAATTATGATTTACATTGATAATTATAAATTCAAATGATAATATTTATAAAATTTAAAAATTTGATTACAATTAGTTAACATATTCATAACACTAAATAAAACTATCTTAATATAAATTTGTAATAATTTAAAAAAAATTATAAAATGAAAAAATTATTTAGTTTAACATTAGTGTTTGCATTTACACTTTCAATTAATGCACAAGAAGGGAAACCTTTTGGAAAGGTATTTACAAATTTCAATCATGATAATGATAAAAATGAATTTGAATTAAAAAGAGCTTATTTAGGTTACTCTTACAAAATTGATGATAATTTCTCTACAAAAATCACATTTGATGTAGGCAATAATGAATCTGGATCAGCTTACACAACATTCCTTAAAATTGCGTCTTTGACATGGAAACCAATGTCTAATACATCTATAAACATGGGAATGATTGGAACTAAAAACTTTAAATTTATGGAAAATTCTTGGGGAAGAAGGTACATTGAAAAATCTGCACTTGACAAAGAAAAATGGGCTAATTCAGCCGATTTAGGTGTTAGTTTAGATTATAAACTTTTCGAAAATTTAACTTTAGATGGTCAAATTTTAAACGGTGAAGGATACAAAAAAACTCAAGACGCTGATGGTTTAATGAGAGTGGGATTTGGAGGAACCTATAAATTATCAAATTTCTCAATTAGACTATTTAGAGATATTAAGAGTTGTGCTTGTAGTGATATAGATCAAGAAATAACTACAGCATCAATTTCTTATTCAAACAACGGACTTAATCTTGGTTTTGAAACTGATATGATGGCAAACTCTAGCAATATTGAAAATGAAGACAGAGAAATAATGTCAGTATATGGATCTTACAAATTATCTGAGAGATATACTTTATTTGGAAGATATGATGACTATACATCAGAGGGGTCTTGGGACGAAGATGGTACTTACGCTATAGCTGGTGTTGAAGCTCAACTCACTAAAGGTGTCAAAGCAGCTGTAAATGTAAGACAAACAACTAATGAAAATGATGTAAAGGACAACGCTTTGTATCTAAATTTAGAATATAAATTTTAACACCAATTTAAATATTTAACATTAAATTAACATAGTCATAACAATTGACTAATATTTACTAAATAATATTGTAAAAAATTAAAAACAAAAAAAATGGAAAACGAAAAAACATTAAACCTTACCCCTGTAGTATATCTAATAATAATGTCTGTAATTTATTTCATAGCCTTATAATACAATGAATAGATTATTCTCTGTGTTTGGATATCCGCGTACAGTGTGGTTTCCAAAAAGTGAATTTAGATTCCTAGCCTTTATATTATTTGGATTTGGCCTTGCCTTGTTAGTAACATCACCATCGGTAGGAGTATCTCCTTCTGTAGCAATGTGGGTCGGATTCCTTTTTGCGGCATATGCAGCTGTAGCAAACGACAGTATACAAACTTTAGGAACCTTTATTGCCTCAAATCAAGATAAAAAATGGTGGATATTATGGTTGTTTATTGGAGGTGTTTTTCTAGTGACACATAGTTACAGTTGGTTTTTTTCAGATTTTGTTGGGGCGTTTGATGCAAACGGAAGTCCTATTGGAGACGGTATCGCAGACGGTGACGTAAGTCATGGTAGACTACTTGCCAAAGGATTTGAAGAAGCTCCTACAAATTTTCACTTCTTGCAAATTGCGGCTCCTATTTTCTTGTTAATTCTTACAAGATTAAAAATGCCTGTATCAACAACTTTCATATTATTAACATCATTTGCTACCTCACCCAAGGCTGTTGGTGGTGTCTTAGCTAAGAGTATGTCAGGATACATTCTAGCGTTTTTCTTAGGAATCATCGTGTTTTCTGCAATCGCTAAACTTTCAAGAAAATATTTTGTCGGAGATGCAAAGTTTGGATGGACAATAGCACAATGGATAACTACAGGTACGTTATGGTCGGTATGGCTAATGCAAGACGCTGCTAATATAGCAGTATACTTACCAAGGAGTCTTAGTTTCTTAGAGTTTACAGGTTTTGCAGGAGCAGTTTTTATAGGACTTGGATTACTATTATATTACAAAGGTGGACGTATACAAAAAATTGTCACAGAAAAATCTGTAGTAACAGATGTTAGATTCGCTACATTAGTAGATTTTGTTTACTGTATTATTCTATTTTATTTTAAGCTTTATTCTCAAGTACCTATGAGTACTACATGGGTTTTTATAGGACTTTTAGGAGGTAGAGAATTGGGAATGGCTATAATGAAAAGTGGAGACAACTCAATTGGGAAATCATTTAAATTATTGATAAAAGACTTTTCATTCGCCTTAATAGGTCTTATTATTTCAATTGCTATAGCAATAGGTGTGAACGATCAACTATCTTTCGATGTTATGATGACGGATTTACCAAAGTCATTTGCAGAAGGATTTGCAAAGTTTTTCGACAAACTAGGTTTCTAGTCTATTGAACTACAAGTTATATTAAATTAAACGACACAATTTATTGTGTCGTTTTTTTATAATATTTTTGCTTAATGGATAAAATCATTGATAAAGTATTTGATATAAAATCTGAAGAAGACTTTAAAAAGATTTGTTTTGAAATATTTAAATATCAGGTGGATTACAATCCTATTTATTCTGCTTACTGTGAAATAATATTAAAAGGAAAAAATCCTAATAAATTAACAGACATTCCTTTTTTACCAATCTCCTTTTTCAAAGAAGAACAAATTATATGTCAAGGTCAAAAAATTGAAGAAATATTTTTAAGTAGCGGAACCACAGGAAAACAGAGCAAACATTTAATTTCAGACCTAAGTATTTATAAATCTAGTTTTCGAAAAACTTTTGAATTGTTTTATGCAGACATAACTGACTATTGTATACTATCATTGCTACCCAATTACAGAGAAAGAGAAGGATCTTCCTTAATTTACATGGTTGATGACTTCATTAAAAACAGCAAACATCCTGATAGTGGATTTTATTTAAATGACTATAAAAAATTAACGCAAACTTTAATTGAATTAGAAAATAAAAATCAAAAGACAATTTTATTTGGAGTGAGTTATGCTTTATTAGATTTAGCTGAGCAATTCCCACAAAAACTCAGCAATACAATCATTATTGAAACTGGTGGAACAAAAGGAAATAGAAAAGAAATTTTAAAAGAAGAATTACATGAGTCTCTCAAAAGTTGCTTCAAAACAAAGACTATACATTCTGAATATGGAATGACAGAACTACTCTCACAAAGTTATTCCAAAGGAAATGGAATTTTTAAAAGTCCCCCGTGGAAAAAAGTTTTAATAAGAGATATAAATGACCCCCTATCATTTGTTGACAACAATATTACTGGAGGAATTAACATAATAGATCTTAGCAATATTTATTCTTGTCCATTTATTGCTACTCAGGATTTAGGAAAAAAATATAATGATGATAGTTTCTCAATCATTGGCAGATATGACAACTCCGATGTAAGAGGATGTAATTTACTTGTCTAACTCATATTAAATTTACTTATTAAAAACCCATTTTATCCTCATGGTTTTTATTATATATTTGCAATATGATCATTCATAAAGCTCAACAAAATGACCTAGAAAACATAATGAGAATGTATCATTCTTGTGTGTCAGGAATGATTAAAAATAATATTGATCAATGGGACGAAAGTTATCCAAACTCAGAGGTAATTAGTGAGGACATAAAGGCTCAAAGTTTTTATGTTGCTGAAGTTGACAATAAAATAATTGGTGGAGTAAATATTGACCAATTACAAGATCAAGCTTATTTGGACATGAATTGGAAGGATAAATCAGGTCATTTCTTAGTAGTACATCGATTAGGAATTAATGAAGAACATTGGAATAAGGGAATTGGCAAATCAATAATGAATTTTGCAGAAGAATTAGTACGAAAAAAAAATCTTAAGTCAATCCGTTTAGATACATATTCAGGAAATCCAAAAGCTATGAATTTTTATCTCAAGTTAGGATATGAAGAACTTGGCACAATTGATTTAAAGCCTAACAAAAATAAATATCATTGTTTTGAAAAAATTATAAGATGAATAGCATTAATTTTTTAATTATGATATTATGAGGATGACAAACATAAAAACTACTCCCTATATAATGGTTCTTGGAATAACACAAGACACTGGATATCCTCAAATTAATTGCAGTGAACATTGTTGCTCAGAAGCTTGGAACAAACCAAAATTGAGGAAAATGACAAGCTCACTAGCGATTGTTGACCCCACAAGTAATCAACAGTGGATTTTAGATGCAACACCAAATATCACAGAACAACTACGGCTTTTAAATAAAAATTCTGGAATAAGAAATATTGAAGGTATATTTATTACTCATGCTCACATTGGTCACTACACTGGACTAATGTATTTTGGAAAAGAGGGAATGAACACTTCAAAAACACCAGTGTTTGTTATGCCTAAAATGAAGAAATTCATAGAAGGAAACGCACCATGGTCTCAATTAGTTAACTCAAAAAATATATCATTGAATCTAATGAAAAACGAATCATTTATTCAATTAAATGAGAGGATTCAAATAACTCCTTTTTTAGTTCCGCACCGCGACGATTATTCTGAAACAGTAGGTTTTAAAATACAAACAAAATCAAAGAGCTCTATTTTTATACCAGATATTGATAAATGGGAAATTTGGGATAAAGATATAATATCATTAGTTAAAGAATCTGATTACGCTTTTTTAGACGCAACATTTTATAAAAATGGGGAGCTTAGTAGAGATATGAGTCAGATTCCACATCCATTTGTCGAAGAAAGCATGGATTTATTTTCTAAACTATCAAATCGTAATAAAAATAAGATATATTTTATTCATATGAACCATACAAATCCATTGTTAGTTGAGAATAGTAAGGAAAAAAACAAAGTGATTAAAAATGGATTTAATATAGCTGCTCAAGGTTCTTGTTTATGCCTCTAACAAATAAATTTTATCACTTCATCATAAAAAAGATCTGGTTTCTCAGCATGTAACCAATGACCCACTCCTTCAATTGTTGAAATATTAAAGTTACTAAAGTGTTTTTTAATGATAATTTCGTCTTCTGATGTTACATAATTAGATTCACCTCCTCTTATAAAAAGTGTGGGCACATCACATTTGGAATTGATAAATTCTGCTTCTTGTATATTACTAACCTTCTCTAAAAGAACATCAATATTAAATCTCCAAGCAAATTTTTTATCCTCATTTCTATAAAGATTTTTCATTAAAAATAGTCTCATTCCCCTATTCTCAAATGTCTCTGCGAGTATCTCTTCTATATCTTCCCTTCTGCTAAAATCCTCAAGAGGAAGTCGATATAATATTTTTAATAAGTTTTCATGGAAATCTGTATTATATCTTCTTGGTGAAATATCTGCAACTAAAAGTTTTTCTAATATTTCAGCATGTGTAAAAGCAAGCTTCATAGCGACTTTCCCTCCAAGAGAGTGGCCAATAACTATAGGTTTTTTAATATTATAATCCTCAATGTATTCAATCAAATCTTCACACATTACATCATAATTAAATTCTGTTGAGTGCGGGGATCTTCCATGATTTCTAAGATCAATTAAATGCACCTTGAAATGTTTGGAAAATTTTCTGCCTAATGTGTTCCAATTATCACTCATTCCAAATAGTCCATGAATGATAATTAAATCAGATCCAGAATTTCCGTATTTTTTAAAAAATAACTTCATTTACAAAAGTCGTTTATACATTTGTATTGTATTTTCAAGTCCTAAATATATAGCATCACTTATTAGAGCATGTCCAATAGAAACTTCTTTCAAATTAGGAATTTTTTCCGCAAAATACTTTAAATTCTCAAGACTTAAATCATGACCTGCATTTATTTCAATCCCTAAGTCTGTTGCCACGTGAGCAGCTTTTTGGTACGCAGAAATTGCTTCCTCTTTGTTAACTTGATACCGAGTAGCATAGTCCTCGGTGTAAAGCTCTATTCTATCTGCTCCACATTTTTTAGCTCCTTCAATCATTATCTCAAGTGGATCAACAAAAATTGAAGTACGAATATTTCTTTCTTTAAAAATAGATATTATCTCTTTTAAATAGGATTGAAATTTGATTGTATCCCAACCGGCGCATGAGGTTATGACATCAGGACCATCTGGAACTAGTGTAACCTGATCAGGATTCACTTCTAAAATCATATTTATAAAATCTTGTGATGGATAACCCTCTATATTATATTCAGTTGTTATTAAGGGTTTAATTTCAAAAACATCCTTTTTGGTTACGTGTCTCTCATCTGGTCGCGGGTGTACGGTTATACCATCAGCACCAAAGTTTTGACAGTTGATTACAGCATCTAATACATTTGGATAAGAACCTCCTCTTGCGTTTCTTAGTGTTGCAATTTTATTAATATTTACACTTAACTTTGTCATAATATTTATTGTTGAGCAAATTTATAAAATTGTATTTTTGCATAATGCAAGCATTTGAACTTATTTCATCAACTATTCAACCTATTTCTCCAGATGAAGATGGGGAAAAAGCTCTAGAATTAATGAATATTTTCAGGGTAAATCACTTAGCGATAGTTAAAAATAATTTTTATTTGGGTGTTGTTTCTGATAAAGAAATTATGAATTGGAACTCTAAAACTGAATTTATTGAAGAGCATCTACCTAATCTAGCTTCACCTCATGTTCTATATAATCAACATCTGTTCGACATAATTGAAGTATTAGAGAAAAATAACTTATCTGTAGTACCAGTACTTGATAAAGACAAACAGTTTCAAGGAGTTATTACGAGCAGGAAATTATTATATACCATAGCTAATTCAGCTGCTATTCAGTCTGTAGGAGGTGTAATTGTTTTACAAATGAATAATAATGACTATTCTATGACTGAAATAGCAAACATTATCGAAAATAACAATACTAAAATTTTAAGTTCATATGTAATATCAAAAAAAGATTCAACTGAAATCGAGCTTACAATTAAACTTAATAAATCTGATATTAGTGATGTAATTCGAGATTTACATAGATACGAGTATAATGTAAAAGCTTCATTTAAAGAGAATGACCCTAACACCGATTTTTTAGATAGATATGAGCAACTAATGAGGTATTTAAACCCTTAACATTAAATTATACATATATTTGTAAAAATTTTCAAGATTATTTTAGCATGAAAATAGCACTTTTTGGAAATGAATTTTCTCAAAACTATGTAAAATATATCAAACATCTTATACAGAAGTTAGAGGATAAGAACATTGTAATACTAATTCATCAGCAATTCTTCGATTTTTTACAAGAATCTATCGATTTTAATGATAGTATACAGATTTTCGAAAGAATTTCTAAACAAGATAATATAGATTTTCTTTTTTCCATTGGAGGTGATGGCACTCTGTTAAGAGCGGTTACCTATGTAAGAGAAAGTAACATCCCTATTTTGGGAATAAATACAGGGAGACTCGGATTTATTTCGAGTGTTTCCACAGATCAAATAGATGACGCTGTAGATAATGTGCTAAATGGAAATTACAAGATTAGAAGTAGAACTGTATTAGAACTAGCTACCGAAAATAATTTATTTGGAACTACAAATTTCGCCTTGAATGAAGTTGCAATTGTTAAAAAAGACACTTCTTCTATGATAAGAGTCGATGCTTTTATAGATGACGAATTCTTAAACTCTTATTGGGCAGACGGACTATTAATTTCTACACCTACTGGATCTACTGGATATTCTTTAAGTTGCGGAGGCCCAATCATATTACCTGGCACAAAGAATATAATTATAGCACCCATAGCTCCTCACAATCTAAATGTACGTCCAATTATAATAAACGAAAAAAGTGTAATTCGATTAAAAGTTGAAGACAGAGATCAGCTCGCATTAGTTAGTCTAGATTCAAGATCTAGAGCATTTGATTCCTCCTTTGAACTAACCATCAAAAAAGCTAACTTTAAAATTAAGTTAATAGAACCAAAAGACACGTCTTTTATCACTACTATTAGAACTAAATTAATGTGGGGGTCTGATAAAAGAAATTAATAAGTAGTAATAAAAGTTCAATTTAAGTATATTTGCCTTAATATTTTATTTAAATTATGGAAAATAAATTCTTACAAAAGAAAATTACTATAAATTACATCTGTATATTCTCCTTTATTTTTATAAATCTATTCTGTATAAATTTAAATGCACAATATAAGCCAAATCAAGAGTTAGGAATATTATTTGGAACAGGATATTATATTGGAGAAATAAATAATATACATTTTAATAATTCAAGAGCTGCTGGCGGAATTACTTATAGAAAAAATTTTGATCGGAGATTTTCCTTCAAATCATCAGCTTTATATACAAATATCTACTCATATGATAATCCAGACGGACTTTCATTTTCAGAAGCCGAAACACTATACGGAGTAGGAAATGTTCCAACAAATATCAACAGAAATCTTCATTTTAAGTCAGATATCATTGAACTTTCTGGACAAATTGAATTTAATTTTTTACCCTACGAAACAGGAAATTCACTCTATCCATTTTCACCTTTTGTTTACACTGGTATTTCTTTGTTTACCTTCAATCCAAAATCCGAAGCCTCAGACGGTCAATGGTATGCCCTTCAAGAACTTGGGACTGAAGGTCAAGGAACGACAGCTTTCCCTTCAAGAAAACCATATTCTTTAACTCAATTATCAATTCCTTTTGGAGGAGGAATAAAAGTTGGAGTCTCCAACAATTTTAATGTAATTATTGAGTATGGATTAAGAAAAACATTTACTGATTACCTAGATGATATAAGCATGACTTATGCTGGAATACCTTCTGAATTTGATAATGTTGCAATAGAATTATCTGATAGAAGTTTAGATGGTCCCAAGGCCGCGGGAATAGCTAGAGGCGATGAAACAAATAAAGATTGGTATTCTTTTGCTGGAATTACACTTTCTTTCCGAATTAATGGGAACTCTAAAGGTTGTGATTACTAGAAAAAACAAATGTTTTTAGAAAAATTAGACAAAGAAAATCTACCAAAGCATATTGCCGTAACAATGGACGGGAATGGAAGATGGGCAAAAACAAAGGGGAAATATAGAGTATTTGGTCATCAACACGGAGTCAAAGCTGTCAAGAATACTGTAGAAGCTGCCGCTGAGATAGGTATTAAATATCTGACATTATACGCATTCTCCACTGAAAACTGGAATAGACCTAAATTAGAGGTTGACGCCCTGATGAGCTTACTGGTCTCGACGATTGGTAAAGAAACTAAAACTCTAATGGACAATAATATAAAGTTATCCACAATAGGTAATATTAACGATTTGCCAAAAAAATGTCAGAAAGAATTACAAGAATCAATAGAAAAAACTCAAAACAATACTAGAACTAATTTAATCTTAGCTCTGAGCTATAGCAGTAAATGCGAAATAATTAACGCTGTTAAACAAATAATTAAAGATGGTGTTTCAGAAATAGATGTCAATGAAAAGTTATTTTCACAATATCTTACTACAAAAAACGTTCCTAACCCTGAACTATTGATAAGAACTAGCGGAGAACAAAGAATCAGCAACTTTTTACTATGGCAGATAGCGTATTCTGAACTTTACTTCACAAAAAAATTGTGGCCAGAATTTGGAAAAGAAGACTTTTACGAAGCCATCTATGAATTCCAAAGAAGAGAAAGGAGATTTGGAAAAACGTCTGAACAATTAAAAAACAAAAATTGAAAAAAATTATACTTATATTTTTGATTTTGTGTGTAAATAATAAAGTATTTACACAAGACAATAAGTTAGATTATTCTGCTCCAAAAGAATATTTTTTAGCTGGAGTAACAATTATCGGTACAAAATTTCTGGATAAAAATACTCTAATAAGTATTAGTGGATTAGGTGTTGGCGAAAAAATCACAATACCTAGTGAGAAAATTTCTAGGGCTATTAAAAATCTGTGGGAACAAGGACTGTTTTCTGATGTATCTGTTGAGATTTCAAAAATTGAAGATCAAAATGTTTTTCTGAACATTAATTTAGATGAGCATACTAAATTATCAAAATTTAACTTTAATGGAGAAATAAAAAAACATGACATTTCTGAACTAAAAGATTTATTAAAATTAATGAGAGGAAAAGTACTAACTGATAATCTCATAAATAATTCAATTTATAAAATCAAACAATATTTTACAGACAAAGGATATAATAATGTTCAAGTAAATTATGACATTGAAAGTGATAATACTACATTAAACGCATCAATATTAACATTTGGTATTAATAAAGGAGAGAAAGTTAAAATTAAAGAAATAATTATTCATGGTAGAAAATTAAGAAAAAACTCAAAAAAAACATTTTATAATCGATATGTAGTTAGAAATTTTGGAGAGGAAACATACGCCCTAACAGACAACCAGATAAGTAGAGCAATGAAGGATACCAAAACAAAAAAATGGTGGAGATTTTTCAAGGTATCAAAATTTAATGTAGATAACCTAGACACGGACTTGCAAACCATCGTAGATAAATATAACGAAAGAGGTTATAGAGATGCAAGAATTTTAAAAGACACAAATTATCTTAATGAAGATAATACACTTACAATTGAAGTTTGGATCTATGAAGGTGAACCCTATAAATTTAGAAATGTAAGTTTTGTAGGAAACACAAAATATACTAATGAAGAATTACAAAAAATTCTATCTATTGAAAGTGGAGACATTTTTGACAAATCTATATTAGACAGTAGAATTTATGGTAATCAAAACGGCACAGATATTAGTTCATTGTACTTAGATGATGGATATCTTTTCTTTAATGCTAACCCTATTGAAACCGCTACAAAAGACAATCAAATTGACCTTGAAATTAGAATCTATGAAGGACAGCAAGCTAGAATAAATAAAATTAGGGTTAATGGTAACACAAAAACTAATGATCATGTAATAATGAGAGAAATTAGAACAAAACCAGGTGACTTATTTAAAAGATCTGATATAATTAGAACTCAAAGAGAATTAGCAACCTTGGATTATTTTAATCCTGAAACATTAGGAAATATTGATATTCAGCCAGACCCTATTAGAAATACCGTTGATATCACTTATAACGTAGAAGAAAAATCCTCAGACAAAATTCAACTTCAAGGCGGATGGGGAGCTGGTAGAGTAATTGGTACTTTAATGTTTGAATTTAAAAACTTCTCAACTCGTAACTTCTTCAAACCAAGATACTGGGATCCTCTACCATCAGGAGATGGGCAAAGATTAATTGTTTCAGCATCATCAAATGGTGTATATTATCAAAATTATAGGTTATCTTTTATTGAACCGTGGTTGGGAGGAAAAAAACCAACTTCACTAAGCGTATCATTGTACAGAAATGTATTTTCAAACGGACAATCAGGAGACAGTAGAGAGTCTACACAAATTTCAGGAGTAAATATAGGTCTAGGAAAAAGACTTCAAGTTCCAGACGACTTTTTTATCTTTAGAAACTCCATAGGATTTCAACAATATAAATTAGATAATTCGCAATCTTTCTTCAGTTTTACTGACGGAACTTCTAATGATTTTAGTTATAGTATCACATTGGAAAGAGAATCTGTTGATCAAATTACATATCCTAGAAGAGGCTCGTTCTTTAGTTTAAACCTAAAAGTGACTCCTCCTTACTCTATTTTCGATAATGTTGAAGATTATTCAAATATGTCTGAACAAGAAAGATACAAATATATGGAATACTACAAGTGGAATTTTAAATCAAAATGGTATTCTGCAATTACAGATAAATTGATATTAGCAACAAGAGTAGAAATGGGCTACTTAGGCATGTATAATAAAGAAATTGGAGCGGCTCCATTTGGAAGATTTTATTTAGGAGGTGATGGGATGAGTGGTATGGGATATCAGTTTGACGGAAGAGAATTAATATCTCTAAGAGGATATTCAAACAACTCAGTATCTCCTCAAACAGGGGGAACTATCTTTAATAGATACACTGCAGAACTTAGATATGCAATTAGTTTAAATCCATCGTCTACAGTATATGCCCTAGGTTTTTTAGAGGCTGGAAACGCATGGGATAATTTTGATTATTTCAATCCATTTTCTGTAAAACGATCTTTTGGAATTGGTGTTAGAATTACGATTCCAATGATGGGACTAATGGGTCTAGATTATGGTTGGGGTTTAGATGAAATTCCTGGAAATCCAGACGCAAATATTGGTCAATTTCACTTTTCAATAGGACAAAACTTTTAAAAAAATAAAATTATGAAATCATTAAAAAAACTTTTCTTTGTAACTCTTTTATTCTTCACTTCTTTAAGTTTATACTCACAAAAATTTGCTTACGTTGATACGGATTATATATTGTCTAAGATTCCTGAATTTATACAGGCAGAGAAAAAAATGAATGATTTTACAAAACAATGGCAATCTGAAATTGAATCAGCTTACTCTGAGGTAGAACAAATGTATAAAGACTATCAATCAGAGCAAGTTCTTTTAACTTCTGACATGAAAATTAAAAGAGAGGAAGCCATTATTTCAAAAGAAAAATATGCTCAATCTTTACAACAAAAATATTTTGGCAACAACGGTGAGTTGTACAAAAAAAGACAAGAGCTAATTAAACCAATTCAGGATAGAATTTTTGATGCAGTACAACAATTAGCGGCCAATAACAAATATTCTGTTATTTTTGACGCATCAAGTGATCTAATCATGTTATACTCTAATCCTGAGATGGATAAAAGCGACAAGATTTTAAAACTAATGGGATATTAATTAAACATAAAAAATAAATGAAAAAATTAGCACTTATCACACTACTTGGAATATTAACTGTAAATTCTTACTCTCAAAAATTTGGACATATAAATAGCCAAGAAATTCTTTCCATAATGCCTCAAATAAATTCTATTGAGGGGAAATTACAAGATCATATTAAACAATTAGAGAGTCAATTAGCTTCTATGGAATCAGAATTTCAAGCAATGTATCAGGACTACGTTGAAAATCAAGAAAGCTATGATGATTTAACAAAACAAGATAAGGAAGCTGAGATTCGAGGTTTAGAACTAAGAATTCAACAATTCCAACAAAATGCACAAAAATCCATACAACAAAAACAGGAAGAAGAACTTGAACCAATATTGAAAGAAGTTAATGAAGCAATTAAAAAAGTTGCTGAAAAAGGAAAATATACATATATCTTGGACTCTAGTGTTGGAGTTTTACTATATGCGAAAGAAAGTGAAAATATTTTAGAAAAAGTTAAGGACGAATTAGGTCTTTAAAACTATTTTAATTTCTTCAAAAGCATCTAATCAAGATGCTTTTTCTATTTGTTCAACTAATGAAAAATAATCCAATTGGAATTTTTGACTCAGGTATTGGAGGACTAACTGTTGCAAATGCAATTAAAAAAGTCTTACCAAATGAAGATTTTATTTACTTCGGTGACACTGAACATCTTCCCTATGGTGAGAAATCTAAGGAATCAATACTTAGATTTAGTAAAAACATTATTAGATTTCTCATCAATAAAAATTGTAAAGCAATAGTAATTGCTTGTAATTCAGCATCATCCGTAATGAATGATAATTTACTGAGGTTTGCTAACGACAAAATAGTATTTAATGTAATTGATCCTGCAGCAAAGTTGGCGGTAGAATTGGCAAATAACAGTAAATCGTCTGAGGGAAAAACATTAGAAGTTGGTGTTATTGGAACAAAAGCTACTATAGGCTCAAAAATATATACAAAGAAAATAGAAAAATTTTCTTATAATTTTAATTGTGGTTACTCAGATGATTTAGAGGACACAAAAACTATATCATCCTATGATGTTCCAAATATAAAGTCTTTAGCAACCCCCTTGCTAGCTCCAATGATTGAAGAAGGATTTATAAATGATGAAATAAGTAAAAAAGTAATTCAAAATTATCTTTCTGACCCTTCACTTAAAAATATTGATATGCTAATTTTAGCTTGTACACATTATCCTCTGATTTACAATAAAATCAACGAATATTATAATGGACAAAAAATTATTATTGATTCCTCTGAAATTGTCGCAAAACACATTGAAAGTGTGCTTAAGAAAAATAATTTGTTAAACAATAAAGTCAAAACTAATCATCAGTTTTATGTCTCAAATTATACAAAATCATTTGAACAAAGTACTAGATTCTTTTTTAAGGAAGGGGTAAAATTAGAAGAAGTTAACATTCATCAATAAACCAAGAAGAGTACACTAAGTAATTATTAGCAATTCCACTTATTAAATTTGATGATTTTTTATAGTCTAATTTCTTTATTTTTCTTGCTGGATTCCCAGCGTAAATATAGCCAGTTTCCACATGAGTTCCTTCAAGAACAACAGATCCAGCTCCAATAATAGAATTACTTTCAATAATACAACCATCCATAACAATAGCTCCCATTCCAATTAGTACATTATCTTTTATAGTACATCCATGAACTATAGCATTATGACCTATTGATACATTATTCCCAATCTTAGTATCTGCTTTTTTGTATGAGCAATGAATAACAACACCATCTTGAATATTTACCTTATTGCCAATTGATATCGAATTAACATCTCCGCGAATCACTACTTGAAACCAAATACTACAATTATCACCAGTTACAACATCGCCAATAATTGTCGCATTCTCTGCTAAAAAATTATCATTACCAAATTTTGGAGCAAATCCTTTTAACTTCTTTATAAACGCCATAACTTATTTGTTTGTATTTTTGCAAATGTAAAAAAATATAAAAATGAATTATAGTATATATGCTGAGAGTACTCCAAACCCAGAAGTGATGAAATTTGTGAGCAATAGAATGCTAGCTGATAAAAGTATTGAGATCTTAAGTTCAGAAGAGGGAAAAGAAATTCCATTAGTAAATGAAATTTTCAAACTTCCTTTTGTAAAGAGTGTTTTTATTAGTTCTAATTTTGTTTCTATTACTAAAGTTGATAATGTGGATTGGCAATCTATCGCGTTGCAATTAAGAATGTATATCGCAGACTATCTAAATTCAATTGATATAATTAATCATACTGAAAGAGTATCCGGAGAAGAATTAGAAAAAACTAAAATTGTCTCTAATAAATCTATAGAAAAAGAACAAAACTTTGAAGGGACTGAAAAAGAAATCGCAGATTTATTAGATGAATACATAAGACCAGCAGTTGAAGGAGACGGAGGGTCAATAACCCTTCATTCTTTCAAAGACGGCATCGTTAGCGTTATACTAAGCGGAGCCTGTAACGGATGTCCTTCGTCAACAGTAACATTGAAACAAGGAATAGAAGGACTGTTGAAACAAAAGATGGGAGATAAAATTAAAGAGGTTGTAGCAAAATAAAGAAATATATATTGTATTAATTAATGTATTTATTTTATTATGAGTGTAACTTTTCTTTTTTAGCTAAAAGTTCAATTTCAGTTTCTACATTATCTTCGTCATGTACGCAACAATCAACAGGACAGACCGAGGCACAAGCTGGCTCTTCATTAAAACCTTTACATTCTGTACATTTATCAGTAACAATATAAAAAAATTCATCTGATAAATATTGATTTTCAGTGTCGTCAGTCATAGTTGTTCCGTCTGAAAATCTCCAGTTTTCCTCAGGGGCATAAATAGCATTATTAGGACATTCAGCTTCACATGCCTCACAATTTATACAGTCATCAGTAATTTTTATTGCCATTATTCTAAATTTGTGCAAAAATAAGGCTTTTTTAACAAATAATATCATTTAATGTTTAATGTATCTATTTTTAGTTTGTACTTTTGCTATTCATTTAAAATGAAATTAAAAAAATGATTAAAAGTGATATAATTATTATTGGAGCTGGTCCTACAGGATTGTTTACGGTATTTGAGGCGGGCCTTTTAAAATTAAAATGTCATTTAATTGACGCCCTTCCACAACCAGGAGGTCAATGCTCTGAGATTTATCCAAAAAAACCAATATATGATATCCCTGGTTTCCCAGAAATTTTAGCTGGAGACTTAACAAAAAATTTACTTGAACAATGTAAGCAGTTTGAGCCAGGATTTACTCTGGGGGAAAGAGCAGAAACAATAGATAAAGATGAAAATAATGTTTTTACCGTAACAACTAATAAAGGAACAAAACATCAAGCGCCTGTAGTCGCAATCGCAGGTGGGTTAGGGTCGTTTGAACCAAGAAAACCAGCTTTAGAAAATCTATCATTTTTTGAAGACAAAGGTGTTGAATATATAATTAGAGACCCTGAAATTTATAGAGGTAAAAAAGTTGTAATAGCGGGGGGAGGTGACTCAGCTTTAGACTGGAGTATATTTCTAGCTAACATAAATGCTGATGTTACTTTAGTTCATAGAAGAAATGAATTTCGTGGAGCTTTAGACTCAGTTGAAAAAGTTATTGAGTTAAAAAATCAAAATAAAATTAATGTAATAACCCCTGCTCAAATAACTCAGGTTAAAGGAGATAAAAGATTAGAGAGCGTGATCATTACTAAAGAAAATAAAGAAGTTGAAGAAGTTTTTGTAGATCACTTTATTCCTTTATTTGGTCTTTCCCCAAGATTAGGACCCATAGCAAACTGGGGTTTGGAAATTGAAAAAAATTCAATTAAAGTCAATACTTTTGATTATCAAACTAATATTGAAGGAATATTCGCAATTGGAGATGTTAATACGTATCCAGGAAAACTCAAATTAATTTTATGTGGATTTCACGAAGCGACACTGATGTGTCAATCTGCTTTTAAAATTATTAATCCAAACAAAAAACATATTTTCAGATACACAACTGTTTCGGGAGTTGAAGGTTTTGATGGAACAAAAAAAGAAGCTGAAAAACCTGTAGTCAAATCATTGAATAAATAACAATGAGTGATATTAATATTACTGTTACTGATAGAGACAAGAATATTCATAAAATAATTGCTCCCACTGATATGGCGATGAACTTAATGGAGCTTATTAAAGCTTATGAGTTAGCCCCAGAGGGAACTATTGGAGTTTGCGGAGGAATGGCTATGTGTGCTTCGTGTCAGTGTTATATTACATCAAATCACCAATTACCTGAAATGGAAAGTGAAGAAGAAGCCATGCTCTCTGAAGCGTTTAATGTTAAAGATAATAGTAGACTAGGCTGTCAAATTTTTATTAATGAAAATCTTGAAGGTTTTGCTTTTGAAATAGCTCCAGAATAAAATTAATTTAACTTTTTTACAAAAAATTTACTTTCTATAAAAAAAGTAAATTAATCTTTTATTTATGAAAATAGAGAAAAAAAACAACAGAAGAAATTTTTTAAAAAAGAGCTCTTTATCGATATTATCTTTATCTGCTTTTCCAAATATTCTTAATTCAGAAAATTCTAAAACTGAATTAAATAAAAACTCCTTTTCAAATACATGTAATGAATCTACAGAAGATTTGTATGGCCAAGGACCTTTTTACACGGCAAATGCTCCAATAATTCAAAATAATCAGCTTGCAAATATAAATGAAATGGGTACTCGTCTAATTATTAGTGGACAAGTATATAATCTTGAATGTTCTGAAATTATTCCAAACACTGAAATTGACATATGGCACGCTAATGACTCAGGAGCATATGACAATTCCGGGTTCAATTTAAGAGGGAAAACATATTCTAATGCTCAAGGCTATTATATTTTCGAAACTATTAAACCCGGACTATATCTTAACGGGGCAACATACAGACCCTCGCACATACATTTTAAAATAACTCCCCCAGGACATAATCCACTAATTACACAACTTTATTTTGAAGGGGATCCATATATATTTACTGATGCAGCAGCGTCAAATACAAATGGAACCTTTGACGCTACTAATCGAATCATACCATTAATACTTAATAGTAATGGAGAGCTTGAGGGGGTATGGGATATTATAATTAATGGTGATGGTAACCCTGTCGGAATTGGAAACTTACATTTGGATAAGGGAATAATTTATAGTGGGAAACCAAATCCATTTATTGACAGTGTTGAAATAAATTATGGTGTTTTTCAAAAAGCTAACGTTAGAATTTCAGTATACGACTTTAAAGGCAAGTTAGTAGAGGTTCTCCAAGAAAAAATATTATCTCCAAATAAATACTCTGTAATTTGGAATCCTAAAAAAAATATTGCAAAGGGACACTACTTTATTTCAATTATGATGAATGACTTGCAGGTCCATTATACAAAGGTATTCAAACAATAAAATTATTACTAGATTTTTCATGATATCAATCAATAAATTTAAACTCTACTCTTCTATTAATTTTTCTTTCTTGAGAATTACTATTACTGTTTAATGGCATAGATTCTCCGAAGCCTATTGTAATAATTTTATCATCACTACACCCAAGTGTCAACAAATAATCTTTTACAGCCTCTGCTCTTTCTTTAGAAAGTTTAAGATTATATTCTTCAGTATCAACATTGTCAGTATGACCACTTAGCTCAACTCTTAAATTATTTTCAATTATAATTTTTGCGATTCTTTTTAGTTCTGGTATTGAATAATCTTTTAATTCAGTTAGACCTGAATCAAAGAAAATATTATTTATAGGCACTGCGATACCCTCATTAATCATTTCTTCAAATGTATATAATGGAATATTATTCTCAATTTCTACTATTTTATCTTCATTTCTGAGGTCTAGATTATTTGATATTGGAAAATAGTCGTCTTTATCAATATATAGTCCATATAACTTACCTAACGGTAATACAATAAAGTAACTTCCATCCTCTGGATTATTTTTTATTTTTCCAATTAATTTATTAGACTCCAAATCTTCGAACCTAATACTAGCATCAATTGGATTTTTTTTTGAATCTAAAAGCCTTCCCTCAACAGTAGCAACTAAATCAGGCCTTAAGTGATCTGGTAGATTCACAGTATAAATATCTTTTCTGGTTGAAGTAGTGTTTATTCCATACAAGCTAGAAGTCGCTTTTGAAAAGGAACTTTTTAAAGAAGAGGTGTTTTGTACATAGTGTAATTCTCCATTGGAGTATTCTGCTATTGTTTTTAAGTCACTATACGCTAGACTATTTGAATCTACCATAAATGCAATAGTCTGAGTTTGGACCTTATTCCTTTTACGATTTATTACCTCCAAGGATTCATCTAAATTTCGACATCCATTTGCATCACCATCGCTCATTAAAAGTATCATTTTATTACTATTACTTTCTGCAAAGTCATTTATATATTCAGATGCAATCACATAAGCCTTATACATTGGTGTTCCTCCTTTCGCTGTCAAGGAATTAATATAATTATCAATATCATTAATATTATCTGTAAAAGACAAAACGGTATCAATGGGGGACATACAATCACCTTCAAAGGCCATGATACTAACTTTTGAGTTATTATTAATCGCGTTTCTACATACGTCCTTTGCAGCTTCTTTTAGCGATATGATTTTTTCACCAGCCATGCTTCCTGAAATATCTAATAATAATAACAAACTATTTTTTTTAAAACTATTATTTTCTTTTGTAAAAAAAGCTGTTTTACCATCAGTAGAGATTTTATATCCCCAATCTGATTCAATAGTATTAATCTCTTTTCCTAAATTTACAGGCCTACTCCAACAAGTCCAACATGTATCATATAATCTTGTTGACATAAAAACATCAAGCTTGCCCAGCCCTCCGTGTCCATCTGAACTAAAGTAAAGAGTTTTCATATCTGGGTGTAAGAATGGTGATCTTTCTGTAAATCTAGTGTTAATTGAGTCTCCAATATTTATCGGTTCTCCCCAATTGTCATCCTTATCTCTTAATGAAATATAAATATCTGAAGGATATTGATTATCTCCGTGATAATTATTTGTATTATTTTGAAATAAATTATTTGAGTTTTCTCTGACCGAAGCAAAGATTAATGCTTCTCCGTTACTTGAAATTGTAGCATCAGAATTCCAAATTCCGGAATTTATTGTTTTTGGGAGCTCAACTGGCTTGCTCCATCCAGTGTAATCTTTTTCTGAAATCAAAAGCTTACCCTCACGAAATAGAATAAGTGTGGTTCCGTCAGAAGATATATTAACGGTCGCTTCATTGAAATTGTGTGTAGAGAGCTCATCAACTATCCTAGGTGTTCTCCAGGATCCTCTTCTTGATTTTGATATATAAATATCTTCACCACCTATATTATCCTTTCTATTTTTTCCACAAAAAAACAATTGTTTGTTGTCTGCGGTAATTACAGGTCCATACTCTTCGCCTACACTTGAATTAATTTTACTTCCTACTGATTTAGAGACAATTGACTTATCATAATTTTCTTCTAATATTTTTTTTAAATTATAAAAGTTAGGATTGTCAAAAAATAGTGTATCATATCTATTAAGAATTGAAAGTGCTGATGAAAATCTTTTTCTTTTTATATTGTATGATAGTAATCTTTGTAAAGCTACAAATGAAATCTCTGAAGGAGCTGAATTAATAATAAATTCATTGTATTCATTTTCTTTGCTTTTATCAAATGGCAAATTTAATAACAGTGATTTTGATTTTCTTGCAATTTCTAAATCGGTTTCAATGTCGTAGTATAGCTCTGATACATGTCCATATTTATCAATAAATAAATTAATTGTTTCTTCCTCTCCATCCATAGTAAAAAGTGGATATAACTTTTTAAGAGCATCTCTCTTGAACTCATAATCGTTATCAATATAATTTTCCAAAGCGTTAATATTATTATATCTAATTCCAAGTGAAAATATACTATCTTGAGCCTGCTTTGTTTTTGAGTTTGCGCTATAATTTCTTATGAAATCATCGTAAGATTCCCAAACTCCAATTTGTGTGTTTTCTAAAAACTGAAATTGTTCATATAACTGGTAAGCATTGTCGTATTGACTACTTTCAGGATAAGAGTTGCAAAAATCAATATAGCTCTGAGATGTATTAACTTCTTTAGCTTTAACAAAAGCAATATTGTGTATTCTTTTAATAGCCTCTGTTTTTTGAGGGGCTCTCGGATATTCAACTATAAATTTTTCATAAAAGCTTATAGTGTTAATGTTGGAAGCTTCGTCAAAAGCAATTATATAAATTTGTTCCCAAGCCTTTTTTATTTGTTCAGCTTGAGGATATTTTTCAATAAAAAATTTGTATGAGTCAATTGTATGTAAAATTACAGCTTTATTAAATGCTACAATATTTCTTTTTTTAATTGCAATTTCTTGATTTTCTTTTGATGATTTTTTATAAAAGCTTAAATACTCTTCATAACTATCAATCTGATTTAACAAAATAGCATCTTCAAGAGCCAACGAACATATTTTACTAAATTCAAAACTATATATTGAGTCGTTGATTGGAATATCATTTAATTTTTTTATTATTTTTTCATCATTTATATTTCGAAAAGTATTCTGAGACTCTAGTAAAAATTCATATGATTTTTTAGGGTCATATTTTTTAAACTTTCTATTTGAGTAAATCAACGATATTGCATATTTATTTCTTAATAAGTCTTTTTCTTTTGTAATTTCTTTTTCTATTTTTTGAAAAGCTTTCTTTAAATCTCCCTTTTGAATTAACTTATAATTTCTTGAAAATGTAATATTGTCAAATATATTTTGCGAGTATATTGTACTTGAGTTAATTAAAATTAGTCCGAATAAGATTAAATATTTTTTCATAATGCAATTATACAGAAAATTTATGTGGAAAATAAAGTAGAACGTTTAGGTAAAATTATTAATATTTAAAATATTTTTAGTTTAGCAGGAACTTAACATATTAATAAAAATGAAAAGAAAAGATTGGATTATAAAGTATTCACTGGAATTTGTAATTATTGTATTAGGTATAACAGCATCTTTTTGGCTAAATGAAGTTTCAATCAACAATCAAAATAATAAAGAGAGAATTAAAGTTTTGAATAGTCTACTTGACGAAACTAAAGCAATTACAAAATACTGTTCTGAGAGAAAATCAAATTGGGAAAATGATATTTCAATTTTAAATACTTTTATTAGTAAGACAAATCAAGATTTTGATTATAAAACTATATACGACCTTACAAAAAGTAAAAGTAGAGTTCAATTTAACTTAATTTATTATAGAGTATTTGAACCACCAACTGACAGATATCATTCAATTATTAACTCAGGAACTCTTAAATATGTTAACTCTGAAAAAGTAAAAGAAATGTTAAGTAGAGTTCACCTTACTTATTCCTCCTATGTTCAAACTACAATAGATTATGAAAAAAAACTTAAAGAAAGTATTATTCCTATAATTAGCAAAAGACATTCAGATATAATAATTAAACAAAATGATAATAATGTTTCACTAAAGGATTATTGTTACATAATTAATCAATCAATTAAGAGAGATAAAGAATTAATGTCAAAATTAATACTATTAGAAAATTATCAAAAAAATAAAATTAATTGGTTGTCAATGTATATTGTACTTGTTGAAGATTTAAAAAATGAAATTAATGAAGTCTTGTCTAAAGGATAGTTTTTAAATACCAGTGTAATCGTCAACAACTACTTCGTCTTGAGATGGCATTTGCAATTGTGATTTTAAAGATTCCATATCAAAAAAATCCTGTTCTTTAGCTATTTTACCATCCTTCATTGAGACCAATGTTGTTCCAGACAGGTCTAATTTATTATTAGTAGCTGGAATGCCAAAAAATTCTCCAGTGTGAACTCCCTTAAAATTCCAATGTTTAACAATTCTATCTCCTTGTCCAAATGCATCTAATATTGTAAACTCAATTTCTGAAAAACCGTTTAAATAGTTCATATAAAAGTCTTTGACCGCTTTAATACCAGTAATATTGCCTTGTGCAGTTACAACAACAACGTCTTTATGAAAGTTTTCTTCGTTGGCTACTGATGTGTCACCAGATAAAAAACTATTCCAAATACTCTCATATTTAATTAAGTCTTTTTCAAATGTATCTAGATCAACATTTTTACTTAAATCAGTATTATTATTAGTACATGAAAATAAAAATAGAATTAAAAAATATTTAAGATATTTCATATTTAAGTTTTTAATTTTACAAATCTTTAAATTTAGATATATGTGAACTCTAAGTGAATTATTCTAATGATAAAATAGCAGATGATATATCTCCATAAAATTGCAGATATACAAACCTTCCTTCATCGTCAAAATCAAAAGACATATACAGAGGTATTGTAATAGATTTGTTGTTTTCAGAGTTTGTAGTTGTCCAATCAAAATAAAACCTTACAGATCCATCTATTTGTTTAGTTTTAGCATTCACTCCAGGAAGATATTCTATTGAATCAGAAATCTTAAAATCATATTTTGACCACATTTGTTTGTGTGTGGAAATCCTATCTTGAACTGACATCGATCCTGTGGAATTATAATATGTTCCTCTGATTTCACATGTATCATTATAGTATTTTTTATAATCTATATTTTCCTTAACAAAATCATTTAGATAAGATTGAACTGTCTGACAGTTTTTTTTAAAAGTTTGATTAAGATTTTCATTGTTATAGTTAGCTTTTTCGTTGTTTTGACATGAAAAAAATAAAAAAAACATCAGTATATATGAGTATTTGACCATTTTTAATTTATGTTATGTAATTAATAAAATTTTGAACAAAAATATTGAATTAAAACAATAAATAATGAAAGTTTTTTAAAAAATTAGATATCTAAACATTCTTTAACATTGCCATTCATCAATTGTTCAGCTGGATTTTCCAAACATTCTTTTACTCTACATAAAAAACCTACAGATTCTCTTCCATCAATAATTCTATGATCGTAAGAAAGAGCTACATACATAATTGGTCTTATTTCAATCTTACCATTAATTGCAATAGGTCTTTCAACAATATTGTGCATTCCCAAGATTGCTGATTGTGGAGGATTAATAATAGGAGTTGATAACATAGATCCAAATACTCCCCCGTTTGTAATTGTAAAAGTTCCTCCTATCATTTCATTGATTGTAATTTTACCTTCTCGAGCTTTAATAGCTAACCTCTTAATCTCAGATTCAATTTCCTTGAAGCTCATCAATTCTGCGTTTCTAAGTACAGGAACCATCAATCCTTTTGGCGCACTTACAGCAATTCCTATATCCGCATAATTGTGATGAATAACTTCATTACCATCAATCATTGCATTAACATCCTTAAACTCTTCTAAGGCGGTAGTAACAGCTTTAGTAAAGAAAGACATAAATCCTAATCCAATACCATATTTATCTTTAAACTTTTCTTTAAAATGATTTCTAATTCCAAAAATTTCAGTCATATCTACTTCGTTAAAAGTAGTAAGCATTGCTGTTTCATTTTTTACAGCAACTAATCTAGTTGCAATTTTTCTTCTTAGAGATGACATCTTCTTTCTGGAGGTTCCTCTTAATCCCTCTGTAGAAATTCCATTTATTACATCTAAAACATCGTTCTTTGTTATTTTACCTGACTCACCTGTTCCCTTCACATCATTCGTTGATATATCGTGCTCAGTTATCATAGCTGATGCCAGCGGAGTTGCCTTTGTATCACCTAAATCTCTGTCAGATTTTGTAACCGAGTTTAGAGTTTTATCAACTTCTTCTTTTGTTGATTTTAATTTAGATTCCCCTTTTGCAGAAGTATCGATAATACAAACTACATCACCAACAGCAACTGTTTCACCATCTCCTACTATAATTTTAATAGTTCCACTTTCTTCTGCGGGTAGTTCTAAAGTTGCTTTGTCAGAATCTATTTCTGCAATTGATTGATCTTTTTCTACAAAATCTCCATCTTCAACCAACCATTCTGCAATCTCTACTTCAGATATTGACTCTCCCGGGCTCGGAACTTTCATTTCTAATAACATATTCTATTTTTTAAAAACTTTATCAATTAATTTCTTTTGTTCTGCTGTTGAAATCTTACTAGATCCTGTAGCAGTCGCAGCAGAAGACTCTCTAGCAATTACATCTATTTCTAAGGTTCTTAGCTCAGACAATATAAAAGTCCAGGCACCCATATTTTCTGGCTCTTCTTGGACCCAAATTACTTCATTAGCATTATATTTTACAACTATATCATTAATATATTCTTTATCCAATGGATAAATTTGCTCTATCCTTACTAAAGCTATATTTTCATTTTCTTCAAGATCTCTTCTTTTCAAAAGCTCATAATATAATTTTCCACTACACAATATCAATTTATCTACATTATTTGGGATAATTGTATCGTCAATAATACCTTCAAATTTTCCATTTGCCATGTCTTCAATCGAGGAAACACACATTGGATGTCTCAATAAACTTTTTGGGGAAAATACTATTAAAGGTTTTCTAAAATTTCTTTTTAATTGTCTTCTTAATACATGAAAGAAATTGGCAGGTGTAGTACAATTTACAATCTGCATATTATATTTGGCGCATAGCTGTAAGTACCTCTCTAATCTTGCAGAAGAATGTTCCGCTCCCTGTCCTTCATAACCATGTGGTAGTAACATCACTAATCCACTCATCACCTTCCATTTATCCTCAGCGCATGAAATAAATTGATCTATCATAATCTGCGCTCCGTTAGAAAAATCTCCAAATTGAGCTTCCCAAATAATTAAATCATTTGGTCGCGCAATTGAATATCCATAATCGAAGCCTAAAACTCCATACTCTGAAAGAAGAGAATTATAAGCTTCAAAATTAGTAGATTCACTAATGTGATTTAGTAGACATACTTCCTCCTCAGAATGTTCAACTTTTAAAATTGCATGTCTATGGGAAAAAGTACCTCTTTCTACATCCTGTCCGCTTAATCTAACATTATGACCTTCGTCTAATAAAGTTGCATATGCTAATAACTCACCCATAGCCCAGTCTAAATTGAGATTCTCTTCTATCATCTTCTTTCTATCAGATAGGAGTTTTCTTGTTTTTTTAAACAACTTAAATTCTTCAGGAACATCATATAAGAACTTAGCTAACTCTTTTAATCTCTTAGAATTTACATTTGCAGAATCGAGCTCATCAAAATTCTCTTTAAATTTTCGTTCTATTTCAATCCATTCATCTTTTAAAAAAGGAGTAATTTTTGCTTTTTCTATTTCTTTAGCTTCATCAAATCTATCTTGTAACAAATTTTGAAAATCTTGTTCTAACTCTTTAACAATACTAGCTTCTACAACTCCTTCATTCATTAATTTTTCCTTATATATTTCTCTAGGATTTTTATGTTTAGAAATCGCTTCATACAAAAGTGGTTGTGTAAATCTTGGTTCGTCCCCTTCATTATGCCCATACTTTCTATAGCATAATAAATCAATAAATACATCCTTATGATATTTTTGTCGATATTCCACTGCTAGTTGAAGTGCGTGAACAACTGCCTCTACGTCATCACCATTTACATGCAGCACTGGAGAAAGTGTAACCTTTGCAACATCTGTACAATATGTACTAGACCTCGCATCATGGTAGTTAGTGGTAAAACCAACTTGATTATTTACAGCTATATGAATTGTACCTCCTGTTTTATAACCATCTAGTTGTGCCATTTGTATAACTTCATATACAACACCTTGTCCAGCTAAAGCAGCGTCACCATGAATTAAAATTGGCAGTACATTATCAAAATTACAATTGTATTCATCGTCAAGTTTCGCTCTAGAAATGCCCTCAACGACAGGGTTGACAGCTTCTAAATGGGACGGATTAGGTGATAAACTTAACTTTATATCATTTCCATTATTACATCTTTGTACTGATGTGAAACCTAAATGATATTTTACATCACCAGCTATATTATCATCCTCATAGATTTTTCCTTCAAACTCTGAAAATATTTCTTTATAAGTTTTATTAAAGATATTCGCAAGAACATTTAATCGACCTCTGTGCGCCATTCCCATTACAAATTCTTTAACTCCAAGTTCAGAGCTATGTTCTATTAAAGCATCTAGAGCAGGAATTAGTGACTCGGCTCCCTCTAAAGAAAATCTCTTCTGACCTACAAATTTTTTGTGCAAGAAATTTTCAAAAGCAACAGCTTGATTTAATTTATGTAGAATATGTTTCTTTTGTTCAGTATTAAAAGTTGGAATATTTGAGTTCTTATGTAATCTGTTTTTAATCCAATCTATTTCCTCGGGGTCTCGAATATACATATATTCAATACCAATAGATTGACAATATACCTTTTCTAAATGTTCAATAATAGATCGAAGACTAGAAGGACCTATTCCAACAAGATTTCCAGCCTGAAACTCTATATCTAAATCAGAGTCATCTAAGCCAAAATTTTTAAAATCAAGAGTTGGAGTATATTTCCTCCTTTCTCTTACGGGGTTAGTTTTAGTGAATAAATGACCTCGCTTTCTGTAATCATCAATTAAATTAATTACATTAAACTCTTTTTGAAAAACCTTTGGAATATCCTCCTCAGAGTAAACTTCTTTAGCAAAATCAAATCCTTGAAAAAAATTACTCCATTCGTTGTTTATACTTTTTGGATCTTGAAGATATTTGCTGTACATCTGCTCGATCATACCGCTATGTATGGCTCCTAAAAAGGGAAACTTATCCATTGTCTGATATAAGATTTGTGAGCAAAATTATTTAATTTTATTAATATATACTGGTAAATTTAACTGATTTTAAAGTCTAAATTAATAATTCTTAATAACTAACTTTAAGACTCATATTTTAAATCTTTAAATATAAATTTTAAATTCGATTTACTAATAATTTCTTTGAATTAATTGGTTAGAAAACTCTATTAAAGGATCTTTATTTTCAGATTGAATTAAATTTAAAGTTTTTAATGCTTTCTGATGATAACTTTCAATTAATTTTTTAGTCTCGGAAGGAATTTCTAAATCTATAAAAATATTTTTCACTAACTCTACTTCTTTTTGAGTATTATTTAGTGATGAATATAACTTTATCAAGTCTAACTTTAAATGTTTATTCGCTTTTTCTAATGCCATTAAATACAAGAATGTCTTCTTGTTTGCAATTATATCTCCACCAACTCGCTTCCCAAATTTATGAGGATCTCCAAAAGCGTCAAGTAAATCATCCTGCAATTGAAAAGCAATCCCCATATTTTTTCCAAAATCATATAATAGATCAGCTTGCTTTTTTGATGCTCCACCATTAATTGCCCCAATTTTAAGAGACGAAGCAAGCAATACAGAGGTTTTATATTCAATCATCTTTAAGTATTCTTCAATAGAAACATCATTTCTAGTTTCAAAATTCATATCCATTTGTTGACCCTCACATACTTCTGTGGCTGCTTTATTAAATACTTGAAAAATAGAACGTAAATTATTATCGTCAACACTCATTAATAATTTATAAGATTCGACCAGCATAACATCTCCTGATAGAATAGCGGTGTTTTTATCCCATTTTTCGTGAACCGTAATAACTCCTCTTCTAAGTGGAGCCTTATCCATTATATCATCATGAATAAGTGTGAAATTATGAAAAACCTCAATAGCTAGTGCGGCTTTTAATGAGTTTTTAAAATTTGGATTATAAAGTTGATGAGCTACTAAAACAAGAATTGGTCTTATACGCTTACCTCCAATATTTAGCATGTAAGCAATTGGGCTGTATAATTTTTCTGGTGAATTTGGTAAATTAAGATTGAATATTTCCTTTTCTATAAATTTGTAATAATCTGAGATAGATTTCATTATTTTTTCAATATGTTTTTCAAATAATCACCATAACCACTCTTAGCTAAAGGTGCTGCAATCTTCAATAAATCATTATCATCTATATATCCCATCCTATAAGCTGCTTCTTCAATACACCCTATCTTTCTTCCTTGTCTTTCTTCAATTACTTGGACATACTGATTTGCCTGCATCAAAGATGAAAATGTTCCAGTGTCTAACCAAGCGGACCCTCTCCCTAATACTCGTACGTCTAGTTTGCCTCTTTTTAGAAACTCTTTATTAACATCAGTGATTTCATATTCTCCTCTTGAGGAAGGTTTTATGTTCTTAGCAATTTCAACAACTGAGTTATCATAATAATATAGTCCGGGCACAGCGTAATTTGATTTAGGGTTAGTTGGTTTTTCCTCTAAAGAAACGACCTTATAATTTTCATCAAACTCAACAACACCATATCTATGAGGGTCATTTACGTGGTAACCAAAAACGATACCCCCATTGACATCTTTGCAATCTGTTAATGATTTTATCTTCATTTGAAAAATATTATCTCCTAAAATTAAACAAACTTTATCCTTTCCAATAAAATCTTTTCCAAGTATAAACGCCTGAGCTAAACCATTTGGGACCTCTTGAACTTTATATTCAAATCTACATCCAACTCTACTTCCATCACCTAATAATTTTTTAAATAATGGTAAATCATGTGGTGTTGAAACAATTAAAATCTCATTAATCCCTGAATACATTAAAGTTGTTAATGGATAGTAGATCATCGGCTTGTCATATACAGGCATCAACTGTTTACTAATCGCTAATGTAAGTGGATGAAGTCTAGTGCCCGATCCTCCAGCTAAAACTATTCCTTTCATTCTATTTACTTTAATTTATTTATTAAACTTTACTTTCATCATCAAAAATATCTAATACTGGTTCTTTAAATGACTTTGTTGTAATTAAATTTTCAAGTGATAATAATAATGAGGGTAAAAGTAATAAATTAGATAACATTGCAAAAAATAATGTTATAGAAACTAATGACCCAAGAGCAACAGTTCCTCCAAAATCTGAAGCTACAAAAACAAAAAATCCAAAAAATAATACTATTGAAGTATATACCATACTGACACCTGTTTCTTTTAAGGCATTAAAAACTGATTTCCTAATATTCCATTTACTTAAAATCAACTCTTGTCTATATTTCGCTAAAAAATGTATAGTATCATCTACAGAGATTCCAAAAGCTATACTAAAAACTAGAATTGTCGATGGTTTAATAGGAATAGAAAAATATCCCATAATTGCTGATGTTAATAGGAGGGGAAGTAAATTTGGAATTAATGAAATAGCTACCATTCTAAAAGATTGAAACATCCATGCCATGAATATAGAAATCAATATAACTACTAACAGCAAACTATAAGTTAAATTGCCAACTAAAAATTTAGTGCCTTCTAAAAAAACTCTACTGACTCCAGTTACAACAACATCATATTGACTATCATTAAAAATTCTATTTATTTTAGGAGTCAAATCATTCAAAATAGAATCCATTTGTGGAGTAGCTAAATCATTCATTCTTAATGTAATTCTTGCCTTGGAATTTATTCTGTTTGTGAGTTTAACGTCTAAATTATTTAATGAATCAGACTTTCTAATTAATGAGGATATTCTTCCTAGATCTCTTCTCTGTGGAAGAACATAATACTTAGAACCATCGTTCTTATATGCCTGATTAGCGTATTTTATAAATTCAATATAAGAAAAGGGGTTTGAAAATTCTTCATAACTTTCTAATTCTAATTGAAGCTCATTGATCTTAGACATAAACGACGCCCTATGAATTGCGTTAGTGTCTCTAGCATCAATAATTATTTCTAAGGGCATAACTCCTCCAAAATTCTTTTCAAAAAATTGCAAATCTGTATATAAATCTCCGTCCTTAGAGAGATCATCTGTAATGTTTCCCGTAGTTTCGATCATCAAAAGGCCAATGATTCCAAAAATAGTTAAAACAGAGGAAATAATGTAAATAATTTTTCGTTTACCTTTTACCCAACTTGACAAGATTAAAACCAATGATCTTACCCATTTTTTATCAAGGTGTTTCGTATGTCTTAACTTTGGTGAAGAAAAAAATGAAAACCAAATGGGAATTGATAATATTGAAATTAAAAATATAAATACAATACTTAATGAAGCAACCAGTCCAAATTCTTGTAATGTTTCACTTTCTGTAAGTACAAAAGCAGCAAAGCCAGATGCAGTTGTTAAATTAGTAAGTAAAGTAATATTTCCAATTTTATTAATCATTAAATGCAATGAATTAAACTTATCATTATTTTTTCTAAACTCTGTATGATATTTATTAATAAGATAAATACAATTAGGTATTCCAATAACAATGACGACAGGAGGAACAAGAGCTGTTAAAGCTGTTATATCATATTCCAAGATACCCATTAATCCAAAGGAGAACAAAACACCATTAGTCACAACAATCATAGATATTAATGTAGCCTTAAATGATCGAAAGAATATATATAAAATTAAAGACGTAATTAATAATGTTAATAATATAAATACAGATACCTCCTCTTTAACTTTTATAGAATCAATAGTTCTCAGATACGGCATACCCGAGTATCTAACGTCCAAATTATTTAAGGTTCGGCTATACTTTTCTCCTGATTCTACTATATTATCAATTAATCCTTTTCTGTCTGGCGTATTTAATATTTCTTTACTGATATTTACAAGCATTAATGCTGAGTATACATCTTTATTGTATAACATATCTTTATAAATCTTCTGATCATGAAAAATTCTTAGTGCAGAATCAATCTCATTAGAGTTCATTTCTGTGTTATACCACTTTGTATAATTAAACTTTCTTTTTGTTGAATCAGTGGACAAAATTGGCAACTGAGTAATATTTAGAACTGCATTAACACCCTCCAGACTTTCTATTTCTTGACCAAATCTATGCCATGCAAGCAAGTGTTCCTTAGTAAAAAATTCAACATCCTGAACAGCTATAACCATTGTATTTTTACTTTCGCCAAATTCCGAGTTAAAGTCATCAAAATCAATTTGAATTTGACTATCGTTAGGCAAAATAGAGGCAAGTTGATATGACATCCTTACATCTTTTGCAAAATAATACATAACTCCTGTGAGGAATATTAAAAAAAGAATTATTACAAACCTTCCTTTAAGAATTATCTCTGAAATTTTTAACATTTGAAATTAAACTAAAATTAAAAAAAATCTTCTAGAGTTCCATAAAAATTATTTACAAGAATTAGATAGTCATAATATCTTTTTCCTTGTCAATAAATATTTTATCGACAGAATGTGTGTATTTATCAGTTAAATTCTGAACATTAGACTCGGCGTCTCTTGCTAAATCTTCTGAAAAACCATCTCTAGATAGTTTCTTTACTTCTTCATTTGCTTTTTGTCTTGCATTTCGAATACTAATCTTAGCATTTTCTGTTTCAGACTTCACTTGTTTTACTAAGTCTATCCGTCTTTCCTCAGTCAATGAAGGAACATTTATCATAATTAAGTCTCCATTGTTCATTGGATTTAGCCCTAAATTCGCCTCTATGATTGCTTTCTCGATGTCTCCCATCAACGATTTATCAAATGGTTGGATAGAAATTGTTTGTGAATCTGGAGTGTTTATATTTGACATTTGTGATAATGGAGTTAAAGCTCCATAATAATCTAGCTTAATAGAAGATAACATTTGTGGAGAGGCTTTGCCAGCTCTAATTTTTGAAAGAACAACTTCTAATCTTGATATAGACTCCTTCATTTGTTCTTCTGCAACATCTAATATTAAATCTATCTCTTCATTCATAACAATAATTTTAAAATTTCACTAAAGTTCCTACATTATTTCCTTGACATACCTTTTGTAAATTGCCTTTTGTATTCATATTAAATACCTTAATTAGCAAATTATTTTCTTTACATAAAGTAAAAGCGGTAAGGTCCATTACATTCAATTCTTTCTGAAAAACTTCATCAAACGAAATAGTTTCATACATAGAAGCGGTATTATCTTTTTCAGGGTCCGCAGTAAAAATACCATCAACTCGTGTACCTTTCAAAATTATATCTGCTTCAATTTCAATAGCTCTCAAAGTAGCAGCTGTGTCGGTAGTAAAATAAGGGTTCCCGGTGCCACCACCAAAAATTACAACCCTATTTTTACATAAATGCCTTGTAGCTTTTCTTCTAATATATGGTTCAGCAATCTGTTCCATTCTTATAGCAGTAAGAAGCCGTGTTTGAACATCAATAGATTCTAAAGCGGATTGTAGAGCCATGCCATTTATAATAGTTGCTAACATACCCATGTAATCGCCTTGTACTCTGTCAAATCCCGCCCCCTCAGACTGAATTCCTCTATATATATTTCCCCCTCCAATAACAACAGCAACCTGAATTCCTTTATCAACTATTTCTTTTATCTCGGAAGCATAATCCGCTAATCTACTTGAGTCAATACCATATTGTTGATCACCCATTAATGCTTCTCCGCTAAGTTTTAATAGTATTCTATTATATTTCATAATCTCTAAAATAGTTAGCCAAAGATAATGAAATCAGAAAAACTAAGATAATTAGTTGGGTTTTTTTAAAAATAAAAAACCTTCCTGATTGGAAGGTTTTGAATATTTATTTTTAATGTAATTTTATCCCAAAGAAACTCTTTTGAAAGAAGTTACACTAATATCTCCATATGATTTAATGTATGAGTCAACATTTATACTTTCATCTTTAATAAAATTCTGATCCAACAAACATTGTTCTTGATCTAAGGAGGTATTATCAGAGATAAAACGTTCAATCTTTCCAGGAACAATCTTGTCCCATATGTGCTCTGGTTTCCCTTCAGACTTTAACTCTGATTCAATTGTTAACTTTGCTTGCGCCATTACCTCATCGTTAAGTTGAGACATGGAAATATATTTAGGAACATTTTTTAATGTTTTCCCTAATCTTGATAATTCAATATTATCTTTTTCGATTGCAGCGATTCTTGCTTCAGTTTCATTCTCAACATACTCCGAATCAAAATCCTTGTATGACAATGTTGTCGCACCCATAGAAGCAACCTGCATAGCCAAATCTTTTGCTAAGATATCAACTTTTTCAACTGTATTATCTAAACCTACAAGTACAGCTATCTTAACTCCATGGGTATAAGAACCAACATAATTTGCTTCTATTCTCTCAAAAGATGATATGTCTAACCTTTCTCCAATAACACCTGTCTGTTCTATCAATTTTTCAGCGACAGTCATACCTCCAAAATCTGCTGACATAAATGAATCTTTGTCTTTGTGATTTAAAGCAATATCAGCGAATTCAGAAGCCAAATTTTTAAAAGAATCATTTTTAGCTACAAAATCTGTTTCACATGCAAGTACAATTGCGATTCCTACTGTATTATTTGAATTTATCTTAGTAATTGCAACACCTTCAGAAGCTTCTCTGTCAGCTCTTTTTGCTGCAACTTTCTGACCTTTTTTTCTTAATACATCAATCGCCACATCAAAATCACCCTGTGCCTCAACAAGTGCTTTCTTACAATCCATCATTCCTGCACCAGTTTGTCGTCTTAATTTAGCTACATCAGCTGCTTTTATATCCGCCATTTTAATTTATTTTTCAGTTGTTTCTTTATTCTTTTTTAACTCTTCCTCTTTTTCCTTTTTTTGCTTAACTTTTTCAGCATTTGCTTGTTCTCTATCTAACAATCCTTCTTTAATAGCCTCAGTTATTACTTCCAAAATTTTTCTTATAGATTTTGTAGAGTCGTCATTGGAAGGTATTGGAAAACTAACATTATTTGGATTTGAATTTGTATCTACCATTGCAAAAGTTGGGATAGATAATTTTGAAGCTTCAGATACAGCTATATGTTCTTTTGAGATATCAACAATAAAAATTGCGGATGGCATTCTATTCATTTTAGAGATAGAACCTAAATTTCTCTCTAATTTTTCTCTGGTTCTAGATATCTGTAGTCTTTCTCTTTTAGACAAAGTAGCTAAAGTTCCATCTTCACCCATTTTATCAATAGAGTCCATTTTTTTTATAGACTTCCTAATGGTTGAGAAATTTGTTAATAAACCACCTGGCCATCTTTCTGTAATATAGGGCATATTTATTGACTGCGCAAATTCAGAAACTATTGACTTAGCTTGTTTCTTTGTAGCCACAAATAATATACTTTTTCCAGATCTTGCAATTTGTTTCATAGCGGCTGCGGCTACATCTAACATACCTACTGTCTTATTAAGATCGATAATATGTATTCCATTTCTCTCCATAAATACATAAGGAGCCATTCCTGGATTCCACTTTTTTTTCAGGTGACCAAAATGAACACCTGCTTCTAATAATTCTTTAAAATTTGTTCTTGACATGTTTACTTTCTTTTTAAATTTCAGCAACTATTAGGTAGAAGTTTTTCTTACTTGTCCTATTAGTTTAGATGCTAAACATATATTAATAATTTGATTGATTTTATCTTTTAACCCACTGGAATTTCTTTCTAGCTTTTTTCTGTCCTGGCTTCTTTCTCTCAACAACTCTCGGATCTCTAGTTAGTAGACCTTCTGCTTTCAAGGGAGGCCTGTTCTCTATATTTATTTCACATAGAGATCGGGCAATTGCTAACTTAATCGCATCTGCCTGTCCATTAATACCTCCTCCGTTAACGCTTACTTTAACATCATATTTCCCATCCTTTCCAATTATATTAAATGGTTGACGTACTTTGTATTGTAAGGTTTCAATCGGAAAATAATCTTTGTAATCTTTTCCATTAATAACTATGTTACCTTTTCCTTTAGTAACGTATATTCTAGCGATGGACGCTTTTCTTCTTCCAATTGTATGAACTGTTTCCATATTATTTAAGGTCATTTATATTTAATACTTTTGGATTTTGAGCTGAATGTTTATGCTCAGGCCCTACATAAACATGAAGGTTTTTAAGTATAGACGCTCCTAATTTATTTTTTGGCAACATTCCTTTAACAGAATGTTTTAGTAAAGAAGTACCATCTTTTTCCAACATTTGAATAGGACTTTTCCTTTTTTGTCCACCAGGATATCCTGTGTGTGAGAAAATTTGTCTATCTGTCATTTTTTTTCCGGTCATAATAGCTTTATCGGCGTTAATCACAACAACATAGTCCCCACAATCAGCGTGAGGTGTAAAATTTGTTTTGTACTTTCCTCTTAAGATTTTGGCTATTTTAGAAGAAATTCTTCCAAGAACTTGATTTTCAGCATCTATCAAAAACCACTGTTTTCTAGCGGTTTCTTTATTTGATGATAATGTTTTATAACTTAATGTGTCCACAATATTTATTTTTTATCCTGTTAAAAAGGGATGCAAAAATACACTTATTTTTTTTTCTGCCGCATTTATTTACAAATAATCATATAACTCCTAATTCTTTTCCTACTTTAACAAATGCATTTATTGCCTTATCTAAATCATCTATTGAATGAGCAGATGAAATTTGAACTCTAATTCTAGCTTTATCTTTTGGAACAACTGGATAAAAGAATCCAATCACGTAAATTCCTTCATCCAATATTCTTTTAGACATCTCTTGAGCTAATTTTGCGTCATACAACATCACTGGTGTAATAGGATGTAATCCTAATGGAATTTCAAAGCCAGCAGATGTCATTTTGTCTCTAAAGTATTTAGTATTAAATTCTAAAGTATCTCTTAAATGTGTAGAATCAGAAAGTAAATCAATCACTTTTAATGCAGCCCCAACAATTGAGGGAGCTAATGAATTTGAAAACAGATAAGGCCTAGATTTTTGCCTCAACATATCAATAATTTCTTTACGACCTGATGTAAATCCTCCCATTGCTCCACCCAAAGCTTTTCCTAAGGTTGAGGTGATTATATCTACTCTATCTACTACCCCACAATGCTCATGAGTGCCTCTTCCATTTTTTCCAATAAAACCAGTTGCATGACAATCATCAACCATAACTAATGCGTTATATTTTTCAGCTAAATCACAAATCTTATCTAATTGAGCAATATATCCATCCATTGAGAAAACACCGTCAGTTACAATTATTCGATTTCTTTGTTTTTGTGAGAGGATTAACTGTTTTTCCAAATCTGACATATCATTATTATTGTATCTGTACCGCACAGCCTTACATAATCTTACTCCGTCAATAATAGACGCGTGGTTAAGCGAATCTGAAATAATAGCATCTTCCTTACCAAATAGTGGTTCAAAGACACCCCCATTAGCATCGAAAGCAGCAGCATACAAAATAGTGTCTTCTGTGTGTAAAAATTCTGAAATTTTTCTTTCTAGTTCCTTATGAATATCTTGAGTCCCGCAGATAAAACGAACCGAAGACATACCAAATCCATGGGTGTCAAGCGTATCTTTTGCCGCTTTTACAACATCAGGATGAGAAGACAACCCTAAATAATTATTCGCACAAAAATTTAATACATTATCCCCAGTGTTAACCTTTATAGACCTGCCTTGTGGATTAACTATTACACGCTCTTCTTTATAAAGACCCTCTTTTTTTATTGTATCTAACTCTGTTTGTAAATGTTTTTTAAAATTTCTATTCATTATAGTTTATTGTTTGTGAAAAATACTAATTAAATAAATTATTGTTTTTGCTAAATTTTTTTTTAGTCCTGCTACGCCTATTCTTAATTTTTCATTCTTATAAATTCGCTAAAAAATATCGAAAACAAACACAAAAAGTTTCTACAAAACTAAAAACAGTAGAACTAAAAGATGATTCTTTCTAATGGTCTGAAAATTTTGAATCGATTAATTTAAATCTAAGTTTATTAAAAAAACTTAATTAATGTCATTAAACTACCCCTTGATCAATCATTGCATCTGCAACCTTTACAAAGCCGGCAATGTTTGCTCCTTTTACATAGTCTACATGATTATCTTCTTTTCCATATTCTACGCATGAAGAATGTATATCTTTCATGATTTGTTTCAATTTAGTATCTACCTCTTCTCTAGTCCAGTTCATTCTTAAAGAATTCTGACTCATCTCTAATCCCGAAGTTGCAACTCCGCCGGCATTAGACGCTTTGCCAGGTGCAAATAATATTTTCGCTTCTTGGAAAACAGCAATCGCTTCAGGTGTTGAGGGCATATTAGCCCCTTCTGAGACACATATACACCCATTGGACACCAAAGTTTTCGCTTCTTCTTCATTTAGCTCATTTTGTGTGGCGCAAGGAAGTGCAATATCACATCTAACTGACCATGGTCTCCCTTCGATAAAGTTGCATCCGTATTTGTCTGCGTATTCCTTGATTCTTCCTCTTTTAGTATTTTTTAGATACTTTACAAATGCTAATTTTTCTTCACTTATACCGTCTGAATCATAAATATACCCTGATGAATCTGAAAGTGTTACAACTTTAGCACCTAACTCAGTAGCCTTTTCACAGGCATACTGCGCTACATTACCAGATCCAGAAATAGCAACAGTTTTTCCCTTAAATGAATCCCCCTTTACTTCCAACATATTTTGAGCAAAATAAACATTTCCATAGCCTGTCGCCTCAGGTCGAATCAAAGACCCTCCCCAATTTATTCCTTTACCTGTCAATACTCCAGTAAATTCATTTCTAATCCGCTTATACTGTCCAAACATATATCCAATCTCCCTTCCTCCAACTCCAATGTCTCCAGCAGGAACATCAGTATTTGGACCAATATGCTTGCATAACTCCGTCATAAATGATTGACAAAATCTCATAACTTCATTATCTGACCTGCCTTTTGGATTAAAATTAGACCCCCCTTTTCCTCCTCCCATTGGTAATGTCGTTAGAGAATTCTTAAAGACTTGCTCAAATCCTAAAAACTTAAGAATTGACAAATTTACCGATGGGTGAAATCTTAGTCCTCCTTTATAAGGTCCAATAGCAGAGTTAAACTCAACTCTATATCCTCTATTTACCTGAACATTTCCATTATCATCTGTCCATGGTACTCTGAAAATAATTATTCTTTCAGGTTCTATCATCCTCTCTAATAACATTTTATTATTATATTTTGGATTCTGGTCCATAAAAGGAATGACAGCTTCTGCTACTTCTTCAACTGCCTGTAAAAATTCTGTTTCACCAGAGTTTTTAGAGGAAACTTCTTGCATAAAGTCATGTATTTTTTTATCCATTCTTTTATTTTTATTAATTTCTATAAATGTCAAAATTTTAGCAAATGTATATTATATTTTTAAAAAATAAAATCGTTTGTATTTTTCTTTTGCCACCAAAGTCTAAGTGTATTTTTTACACTATTATCACTAAAAAATCATCAATAATGCTCAGACAAAAAACTTTTAATTTTACTTACTCCAGAAATTATTATATTGGTGTAATAAAATAGATTTATTTTTTTTTGTTAATTTGTTATTTATTATTAAACTTATGAGAACATATTCATTAATTATTATTTTATTATGTAGTTACACATTCACCTTTTCTCAAAATATAAAAGGAGTTGTTATAGATAAAGATACAAAAGAACCTTTGATTGGAGTAAATGTTATTATAAGCAATACAAATGGAACAACTACTGATATCAATGGTAATTTTAATTTAACATCTGCTCAAGGCGACGATAAAATAACATTCAAATACATAGGCTATAAAACCTACTCAACAAGCCTAACAGATAAGACTGATTTTTTAATTAAAATGGTTGCCGAAAGTCAACAAATTGAAACAGTAGTAATTTCTGCCGGAAAATTTGAACAAAAAATTGAAGAAATTACTGTTTCTATGGAAGTAATTAAACCTAGTTTAATTGAAAACAAAAACACAACAGATATTCAATCTGCGATGGATCAAATACCTGGAGTAAATATTACTGATGGACAAGCAAATATTAGAGGCGGTAGTGGATGGAGTTATGGAGCTGGTAGTAGAGTTTTAGTTTTGGTAGATGACATGCCATTAATCTCAGGTGATGCTGGACAGGTACAGTGGAAATTAATTGCAACTGAAAATATTAATCAAGTTGAGGTTATTAAAGGAGCTTCTTCAGCGTTATATGGATCATCTGCTTTAAATGGCATAATAAATATCAGAACAGCTTTTCCAAAGCTTACAGAAATTGAAAAACATCCATCAGTCGGGTACACAAAAATTAATACACACTTTGGATTTACTGACGACGCAAAAAGAAACGAACTTAACTGGTGGGGAGATAGAAATCAAAGGTTTTACGGCACTGAATTTTCTCACTCAAGAAAGATTGACAATCTTGACTTAACTATTGGAGGTAATTATTTCCAAGACGAAGGATATCGAAAAGGAGAAATCATTGATAGATTTAGATGGAATTTAAATTCAAAATTTTACGATAAAAAATATAAAGGTTTAACTTACGGTTTAAATGCTAATTTTTTATATCAAAGTACTGGGTCTGCTATTGTTTGGAATGGATTTGATCAAGCTTATATTCCATTAAACAATGAAGTCACAACTACTAGTGGAGATACATACAATATTGATCCCTACATACAATACATGAATGATAATAATACACACAGCCTAAATACAAGATACTTAAAAGTCATAAATGACAATAGCTCAGGAGGTGTAGATAATGATCAAGACAATGAATCTGAAACATTTTTTTCAGATTATAAATGGCAACATAAACTTCCTTCTATTAACACAGTATTTACAATTGGAACAACTAATGAATTAGTTTTAGCAAGATCTGATTTATTTCAAGGTGATAATTTTAGAAAAAATCACTCTATTTTTTCTCAATTAGATAGAAAATTTGGCATACTAAACCTTTCATTTGGTAGTAGATTTGACTATTTCCAAATTGGTTCTGAGCAAAAGTATCTAATCGATGGAGACTCAATTAACAGATATGAAAGTTCAAAACCAGTATTTAGAGCTGGGGCAAATCTTCAAATATCTAAATCCACTTTTTTAAGAAGTTCATGGGGTCAAGGTTTTAGGTTTCCCTCAATGGCAGAATTATTTATAAAAACTGATTTTGCTGGGTTAGGTATCTATCCAAATCCAGAACTCAAGCCTGAAAGTGGATGGAGCACTGAAGTCGGTATAAAACAAGGGTTAAAATACTTTAATTGGATGGGATTTATTGATATAGCTGGATTTTTGATGGAGTATGATGACATGATGGAATTTAGTTTTGGTTTCTGGGGTGCCCCTACAGATCAAGCGGGAGGATTAGGTTTTAAATCAATTAACGTAGGAAAAACAAGAATAAGCGGTATTGAAGTAAGTATAAATGGTACAGGAAAAATTTCAAATGACTTAAATCTTAACTTTTTAGCGGGGTACACCTATATGAACCCTATACCACTAAACCCAAATGAACCATATGGTTCTTGGCCTTCATATTTAGGAGACTTTGGCGGTGATACTATTATTACATACAATAACAGCAGCTCAGATCCGTCAGTTTTGAAATATAGATATAAAAACATAGCTAAAATGGATCTTGAACTTACTTACAAAAAAACCTCCGCAGGAATTAGTTTGAGATATAATGATTTTATGAAAAACATTGATTATCTCTTTACAACAGATTTAATCAATAATGGATTACCTGGATTTTTTGATGGAATACCTGGAATAAATGATGCAAGAGAAAAATTCAAAAATGGAGATTTTATTATTGACACAAGAACATCATATCAATTAAATGATATTGTAAAAATTTCATTGATTATTAATAACTTACTTAATAGAGAATACATGAGCAGACCAGCTAACATGATGCCCCCTAGAACATTCGCTATTCAATGTAATATGAAAATTTAATGAAAATAATAGGCATAATTCCCTCTAGATACAACTCAAATAGATTTCCTGGTAAGCCCCTAGTTGATATTATGGGAAAAAGCATGATACAAAGAGTATACGAACAAGCTAAAAAATGTAAATTGTTAAATAAAGTAATAGTAGCTACAGATGATGAACGAATTTCTTTCCATGTTAAGTCCTTTGGAGGAGAAGTTATGATGACTTCGCAAAGTCACAAAAACGGAACTGAGAGATGCGGAGAAGTAATAAAAAACATTGAGGAACAATATGAAATTACAATTAATATTCAAGGAGACCAACCTTTCATTAGCCCTACACATATAAATCACTTAATAAATATATTCAAAGAATCCTCTGATGTACAGATTGCAAGTCTAGCTACGAAATTTAAAGACTATGAAACATACATAGATGAAAATAGTGTAAAAGTTTTTTTTAACGAATATAATATAGCTACAAAGTTTGAAAGAAAATCAGAATTAAGAGAAAAAGAATTTAAAAGAAATATTATTCACAAACACATTGGTTTATATGCTTTCAAAACAAATATTTTAGAAAAGATTATTGAATTTTCTCATAATTTATCCGATAAACATTTAAATTTAGAACAATTAATTTGGATGAAAAATAACTTATATATTCACATTGGAACCACTGACCATGACAGTATTTCAATAGATCATATTGAAGATCTTAAACGAATTAACATGTTACAATTAAAAAATAATTAATTTAGCCAAATGAACAAAACAATATCTAAATATATCTCTGAACTTTTATATCTGCATGATTGTGTAATAATCCCTGAATTTGGTGGATTTATTGGTAATAATAAGGCTGCAGTTCTAAATGAGATTTCAGGCAAAATTTTCCCCCCAAGTAAAGAAATTTTATTTAACCCCAATTTAAAAATTAATGATGGGTTGTTAATTAATAAAATTTGTGTTTCTGAGGGAATTTCAAACCAAAAAGCTACAGAAAATATAAATAACTATGTTTTAAAAATAAATCAAAAACTTGAAAAAATTGGAGTTTTTAGAATTGACGATGTTGGACTACTTTCATTGGGAAAAGACGGGAATATTTTATTTTTACAAGATTCTCATACAAACTATAATTTAGATTCATTTGGATTGAGTCCGCAAAAAACAAAAAAGACAAACCATCTAGAAAAGAAAATTGAAACTATTACAGAACCAATATCATTTAAAAATGGTAGAAAAAAAATCTGGAGAGAAATAGCTATCTTGGCTCCAATTGTTGGCCTATCCCTAATTAGCATAACACAAGAGGATAAGATTGAAAATATGTATACTCAAATTTCTGGACTAAAATTATTCACTAATTCTGAAACAATAAATAAGTCTCAAGATGTAATAAAAAAAGATATAGAAATAATTATTTCTCCTGAAAAAAATAAAAATAATCAGACTGATGATTTTCATGAATATATTGAAAAGAAATATTTTCTTATAGCAGGATCTTTTAGTGAAGAAAAAAACGCGAATAATTTAGTGAACCAATTGAGAGCTGAAAACTATAATTCTGAAATTATTGGAAAAAGTGAAAATGGACTAACTCGGGTTTCTTACGATAGCTTTGTAAATAAAAATGAAGCTCTAATAGCTCTGGAAAATTTAAAATTAAAAAATAAATCTAGTTGGATTTTATCTAAATAATATGACTCCTAAGACCCCTTCAGAATCAAAAACAACTCAAACTGAAATTGTACTTCCAAACGATACTAATAACTTAAATAATTTAATGGGAGGTCGTTTACTTCATTGGATGGATGTTGTTGCCGCTGTTACTGCACAAAGACACTCTGAGAGGACATGTGTCACAGCTTCAGTGAATAATGTCTCATTTGGCCATCCTATCCCACGAGAAAGTATTGTTACTTTAGAGGCGAATATCTCTAGGTCATTTAACTCATCTATGGAGATAATTATTGATGTATGGACCGAAGATACTAGGTCTGGAGTAAAAACAAAATGTAATGAAGCTATATATACATTTGTTGCTGTTGGCAACATGAATAAGCCAACGACTGTACCAGAAGTTATCCCTGAAACCAAAAAAGAAAAAGAAAGATTTGAAGCGGCACTTAGAAGAAGACAGTTATCTTTAATATTAGCAGGAAAAATGAAAGCGGAGGAAGCTACTGAATTAAAAGCGTTATTTAACAAATAAATTTTCTATACTTTTTAATATAATATCTGAGTCGATATTTTTCACACAACCATTTTTTGAAATTCTACAATACTTACCATGCTTAGAGCATGGTCTTGTATTTTTAGAACATATTTTTACAGATTTTTGCTTTGAAACCAAGGGTTCAAATCCTAGTATTGGTTTAGTACAACCCCAAAAAGATATAATTTTTTTATTAAAAGCTGAAGCAATATGCATAAGACCGGTATCATTTGTTAGGACAAGCTCACTATTTTTCAAAATATAACTTGATTCTTGCAATGTTAATTCTCCACAGAAATTAATAACATTTTTTTTTGTGGCATTTAACTGAACTGTAGATCCTAAATCTTTGTCATTATCATCTCCAAGCAATAATATCGGAAGGTCTAATTTATTACAAACCTTTGAAATTTGTTCATATGATAGTTTTTTGTTTTTATTACTAGCACCTATACACCAAGCTATATATTTTTGTGAAATATCGTATTTAGAAAAATGTAATTTATCTGTAAAAAAATCTAATCCTAAATTATCATTATATACCCCTATCTTGTGTAGATTAGAAAAATAGCGATCAGTCACGTGTATTTTTTTAATAAAATTAACCCCAGTTAAAATAAAAATCAGTTTTTTAAAATTTTGTTTGTTATATCCAATAGATTTAATCCTTAATTTTTTTGATAAATAAAATGACCTTAGATTGCAGTGTAAGTCAATTATCAAATCATATTTTTCTATTTCTAGATTATTTAAAACTTCTGATATTGAATTGGATATAGTGTAAAATTTATCAATGTTAGGATTGTTTTTAATCACATGAAAATATTTAATTTTAGTCAAAAAATGTAACTCTGAAGACAATTGACTTTTGAGACATCTTAAAACTGGAGAAGTTAGCACAATGTCTCCAATGGAACTAAAACGCACTACCAATATTTTTGACAATTTTTTCACAAGTGTAAAACTAAATAAATTATCCTAATTTTGCATTATGAAATTTATTGACACCCACGCTCATTTGTATTCACAGAAATTTAATGATGACAGGAAGGATGTAATAAATAATGCTATTAAGTCAGGAGTCAGTAAAATATTTCTTCCAAATATCAGTTCTAAATATACTCATTCTATGTTAGAATTATGCAATGATTTTCCGGCAAACTGTTTTCCAATGATGGGATTACACCCATGCGATGTCAAGCAAGAATCTATGCAAAAAGAACTTCGACATGTAGAAAAAATGTTGGAAAAAGAAAAATTTATAGCTATTGGTGAAATTGGACTTGATTTATATTGGGACAAAAGTACACTGAATTTACAAAAAGAAGCTTTCCAATTCCAAATAGAGCTTGCCATTAAACATAAATTACCAATTGCTGTACACGTTAGAGATTCTTTTGAGGAAGCAATCAAAATTGTTGAAGAATTAAACAATGAAAATTTAAGTGGAGTCTTTCATTGTTTTACTGGAAATATTGAACAAGCAAAAAGAGTAATTAAACTAAATAATTTTTTCTTAGGTATAGGAGGAGTATTAACATTTAAAAACTCGGGATTAAAAGATGTCATTGCAAAAATTGATGTGAATCACTTAATTTTGGAAACAGACGCTCCTTATTTGACACCAACACCATTCAGAGGGAAAAGAAATGAAAGCAAATACATTATTAACATCGCTGAAAAACTAGCTAAAGTTAAGGGTATTAGCTTGGATGAAATTGCAGATATAACAACTAAGAACGCAACAAATTTATTTAAAATATAATGACTAATATTTTATTAATATACACTGGAGGTACAATTGGAATGCAAACAAATGATCAGTCATCTTCTCTAAGGACTGTGAATTTTGATAAGTTAACTTCTTTTATACCAGAGTTGAAAAAAAACAATCTTATAATTCATCACGCTTCATTAAAAAAAATTATTGATTCATCCAATATGAATCCAAAATATTGGTTAGAGATTGCTGATATTATAAAACATAATTATAAAAAAATTGATGGATTTGTTATTCTCCACGGAACAGATACCATGGCTTATTCTGCCTCAGCAATGAGTTTTATATTAGAGGGACTTCAAAAGCCTGTTATTTTTACTGGAAGTCAAATACCAATCGGAGCAAGAAGAACTGACGCGATAGAGAATCTTGTTACATCTATTGAAATAGCTTCGAGTGGTAAAATTAAAGAAGTTTGTGTTTATTTTGAAAATAAATTACTCAGAGGAAATAGAACAGTTAAAATTAACTCTGAGCAATTTGAAGCTTTTATTTCTCCTAACTATCCAAGTTTAGCTGATGTTGGAATTAATATAAAATACAATCTAAGCAACTTATATAAATCAACTAAAAATAGTTTAAAAATAAATTCAAGTATATCATCAGACGTAGCTATTTTAAAAATTTTTCCTGGAATTTCTGAGAAGGTTGTCAAATCAATTTTACATTCAGCAAAAAATATTGTTTTGGAAACCTTTGGAGCAGGAAATATTACAGATAAACTGTGGTTTATAAAACAGTTACAAGACGCGATAATAAAACAAGTATTTATTGTAAACTGCAGTCAATGTTTGATTGGAGAAGTGAGTCAAGGAAAATATGAAGTAAGCGCTTACTTAAACAAAATAGGAGTTGTTAGCGCAAGAGACATGACTACGGAAAGTGCTATTACTAAACTAATGTTTTTAGATGACATGTGTAATACATATGAAGAAAAAAAATCTCTGTTTATAAAGTCACTTAGAGGGGAAATTAGCAACTAATTTTTTATAGATTTGTGAAGATTTTGGTGAGGTGGCCGAGTGGCTTAAGGCGCACGCTTGGAAAGCGTGTAAACGAGAAATCGTTTCGGGGGTTCGAATCCCTTCCTCACCGCACAACTTAAAAAAAAATGATGACAAAAAAAATTATTAAAACCTTGGCTGTATTAGTTATGATAACAAATACAAATGTCTATTCACAAAAGATTTCAAAGGAAGAAAAAAAACAAAAGAAAATCGAAAAAAAACAAAAGAAAATCGAAAAAAAGATTTTTTTTGAAAAAATTAATGACACCTTACCTTTAAATTCACAAGGAGAAGAAGTTTCTGTAATTCCATCTAACGCATGTTTAAATAATTTAGTTAAATTAACATATATATCAAAATCTAATAAATACAGTCAAGATATCATACTTTTCAATAAATTAGATTTACATAAAAGAATAAAGTTTTACGATATTTATAAAAGTTCAAACAATCTTTACATCCACAAAGAAGGGTTTGGGAAATCTTACCCTAACCAAAAAGACACTGATGAATTTATTAAGTGTAAAAAATTAGTAAATATTTATAATTTTAGAGAGGAGGAAATTAAATATGGAAGTTGCGTTTCTAGCTCGAATTTTACACCAGTCGACTATCTAGTGTTAGAGTACGAAAAGAACACAAAAGATAACCAGATAGGGTATGTTGTTATTAAAAAATCTGAATTTGAAAATAGAATAAAAATTTTAAAAAAATCAGAAAAGTTACATGAAGAAATTAATAAAACAGAATTTATAATTTCATATAATACTGCTTCTGCCTTCTCTAGCGATTGCTTTAATAAATTAGTTCTAAGAAAAGATTTTTATATTATCAAAACTGATACACTTCAAAAAAATCTTCGTCAAGAAGCAGAAAAACTAACCATTGATTGGATGAAAAATAGATATTTTTATGACACACCTGCTTATTATGAAAAAGAATTTAAATCTCAAGCTACTAATTTATCCTCAGGAACATGGACAAATATTTTTGATCGATACGGAAGGTATATTGGTACATCTGAATTTGATTATATTGATTTTACTCTTGACACTATTAAATTTTATCAATTAGATGTAGTCGCACTGATTAACAGTGGTCTTTTAAAAGATAGTCTAAAGTCATACGGACAAAGAGACTTCAAAACAACTAACTACAGAGATTTGTGGGAGAGAATTACAGGTGATGATGTTGAAAATAAGAATGTTCTGGACAGTTATACAAGTAAAGAAGTTGAAAAAATGTCCACAATTGAATATTGGGAAAAAAATGTTCCTAAAAATAATGATCTTAAAAAATTTATAACAGAAAGTTATGTGATAATTTCTCCTAGAATATATGTTCAAAATTATTTAAATGATGAAAATTCAAATACTTTATTTGATTTTAGTGAAATCTCATTCAATAATGAATTAGATTACAGTAACGCTAAAAATAAAATTAGACTCAATTTCTCATCCTCTTTTAATAACAATGAGTCTACAAAGGATGAAGATAAATACTTTTATACTTCAACTGAAATCAATACTCTTCGTTTTGATGTCATTAATTTGTTAGCAGACGCTTTTTGTAAAAAAAGTGGTATTATGAACTCTGAGAAAAAAAAGAAAGAAAAAGAACAAGAATACCTAAACACATTGTCAAAAGAGTTTGGGAAAAAATATGCACAAGCTGCTGTTAATGGTGATATTATTGTTGGAATGCCAGAAAAATTACTCCAAATACCACTGAGAGTATGGAATATTAAGTCTTCTGCAGAGTGGAAAAAAGGATATAGAATATACTGCACTTTCAAATTCAATTCTTCAAAAAAATTAATTGTTTATGTATACGACGGTAAAGTTGCAAGCATTTCTAACTGGTAAAATTCAATTATTAAAAATTTAAAATTAATCTATCGTCCATAAATAATCTTCTCTGTAATAACCATCAGATGCTTCGTCTACAAAAATAGGTTCCCCGTTTGAAAAAAAAGGTGTTGGAACTACGAAATTTATATGTGTATCTTCAGAATATAAAAGTTCAAATTTCTTACTACCTTTCTAATTACCATCATTAGAATTCATATACTTAAAAATCTTAGCAAAATCAGTCCTATTTTTATTCGCATACCATATTGGGGGATTAGTTGATAATATGGTAAGAAGGGTGTGAGCAAAACTCATTTTTAAACTGTCCTTTAGATTAAACCATCGAAAACCAACTCCAATCGAATCAGTTTTATTAGTTACATGATGCCACCAAGATGGGGGATTATATAACACATCTCCTGCATTTAATTCACATTCCCAAGTAGTCATATATTTTGCGATAGGATATATTTCAAAATCTGGAATATCTGGATTAAAATTGGTGTAAAAATATGGAGATCTAGTTACTGGAGGATTGAAAATTATATCATACTCAGGTGGGTATAAGTACCAATGTTTTTTTCCATACACTTGAGTGAATAGATTATTCTCACTCGCCGCATGCAAACTTGTATGCGTATTTTTTCCACCAATAAAAACTTGGAAGGTTTTTCCGGAGCTAAATTTAGATCTCATTTCATATAACCATTTCCAATCAAAATCATTAATTAGCTCTGGGTGATCATATAATATTCTATTAAATCTACTGTACTTAGTGGAGTCTCCACTTATCATAGCGTCTAGTACTGTCTTCAACGTTGTTTCTTCAATATTATAATTAACTGAGTTTGTATTACTTGAGGAGGCGTCAAATAAAGCGATCTTGTCATTGCAATAATTTTCTAATAACCATTCAGGTGACCATTTTTTTGTGGCTATCCAATTTTTAGCCTTTGACTGTAATACTACAGGTACTCCCTTATCAATATATAGTTTCTTTAAGTCTGACTCCGAAATATTGCATACTCTGTCGACTTGTCTTATAATTGGTTTGACGCCACTGTTGTTCAAATCATTTTTAAGTAATTTAAAAATTTTCTTTCTTTTGTTTTCAAACCTTATAGCGGGTGATTTTCCCCCAAATAAATGCTCTAAAATTCTCCACTTCTGATATTCAGATAAATATTTTGATTTAATTATCATAATGCAATGTTAAGGAATTGGAAATTAAGTATTATGCTTAGCATAATTAAACTAATAATTTTTAATCAATTAAATATTAGGAGATTTATAAAAATTATTGTGATAGTAATTTTATCTAACTTTTATTAGTACAACAAAGTCTGAAACAATCTTTATCTTTTCAGTAAGTTTTAAGTCTTGGATATCTTTATTGCTTGGTAAGTTTATTTGAATTGGTAAAACATCTATTAAATTTTTTAAATAAGAAGATTTAATTGAATATGATACGTTTTGAGTGTTTTCAAAAGTTAACCTCGAGGCATTTATACCAATTAAATTACCATTATAATCAAAAAGTGGACCTCCACTGTTTCCAGGTTGTATTGGTGTCGTAGTTTGATAATTAGCGATGTCCCCATCATAACCAGTCTTTGAACTAATTTTCCCGTCAGTAAATTTAATATCCTTTCCCATATAGTTTGTTAGTGGATATCCCAATGCAAATACTTCTTCTCCAATGTCCGCTACTCTTGTCGAGAAGTTGTAAGGAATTTCATCAAAATATTTAAAATCTTCATCAGATATTTTTAGTATAGCTAGATCGTTAATTTTATCTTCTTTTATTATTTCTGCGTTATAAGTTTGCAATTCTCCATCTCTATAAAATTCAATTTGAATAATGTTGGATTTTGAAACAACATGGTAGTTTGTTGCGAAATAACCTTTTCTATCAATAAAAAATCCTGTACCTCCCGATGTCCAATCTTCATTTTTTATAAAGTCTTTGTCGTCTTTTTTATTAAAAGTATTTAATGGATATTTTTTTATCCATGTAAAATCCCATCTGTAACGCATACCGTCAACATAATCTTCTTTCATCATCTGTCTAACAAAAATATCAGAGACAAAATAACCGTATTTTAAAATACTATTTTCAGTCTCCAATATGACGTTAGCTTTTGCTTTCCAGTCTGGATTCGTAAAATCACATGAATAATTATAAAAACCCTCTACAGCTGTTTTTTCAAAAAAAGCACTGAAATCTGCTTCTTTTTCCAATCCATAAACTTTAAATTTTGTTTCATTATTATAGGCAATTGCCCATTCGGATCTCATTTCTTCATAATCCTTATGAATTATTGAATCATAAAAATACAGAGTTCTTTCAACATTTAAACTCCATATTCCTTCAATTGGATCTAAATTATTTATTCTTTTATCAAAATACTCTTTAAACGAAAAGTTACCGTCATATAAATCAACTTCTTCTGATTCATTATTATTTTTATCTAAATTAGTTATTGACTTTATTCTGTGTTGTACGGCTCTCCAATTGTCATCTTCATCTTCATAAGAAAACCATATAAAATCATCAGATTCATCGTCAGATATTTTTACAAACATTGTGTATTTGTTTCCTACATCAGAGACAATTTCAAATTCATCCCAGTCATAATTATCATTGTAACTATGAGATTTAATAAGATAAGCGGATGTTATATCGTTAGTTCTGTGAATAAAAATTCCCATTTTGTCCTGTACTGTATCTTCAAATTCAAAATATGTTATTTCATTGTTAGAAGAAACTTCGTCCCAGCTTTCTGTTTTAGTATTCCATTCTAAGTCCTTCCTTAAATCTGTGGTAATATTTAATTGAGAATAAGAAAATGATGATACAATCACCATCATTAAAATATATAAAAATTTATTTTTCATAATCAAACCAATATTTAACAGTGTGTCTAACTAAAACTGTTGATTCATCAATATCCATTAAAAATCTAACATTTGGCTCTTTAGCTTTTAAATCTACAATTAACACTGATTCGAATCCCTCTTCTGAGACAATGTCGTAAGTGTAGTGGTCATATTCGTCATCATACTTTAAATTAGACATATTATAAGTGGTTTTTGTATCAAAAGAAGTAAAAGTCATGGAAGTTAATTCTTCGTTAAACTCTAAAAAAGCATATCTCTCATTTTCAAAGAAAACATCTCCCCACTTCGAGTTATTTTCATCCCAAATATATCCTTCAACATATTTAGTTGATACTATAAGTTGTGAAAAAACCTGAAAATTAAGTATCAGAAATAATAATAATAAAGACTTCTTAATTGTAATCATACGCATTTTTATAATTCAATAGTTTAACAAATATAAAAACTATAACAATATCTGGGAAGTATGATTTTTTGTATTAACCTTTGAAATTATATCGCTAATTATTCCATTCTCATCTATTAAAAATGTTGTGCGATTAATGCCCATATATTCTTTTCCCATGAATTTTTTTAACCCCCACACTCCATAGTCTCTCACAACTTGTTTATTTTCGTCTGAAATTAATGGGAAAGGAAGGTCATATTTTTCAATAAATTTTTTATGTCTCTCGACGCTGTCTGCGGAGCATCCTATTACAACGTATCCTTTATCTAGGAACTGCTGATAATTATCTCTAAGATTACATGACTGAGCTGTACAACCGGGTGTCAAATCCTTAGGATAAAAATATAAAACTATCTTTTTCCCTTTAAATTGTTCTAGGCTAATCTTTTCTCCATTTTGATCAATAGAGTTTATCTCTGGTGCTTTATCTCCAATTTTTATCATATCAATAATATTTTATAACGTTCCTCTTTTTTCTTGTTCTCTTTCTATCGCTTCAAACAATGCCTTAAAATTACCAGCGCCAAATCCTTTCGCTCCCATTCTTTGAATTATTTCAAAAAATAGAGTAGGTCTATCCTGTAAAGGTTTAGTAAAGATTTGCAACAAATATCCTTCCTCGTCAGCATCAATTAAAATACCCAGTTTTTTAAGCGTGTTAATATCTTCATTTAATTTGTGATTGTGTTTATCCAGTCTAAGGGGTACAGCTTCATAATATTCATCAGGAGGTACAGAGAGAAATTCTATGCCTCTGTCTCTTAACCTACTTACAGTAGTTATTATATCATCTGTCGCTAGGGCAATATGTTGAACACCAGAGTCTTCGTAAAAATCTAAATATTCTTCAATTTGCGATTTCTTTTTACCTTCGGCAGGCTCATTTATTGGAAACTTTATACGACCATTTCCATTGCTCATAACCTTACTCATTAAGGCTGAGTACTCAGTTGTGATTTGTTTGTCGTCAAAAGATAAAAAATTAACAAAACCCATTACATCTTCATAATACTTTACCCATTTATCCATTTGATTCCAACCCACATTACCAACCATATGATCAATATATTTTAAGCCTGTTGGAGGTGGATTATATTCTGAGTTCCAAGCTCTATAACCAGGAAGAAAAACGCCATTGTAATTCTTTCTTTCAACAAAAATATGCACTGTTTCTCCATATGTATAAATTCCAGAGCGTATCACCTCTCCACACTCATCTTTCTCTTTATTCGGTGACATAAAAGACATAGCTCCTCTTTTAGTAGTCTCTTCCCATGCCTTAGTTGCGTCATCTACCCACAAAGCAATCACTTTAACACCATCACCATGTTTTTTAATATGATTATTTAATAGCGATTTTGAATTTAGAGGGGTAGTCAGAACAATTTTAATTTTGTTCTGAATCAACACATAAGAAGTTACATCCTTACTGCCAGTTTCAAGCCCCTTGTAAGCGTATGATTGAAATCCAAAAGCTGTTTTAAAATAGTAAGCCGATTGTTTTGCATTTCCAACATAAAACTCTACGTAATCTGTACCAAGTAACGGTAAAAAATCTTGTGCTTCTTTGAATATTTTTTCAAGATTATTTCCTTTATTTTTAAGTTCACTCATATTATCTTTTTATCTTAGATCCAAGACTTATAATACTTTCCATCTGATAAATGGATTGCATTTTTTGTGATTTTTAATGGTGAGAAAGTATCAACCATCACAGCTAATTCATCAGTTTTTGTTTGTCCAATACTTCTTTCAGCAGCTCCTGGGTGAGGTCCGTGTGGAATACCAGCAGGGTGTAAGGATATGTATCCTTGATCAACATGATTTCTACTCATAAAATCACCATCGACATAATATAATACTTCGTCAGAGTCAATATTAGAGTGGTTATATGGCGCTGGAATTGACTCAGGATGATAGTCATACATTCTGGGGCAAAAGGAACAAATCACAAATCTATCTGTTTCAAAAGTTTGATGAACAGGCGGAGGCTGATGAATTCTTCCTGTTATTGGCTCAAAATCATGAATAGAAAATGCGTATGGAAAACTATACCCATCACATCCAACCACATCAAATGGATGTACTGCATATACATATTCATGTATCATTTGTTCTTTTTTTATTTTAATCAAAAAATCTCCTGTTTGATCGTGTGTTTCCAGATCTTGTGGCAATCGAAAGTCTCTCTCACAATAAGGAGAATGTTCCAACAGTTGACCAAAATAATTTCTATATCTTTTTGGAGTGTATACTGGTCTATAGGACTCAATAATAAACAACCTATTTTTAGGAGAGTCAAACTTAATCTTATATATAGTACCTCTTGGGATGACTAAGTAATCTCCTTCTCTAAATTTTATATTGCCTACAAATGTTCTTAGAGTCCCTGTACCCTTGTGAATAAATAAAACCTCATCTCCGTCCGTATTTTTATAAAAATAATCTTCTTGCAAATTTGATGGCGCTGAAAGCAAAATATTAACATCGTTGTTAATCAAAATAGAAACTCTACTTTCCAAATGATCCTCAATAATTGGGATATCAAAACCCTTAAACAAATAAGATTTTAAATTTTTCTCAACTGCGATCTCAGGGGCAATTGAATAACTTGATACTATTTCTTTAACCTGAGTTGGTCTGTGTAGATGATACAACAGAGAAGACATGCCATCAAATCCAATTGTTCCAAATAATTCTTCATAATGGATACTTCCATTATTTTTTTTAAAAACTGTATGTCTTTTATGTGGTATGTTGCCTAATTTATGATATCTTGGCATAAACTTAAGTTTTAATGCAAATATAGAATTTATAAATAAAGTGCTATTTGCATATTCTCCAAAAAAATTAATAATTTTGCTATATCAGTAAATGAAACTTGTCACGTACAAAATAAAAAATCGTTCAAAACACCAAATAGGAGTCGTGCACAAAAATACGGTTTCTAATCTAAACGATTTTTTTGGAAATATATCCTTAGTAGACCTAATACAAGTTGAAAACTATCAAGATAAAATAGCTGCTCATATTTTGAATGAAAATCATCTAAGTCATAAGTTTGAAAACTTAGAAATTCTTCCTACAATACCTAATCCAAATTCATTTAGAGACGCATATGCATTTCGTCAGCACGTAGAAACCTCTAGAAAAAATAGGGGTCTGGAGATGATTCCTGAATTTGATGAATTTCCAGTATTTTATTTTTCAAATCCCAATTCAATGTATGGAGATAAAGCAGAAATTGAAGTAATGCCAGATCATTTTGAAAAACTTGACTATGAGCTGGAGTTCGCAATTGTAATTGGAAAAAACGGAAAAAATATATTAGCTAAAGATGCTGAAAAATATATTGGAGGATTCTTTATCTTAAATGATTTAAGCGCAAGAAAGTTGCAAATGGATGAAATGAAATTAAATCTAGGACCCTCTAAAGGAAAGGACTTTGCAAATGTTATTGGCCCATATTTGGTCACTCCTGATGAACTTGAGTCTAGAAGTATCGCTACCAGCAGAGGCAAAAAATACGACATGACAATGAGATGTTACGTCAATGGAGAACTCCTCTCAACAGGCAACACTAAAGACATGAAATGGACCTTTGCGGAAATAATTGAAAGAGCTTCTTATGGCGTAGAACTATTTCCAGGAGACATAATAGGGTCTGGAACTGTTGGGACTGGATGTTTTCTTGAGCTGAATGGAACAGCTAAAACTAAAAATTCAGATCATATCGATAGATGGATTCAAGAAAACGACGAAATTGTAATGCGTATTGACGGATTAGGGCAAATATCTAATAAAATAATAAAATCAAAAAATAATCATTCAATTTTAAAACTAAAGAAATGATAAAAACTATAGACGTTAAATCCGGTGATAATGCAGAATTATATAAATATTTATCGTCCGCTATAACTCCACGGCCAATTGCCTTTGTTAGTACGATAAATAAAAATGGTTCTAAAAACCTAAGTCCATTTTCTTTTTTTAATGTTTTTTCTGTAAATCCTCCAATATTAATTTTCGCTCCTGTTCGAAGAATCCGCAATAACACCTCAAAAGATACATTAGAAAATGTAAAACAAATAAATGAATGTGTTATTTCAATAGTTACTGAAAATATTGATCAACAGGTTTCGTTATCCTCGTGCGATTATGATGCAGATATTAATGAATTTGAAAAAGCAGGATTTACTGAGTTAAAATCAGATCTTATAAAACCATCAAGAATAAAAGAGTCTCCAATAAATTTTGAATGTAAGGTGAATAAAATAATTGATTTAGGCACAGAAGGAGGTTCTGGAAGTCTAGTTTTATGTGAAGTATTGAAAATGCACATAAATAAATCAATATTAAATGAATTTAACGATATCGATCCATTTAAACTTAATGTAGTTAGCAGATTAGGGGGTAATTGGTATGGAAAAACTACAAAAGATTCGTTATACGAAATTGCTAAACCAATTTCAAAAAAAGGAATGGGATTTGACAATCTGCCGTCACACATTAGAAATTCCAAAATATTAACTGGAAACGAATTAGCAATATTAGCTTCTAGAGAGGTTCCTCCTAAAAAATCAAAGATAAATGATAATTTAAGTATCGATGAAAAACATCTTAAAGCAAAAAAATATTTATCCAAAGGGAAATATGAAGAAGCGTGGAAAATATTAATATAAAATGATAAGAAAATTCATTCAAGATATTCTTTTCTATTTTAAAAAAAATAAATACACATTTGCTCCAGTTTTTATTATAGGTTGTGGACGTTCAGGAACAACAATACTTGGAGAAACGTTGTCAAAACATTCAGAAATTAAATATCTCAATGAAAGAAGAGACTTATGGCACAAGCACTATCCTGAGTTTAATATTTGGGAGTCAAAAACAAATAATCCAAAACTAATCGCAAAAAAATGTGATGTTTCTGAAAAAAGAAACTTAAATTTAAGAAAAATGTTTTTTAAATTACAAGTATTAAATTCTTCAAAAATTCTTCTTGAAAAACTTCCTATTAATAGTTTTAGATTACGTTTTTTAAAAGAAAGTTTCCCTGAGGCAAAATATATATACTTGACACGGAATGGTCTTGAGGTTAGTAAATCAATTGAAAAAAAAATTGAGAAAGGAAATTGGTTTACTGGTTCAAAATTTAAATTATTAGTTCAACATTATAAAGAAGACTTTAGTAATAAATCCAACTTAAGTAAAGCGATGTATGAATGGAAACTTTCAATTTCTGAAAGTGATAAATTTTTTCGAAAATTAAATAAGGATAATTTTATACATTTATCTTATGAAGATTTTGTTGAACAAACAGAATCGTCACTAATAAAAATTTTTAAATTTTTAGATCTTGAAGCAAATAACGATTTTTTAAACACAATTTCGAAAAACATCAAGAGACAGAATAATAAAATTTCTAATACTGAAGATGAAAACCTATCAGATATTGGAGGAAAACTATTAAAACAATCAATAAGCAATACCTATTCTCCTTTTTAGTATATTAGCTGTAAATTAAAAAATATAAATTATGTCATTCGAATTACCAAAATTACCATATGATTACAATGCTTTAGAACCGCATATTGACGCAAAAACAATGGAGATTCACCACAGCAAACATCATAATGGCTATACAAATAATCTTAACAATGCAATTTCTAACTCAGATTTTGCTGATAAATCAATTGAGCAAATATGTTCTTCCCCGGGATTAACAGACGCTATTAGAAATAATGGGGGAGGTTACTATAATCACTGTTTGTTCTGGAGAATAATGAGCCCCGCTGGAGGAGGAACTCCCCATGGAAAAATTGGAGAAGCTATAAACGAAACCTTTGGTTCTTTTGAAAACTTCAAAGACGAGTTTTCAAAAGCAGCCGCTTCAAGATTTGGTTCAGGATGGGCCTGGCTTTGTGATTGTGATGGTAACCTAAAAATCTGTACTACAGCAAATCAGGATAATCCGTTAATGGAAGGTCAATGTGGAGGCACCCCTCTAATGTGTTTAGATGTTTGGGAACATGCATATTATCTAAATTATCAGAACAGAAGACCAGATTATATAGAAGCATTTTTCAATGTTCTAAACTGGGAAGAAATTAATAATATATATGGACGTATTTAAATCCAATCAAATATCATAAATTTTTATACATTTGTCAAACTAAATTTTTTAAAAAAACAAAATGAAAAAAAAATTATTATTTCTAACACTATTTCTTATAATATCACTTATTAATTTAACAGTAATAGCTCAAGATAGTGTGTCAAACGCAGATTCAATAAATAATACTGAGACAAACATTAATGAATCCAGTGAAGAACTAAATTCTGAAAATAATACAGATGATGATTCAATTGAAGAAGAAACATTTCATCAAATAATCAAACAAAAATTTATGGAGGGAGGTCCTGAATTTATGGGGATAGTCCTTCTTTGTTTAATTTTAGGGTTAGCTCTTTCGATTGAAAGAATAATATACTTAAACATGGCTACTATCAACTCAGACAAACTTTTAAATGATGTAGAATCCGCACTAAAAGATGGTGGCGTAGATTCTGCTAAAGAAGTATGTAGAAATACCAAAGGACCTATAGCATCTATATTTTATCAAGGTCTTGACAGATCTAACGAGGGACTAGAACAAGTTGAAAAATCAATTATTGCGTATGGAAGTGTACAAATGGGACTACTTGAAAAAGGACTATCTTGGATTTCTTTGTTTATTGCTCTAGCACCTATGTTAGGGTTTATGGGGACAGTAATTGGAATGATTGGAGCATTTGATTCCATAGAGGCTGCGGGTGATATTTCTCCATCTCTTGTAGCGGGAGGGATCAAAGTAGCTCTTTTAACAACTGTATTCGGACTTATTGTAGCTATGATTCTTCAAATATTTTATAACTACTTAATCGCAAAAGTTGATTCTATTGTAAATGACATGGAGGATTCATCAATTAAATTAGTTGATATTCTTGTAAAGAACAAATAAGTATGGGAAATTTCATTGAAAACAATATTGATATTTTTTATTGGCTAACAATAATCATGCTGTGCATTGCAACATTAGTTATTCTGGCCTTTGCCATAAAAAATATGATTATAAATAGCAAATCTGCCAAAAAAACTATCCTAACTGGAGGGGGATTAATTATAGTATTATTATTGTCTTATTTTGTGCTAGCTTCTGATGACGTTCTAATTTCATATGAAAAATATAATATTACCTCATCTACTTCAAATATGGTTGGAATGGGACTATGGACATTTTATATCTTATCTGTGTTAGCTGTTGGATCTATCATTGTTACAGAGTTATCTAAGAAACTAATTAAATAAGGATGGCTGGGAAAAGAAGAGGTTTACCTGAGATTAACGCCGGATCGATGGCTGACATCGCTTTTTTATTGCTTATTTTCTTTTTAGTTACAACAACGATGGATGTTGATTCTGGAATATCTAGAAAACTTCCCCCGATGCCCGAAGAAAATGTAGAAACACCAGAAATAAACAAAAGAAATATATATGTTGTTTTAATTAATAAAAATAATAAAGTTTTAGCAGGAATTGGGTCACCTACAAATAATATCGAAGTTGACGGTAATGGAATAATCAGTGAGTCATTGAAAGAAGAAGTCAAGTCATTTGTAAATAATAATGGCAAAAAAGATAACTCATCAGAAAGTCCCGAAAAGGCTGTTGTTTCATTACAAAACCAAGAGGGTACTTCTTACAGTATGTACATACAAGTACAAAACGAATTAACCAAGGCATATAATGAGTTGAGAAATGAAAAAGCTAATAATGACTTTGGACTTGATTTTGATAAATTAGATGTCGAAGAACAAAAAATTATAAAAAAATATTATCCAATGAAAGTTTCAGAAGCAGAAACTAAATCAAATTAAATTCATGAGTAAATTTAAAAAAGGAGGAGGAAAATCTATGCCAGCGATATCAACCGCTTCATTACCTGATATTGTTTTCATGCTACTTTTCTTTTTTATGGTAACTACAGTTATGAGAGAGACCACATTAAAAGTAGAGGTAAAACCGCCTGAAGCAACAGAGGTTAAAAAAATGGAAAAAAAATCTCTTGTTAGTTATATTTATATTGGTTCTCCTACTCAATCTCAGCAAGCAACTTTTGGAACAAAAGCTAGAATTCAACTTAATGATGTAACTTTTAGTAGAAAAGAAGTTTCAGAAATTCAAAATTTTATCAACGCTGAAAGGTTGTCTAAAGATGAAGATGAAATTCCATATATGACAACTTCTATTAAAGCTGATTCTGAGGTCACCATGGGTATTGTCACTGATGTAAAAACTGAATTAAGAAAAGTAAATGCCTTGAAAATTAATTACTCAACAAAGAAAGCTAAAGACTCTAAATAATCTTATCCATATTTATTTTTCTATAAAGATAAATAAAGAAAAATACAACTAAAATACTAAATAAACCTTGAAGCGGACTAACCTCAATGTTTGGAATTTCTGTGATGTCAAAGCTCAAGTTATCTTTAAAAGAAGAATACATCAGTAATACTCCCATAGCATTATTTATAAAATGAGCAAATATTGAGGCCCATAAATTTCTTGAGTATAAAAATAAATATCCTAGTATCATACCTAAAAAAAGACGTGGCAGAAAACCAAAAAACTGGAAGTGAATTGCAGAAAAAATAAAAGAGGTTATAAAAACTGACAGATGTGGAGCCAAAATGTTCTCTAATTTTTGCTGTATAATACCTCTAAAAAACAACTCTTCACCAATTGCTGGGATTAGCGCTATTAAAAATATATTAAAAAATAAATCTCCAATAGTGTTCATCTGTAAAAGAAATTCTGTTAACTCTGTAGCTCTATCCTCCATTATTTTCATCTGCTTGTAAATCGCGGGTATATACTCAGATATTGAGTCTAAAACACTAGAATTTATTTGCACGCAAAAAATAACAAAGGGCTGTATAAATATCATGATTAATAAAATAATTTGAAGATTTTGTCTTTTTAATCCTCTTTTAAATCCGAAAATATTTAAGCTTTCATTAAATGTAAAATAAGACAATACAACAGATGGCACAATAAAAATAAACAAAGAAGCAATCAATTGTGAAATCTTTAGTCTAAATATATTCTCATTTAATAATGAGTCTATCTCTGTTGGTGAAATAATACTAGATATTAAAATCCCTACAAATGAAGAGATTATAACAATCAAAAAAAAATAAAATAATTTTAATGAATCAGATTTATCTTTTAATATTCCTTTGAGGTTCATAAGCTTTTTTATTTTTGTAAATATTATGTCTGTAAAAATAGGAAATATTGATTTAGGTGACTTCCCCCTGTTGCTAGCTCCAATGGAAGATGTTAGCGACCCCCCATTTCGAGCACTTTGTAAGCAACATGGTGCCGATTTAATGTATACCGAATTTATTTCATCAGAAGGATTAATAAGAAATGCTGATAAAAGCACTCAAAAATTAGATATTTATGAATTTGAAAAACCGATTGGAATTCAAATTTTTGGAAATAACATAGATAGCATGATGGAAGCTACCAAGATTTGTGAGAGGGCTAATCCTGAAATTATTGATATTAATTATGGATGCCCGGTCAAAAAAGTTGCAAATAAAGGGGCTGGAGCCGGAATCCTTCGAGATATTCCTAAGATGGTAGAAATGACTAAAAAAATTGTAAACTCTACTAAATTACCTGTAACTGTAAAAACTAGATTGGGGTGGGATGAAAATACAAAATATATTGTAGAGGTTGCGGAAAGATTACAGGATGTTGGCATAAAAGCGATATCAATTCACGGAAGAACTAGAAAACAAATGTACAAAGGAGAAGCAGATTGGACACTTATAAAACAAGTTAAAGATAATCCTAGAATCAACATACCTGTATTTGGAAACGGAGATGTAGATTCACCGGAAAAAGCTAAATTAATGAGAGATGAATTCGGATTAGATGGAGCTATGATTGGGAGAGCCTCGATTGGAAATCCATGGATTTTTAATGAAATAAAATATTTTTTAAAAACAGGAAGATTTTTAGAAAGGCCCAATATGACTCAAAGAGTAAAGGCTTGCAAAGATCATCTAACACACTCTATTCAATGGAAAGGTGATATTTTAGGAATTGCTGAGATGAAACGACATTACACAAATTATTTTAAAGGAATTGTCGACTTCAAAAAATATCGAATTAAAATGGTAACATCAGATTCTGCTCAAGAGATACATGATACTTTAGACGAGGTTGCAATAAAATTTAAGGACTATAATTTCTAATTAGTTAAAAATCTACCTACCAACACTTTTGATGGATAATAAGAAGTAACTAATCCAATAATTATTACAATAAACTGTACTATTAAAATATCTATAGTATTTAAAAACACCGGATAAGAGCTAACTACAAAATTTCCCTGCATGGATATTATTCCAAATTTTAGCTGTATCACTGAGAATAAAATTCCAAGAAATATTCCAAAAAAGCTTCCAAATAAAACCTCCAAAAACCCTTTTAAAAAAAACACATCAATTATTTGTTTTTTAGAAGCTCCTAAACTCCACAACACAGAAATATCACTTTTCTTTTCGATCATCAACATACTTGTTGAACTAATTATATTAAAACTAGCAATTATTAAAATAAACGTTAGAATTATAAATACTGCTAATTTTTCAGAATTTAACAATTTATATAAAAATTGATGTTGTTCTATACGAGTTTTTATTTCATAATCTTCTCCTAATATTTTTTGTAATCTTATTTTAAAGTTTTCAATTTTATTTTTATCGCGAAGTGATATTTCTAAAAAAGAAGCTTCTCCCTCTCTATCTAATAGCTTTTGAACTCTTTTAAGAGGTGAAAGACAATATCTATTATCGTATTCAGATTGAACAGAAAACACACCTAACGGAGTGAAAGCTTTTCTTTGAATGTCTGAGCTGTCCTTTATATACTTTGAGTCCTTCTGCGGAAATGTTACTGTTACTTTACTAAATAAATTATTCAAATCAATTGAAAGATTATGCATAATTCCAACCCCCAAGAACAGCACATCTTTCTCAATATAATGATCGCCATAAAAGTAATCTCCATACATCAATATACTATCAACATTAACAATCTTTTGAAAATTTTCATCAACACCTTTTATCTCAACAATTGCCTCGTTTTCCTTATGCTGCATTAAAACTTTTTCATGAAGAGTAAATGAATAACTTTTAACATCATTTAAATCTAAAACTTTTTCTTTAACATCATTAATTTCAAATGTTTTTCCTTTAGATGAAGATACTTTAATATGTGGGTCAAATGAATTATACATTTCTAATACAATTTGTTCAAACCCATTAAAGACAGAGAGGATTATTACCAGAGCAGCTGTGCCAATAGACACTCCAAGTATCGAAATGTAAGAAATTATGTTTACAATATTTTTCTTTTTAGTTGAAGAAATATATCTTTTAGATACAAAAAAGGAGAAGTTCATTAACCTAATTTATTGATTTAATAGTCTGTCAATTTCTTCTGCATATTCAGCTGAATCATCTAAATAAAAAATTATTTCAGGAACAATTCTCAGTTGATGCCTACAACTTTTTGCTAATAGGACTCTAAAAATCTTTTTATTTTGATTCAATACAAAAAGTGCTGACTCAGGGCTTTCCGCAGGAAAAATACTTAAAAAAACTTTTGATACAGAAAGATCTGGGGAAACTCTTACAGAGGTTACCGTAACCAAAATATTTCCTAAATATTTATAGGTCTCTTTTTGAAAAATTAAAGATAACTCTTTCTGAATAACCCTAGATACTTTCTTTTGTCTTTTAGTTTCCATACTGCAAAGATAGCTTTTCTATTTTCTTATACTTACATTTGCAGTAATGAAAGATTTTTTTCAAATATTAAAGTTTACTAAACCATACTATTTACACGCGGTACTAAATGTTATTTTCAATGTTCTAACAGTTATATTTTCTTTAGTTTCATTAACAATGGCTATTCCTTTTTTAGGGTTACTTTTTGGAACAATTAAAGCGGAGAATGTAAAGCCTGAAAGCCTAACCTTAACCCCAGAATCATTAAAAGATAATTTTTATTATGAAATAAATACGATAATAAAAACCGGAGAAAAGGAAGACGCATTGTTATTTATTTGTGGGCTAATTATAACAACATTCTTACTAAGAAATCTTTTTAGATATTTATCACTATATTATTTAACACCAATTAGAAATGGAGTAGTGCATGACTTAAGATCTAAATTACATAAGAAAGTTATCTCAATGCCAATTGGGTTTTTTACAGAAAAAAGAAGAGGTAATATAATTTCTAGGATGACCACGGATTTAGTTGAAATTGAATGGTCAATTATGAGTTCATTAGAAATGCTTTTTCGAGATCCATTACAAATAGCTATGTACTTAATCACTCTTATAATATTAAGTCCAAAACTAACTTTGTTTGTTATAATCCTATTTCCAATTACAGGGTTTATTATCGCTAAAATTGGTAAAAGTTTAAAAAAATCTTCTGAAAAAAGTCAAGAAAAATTAGCGGACATTATATCTGTGATAGATGAAAATATTGAAGGACTTAAGGTTATAAAGCTATTTAATGCAGAAAAAAATGCTAATAAAAAATTTATAAATGAAAGTAATAATTATCAAAATTTAATGAACTCGTTACTTCGAAAAAAAGATATGTCTTCTCCAATGAGTGAATTTTTAAGTACAATTATTATGGTAGTTGTAATGTGGTTTGGTGGCAATCTTGTATTATCTGGAGACTCAAGTTTAAGGCCAGAAGAATTTATTGGATATATTTTAATTTTCTCACAAATAATTCCACCAGCAAAATCATTTACAACAGCTTATTATAAATTACAAAAGGGCTCTGCAGCTGCTTCAAGAATATATGAGCTAATTGAGGAGGAAAATAATATCAAAGAGTCAGAGAATGCAATTTCAATTTTAAATATTAAAGAAAAAATTAGTATAAAAAATGTGAGTTTTAAATACGAAAGCTCCACAATTTTAGATAACATTAATTTTGACATCCCCAAGGGAAAAACTATCGCAATAGTTGGAAAATCTGGAAGTGGAAAAACAACTATTGCAGATTTGTGCGCACGATTTTACGACATTGATATAGGAGAAATAAAAATTGACAATAACAATATTAAAGATTTAAAAATTTCCAATCTCCGCAGTATAATGGGGGTTGTTTCTCAAGAATCATTTCTTTTTAATGATACTATCTTTAATAATATTTTAATTGGAAATCCAAAAGCAACTAAAGAAATGGTTATACAAGCTGCTAAAATTGCAAATGCTGAAGAATTTATTTTGAAAACAAAAAATGGTTATCAAACAAATATTGGCGAAAGGGGAGCGAAACTTTCAGGAGGTGAAAAACAAAGAATAAGTATTGCAAGAGCGGTACTAAAAAATCCAGAATTTTTAATTTTGGACGAGGCGACTTCCTCGTTAGATTTACAATCTGAAAAATTAGTTCAAAACGCAGTGTCAAATTTAATGAAAGAAAGAACTACTCTTGTAATCGCTCACAGATTATCTACAATAAAAACCGCTGACGAAATAATAGTTTTAAATAAAGGAAGAGTCGCTGAAAGAGGTAATCACTCAAAACTTATAAAACTTAATGGGTATTACAAAGAACTTATAGATTTACAAAATTTTTCCTAGTATAAGAAATTATTGTAAGGATATCTTTTTATATGTAACTCTTTAATTCTTTCGTAAAGCAAAGTCCGCAGATCATCAAAATGTGTTTTATTTAAGGCCGAAATAAAAATTGCTCCATTATTTGCTTTAGCCATCCAAGTTTTTTTCAATTCTTCAAGAGAAATATTTTCTTTAGTTGTAGGAGTTAAATCATCTTCATCTTTTTGAGTAAATGTATATTGGTCAATCTTATTAAAAACAATTAAAGATGGAATATTTGATGCTCCAATTTCATCAATAGTTTTCTCTACAACTTCGATATGATCTTCGAAGGATTCATTTGAAATATCTACCACATGCAACAATAAATCAGACTCTCTAACCTCATCTAAAGTTGACTTAAAAGACTCCACAAGCTGATGAGGCAACTTACGTATAAAACCAACAGTATCCGCTAAAAGAAAAGGAAGATTTTGAAAAACTACTTTCCTAACTGTTGTATCTAAAGTAGCAAATAATTTATTTTCAGCAAATATCTCTGATTTACTTAAACTATTCATCAATGTAGATTTTCCAGCATTAGTGTATCCAACTAATGCTACTCTGATTAAATGTTCTCGTCTTTGCCTCTGTGTAAATCCTTGTTTATCAATCTTTACCATTTTCTTTTTCAGGTGCGCTATCTTATCTTTAATAATTCTTCTATCGGTTTCAATTTGCGTTTCACCTGGTCCTCTCATCCCTATACCTCCCTTCTGTCTCTCTAAGTGGGTCCACATTCTGGTTAGTCTAGGTAGAAGGTATTGATATTGAGCTAACTCAACTTGCGTTCTTGCTTTTGCAGTTTGAGCTCTTGAAGCAAAAATATCAAGAATTAAATTACTTCTATCCAAAATCTTACATTTGTAGATTCTTTCTACATTTCTAAGCTGTGAAGCTGAGAGGTCGTCATCAAAGATGATCATATCAATTTCATTTTCCTCGACGAACTCACGAACTTGCTCTGTCTTTCCCTTTCCTAAAAAAGTTTTATTGTCTGGAGTGGGTAATTTCTGAGTAAATTGTTTTACTGTAATAGCGCCGGCTGTTCTAGCTAAAAAGTCTAGTTCTAATAAATATTCACTCACGAGCTCTTCGGTTATTTCGGGTGTAATTATCCCTATTAAAACCGCTCTTTCATGCATATAGTATTATTTCTTTCTTGCTTCAATGAAACTTTTGATAAAGGAAATCATTGCAATTATAGAAGTCAAAACCATTAAGGATACTCTAAATATTCCAAGATTTCGTCCATCTTCTATAGCAGACATTAGTGGTTTTGACAATCCTCCAATTGCAATTAAAGTGATTAGAACAGCTACATGAGCAATTATTTTATTATTATTTTTAATTCCTTTGGTACATAATAATAATATAACTCCCAGGAAGAGGGGAATAAGAGCTGTAACTGATTGCTCAGGCTTGTCAGCTGTTCCTTCATAAGTAAGATAAGACCACAAAGGCATTAATATAAGTGTTAAACTATTTATTAAATTGATTTGAAATGTTTTCATTTTTTTTTACAAAATTATTAAAAATTAATTTACCAATTAAAAATTGGTTTGCCAATTAAATAAGGAATTAATATATATATGATTGAATCTCTAATTAAATAAAACATGAAAAAATAAAAAACAAACTTCCATCCCTTTCTCTTGAAAAGACCTTTAAATCCAGAGTCTTTATAAATATGTACACTTTCAGAAATAAATTTTGGGGTTATATATGAAAAAATTTTTTTCATGTTATTTATTTATTGCTAAATTACAAATATTAGTTAGTTATTTTTTGGTAATTTGCCGACTTTAATTTTAAAAAATGAAATTCATAAAATACACTTGTTTACTACTAATATCTTATCCGTTATTTTCCCAACAAAGTTTTCCAGAAAATGGAGTGAAATCAACATTCTCACCGATATATGCATTTACAAATGCTAACATTATAATTTCACCTGAAAAACAAATTCATAGTGGAACATTAATAATAAAAGAAGATAAAATAATTGCCGTAGATAGTGTTCTTAATATTCCTGATGGTGCTATAATTAAAGACTTGAATGGTGATTTTATTTATCCTTCCTTTATTGATTTATATTCAGATTACGGAATCAAGCCGGCTCAAAAGGGTGAGTACAATTATCGTCCACAGTTTGAGAGTAAAAAAATAGGAGCTTATCATTGGAATCAAGCAATTCATCCAGAGATAAACGCAGCGAGTGAATTCGAATATAATGAAAAACAAGCTGAAAAATATTTAGAATCAGGTTATGGGGTAGTTTTATCTCACAAAAAAGATGGTATATCTAGGGGCACTGGATGCTTAGTTTCATTATCTAATGAAAAGGAAAACAAAAGTATATTAATTGAAAAGTCTGCTTCTTATTTTTCTTTCAAAAAAGGAGTGTCAACACAAAGATATCCAAATTCATTAATGGGAAGTGTAGCTTTAATTAAACAACTTTTTTTAGACGCATATTGGCATAAAAATACTGGTAAAACAACCAATCTATCATTTAACGCGTTTAATAATCAGTTGTCATTACCACATATATTTGAAACCAACTTATTAACTGATTACAATAGAATTTATAATATATCTGACGAGTTCGAAATTGATTTTATTATAAAGGGAAATGGCAAAGAATATCAAAGAATTAATGAGGTAAAATCTTATAATTTTCCAATAATTCTCCCATTAAACTATCCATTAAAATATGAAGTTAAAAACCCTGAGGATAGTGACATATTAACTTTATCTAAATTAAAACATTGGGAAACAGCTCCTTTCAACCCAAGGATTCTTTCAGAAAATTCAATTAAATTTTGTTTTACTATGTCTGATTTAGAAGATCCCCAAGATTTTATAAAAAATTTGAGAAAATCTATTAAAAAAGGGCTTACAAAAGAAGAGGCATTAAGAGCTCTTACTATTTCTCCCGCAGAATTTATTGGTGTTGAAAACATTTTAGGAACCTTAGAAAAGGATAAAAAAGCTAACTTTATAATCTGCAGTTCAGATATTTTTGAAAATGGAGAAATTTATGAAAACTGGACAAATGGAATTCAGAACATAATAAATGAAAAAAATAACATTGATGTTAGAGGATACTATACTTTTACCTCTAAAGAAGATGAAAAACAAATCGTAATTTCTGGGACTACTTCTAAATTAAAAATGGAAGAGAATACCTCAGACAGTACTTCAATCTTCTATGAAGTTTCACAAGAGAATAATAATATATTTTTTAACACAGAAAATATCACTGTTAGAGGGTTTGCTAATTTTAAAGACGGAATTTTTACTGGAAAATATCAAGATTTACAAGGAAAAAATATTGAATTTACAATGAGTCGAGATTCATTGTTCACTAATAAAGTCAAGGAATTTATTATAGAGTATGATACAATAATTCCTTCAATTTGGACTCCAAACAAAGCTTACGGAAATGCATATCAAATAGCATCCATACCAACTATATTTAAAAACGCTACAATTTGGACAAATGAAAAAGAAGGAATTTTGCAAAACACAGATATTGCAATTTATGAAGAAAAAATTATTGCTATTGGTAAAAATCTCAATAAAGAAGTTGTCTTTCCTGATTCAAAAATTGAAGTTAAAATTATTGATGCATCGGACAAACATATTACTTGCGGAATAATAGATGAGCATTCCCATATCGCTATAAGCTCGGGAGTAAATGAGGCAAGTCAATCAGTTACTGCAGAGGTAAGTATAGGAGATGTGATTAATCCTAATGATCATAACATTTATCGTCAGCTCTCTGGAGGTGTTACAGCAGTACAATTGCTACACGGTTCGGCTAACCCAATTGGAGGGCAATCTGCTCTTGTAAAGCTAAGATGGGGAAGTTCTGCGGAAGATATGAAGATAGACGGAGCAGATGGTTTTATTAAATTTGCCTTAGGTGAAAATGTGAAGCAATCTAACTGGGGTAGTTTTAACACTATTAGATTCCCGCAAACAAGAATGGGAGTAGAACAAGTTTTTTACGATGCTTTTTATAGAGCCAGGGCTTATGAAAATGAATGGAAAGAATATAATTCATTACCTACATCAAAAAGAAGAAAAGCTACTCCACCAAGAGAAGATTTAGAGTTAAATATATTAGTTGAAATCTTGAACTCTGAAAGATTTATCACATGCCATTCTTATGTACAGTCTGAAATAAATATGTTAATGCATGTAGCTGACTCAATGGGATTTACAATCAATACATTTACACATATTCTTGAAGGATATAAGCTAGCAAATGAATTAAAGGAACATGGTGCTGGAGCAAGTACTTTTTCAGATTGGTGGGCATATAAATTTGAAGTAAATGACGCTATACCTTACAATGCAAGTATTCTAAATGAAAAGGGAGTCGTTACAGCTATTAATTCTGATGATGCTGAAATGGGAAGAAGATTAAATCAAGAAGCAGCGAAAGCTGTGAAATACGGAGAAACATCTGAAGAAGACGCTTGGAAAATGGTAACTTTAAATCCCGCAATACTGCTTCACCTTGACGATAGAATGGGAAGTTTAAAAATTGGAAAAGACGCAGATATTGTTATTTGGGATGGAAACCCGCTTTCTATATACACAAAAGTAGAACAAACTTATGTAGATGGACGATTATTGTACGATAAAATTAAAAATAAAACACTAATGAATAGAGACTTAAACGAGAAAATGAGAATAATAAATAAAATGATAAATACTAGTAGCCCTGACGAAAAATCTCAAAAAATAGAATACAATAAAGAATCATATTATCATTGCAATACAATTGAGGAATCAGATCATTCTGGACACTTATTTTGTCATTAATTATTAAGCCGTTAATTATGAATATAAAATTAATCTCTGTAATAATAGCAACCTGTTTTTCTTTAAACATTTATGGGCAAAACACAATATTATTTATGGGCGGAATTGCTCATTTAGGAAATGGAGAAAAAATAGAAAACTCAGTAATATCGGTGAAAAATGGAAAGTTTGAATTAGTTGCTGATGCTAATAAAATTAGAATAGACCCTTCATCTTTTGATACAATTATTAGAATTTATGGAAAACATGTGTACCCTGGATTCATCTCTCCTAATACTACGTTAGGAATGACAGAAATAGACGCAGTAAGAGCTACTAGAGATTTTGATGAGGTCGGAATGTTTAATCCAAATGTTCGATCGTTAATTGCCTTTAATACAGATTCAAAAATCCTAAAAACTGTAAGAACCAACGGGGTTCTTATTACGCAAGCAACTCCAAGAGGAGGGATAATTTCAGGAACATCATCTGTAATGTTTTTGGATGGATGGAATTGGGCAGACGCTCAATTAAGAGCAGATGATGGAATACACTTGAATTGGCCCTCAACTTATTACACGTATGGTTGGTGGGCACAACCCGGCAGTACCTCAAAAAATAAAGACTATCAAAAAGGTGTTAAAGAGATAAAAAAATATTTTGAAATAGCTAAATCTTATTACCAAAACAACACTGAAATTGATATTGAATTAGAGGCAATGAAGGGTCTTTTTGACGGCACAAAAAATTTATATGTAAATGCAGGATACGCTAATGAAATTAGAGAATCAATAAGATATTTTAAGAGTATTGGGGTCAAAAATGTAGTAATTGTTGGGGGCAAAGGAGCTTTAGGCGCACTCCCAACCCTTAGAGAATTTGAAGTGCCTATTATACTTAAAAGAGTACATTCTTTACCATCAAACGAAGACTCTCCTATTGATGAATATTTTACGTTACCAGCACAACTACACAAAGAAGGAATAATTTTCTGTTTTGCATATAATGGTGATATGGAAGCGATGGGAACAAGAAATTTGCCATTTACAGCTGGTACAGCTGTTTCATATGGTTTAGATTATGAATATGCAATTTCTGCTTTAAGTTTAAATACATCAAAAATATTAGGGGTAGATGAAAAATCAGGAAGTATCGAAATTGGAAAAGATGCAACTTTCTTTATTAGTAGCGGTGATGCCCTAGACATGATTGAAAATAATGTGGAAAAAGCTTTTATTAGAGGAAATGAAGTAAACCTAAACAATCACCAAAAAGAGCTTTATAATAAATATAAAAAAAGATAATTACTCTCTCCAAAACAATTTTGTTCCAAAACCAAGTTGATTATTTGTCATTTTAATAAAACATATCTTCATTTTCCACAGATTAAGACTCATGTTTTTTGAATATGGGAAAGCTTTAATGTACATTTTTTTAGCGTTAACTAATTCTGACCCCACTAACTCAGAAATAACTCCTACAATTTGTACTCCTTTTATGTCTTTAACTAACTTTGTTTCTTTGGAAATAGCTCCAGCGACATTGTCATTTTTTAAAAAATCTTGAACATGCTTAGTAGTTTTTTCAGATGAAAATATTAATGAATTTTGTTTTTTATCGTACACATAATAAACGTTACAACAATAAGGAGAATTATTATTGGAGGTTGCTAAGGTTAATAAATAATGTTCTTGAATAAATTCGACTATTTTCTTATCCATTAAAGTATCCTATGTTCTGTCGTACTCTTTGTAACACTTTTCTCGCTATCGTTCTTGCTTTTTCAGCTCCTTTATTTAATTCTGATTCAATTATTTCTCTATTTTCAATTAAATGATTGAATTTTTCTCTTTCGAATCTAAATTTCTCGCAAATTAATTCAAAAAGTTCTTGTTTTGCATGTCCATAACCAAAATTTCCCTCTTCGTATTTTTGTTGTAATGCGGACACTTGTGTTTCTGAGGCTAATAATTTATAAAGTTTAAATACATTACAACCTTCTGTGTCTTTTGGACTTTCAATGGACTTAGAATCAGTCTGAATAGTCATAATTTGTTTTCTTAGTTTTTTATCTGGGAGAAAAATATCTATGTAATTGTTGTAAGATTTACTCATTTTTTGACCATCAGTTCCAGTAACAGTCATAACTTTTTTGTCTACTTTTGTTTTAGGCAATATAAATGAGTTTGGGTACCTATGATTAAATCTACTTGCAATATCTCTTGTTATTTCTAAATGTTGTATTTGATCCTTTCCAACTGGAACTATTTCAGCATCATAAAGTAAAATATCTGCCGCCATAAGAACTGGATAAGTAAAGATACCTGTATTTACTTCAGTTAACCTATCAGATTTATCTTTAAAAGAGTGTGCCAATTTTAATCTATTATATGGAGCGAAACATGATAAATACCATGTTAGCTCTGTAACTTCTGCAACATCAGATTGTCTGTAAAATAAATTATTATCGGTGTCAAAACCAAAAGCAAGCCAAGCGGCAGCAGTAGCATAAGTGTTTTGGTTTAAAATATCCGCATCTCTGACTGTAGTAAATGAATGTAAATCAGCTATAAAAAACAAGCTTTCATTTTCTTGTTGTTTAGATAATTCAATTGCGGGAATAATGGCTCCCAATAAATTTCCTAGATGGGGAGTTCCTGTACTCTGTATTCCTGTAAGTATTCTGGCCATTTTTATTTAAATTTCTTGCTGTAAAAATAGGATTTTTATCTTTGTAATATGAAATGGATAGGATATCTTTTAAGCTCTATTTGGAGATTATGGTTTTTAATTTCATTTATAATTGCATTTATAGTTTTCATTCCCCCCTTATTTTTATTTACTGCAATTATTAAAAACAACTTAATTGTAAACTACATTACTAAATATTGGTCAGCAATGTTTATGTTTATGTCTGGTATATTTTGGAAAATTGAATTCGAAGAGAAACTTGATTATAATAAAAGATACATCTTTTGTCCAAATCACGTTTCTACATTAGACATCCCACTAGTAACGGCGGCAATACCCCTGCCTTTGCTTTTTATGGGTAAAAAAGAACTAACTTCTATCCCTTTATTTGGTTATTTTTATAAAAAAAATTCAATAATTGTTGATAGAAGTAAAATCAGGGATAGTTATGCTGCATTCATTAAAGCGGGAGACAAACTGGATAAGGGTTTAAATGTATGTATTTTCCCAGAGGGAGGAATTCCTAATTCAAAAATTTTTTTAAAAAAATTTAAAAATGGTCCTTTTAAACTCGCTGTCGAAAAAGAGGTCCACATTGTTCCTGTGACACTTGCTGATAATAAGAATAATTTTCCTCAAGAATATTACAAAGGATATCCTGGAAGAGTTAGAATTAAAGTCCATAAAGCAATAAAACCAAATTCAAATGACAAAAATGCTATAGAAAACTTGAATACTTGCGTTTACAATACTATTTTTGAACAATTAAAGAAATATGGAAGTAAATAATAAATTAATACGGGATATAGCGAAACTTTCTAAGCTGGAATTCAACAAACATTCCAATGAGAAAATGAAGAAAGATTTAAAAAAAATTCTTGCTTTTGTTGATAAACTTAATGAAATAGATACTGAAAACATTGAGCCATTAATATATCTAAGTGAAGAGGAAAATATTTTAAGAGCAGATCAAATATCAAAATCACTAACACAAGAGCAAGCCCTTGAGAATGCTCCACACAAGGATTCGGATTACTTTAAGGTCCCTACTGTTTTAAAAAATAAATGAGTAAAAAACAATTTACTGTAACCTCCGCATTGCCCTATGCAAATGGACCTTTACATATTGGACATCTTGCAGGAGCCTATTTGCCTGCTGATATTTTTGTAAGATATCAAAGATTAAAAGAAAATGAGGTTCTTTTTATTTGTGGGTCTGATGAGCATGGAGCAGCTATTACATTGAGATCTAAAAAAGAAAATATATCTCCACAAGAAATTGTAGATAAATATCATAATATTAATAAACAATCATTCAAAGATTTTGGCATTAATTTTAGTATATTTCATCGGACAAGCTCAGAACTTCACCATAAAACTGCTAGAGAATTTTTCTCAAATTTACTAGAGGATAAAAAATTTATAAAAAAATACACCAAACAATTTTTTGATAAAAAAAACAATCAATTTCTAGCAGATAGGTATATTTCAGGAGAATGTCCCAAATGTGGTTATTTGAGTGCATACGGGGATCAGTGTGAAAAATGTGGAAGCACACTAAGCCCTGAAGAATTAATTAATCCTAAATCTACCATTAGTGGAAATACTCCAGTAAAAAAGGAAACCTGTCATTGGTACCTACCAATGAACAATCACGAGAAATGGTTAAAAGATTGGATTGAAAATGGAATATTAGAAGGAGAAAAACATCATGATCCAAAAAATTGGAGAAAACAAGTTTTAGGTCAATGCAAATCATGGATAGATGGGGGACTTAGAGAAAGGGCCATGACTCGAGATTTAGATTGGGGAGTAAAAGTACCAATTGAGAATGAAGAGGGAAAGGTAATTTATGTATGGATGGACGCTCCTATCGGATATATCTCTGCGACAAAGCAATGGGCTATAGACAATAATAAAAATTGGGAAGATTATTGGAAAAATAATAATTCAAAATTAATTCATTTTATTGGAAAAGATAATATCGTTTTTCATTGTATAATATTCCCTATAATTCTAAAATTAAACAATGATTTTAACTTGCCTACCAATGTGCCAGCAAATGAATTTCTTAATCTGGAGGGAGAAAAATTATCAACTTCAAGAAATTGGGCCATCTGGTTGCACGAATATCTTGTTGACTTTAAGGGCCAAGAGGACTCTCTTAGATACGTGCTATGTGCTACAGCTCCAGAAAATAAAGATACTGACTTTAAGTGGAGAGATTTCCAAGCAAAAAACAACAATGAACTAGTATCAATTTTCGGCAACTTTATTAATCGCGCAGTTGTTTTAACTAATAAATACTGGAAAGGAGTAGTCCCAGAAAAATACAGTTTAGAAGAATATGATAAAAAAGTGTTGGAAAAATTATCAAAATATCCAGAACTTATTGGCGAAAAAATAGAAAATTTTAAATTTAAAGACGCATTAAAAGAAATAATGAACTTAGCTAGATTAGGAAACAAATATTTAGCAGATACTGAACCGTGGAAGCTCAAAAAAATAAATGAAAAAAGAACTAAAACAATTATGAACATATCTCTGCAAATTGCAGCATCACTATCAATACTCTCTGAGCCATTTCTTCCTTTCACATCAAAAAAATTAAAACAAATTTTAAATTTATCAAATTCCTCTTGGGATGAAGCCAGCGTTGAAAATTTAAGTCCAGGCAAAAAAATAAATAAATCACAACTTTTATTTTCAAAGGTTGAAGATGACGTTATTGAAAAACAGCTCCAAAAACTTAATATCTAATACTATAAGCATTTAATTTATGCTATTCTAAAACATTAAAACTATGAAAAAAATATTTGCATTAATTTCCATCTCCTTACTGAGTCTCCAAGTTTTCTCACAATGTAACGGAAGATACGAATATGAAATCTTTAGTAATGTAAACAAAACAACTGTAAACTACTCTGACGTTTATACTGACTTAGCACACGAAATGGATATATACACCCCTCAAGGGGATATAGAAACAAATCGACCCTTGATTATTTATATGCATGGAGGTTCTTTTTATTTAGGGGACAAGAGTATGACAGATTGTGTTGATTTTTGTGAGTCTTTCGCCAGAAGGGGATATGTGTGCGCTTCAATTAATTACAGACTGTCAAATATGTTTTCATTTTTATTAAGTCAAGATGTCCAATTAGAAACTGTTCTAAAAGCGGTAGCTGATGCTAATGCAGCTGTGAGGTTTTTCAGAAAAGATGTAGCAGAAAATGGAAATAGTTTTGGAATAGACCCTGAAACTATTTTTGCTGGTGGATATTCAGCAGGTGCAGTTATAGCAATTCATCAGGGGTTTATCAGCGATATATCAGAATTACCTCCATATATTCAAACTCTCACAAATGTGATTGGAGGAACTATTGAGGGCAACTCAGGAAATAATGGATATTCTTCAAAAATTTCTGGTGTTATAAGCTTAGCAGGTGGAATTCATGATTATTCTTGGATTAATTCAAATGAGACACCTATTGTTAGTGTTCAAGGAACTAACGACAACACCATAAATTACTATTGTGCACCAGCTTTAAATAATCCTGCGGTTGTAGATTTATGTGGGGCTGGTGAAATTCATCCTCAAGCAGACCTAGTTGGACTACATAACGATAAACTAATTTTCAACGGAGAAGGCCATAGTTGGGCTGCGAGCGGGAATTCCAATCAATTGTTCTTGCAAGCTTTAGATTTCTACAGTAGTTTTTTATATCCATTATTACCATGTAATAACATTTCATCAGATGAAAAAAATAATATAATTAATCCAAAAAAAATCATGAAAATTGTTGATGTTCTTGGTAAAGAAACTAAAGATAAAAACTCCTCAGTTTTGTTTTATATTTATGATGACGGATCTGTGAAAAAAGTATTAAATAACAACAATTTTTAGTCAATTATACAAATATTATTATTGCTTAAATATTCAAATTGAAAAAAAACAAGACGACACATAAAAATAAACCAAATAATACTATTAGGTTGAATCAGTTTCTTTCTCGCTCTGGAATTTGCAGTCGTAGGGAGGCGGACCTATATATTGAAGCTGGTCTTGTACAGGTAAATGAAAAATATATAACACAAATGGGATTTAGAGTTAGCGAAAATGATATTGTTAAATTTAATGGTAGAAAATTAAAATCCGAAAAAAAACAATATATTTTGTTAAATAAACCAAAAAACTTTTCATGCAGACTGGATGACTTCGGAAAAAAGAACTCTGTTTTTGAGCTAATTAAAAATACTTGTAAAGAAAAAGTTTTGCCCGTAACAAAACTAAATAAAAAGTCAAGCGGTTTAGTATTATTTACAAATGATGAAAAACTATCATCAAAACTTTCACATCCTAAAAATAAATTAAAAAAAATCTTTCATATAAGTTTAAACAAAGCACTAAAATCTATAGATCTTAAAAAAATTAAAGATGGTTTGATTATTGATGGTGAAAAAATAGTGGTTGATTCAATTTCGTACGTACTAGGTAAAGACAAAACTGAAATTGGACTTGAGATAAAATCAAATATTAGAAACATCACATTTAAAATATTTAATGAGTTAAATTATAAAATAATAAAATTGGATCTTGTATTTTATGCGGGTCTTACAAAAAAAGATATCCCCAGAAAAAAAACACGATTTCTATCAGAGAATGAAATAAATATCCTAAAAAGGTTATAAGTTTATATATTTCTTGAACTATTTTCGTTATTTGTTTAGATTATAGTAATTTTAGCTACTAATGAAGAAAGCAAGCAGTATCATTAAATATTTATCTCTATCAATAATAATTATTTTATTGCTAGGAATTGGATACAGTTATCTTTTTGGTGATAAAATAGAAGATACTATCATAGGCAATATTAACTCTAAATTAAATAAAGAAATTTTAACCTCTGAAATTGAATTTTCACTATTATCAAATTTTCCATTTGCTTCAATAAAAATTTCAGATTTATTAATACATGATTCATTTAACGATTATGACACACTTGTGTACGCTGAGTTAGCCACAGTAAAATTGAATATATTAGATATTTTGTCTCAAAAATATACAATCCGAAACTTGGACTTTCACAAGGCTGATTTAAGAGTAAAATATGATACAAATGGCGTCTCTAACTTTAATATTTTACTAGAAAAATCGGAAAATAACACAGCGATAAGCTTAGAAAAGATTGTTTTAACTGACTGTAATATCATATACAATAATGAGAATAAAAAAAATATGATTGTATGTAATGTTTCTTCAGAGTTCTCATATATTGAAAATAATCTAAAAAAATATATTTCTGCCAGAGGAAATTTTTTTGTAAAAAATTGTGTTATTGAAGAAGATGATTATATTACTAATAAGAATTTATCTCTCAACTCAAATGTCGTAATTTCTAAAAACAATTTAAAAATAAATGCATCTGAGTTAAAAATTGAAAATGTAAATTTTGTTGACCTTTTATTTAATAACAATCAAACATATTGGAATTTAGAAACAAAATTAAAGAGTAATATTTATGACGTAATAAAAAATATTCCGCAAAGATTTCAGTATTTATTTGACGAACATGAATTGACTGGAGAGATCTCAGCATCAGTGCAACTAAAAAAAGAAAATAATTTTTCTAATCCTTCATGTAGTGTAGATTTTGAATTAAACGATGCTGCTTATAAAAGCAAATCATATCCATTTTCTTTATCTGAAATATATACAACCGGAAACTTTAGTAATGGTTCTAACAGAAATTTAAGTTCTTCAATAATTAAATTTGAAAATTTTAAATCCTCTAAAAAAAACGGCAAAATTACAGGAGAATTTACTGTTTCTGACTTTAACAATCCATGGACAGAAGCTAATTTATATTCATCTTGGGAACTTAACGAATTGAATGATTTTATATCTGACTCTCCATTTAAAAATTTAAAAGGAGAAGTAATCGGAAACACATATTATAAAGGAAACGTTAGTTTTGATGATAAAATGTCTAAATATTTTGCGCGATCTATATATTCTACAGACATAAAGCTTAAAAATGTTTATTTTAATTATAATAAATCTCCTTTAAAATTTACTGCAGACGATTTAGATTGTAAAATTGAAAACCATAATGTTTATATAAAAGATAAATATGTATACATTAATGATACGGATTTAAAATTTAATGGAGAAATACGCGATCTGTTGTTATATTTACTTGACCAAAAAAGTGAGATATTTATAGAGGGAGATATAGTTACTAAAAATATGAATTTCGATCATGTATTGTCAATTTCTGAGCTAAATGACGAAGACGAGAGTGAAGAATTTATCAATGTTCTACCAAATTGGATAAATAGTAAAATAAATTTAAGTGTAGAATCATTTTTTTATGACAAATTTAAGGCAAAAAATCTCACAGGAAAAATTGATTACAGTAGTAAAGACCTAAAGCTAACTTGTAAAGACCTGAAAATGAAATCTCTAAGTGGAGACATAAAGGGTAGCTGTACAATTTATGAAAATAAATTACATGATATAGTTTTAAAGTCTAATCTAAATTTGAATCAAATAGATATATCTAAAGGATTTGAGAGTTTTAATGATTTTAATCAAAAATATATAACTTCTAAGAACTTAAAAGGAATAGCTACTTCAGATATGCGCGTACAGGCGATTTGGGATAAAAATTACAATTTTTATAACTCATCGCTAAATATAAATTCACAACTAAAAATTGAAAATGGCGAACTCATTGAATTTGAACCAATGTATAATTTATCTGACTATGTGAGCATTGAAGAACTAAAAAATGTAAAATTTGCTACATTGGAGAATAAAATCAGAATAGAAGATGAAAAGATTATTATACCAAAAATGAATATTAACTCAAGTGCATTAAGCGTTAGAATTTCAGGTGAACATAATTTTAATAACAATATGAATTTTAAGGTTCGACTATTTCTTTCAGAGTTATTAGGAAAAAAATCTAAAAAAAGAAGTAAAATAAATAACGATGACTTTATAGTTGACAAAACTGGAAAAACAACTATACAACTAATTATGAAGGGGTCTATTGATGATCCAAAAATATCAATAGACAAAGTTAAAATTAGAAAAGATGTTTTGAACGAAATCCTTAAAGAATCAAATCAGATCAAAGAAATAATTGAAGAAAAAATATTAAATAAAACCGATACTACGGCTAAAAAGAAAAAAAATGAGAGTGAACTTAAAATAGAATGGGATGATGAAAATCAATAACATAAATTTTTATAAAAGCAAACAGAAATGGAAATATGCTCTTTTTATTTTAGCTATAATCATTTCTTCTTTATCTATAATACTTACAAATGAATTAGAAAAATCCCTAGAGGAATCAATAAGTTCATTATCGCAATCAATTGAAACTTTAAAAAGAGAAGAGTCTGAAAACATGGACAATTTTGCAAAAGCTATCCAGCATTTAAACAATATGGATCCCAATGTAGAGGGTGACTACTCATTTTCTATGGAAATTGTAAAACAAAATGTAAGAATTCCTCTGATACTTATAGATGAGTGTAATGACGTTCTTCAGTCTAGAAATCTTAATATTCCTGAATACATTGAAAATGATTCTGATGATAAGTTAGCATATATTTCAGATATGTTGGATACAATGAAGGCAATCGGAGATTCAATTTATATAGATGTTTTTGGAGAAAAACAAATTCTTTATTATAAAAATTCTGATATTTTAAATCAAACAAGTAAAATGCAAGAATTTACTGAGGAAATCTATGGAGAAATGAAATGGTATCCAATGTTTCAGCTATTGTTTATATTACTCTTTTTCTTACTTTCATATTTTATTTTTAATGCGGCTAGAAAGTCAGAACAAAATCAAGTCTGGGCGGGTATGGCAAAAGAAACCGCCCACCAAATAGGCACTCCTCTTTCATCCATGATTGCGTGGGTGGAACTTCTTAAACTTGACAAAAAAAATGAAAGTATGACTATAGAAATGGAGAAAGATCTTGAAAGACTTAAAACAATTACTGAAAGATTTTCAAAAATTGGTTCAAAAACAGAGTTAATAGAAGAAAATATTGAAACTATATTATCAAAATCACTTTCATACATGGAAAAAAGATTTTCTAAAAAAATCAAATTTCATAAAAATTTAAATCTAGTAAATAAAAATCTAAAAATAAATAAAGTTCTTTTCATTTGGGCTATAGAAAATATCTGTAAAAATGCTGCCGACGCAATGAAAGGAGAAGGTTTAATTAGCATAGATTGTACTGAAAATGAAAGTAATATTAATATATTAATTTCAGACACTGGAAAAGGAATTGACAAATCAATTCAGAAGTCAATTTTTTTACCAGGGATAACTTCAAAAAAGAGAGGATGGGGGCTTGGTCTTTCCTTAGCAAAAAGAATTATAGAAGAACATCACAGAGGGAAAATTTTTGTAAAAAAATCAAATAAACAAGAAGGAACTACATTTTGTCTAGTTCTTCCAAAATAAACTATTAAGAGCGAAAATTAATTTTATTTTTCATAAAATAACGTTGATGATGTTCTTCCGCTCTAAAAAAATCTCCAGATTTTTTTATTTGAATATTAATAGGCTGATTCCACTTTTTCTGTATTGAATTGATGGAATTAAAAATAACTTTCTTTTGTTCATCTTTGTTGTAAAATATTGCAAATATATATTGCGATGCTATGTCACTAATCCTTCTATTTAGATTTTTTGGATCAAAGTTGCCCCAGAATATCTTTAATAAACCATCAAGCGAAATAATTTCTTCATCAAAAAATATCTCAACAACTTCTACATGATTGGTTTTTCCTGAGCGGACTTCATCGTGCTGTAGATTAACAACATTTCCCCCCATGTACCCAGATTGACACATGTAGACTCCTTTTATATTACTAAATATTGCGTCGACGGTCCAAAAACAACCAGCACCCAAGTATATCTTTGAGAGATTATTATATTTTTTAAATTGAATACTTAATGAGTTTACACAATGACGAGTATCTTTTTCTGTTATTTTTTCTCCATAAAAAACATGACCTAAATGACCTCCACATTTATTACAACAGATTTCAGTTCGTTCTCTACCACCGCTAAGATCTTTATGTCTAGAAATTGACCCAAAAATTTCGTCATCGAATGAAGGCCATCCACATCCAGAGTCAAATTTACTATTTGATTCATATAATGGATTTTTACATGCTCTACAAATAAAAACTCCAGCATCAAAATGGTTATTGTATTTTCCAGAAAACGGCGTTTCAGTTCCTTTGTTTATAATAATATCTCTTTCTTCTTCGTTTAAATCTGAAAAATAATCTTCCTTTGTCATTAACTTATATTTTTACAATTTCCTTTATTATCAATTTGAACAACCGGAACCTGATTCCAATCAATTAGTTTGTTGGCTTGTCTGATATCAACAAATTTAAAATCTTCAATTAATTTGTAAAATTTTTGATAAGCTCCAGATATATTATAATATGACTTAAATTTTCTCTTTAGGCTTAAACCCTCAAGCATAGGCTGATCTTCATCAAAATCTCTTGGATGAAAATAAGTCATTGTATATTGAGACATTTGAACTAAATTTCTTGTCAAAAAATAAGGAAAAAACCTAAAGTAACCACCACCGGTAGTAGTAAATCGGTTTCCAAGAAAACTATTTGTACTCATAGGGAATTCTTTAATTTTATAATTATTAAATTTTAACATGACTGGTCCCTTCGCATTAAAGCTTCTAAAGCCTCCGTTTTCTCTACGAGCAGGAAAAATTGATGCATCATATTTGATACCTAATTCATTAAGTATATCATAAACCCAAATATTTTTCTCTGTAACAGAAAACCCCGGAGCTCTATATGAAAGAACTTTTTCAGAGACAATGTCTTCCAATGTATTAATACACATATTCAAATCCGCTCTAAATTCACTAGGGTTTTGATTAAATGCAGCTTTATGTAAATGAGAATGAGCACCTATTTCAAACCCATAATTATGTATCATTTTTACTAATTCAGGATGTTTTTCCGCAATATAGCCTAGCACAAAAAATGTAGCTTTAATATTTTTCTCTAGTAAGACTTCAAGTATTTTTTCTGTTCCAATATGTACTCTGTCTTCATATGAATTCCATTTGTGGAGAATATCATTTGGATATTTATGAATAATGTGATACCAGTCTTCTATGTCAAAAGTTAAAATATTCATTTCGAAATATCTATCACTAATACAAAAATACAAAAAAATTAAATGAATCAAAAAATGGGAAATTATTTCGTTATTAATAAATTTGTATAAAAATTCTCATTGTCCTCAATATATATACATATACCATATTGCAAACAAAAGTGCTCATATTGTAATTTCTACTATAAAACAAATCAAAAAGATTTGTCATTATTAATTAAATCAATTATTAAAGAAATATCTATCACAAAAGATTTTCTTAAAAAAAAAGAATTAATTAGTTTATATTTTGGAGGAGGAACACCGTCACTTATAAATAATAGTAGCTTAAATTTAATTTTAAACAAAATAAGAGAACATTATCTAATTACATCAAAAACTGAAATAACAATAGAATGTAATCCTGAAGATTTAAATGAAGAGAAACTAAAATTTTTAAAAAAAATAGGGGTTAATAGACTTAGCATTGGAGTGCAATCATTTAAAGATGAAGATCTTATTTTTATGAATAGAAGTCACAATAGCAAACAAGCGTTAAATAGCATTGAAAACGCAAAAAGTGTTGGATTTAAGAACATCTCTATTGACCTTATGTATTCATTACCAAATCAAAGCATAAATGATTGGAAAAAAAATTTAAAAATAGCCTTCGAATTAAATATTCAGCACATCTCATCTTACTCACTAAGTATTGAAGAAAAAACTAAACTACGACATTTAATAAATAAAAATATTTTAACAGAACTTTCAGATATTGATTCGCAGAAACACTTTCAATTATTAATAGATGAATGCAAAAAAAATAATTTTATTCAGTATGAAATTTCAAATTTTGGAAAAAAAGATTGTTTTTCTATACATAATAAAAATTATTGGATGGGTCAAGAATACCTTGGCATTGGTCCTTCTGCCCATTCATTTAATGGAAAAAGCAGACGTTGGAATATTTCTAATAATACAAAGTATATTAATCATTTAAAAAATAATATTCTTCCATTTGATGAAGAAAAGTTAAAAAATTCTGATAAATTTAACGAATATATTATGACCTCATTAAGGACCATATGGGGAGTTGACTTAAATACCCTAAGAAAGAGATTTGGTGACGAAATATATACTAATTTTTCTATACAAATTAAAAAATGGATAAAATCTAAGCACTTAAATATTGAAAAAAATAAAATTTTCCTTACAACAAAAGGTAAATATATATCAGATACAGTTACCTCTGATTTTTTTATAATAAATTAACTATTTCAACAAAAAACTGTTTATAAATCAGTTTTTACAATTATTAACCGTAGCGTTTTTAATAATA
>Ga0160423_10000037_pt1 | contig 84616 bp, 71 predicted proteins | sample CRUFie14St8metaG_FD_108191 | JGI IMG/M metagenome (GOLD analysis project Ga0160423, IMG submission 108191) | Marine microbial communities from the Costa Rica Dome - CRUD Field 142mm St8 metaG | ecosystem: Environmental > Aquatic > Marine > Oceanic > Photic zone | place: Costa Rica: the Eastern...
TAATAGCCCTGTAAAAAATTACAAGGCTACACAGGATAGAACCATTGAAATTGCCCTTCCTTAGAAAAACAAAAATAAAAAATATTTTCCCTGTTTTACTTGCATACTATAACAGTACCTTTTTTTATGCCTATTTGTTTGAGAAACTTTTACTTTGCAACACGGTCATAATTTAAAAGTCAATCCATTAACTATGAGTAATATTGAACAGTTTCGCCAACATATGCTTGAGGGCTACCAATGTAAGGGCGATTTTATTGTTTTAGGAGGTGCTATGTTAAATGAAGAAACAGCAGTACCCAACACCTTAATTAAAGCCCCTTTAAAAATGTTAAACCGCCACGGCTTAATTGCTGGTGCAACAGGAACAGGTAAAACCAAAACCGTTCAATTAATTACCGAAGCAATGGCCGATAAAGGCATATCTGTTTTACTAATGGATTTGAAAGGGGATTTGAGTGGCTTGGCTGCCGAAGGAAAACATCATCCTAAAATTGATGAGCGACATGAAAAAATAGGCATTCCTTACGAACCCTGTAAATTTCCTATTGAGCTTTTAAGTTTATCTGACGAAAAAGGCGCGAAGTTAAGAGCTACGGTATTGGAATTTGGCCCTGTACTATTTTCAAAAATTTTAGGATTAAACGATACTCAAACGGGTATTATCGCTACAGTTTTTAAATTTTGCGATGATAATAAACTACCGTTAATCGACTTGAAGGACATTAAAGAGGTTTTACAATATGTAACTGATGAAGGTAAAAAGGCTTTTAAAGAAGAGTATGGTAGTATTTCAACAACATCAGTAGGCACAATTATTAGAAAAATTATTGAAATTGAACAACAAGGGGCCGCTCAGTTTTTTGGTGAGCCATCATTTGACCCAGAAGATTTAATGGCCATTGATGGACAAGGGCGAGGCAGGGTTTCTGTTATTCGGTTAACGGATATACAGGATAAACCAAAGCTATTTTCAACATTTATGTTAAGCCTTTTGGCTGAAATTTATGCCACTTTTCCCGAGCAAGGTGATTCGGATATGCCAAAGCTTTGCTTGTTTATTGACGAGGCGCATTTGATTTTCCGCAATGCCTCTGATGCTTTGTTAGAGCAAATTGAAAGTATTGCCCGGTTAATCCGATCAAAAGGTGTGGGTATTTTCTTTTGTACGCAAAACCCATCGGATGTGCCCGATGCGATTTTAAGCCAGTTAGGTATGAAGGTGCAACATGCTTTGCGTGCCTTTACGGCCAAAGATCGTAAGATGATTAAAAAAACAGCGGAAAATTACCCGTTGACTGATTTCTATAAAACGGATGAATTATTGACTTCTTTAGGTATTGGTGAGGCTGCTATTACGGTTTTAGATGATAAGGGTCGCCCTACTCCATTGGCTCACACTTTATTACGTGCACCCCGTACCCGAATGGATATTTTAAGCACAAAAGAAATAAATGAGCTTATAAAAAACAGCCGATTAATTGAAGATTATAATAAAGATATTGACCGAGAAACTGCTTATGAGATTTTAAAAATGAAAATTGCCGAGGAGGAAAAATTAGCAGAGATGGAAAAAGCTGCTAAAGAACAAAAAAGCAGTACAAAAACAACAAAAAGGCGCAGCCCTAAAGCTGACCCAACCATTGTTGAGCAAATGAGTAAAAACACAATGGTAAGGCAAGTTGGTCGTACTGTTGCCCGTGAGTTAACCAGAGGTTTATTGGGTGTTTTAGGTATTAAACCTTCAAGAAAAAGGCGAAGTAAAAGTTCGTGGTTTTAGGGCTAAGACAAAACAGTCTAAAAGCGAATTTTATACTTTTCTCAACTCAATCTTGTATTCGTTTTCTTCATAATGATTTAATTACATACAACGGATGATTGTATGTAGCGTCTCTACGACGAAAGAGTAGATATGCTATCATACATAGTGTTATGTCGCGTTTTCTTTAATTCGTCTATTATTAATTTCATTAATGATCATAATTTTATCAATATTCGTATCTATTTTGATTACATGCCACCAATGTCCATTATTTCCCTTTGCTGAATCAATCAAATATGTTTGTTTCCCAACTTTTAGTTTAGCATTTGATTCTTTTAAGCTTGGTTCTTTAGAATAATTGTGAATTGAAATATAATACTTTCCTTTTAACCACTTGTTTATTTTAATTGACTCAATTCCGCTACCACTTTGGATATCTTCACTTAAAGAAAGGAATGGATACGTATTGAAAACTCCCTTATTATTGTAGTTGATCTCGAATGTTGTTAATTCATTTTTAAATAGAAGATGTAAATCAAGATCTTTAGCTCCCTTTTCCCAAATCATTTCTATAATGTCAACTTCTTCGTTAAATTGAACTGAATCATTTACTTCAATACTATTTGTTTTTTTATAATTAATGTCAATAGATTCCAAGATTGTACTTTCAAGTAAATCAATTTGTTTTTGGAATTTAGGATTGAGGTTGCCAATCATAGTTATTCTTGATGACAAATCTTTCGGAATTGTGTTTTGAATGTTATTGGTTATTGAGGAATAATTAACAAGGACTATTTGAGCATTTGGCCTTCCATTAGCATAATCTGTCACTGCAGCAATGAAATTTTGTTTTGAAGCCTTCTTGTATTGCTTACACTCAATTTCTAAAATTGAGGATTTTGAATTAGTGACAGGATCTTTGAGTAATGAGTAGTCAGGTTGAATTGCTTTCTTTCTAAATTTACCAATTGGATTTGCTAATGGAGATCGTAATTCGGACCAAAAGTGTAAATTCGGTAGAACATTATCAACTGTTGCTAAATGTGTTCCTGAAAATGAAAATGTTAAATTGTTCTCTACAGAATGTATTCGAATAGGATACCTTTTCTGCAGGATGCTTAAGGTTTTTATTCCAACCCAAACTGAATAAAGTTCGTGTCTTTGTTTCCAGATAGGAAGGTCAAGAAATTCGAATATTTCTTCAATATTTTCTGTAATAGATTTTTCAATTTTGTCCACTTTATCAAAAATATTGTTAATCTCTAATTTTATCGACTTAACAAACTCTTGTCGTTTGTCAGGGGCAGTTTGATAATATTCTTTGACTCGACTGTGCATTCCGTTGATGAACGAAAGTGCCCAACGATCATGATCAATTCCAGATAATGTATCTAAATTCCATGGTTTTTCTTTTTCACTTTCCTTTTCTTCTTTAGTTTGATCCCAACGCATCTTCCAGAACTTTTTCCTATCTGGATTTATGGCTTTGGATTTTTTTTGAACAGTTCTTAATATTTTATAAGCATGCTTGAATTCAACGTCTAATTCGAGAGGAACTTTATTTGGGTATGGAGGGTAGAAGTCAGGCCAAGTCAATTCATTTTCATAAACTGTTTCCCAATTTTCCAACTCAGAATGTGAATCGCTATGTTTACTCGATCGTAGGATCCTATTTAAATCCCAGAGATATTCGAAACTCCATTTTCTGACCAGAAATGATTTTTCAATTTCATTCCATTTTGAGATGTAGTTTTTAAACGACTTTATATCGAAATTCAATTTGGAGAAATCTTTTCCAAAGTCAATTTCAATGTTTAGATTATCATTAGTAGATTTTATTTTACTCGTTTCAAAGAATACTAATAGTTCAGACATCATTAGCGAATAGGGTTGAAGCACCACAAAAAATGCAACAATGAAATCCTCAATTCTTATATTTTGATTTTTTAAAACTGAACTAAGGTCTCTGGTTGTGACATTTAGCTCTGTGAGAATGTCAGATTCAATTTCTTTATCATAAAACTTGAGATCGATTTTTCCAATCTCAACTATTTTATTCCATAAAATGTATGAATCGTTTATCATATTTTTTCCTTAATGCGACATAACGATTGCATAATCGCACCTGTAGATAAAAGTAACAATTGGCTTTATAAAACAGATGGTTATCAGTCACTATGTTGTATGTTATTAGATATGTACTAAAATTAGGCAATTTTCAGATATTTTGGAATTTCAATGGTGTAGTTGCAATACTATTAAACGTGAATAATGTTTAAGGTAAAACTCAACCAATTGATAATCAAATTATTACGAATGGGGTCATGCTGACGGGGCTTGCCATCAAGTGCAACGAAGCATCTAAAAAATATAGTCAGAATCGTACAATTTGTGCTTATGTCGGTTAATAGATTCTTCCATTAGCAAAGCTAATATTCAGAATGATGCTTCCTTTGTTATTGATATTCAATACTTTATAGTGAATTAAACCTATTTTTCTTAACCATTATTCAAGTTACAATACTATGTGTCTATTTTTAAGCAATCTAAATATTGTACTAATGCTAACTTATTGAGGTTTGTGGTAGATAACCAACTTTTCAATTATGCTTTCATTTTGGGTTCAAACTGCCGATTCCAAGCAGCCAAAACCACAACAGTAATTTTCACTTTAAAACAAAAACCGCAATTTAACCACCAAACCTTTTTTCTTGAAAAATTAAAAAAGTAAAGCCGGTTTTATCCAACCCTTATGGTATGCAATTACTTGCATAAGATAGATGCTGTACTTCAATAGTTTTAAACACACTCAAGGGAAGCATGACAGGCTAATTTGTAAAGCTTTGAAAGTCAACAGAAAGAGTTAAGTAGTTCTTTACAATCAACGCCCAAGGTTTGGCAGCGCAATCAAAGGTATCATCTGTATATTAAATGAGTTATACTTTTAAAACGCTGTTTAGCGGTAAAGTTCAGTTTACATAACAGCACAATATTTTTTATTTAGCATAGCACAGCCAAAGGCACAACAATAATTTTACTAGGATAATATTTGCCTAAACGTTCAAAACAATGATAGCTAGATTTAAAACCAGGTTGATAATTTCTTTAACATCAATCGCACCCAATAGGATACGAGCCCAAACAGGACTTAGTCTTAAAAAAAGAATTTTCGGGCTACTCAACAACAGTCAACACTAATCAAGGAAATAAATCTTGTCTAAAATCTTAATACTAACTACTTAATACGCTGTACTAATATCTCCGCCTACGCCCTTAGGGCTTGTACTACTTTTAGCGTAGTTATTTTCCAAACAGGATACCAATTAACAACTATGGCCATGGCCAACACCCATAGGGCTTGCATATAAAATATTTCGGGCGCAAGAGAAAAGTGTAGAACTGGCTCGATGTTGTATTTTTCACCAAAATCAGCCAAATCGGCTCCTAAATGGATGGGATTATTGTAAAACCAAAGCAACACAGGGATACTGAAAATTGCCCCTGTAATTACACCAATAAATGAAACAAAAATGCCTTCAACTACTTGAATACAAATAAGTTTCCAACGTTTCATACCAATTGAAATGAGCACACCAAATTCGTATAATCGCTCGGTAGTCATCATTAAAACAGTACCAAACATTCCAAAGCCAATAATAATGTAAAGTATACCTAAGGCAACTTTACCAGCAGCATTATCAGCTTGTATTAGCTGGATTAATTCTGGTAAAATTTCCTTCCAGCCCTTTACTGTTAGGTTTTTTGGCAAGCTACTATTAATACTGCTAAGGTTACTTTCAATATTATTTGGTCTGTGCCCATGAAGGATGTAATAACTTATACGACCTTCGGCAGCATACATTTGTTGCGTTGCTTTTAAAGGCAAACATACCAAAGTATTACTTAAATCAGGCGAACTGAAACGGGCAATACCTGCTACATTGAACTTGCCAGCAGCACCTGCGCCTTGGTACCCTTGCCCAAGAAGAATTAGGGTATCATTGATGTTTAAATTAAGAAATTCAGCTAATTTTTCTCCTAGAATAACTGATTGGTCATTAGCTGCAAAGTAATTACCCTTAATTAATTTTGATTGAATATTAAGAATATGATGTTCCTTTTCGGGCTGTATGCCTGTAACTAGTACACCTTTGGTTGCTTGCTGGGCTGAGGCCAAAGCATAAGTTTGTATGCGAGGCAACACCTCAATTACCGCAGGGTTTTGCATTAGTTTATCTGTTAAACTATCAGTATAAAGTAAGGTGTTATCAAGGCTACTTTCTTCCCAATAATCATTGTGCATTACTTGGGCGTAGCCATGATAATAACCAACAATATTGTTAATCATATTATCGTACACCCCAAGTTGTAGGCTTCGCATAAGTATGGCAAAAAAAACAGCAAAAAACACCGAAGCTGCTGTTATTAATGTTCGCCGTTTATTACGAAAAAGGTTGCGTATGGCAAGTTTTACAAGCATACTTAGGGGCGTATGGTTTTCATATTTCTTTCGCTAAAAAAACTTTCTTCAATCGGTTGGTTAAATTTAACGTCTTCATATATTATCGTAGTTGTATTTCCTTCATCCTCAACAGGATTTACCACAATTTTGGTAGCAACTGTACGTCCTCCCATTTTTTTTATATCGCTAAAAATCATTTCATTTATCAAAAACTCATCTTCATCGTAAAACTCGGCACGCCTTTCTAAAAAATCATTTTTACTTATCCAATTAACAATTTTGCCCCAAACTACTGGTGCATCTGGTTTTGGCAATAACTCTATTTTGTAGCAAAGTACACCTTCAACTTCCTCTTCTCCAACAAGGGTGTGGTTGTAATCCTCTAAAATTGAGGCCGCACGTATTAAATCGTCATTTGTAAAATCGGACCCCATCCATGATTGCATCATCATTGAAGGTGGTAGCTTTACAACACGCTCAATTGATGGCACCCAATTATAAATTTCGGCATAGCGTTTTAAAAAGGCTGTTCCTTTTTCGCGAGCGGGTGCCATTATTATAATTAAGGCTAACTCATCTCGAAGGCTCCAGCTTTTCATTTTAACTTCTCGTGTATATTTAGGGCGTTCAATCGTCATTGTGATTACTGCCTCGTGAGAATCGCCACGGACAATTTCTTGTGATTTTGCAATGATTTGTTTGGCCGTAATTTGTTGGGCGTTTGCAACCAAAGTGGTAAAAAAAAGTGCGCCTAGTATTAATAAGTACTTCATACACATGTTAGGTTGATTATTGAACAATTTAGTTTAGCATTAAGTTCTGAAAAATGCGTTATTTGTGTTGAATTAATCTTTTAAAGGTTTTAAGCATCAAAGCAACTAAAATAGGGATATGAAATGGTTAGCAATAATTTGTATTTTTTTGAGTGTTGGCAGCCAACAAAAATGCCAGCAAAAAAGTACTACCGATAAAGCAAATACTACTATGGCTGAAGGTAGCAATAAGGATGCTGCGCCTAATGGGCAATTAGATATTTTTGGTAAATGGGCCGAAGCAGGTATTGATGAAGAGGGTAGAGTTTTTAAACTTCCGCCACGAAGAGGAGGGCTTGAATTTTATACTTTTGATGCCGATGGCAGCATAAAATATGAGGGAGCTGTTAACTGTGGTATGGGTAATTATTATTTAGGCACTTATACCATAGATAATAAAATGAGGATTACTACTACATATACCAAAAAGAAACAATATATTGGTGAAAAAGAAATTGAGGATGTTGATTTTAGCCAAAAGTTTAGCATTATTAGGTTTGATGAAAAGGTTATTGTATTAGAATTAATGTCGAGCATGGGAGATGTTAAGGTTTTACCTTTAATACCTTATGAGCGTTATAAGGCCCTGGAATACAATGAATTTGTGGATTAAAACCGTAAACCTAAACGCTGGCTAAAGCCATGTAATGATTGCAAGCCACCTGTATGAATAGCAAGGATTGTTGTATTGGGCTGAAAGTGGTTGTTATTAGCTAAATCGTGGAGACCGTAGAACATTTTAGCTGTATAAATTGGCTCAAGCTGGATTTGGGTTTGTGATTTAAAATCTGCCATAAATTGAATTAATTCAGGTTTGATTTTGGCAAAGCCACCAAAATGATAATTATCGAAAAGGAAATAATTTGATGTTGATTTATCAATGTTATATTTAGTTATCATCACATCAATTTCTTGATGAATAAAATTGCCTTTTAACGCTGAAAAACCTAACATTGTTTGGCTATTAGAAAGGCTTGATAAGAGTCCACAAAAAGTGCCCCCCGTTCCTATTGAACAGGCACAATAATCAAAGTTTAGATTTATGCTTTTTAGGATTTCAGCCGTTCCTTTTACAGCCAACTCATTGGTTCCGCCTTCGGGGATTAGATAAAAATCACCAAACTGTTCTCTTAGTTTTTTAATAAAATTGGCTTCTTTTTTTAATCGATATTCTTCTCTTGAAATGAAGTGCAATTGCATACCACAATCTTCTGCAAATTTTAAAGTTGAGTTTAAAGGCTCTACCCTTTGGCCTCGAATAATGCCTATTGAATTTAAGCCATGCTGTTTGGTTGCATAAGCAAGGGCATAAATATGATTACTAAATGCACCGCCAAAACTCAACACGGTTTTTTGCCCATCCTTTTTAGCTTGTAATAAATTGTATTTTAGTTTATACCATTTATTACCTTGTATGTTTCCTCCCAACAAATCAAGGCGCAATATAAAAAGCTTAATTTTACTTTTTGTAAAGGCATTAAAAGCTATTTGCTGAACAATTGGTATTGGATTATTGGTTTCCATTTTAACTATGAAACAACATTATAAATTAAAAGAAGAGTATATTGAGTTATTTAAACTGTTGAAGTTAATGCAATTAGCATCATCAGGCGGCGAAGCTAAAATGTTTATTGAACAAAGCATGGTAAAAGTAAATAGCGAAATTGAATTGCGAAAAAGGAGAAAAATTAGACTGGGCGATTTAATTGAATTAGACACACAAAGCATATTGGTTGAGTAAATGTTAAAAACCCTATTAAATAGCAAACGAACTAACCAACTTTTAGCTTATACTACGGCTTTAGGTTTGTTTATTTTTTGCAGCTTACATTATGTTGTACCAAGCTATTTTATGGGTAGTATGCCCCCTTATTTTCCTTTAAAATATGAAATGGTAATGCTTTCGGGCTGGCTTGAGTTTTTTGTTGCCCTAGGTTTAATTTATCAACCTACTCGGCAATTGGCTGGTTGGGGCTTAATTATTTTATTATTTGCCGTTTTTCCTACCAATATTTATGTAATTGCAAACAAAGGACAAGCAATGGGTATTAGTCCATTATTGGCTTGGTTACGAATGCCTTTACAAATTATTTTTTTAACAGTAGCTTGGTATTTTACCCGTTTTGAGGAAGGTTAAGTTGTCGTAATCCCTCGTAAATAATAACAGATACGGCATTTGCCAAATTTAAGCTTCTAATTTGTTTTGAATAAAGCGGTATTTGAATTAATTGATTGGCTTTTTGTACGATATTTATTGGCAATCCATCCGCCTCACGACCAAAAATTAAGTAATCATTTTTTTGAAAGTTAACTTGCCAAACTGATTTAGTGGCCTTTGCACTTGTAAAAAAAAGACGTGCATCGCTAGTTAAAGTCTGTTGAAAATTTTGATACGATTTATGAATAGTTAATTGCACATACTGCCAATAATCAAGCCCTGCTCTTTTTAAATATTTATCAGTTAGCTCAAAACCCAATGGTTCAATTAAATGAAGGTGGCAATTGGTTGCCACGCATAAGCGTCCGATATTACCCGTATTATTAGGAATTTGTGGGTGTACCAAAACAATGTTAAAGGACATATTAATTGAAGGTTATTGACTGCTAATTTACAAGTGATTTTAAAATCATTATAAATCACCCATTAATTTAGTTACAGTAAATTAATTCCATGTAAGGCAGGCAATTAATTTTAGATTTTTCGTTGCTAAATTTCAATAAACAATTGTGTTTAAATTATTGGGATAAAGGATAAATCTATTCAGCTAGTTCAGCTTGCAGTTTAGTCAATTCTTTTTCTAACTGAAGTGCACGTAAATTACCAATTTGCTTAAATTGCAGAAATAATGGGTTAATTGTTTCAAAATCAGTTTGCTCTTTGGTGTGCTTATCAATTAGCTTAGTTATTTCATACAACTCATGCAAACCTACTATGTTTATAGTTGATTTTATACGGTGAGCAAGGCGTTGTACATTTTGCCAATCAGCTTCATTAATATGATGCGCCATTAAGGTTTCGGCTTCTGAAAATTGATCGAGAAAAATACCTATAAACTCCGCCATATAAGCTTTATTACCATCCACTTTTCTACTTAATTCTGCCAATAAATTTGACGGTGCATCAGGTATTGTGCTTAATGTTTGTTTAATGCTATCGGCAATTTGCTTTTCTTCAATTTTAGTGTTTATATGCCCTCTTATAGCGTGGAAAAGCTCATGTTCATCAAATGGTTTAAACAGGTAATCATTCATTCCAGCCGCTTTTACCTTCTCTTCAATAAGTGGGCTATCATTGGCTGTTAAAGCAATAATTGGGATGCGTTTTTTATCTTCTGGTAATTCACTTCTGATATATTGGGTTGCTTCAACACCATCCATTTCAGGCATTTGCAAATCCATTAAAATTAAATCGAAATACTGTTTTGATAAAGCGTTTATTGCCCCGTGCCCATTTTCGACAACTGTGTAATTGATGCCCCCCCATTTATTGAAAATACGCTTAATAAAAAGCTGATTAATGTTATTATCTTCTGCTATTAAAATGCTTGCACCGTTTAATGTTTGCGCTACAGGATTTTCCTTTTTAGTAATGTAGCTTGAAATGGCTTTTTTATCTGATTTGGTAAATGGTAATTCAATGTAAAAAGTTGAGCCTTTACCCATCTCACTTTCAACCCTTATGCTACCATTGAGCATACTTACAATGTTTTTAACTATGTTAAGCCCAATACCTGTGCCTTCATATTTACGGGCATCTGAGTTATCAATTTGCTCGAAGGCTTTGAAAATACGACTCAAGTTTTGTTGCTTTATTCCGATACCAGTATCGGTTATTGCAAACTGTAAGCGTAGTTTTTTATTAATGGTTGAAATTACTTTAACCACCAAATTTACTTGCCCCTTTTTTGTAAACTTAATAGCATTGTTTAATACGTTTATTAATACTTGAAGCAGACGATGAGGGTCGCCGATTAAAACGCTCGGCACCATTTCGTCAATATTATAGGATAGGTTTATTGGTTTGTCCTTTTTAATTAACTCCAATATTTGGAACAATTGATTGATATACCTTTTAAGCTCAAATTCTTTTTCGTTAACTTTTATTTTGCCTGCATTTATTTTGGAAAGGTAAAGGATATCCTCAATGATTTCCATTAATTGATTGGCAGACTGATTAATGGATAGCAATTGCTCTTTCTGATCGTCACGTGGCGATTCTTTCAGCAACAAATCAGACATGCCCAAAATGCCGTGCATAGGCGTTTTAATTTCGTGGCTGATATTGCTTAAAAATTGGTCTTTCAGTTTAAGTGATTCGATAGCTAAAAAGCGTTGTTTCTCAGATTTTTCGTAATCGTATTTTGCATCAAGTGCTTCGGTTTTCAACCTTATTTTAAACTCGGCAAGCGTTGTTTGTATGTGGGTGTATTTTTTAAAATAAAGCAATGATTTTTTATAGTCTTCAAGCCCTTCGTAAACACGGCTATAGTTTAAGTATAAATTGCAAAGCAGTTGATTATCTGACTTTAAAATTGCAATTTTAACGGCTTGGTTCAAGCAATCTAAGGAACGCTCATACTGATATACTTTACAATAAAAATCTGCTAAATCGGACAAAACCCTGCCTTTATAAAGCTCATCTGGCGCATTATTAGCTTCGTTTAAAGAAAGTAGATAATGTTTTAATGCTAGTTTTTTTTGCCCCAACTCCTTGTAAATATTGGCCATTAAGGAGTAATTTTTTCTTTTTTCAGCCCCTAATTGTCTGGCTTCTGCTACCTCTAAACTTTTTAAGCAATAATAAAATGCCTTATTTTTTTTTAAATTTTTGCTATAAGCATCGGCCAATAAACGATAAACCTTAGCATAGTAGGCTGGGTTGTCTTTTCCCTTATAAACTTCTTTTGCGCGTGTTAAATAAACAATTGCTAAATCATAGTTTAAAGTAATGGCATTTATTTGCCCAATTCGTAAATAGGCTTTTCCCAACTTTTTGGGCACCTCCATTTCTTCATAAATAGATGCGGCTTTAAAAAGTAGTTCAAGCGCAGCTTCATACTCATGGATAGAGTTATAAATTTGAGCTAACTCAATGATTACATCAGCTTCTTGTAACCTTTTATTAAGTGTGCGGATATCGCTTAAAGCTTGATTATATTTTATTAACGATTTTGTATAATTAAGCCGTTGGCTGTAAATACGGGCAGATTTTAGGACGGCCTCAATCTTTTCCTTTTTTAAATCGACTGAATCTGCTAAATCAATTGTTTTTTCAAGAATATCAAGTGCTAATTGCCAGTTATCGTTACCACATTCGCTGTCGGCTTGGCAAAGCCAATCGTTTATTTGAAGTAAATTTCCCTTATTTTTAGCTAAAGGGCTTATCATAATTACTTTGTTGTGCCATAAAGTAGCATAGAATAATGTGCAATAACAATGATATTGTACATTTAACGATACTTGGGCCTACCGTTTAACGAAAAGATGGTGTTTTTTTAAGGAATAGTACAAAGTGCCTTTAATTGTGGATTTGATTTTTACAAGTAAAAGTGTTTTTAACTGTGAATTATATTTGCCGTATGAATGAACATGAACAACTGAAGTTTAGCCAAGCAACCTATTTTTTTGATTATACCCACCCGATTATACAAACTAAAATTAAGGAATGGACTAGTGAAGCTACTAGCTTAAAAGAAAAGGCTATTGAACTTTATTATGCTATTAGGGATGGCTATTATTACAACCCATACAAAATAAATTTTGCAGCCGAATATGCTAAATCAAGCGATATTATTAACAGGAAAGAAGGGCATTGTTTAGATAAAGCGACTTTATTAATTAGTTGCTGCCGCGCTATTGGGATACCATCCAAATTGCACCTAGTTAAAGTAAAAAACCATATTGCGGTTGAAAAATTAGTAGAGGCTTATGGAACGGACGAATTAACTCCACATGCCTTTGCCGAGCTTTACATTGATGGCAAATGGGTAAAAGCTACCCCCGCCTTTAATAGAAGTTTATGCGATTTACTAAATGTTGATGTATTAGAATTTGATGGCGAAACTGATTCTCTTTTTCAAGAATATGATAAAGATGGGGGGCAGTTTATGGAATACTTGGAAGATTATGGCTGTTTTGATGATTTACCAATGGAGTTTATTGTTGAAAATATGAAAGCGCATTACCCAGGTATTGAGCGTTATGCCGAAACGGACGAATTAGTTGAGATTATCGTTTAGGATTAACCTTTTTTTGCAATTATTATTTACAGTGATTGCTAAAATTTACTTTTTTGGCTTTCGAGGGCGCATTAAGCCTTCTTGAACAACTGATGCTACTAATTGCCCTTTTTGATTAAAAATTGTTCCTCGATTAAAACCACGAGCATTTGATGCACTTGGGCTATCCAAAGCATAGAGTAACCAATCACTTGTATCTACTTTTCGATGAAACCACATGGCATGATCAAGGCTTGCCATTTGTACTTTAAACACATTAGGGTCGTGCTGATGTGGCAATAAAGCAGTAGAAATTAAATTGAAATCGGAGGCATAAGCCAATATTTTTTGATTGGTAGCTAAATCTTGAGGAACTTCTCCTTTAGATTTGAACCATACATAACGCAAAGGTTTTTGCTTTTCGGGTTTAAAATAACTCATTGGGTCAACGGGCTTCATTGCAATGGGTTTATCAACCATAAAACGACGCATTTCCTTTGGAATAAACTCCCCAAAGGCTTCAAATAAAGCTTCTTCTGATTGTAAATCGTCTGGCTGTGGTACATCAGGCATTTCAACTTGATGATCGTAACCTTCTTGTATTATTTGGAAGGAAACCGCCATTATAAAAATAACTTTTCCATTTTGGATACCTGAAACACGACGTGTTGTAAAGCTACCCCCATTACGGATTTGCTCAACGTTATAAATAATTGGCTGGTTTAAACTGCCTGGTAGTATAAAATAGCCGTGCATGGAATGCACTACCCTCCCCTCTTCTACAGTTTGGTAAGCGGCATCGAGGGCTTGCGCAAGCCCTTGACCACCATAAACATGCCCTGAACCGACATCGTAACTATTTCCTCTAAACAAATTGGTATCTAAACGTTCGAGTTGAACAAGTTGTATTAATTCCTTTGCTGTTTTCATGCGTTGCCAAAGGTAAGCTATGCGTTAATTGAATGAATTTACTATTGAAAAATAAATTAAGGTAAAAGGCTATTCCTATTGTGGAAAGGGTTTTATTGTAACCGAAACGTAGCCTAGTATTTTCACTATTTTTGTAGGAACAAAAGCTTGTAACATGCCTAAACGATTATCGAAAACGGAAAAGTTATCCAACATGGATGCCATGATTTGGAAAATGGAAGAATCGACAGGTTTGGTTACGGTTACGGGCTTACTTGAGTTTGGCGAAATTCCGAGCATTGATGATATTAAAATGATAGTGGAGGATAGACTTTTAAGGCACAATCGTTTTAAGCAAAAAATTGTACAGAAGGAGAGCAAATTGATTTGGATTGAAGATGCTTTATTTAACATTAATGCACACATTCATAGGATAGGCTTACCATCGCCATGCGATAATTCAGCTTTACAAGAGGTTATCAGCCATTTAATGAGCCAGCCATTAGATCAAAGCAAGCCGCTTTGGCAGTTGCATGTAATTGAAAATCCTATTACAAAAAAGGCCACTTTATTGGCAAGGCTTCATCACTCAATTGGTGATGGAATTTCGTTAATAAAAGTTTTGTTTTCACTTACGCATCTTACGCCTGAATTGTCAATGGAGCCTTATCCTGAGGTTCAAAAAAAGAAAGTGAAGCAAAAAAACTTTTTTGAGCAGACTGCCAAAAATTTTGAAGATGCAATGGGCATTGGGGAGAATGTCTTAAAGGAGGCAAAAAATATTTTATCCAATAAGCCTGATAATTTATTTGAAAAAGTAAAAAGTGGAATAAATAGCACTATTGAGGCTAGTAAAATGTTAACAAGTAAACCAGAAGCGGCTAAACTATACAAAGGGAAACCTAGTGTAATGAAACGGGTGGCTTGGTCGGCTGCATTTGACTTGAAAAAGGTAAAAGCTATTCGCAAAGCATCGGGAGGAACGATAAATGAAGTGTTATTATCTGCCTTAACGGGTGCACTGCGTAACCATATGATGCACCATGGCTTAGTTGTTAAAGAAGACTTGCCGATTGCTATTCCTGTAAGTTTACACGATGAGAAAAGCATGATGAGCATGGAAGTTGAATTGGCTAATAAAATTGGTGCTTTGCCTTTACAACTACCCGTAAAAGAGTTTGATTACAAAAAAATTATCTCAATGATAAAGGAACGTTCGGAAGAGATGAAAAAATCGCCTTTACCAATAGCCACTTATAGTATTGCAAATACCATTGGAGGCATTTTAAGTAGAGAAGTACAACAAACAATAACTGAAGTAATTGGTGATAAAATAATGGCATCAGTTAGTAATGTGCCGGGACCACAAATACCGCTTTATTGTGCTGGCCGAAAGGTTGAAGATATGATGTTTTGGATTCCGCAAACCCGTTCAATTGGTATGGGTATTAGCATAATTAGTTACAATGGCAAAGTACGTATGGGGATTACAACTGACGAGGCTATAATATCTGACCCTGAATATCTTGTTTACGAGTTTGAAGATGAGTTACAAGAAATGTATGAAACGTTTTGTGAGGAGAAGGTTGAGTAATTCCAACAACCTATTTTACTTACTTAAAACCCATTTTTTAGTATAGACGAGTTTTGAGTTTTTTGTTACTGACAAAATATAAACTCCACTTGGCAAGCCATCTGTTTTAATATGGTTATTTGAATTGAGATTAGTTTGCTTAACTAATTGCCCATTACTTGAAAATAACTGTGCGTTCAACTCTTGATTTTTATTGTTACAATAAACATTGATTGTATTGTTTTTAAGTTCTGAATAAATACTTGTGAATTTACTAACATCAACTTCCTGAATGTCATATGTTTCAATCACTCCACTATAATCAACTGATTGAAGTTGGAAATAAATATTGGAATGTGGAATGGTTGGCAATTCATGTATATACTTATAGTAATTTGTAATGTTTGAAGTTCCAATACTGTTGATTAAAGCAATTTCTCTGAAATTTTCACCATCATTTGATTGTGATAGTAGAAAATAGTCATTTTCATACTCTGATGCTGTACTCCAATTTAACATTATATTTTCACCATCCGAATTTGCCTCAAAGTCTAATAAATCAATTGAAAGATTATTACAGTCCACAATACTGCTATTTGCATTTAATTGACACTCGTTATAATTAGTTAAATAAACTGTAAAATGAAAGCCATCACTTTGAGGAAAGGGGCCAAAACTGTCAAATAAATAGTCAAACAAATAAGTAGTATCGTTTACATGATTTATAACTGTATAATAGCTAAAAGGCATCCATAAATCTGTTGTTAGAAATATATTGAACGTATCATCTTCATTACATACAATTTCAGTTTCTAAAGAATAATATGCACATGGATACAGTATCACATAATCAAAAATTAAAACACCATCCTCATCATCCTCAGAAAAAGAATTGTTATTGGGTGTACTATCAATATCACTTTCTAAAGCATTTGTTATTTGAGCATAAGCATTTAATTGAAAATCAGGAAGAACTATAAAGTCTATTGAAAGCACTTGAACTTCAAAAGGGTCTAAATCCCCAATATCCCAAACACCAGTTGATGTATTAAATGAGCCTTGACTAGCTGTAAATGAGGTTATTTGAATGGTATATGGTGTGTTGTAAAAAGTAGCTTCAACTTGAGTTGCTACATCAGGTCCATAGTTGCTCACAACTATAGTATAATTGCTTGTATCTCCAATTATAAAGAGCGTTGTATTGACAGTCATACTAAGCTCAAGATCAATTATTGAATCATCTTGAGCTTGAAGTTTATAAGTAAATAAACACAAAAAGAATACAACAACTACATAAATGGTTTTCATAAAATAGACCGTTTTATCTCCCTAAAACTACCTATTTTTTTAGATAAAAGCTTACTCTAATCTAAACGTTTCGGTTAAACCACCTATTTGCACTTCAAATTCACCTGGTTCAGTAATCCATTTATTATTGATACCAACAAATGCTAAATCTTTAGGTGTAATTGTAAACTCAACTGTTTGGCTTTCGCCCGCTTTAAGGTTTAGTTTATCAAATGCCCTTAGACGCTTAGCCGAAGGGGTTATACTTGCTACTTTATCTGCTACATAAAGTTGAACAACTTCTTTACCATCTATTTCACCTGTATTGGTTACTGAAACCGATACGGTTAATGCATCGTCCATACCAATATTGGTGCTACTTAGTTTCAAATTGCTGTATTTGAAATTGGTATAGCTCAATCCATGACCAAATTCATATAACGGATTAATGGCATTCATGCTAAAATCTTGTTTAACCTTATCCGTACCCTTATAATCATAAGTGATTAGTGTATTGCTAAAGCGTGGATAGGTAAATGGCAACTTACCACTTGGGTTTACGTTGCCAGACAAAATATCTGCAATAGCTGGCGCACCTTCATCGCCTGGTAGATAAGCCATAACAGTGGCTTTTGCTTGAGCATCCAAATCAGTAATTACACGAGGGCGGCCACCAATATACAAAAGCACTGTTGGTTTACCCAAAGCCAAAATTTGTTCTGCAAAGTTTTGTTGTTGTTTGTCTAAATCTAAATCGTCGATATTGCCCACCACCTCAGTGTAAGGCATTTCGCCTACACATAAAACAATGGTTTTAGCTTGCTTACCCAAATTTAAGGCTTGTTGTAAGTGCGCTTCATATTCTGTTTCATAATCAGCTTGGGGTGCTGTTACACTACGTCCAAATTCAGATTGCAAAGCCTGTTTAACCGTTAATTTCCCTTTAGTATTCCATTTAGGGTCAGTGCCTTGCCATGTGTGGCTCCAACCGCCATTTAAAGCATTAAGGCTATTACTGGTTAAACCTGCAACCATAATATTTTCGGCTTTAGCTAAAGGCAAAATATCATCTTCATTTTTTAAAAGCGTTATGCTTTCTAAAGCTGTTTGTTTGGCAGCGGCTGCAAATTTTGCACTACCAAAATCGGGGTAATCTTCAAATTTGGTTACAGGATTTTCAAACAAACCTAATTGGAATTTCATAGTTAAGATTCGGCGTACCGCTTCATCAATACGGCTCATTGGCACTTCGCCTTCATCTACCAATTCTTTTAATAAAACTGGAAAATCTAAATCCATTGGCACCATACTCATATCAATACCTGCATTGATAGATATTTTAATAGCCTCTTTGTAATCTTTGGCAATTTTGTGGCGACTTACTAAATATTTGATGTCTTCCCAATCAGTAACTGCAACCCCTTTAAAGCCCATTTCACCTCTCAATAAATCCACCAAAATTTTTGGATTAGCGTGAACAGGAATACCATTCATTTCACCCGAATTTATCATAACACTTAAAGCCCCCGCATCAATACCTGCTTGGAAAGTAGGTGCGAAATACTCTTTTAATTGTCGTTCTGGAATCCAAGCTTGTGTACGGTCTTTACCAGTAATTGGGGTACTGTAGCCTAAAAAGTGCTTTAGGCATGCTGCAACATTATAGGCACTTGAAGGGTCTTGCCCTTGATAGCCTTTTACTGCTGCCTCACCCATACGAGAAGCCAAATAAACATCTTCACCATAAGTTTCCCAAAGACGTGGCCAAATTGGGTTACGCCCAATATCCATTACAGGGGAAAAATTCCAGGGAATACAAGATGCACGCGTTTCGTAAGCGGTTATTTCGCCTGCTTGTTGAACCAAATCGGGATTCCATGTAGCGGCTTGCCCAATTTGCTGCGGGAAAAGCGTTGAGCCTGTTGTATAGTTTGTTCCATGAATAGCATCAATGCCATACAAAACAGGGATTTTACTATCTTTTTTCGCTGCGTATTCTTGGATAGTTCCGATGATTTTATGCCAGTGTTCACGCGTGTATTCATGACCACCGCAGTTGAGGATTGATCCAACTCGTAAATCAACCAACACGTTTTGCAAGCGATTTACATCTAGTTGATGCGGTTCAGCCAAATTATAAGGATTACCTATTGAAATCATATCAATTGACAATTGGGTCATTTCGCCCACTTTATCTTTAACCGATAAGGTTTTTAATAGTGCTTCAACCTTTATATCAATTTTTGATTGGGGCACAGCCGATTTAGCTGCTTTGGCTTCATGCGAACAGGCAGATTGCCCAAATGGCATCCACATTAATAGGAATGCCGCAATAACAAATTTCCTCATCAGGTGTTTTGTTTTAGATTACTGAAAAACACGGATATAATCCACAAACATACGCTGCGGAAAAGTAGTTGAATCATCAGGATAGCCCGGCCAATTGCCTCCTACCGCAATATTCATTATAAAGAAGAATGGTTCATTGAAAGGACAATCTGTACAGTTAATATCTGCAAATGTACTTTGGTAATATTGTTCTCCATCAACTAACCATTTTATGCTATTTTCTTCCCAAATAATACTAAATACATGGAAACAGTCAGCAAAATTTTCATCGCCTTGTAATTTAATGTTACCTCCATTAAACTGATGATTGCCATCAATATTATCATAATGCCAGGTACCATATACACGGTCATTTTCATGCCCTAGTAGCTCCATAATATCAATTTCGCCACAATGGGGCCATCCATCGGTGGGGAAATTTGCTCCTAGCATCCAAAGAGCTGGCCATATTCCCTGCCCCTCTGGTAGTGCTGCACGTATATCAATACGCCCATGTGTAAACTCTTGTTTACCCATTGTAACTATTCTTGATGAGGTGTAGTTTTGACCTCCAAAATTTTCATCTCTAGCTTCAATTACACAATAGCCTTCAGTTAGATAAGTATTTTCGGCTCTGTAATATTGTGCTTCGGCATTACCCCAGCCATTATTACCTGTACCTATTTCATGGGTCCAGTTACTAGGGTCTAACTCCTCGCCATCAAATTCATCGCTCCAAACCAATGACATTCCATCATAAGTATCAGGGGATGTATAACAATCCTCTGGAATTATAAATTGATTAGGACCATCATCGTTAATAATTGTACCCGTTCCTTTATCGTTTTGAATGGTTGCATTTTGTGGATTGTATAAAAACAACTCAAAAGTTTCATCATTTTCATCTGCCTCATCTCCATTTATTTCAACGTCAACTATTATTTCGGTAGTTGTAGCATCAAATATTAATGTTTTATCAGCAATAGGTTTAAAATCGCTATTTGCAATTGCAGTACCCGATAAAGTTGAACACTTAACAATAACATTAGTGCTTATTTCGCCAGACACGCTGACCGTAAATTGCATATTGCTTGTACCATTATTGCCTTCGTTTAACTGGGCATCGCTAACAGTTATTTGCGGTAAAGTTGGGTTGCCACCACCATTTTCATCGTCGCCACAAGCGGCAAACGCAAAAACGATTGAAAAAATAAAAAACAGGTTCATTATTTTCATAGTATATCTTATAAAATTATGTTACTGACCTTCTTCTAAGATTAAATCAAAAAATCCATCAACTACGTTCCCACTTTCATCAACTAATGGGGATCGCAATATCAATCTATTTTCGGTTAGTTCAATAATATCATAGTTTGGTCCTGAATCGCGAACACCAATAAAAGCACCTTCGGGTAATACAAGGTGTAAGTTTCCGCCCCAAGAACCGCCTTCTTGCAAAGCCCAAGTCATTTCAGCTGGCGAATCGAATGGTTGTGGCTCGTAACCTGCCCATGGGTTTACTGTAAGCCCATTATTATTGTATGTAAAAGCTGAACCATTGAATTGGAAACAGAAACGGTCATCATATTGATCGATTTGCAAACTACCCGCAGTTGAGCTAAACCACTCAGCCGAACCTTCAACAGGACCAACAGTTATGGCTCCTGATTCATAAGTAAATGTCCAACATTTAATATCGTTATCTTCGCAGCCCCCTGCCAAAAAAGTTCTATTATCATCGCAGGTTATAGGTGCATCTTCTAAAATATTTACTACTTGTGTAGAAAACGAAGTACCGCTTCCGCCCGATTTTACAGCGTTTAAAGTTACCACCCAGTCACCCATATTAGGAAACATAATTTCAACTTGCTGATCGGTTGCCGTAGCCGGAAAGCCGCCTTCAAATGACCATTGCCGTGCAAAAAAGCCTGTTGAAACATCGGTAAAAGTTACCATGTTAGGGTTTTCAGTAGAGTACTCAAAAGTAAAGCTTGGAGCTTCAGGCAAGTCGCCTATATCAATATCATCTTCTTGGTATGGCTCGCATGCTGATGCAAAAGCTAATACCATTATATATAACCAAATTTTTTTCATTTTCATTTAGTTTAATTAGTAACCAGGGTTTTGTGTAATAGACCCATTAGTTGCTTGAATTTGTGATAATGGAACTGGAAAGATGTTGTGTGTTCCTTCAATATATCCTTTATCTGCCAAAACAAATTGTGCTCTGCCTGTGCGCACTAAATCAAAAAAGCGATGCCCCTCAAGCCCTAACTCTACTCGGCGTTCGTGATAAATGGCTTGTAATAAAGCTGGGCCACCAGCAATTACTGGGTCAAGGCCTACTCTTGCTCTTACTAAGTTTAGGGATGTTCGAGCATCTTCTGCTGCTCCGTTATGGTAGGCGGCTTCTGCGTGCATCAATAAAACATCGGCATAGCGGATAACCCTATCATTTGAACCACCATTTGGATTAGGATCGCCAAAAGGTGCTAACTCTGATTGATCACTAAAATATTTTTTAGCGTAATATTGATGGGGCATTCCCGTATTTTCTTCGTTGATTGTACCCCAAGTACCAGCTTGGTCGCCAACACGATAAACGGTTGCTGCTAGGCGAGGGTCTTCAAATCCTTCGGCAAAAAATTCATCTACAAAATTTTGGGTTGGTAAATTAAAACCATAGCCCTGAAAAATGCCTCTTGCTCTTTGGAAAACATTACTAAATGTTCCTTCATTATTAGCATTGTAACCCCAATTACCACCCGAAGCATTCATGTACTGGATTTCGAAAATTGAACCTGGTCCATTTTCTCCATCTGTTGTAAAAATACTATTATAATCAGGTGCCAATTCATATTCCATTGATTCAACAATAGTTTCTGCAATTGTTTGTGCCTCGCCAAAACGGCTTTGGTACATTAATGATTTTAATAGCAATGCTTGTGCTGCACCTTTGGTTGCTCTACCTAAATCTGCATCGGGGTATTGGCTTTTAAGCGGCAATACATCAATAGCAGCATTTAAGTCTTCTTCAATAAATGCCCAAATTTCGGCGGCGGTATTACGGGGTATATTATACTCGCTTGGTTCAAGCACATGATCAACTAATGGCACCCCCCCAAAAATGGTTACTTGATTGTAATTATACCAGGCACGTAAAAATTTAGCTTCGCCAATAATGCGTTGTTTCAAGGCTTCATCCATTTCAATACCAGGTACATATTTTAAGGCAACATTTGCCCTGTATATCCCTTCAAAATTGGCTTTCCATTCGGATTCGAGTAATTCCGTATTTGTTGGTCCTTGAAAATTTTCAAGCTGTAACAATTCAACTACATCATTATCGCCTGAACCTCCTTTATCAGAATCATCGGACATAATATCGCCCCAAAACCAACGGAAGTGCCCACCTGGTGTCATTTCAAATTGTAGAGCAGAATAAGCTGCATTAACAGCCGCTATGGCTTCATCGGCGGTATTGTAATAATTTGATTCAACAGTACCAACAATTGGTTGGCGATCTAAAAAATCTTTTTCGCATGCGCTAAGCATGGCGAAAAAAGCTATTAAAGTTATAATTCTCTTCATGACTTGGGCAATTAAAATGTTACATTAAGTCCTGCTAAAAATGTTCTTGCTTGGGGGTAGAAGCCACGGTCAATACCAATTTCTAATGAGCTACCAGTTATACCAATTTCAGGTTCCATACCGCGGTATTTGGTAAATGTAAACAGGTTTTGAGCCGAAACGTAAACTCTAAATTTATCGATTTTGGCATATCTTATCCATTTTTTTGGTAATGAATAACCCAATTGTACATTTTTCACCCTCATATAAGAACCATCTTCAACAAATCTGTCTGATACTCTTGCATTATTATTGGGATCGTTGTAATGTAATCTAGGTTCATCGTTTGATGTTCCTTCGCCCGTCCATCGGTTAAGTGCATAGTTAGGGCGGTTTCCTTTTGGAAAATCGTAACGAACAGTAGCATTATAAATATCGTTGCCTTGTGTGCCTTGTAAAAATAAACTAAAATCAAGCCCTTTCCAGTTAAAGCCTAAATTAGCCCCATAAACTAAATTAGGTGTTGGGTTGCCAATATAAGTTTGGTCTTCTTCGTCAACAACACCATCGCCATTTAAATCTTTAAATCTAATATCGCCTGGTGCAGTACCTTCTGTTTGAAAAGCATGATTTTGTACTTCTTCAACAGTTTGAAAAACACCATCGGTTACGTATCCATAAAAAGAGGCTATTGGATGCCCAACATCGGTACGCGAAACACTAGCATTAGCTGATTGCACCCTTCCTGCAAAAATAGGTTCTGCACTATCTCCTAAATCTAATACCTCATTGTTAAGTATTGAAAAATTGATACCAATGTTGTACTTAAACTTTTTAATGTGGTTTTTATGATCCGCCATAAACTCCCAACCTTTGTTACGAACACTACCAATGTTACGTTCAGGCGCAGCTGAGCCTGGCGTTGCTGATATAGGCGGTCTCGCTAACATGTCGGTAGTTGTTTTAACATAATAATCAGTTGAAATATATAGTTTCCCATCCCAAAATTCAGCTTCTAAGCCAATATCTGTTTGTGTAACCGTTTCCCATTTTAAATCAGGATTTGCAGCAACGGGAGCTACAGCCCCATTAACTATCTCTTCATCGGGGCTAAAAGTATAATTTTGCCCTGGCAACACTACTGTTGCAAAGCTGTAATTGCCAATACGGTCAATACCATTTTGCCCCCAGCTTGCTTTTAACTTTAAAAAGTTAATGGGCGCAAAAGTCCAAAAATTTTCGCGACTAACTACCCAACCAGCTGAAACGGATGGAAAAACTCCAAAACGGTTGTTTTCACCAAACCTTGATGAACCATCTCTACGAACAGTTGCAGAAAAAAGGTACTTATCATCAAAGGCATAATTTACCCTTGAAAAAACAGAGAGAAGTGCAGATTCATCAATATTTTCTCCTGCTGTTTGAGCCCTTATTGGGCCAATTGTATTACCCAAAAAGGCATCTTCGTAATTATTACTAGGTAAATCAGTATTACCTCCTGAGTGAACAGTATGCCAGTTTTCAAGCACTGTTGTACCCAACATACCTGAAAAGGCATGCTTTTCTTTAAACACTTTTTCGTAAGAAAGCACGTTTTCCCATTGCCAATTGCGCCAAACATTGTTTTCAAACACTACTGAATTAAACAGGCTTTTTTCGCCAGCTGGCGCATCGCTTAAAGTAGTATCATTACTTAAATCAAACTTTGGATAGAAAATTTTTCTTGACGCAAAAGTTGCATCCAAATTCATGCTTGTTTTAAACTTTAAATTTTCAACTATTTCAGCCTCAGCAAACACCGAACCTAAAGCTCTGTAGCTTGTCCAATAATCATAAGTTTGCTCAATGGCATTAACAGGGTTGGTAATATCCGTTTGGTCAAACAATGGAAGCGAATAAGCATAAGTTCCATCTTGCTTATATACTGGCGTTACAGGATCCATGTTTAATGCCCTAATCATTGGTGTGATAAACTCATTATTTTCGTGCAACAAGCCTCTATTTAAATAGGTTACGCCCACAGTACTACCTACCTTAAGCCACCTTTTTAAATCGGAACTTGAATTTACCCTTACCGTATATCTTTTAAAGCCTGATTTTTCGCCACCAACAATACCATCTTGTTTAAAATAGTTGGCAGATAAGGAATAAGTTGAATGTTTTTTACCACCAATAAATGAAACATTATGGCTAGTAATAGGTGCATCTTGAAAAATTGCGCCTAACCAATCTGTGCCTTCGCCCAAAGCATCGGGGTTAGCAAATTCGGGCAGTGGTGTTAAGCCTGCTACTATACGAGATTCGTTAGATAAAATAGCGTATTCTCGTGCGTTTAATAAATTGCTTTTTTTCCACGGACTTTGAATACCGTAGTAAAAATCATAAGACATTTTACCTGCCATATTTACTTTACCGCTTTTAGTTGTAATTAATACAACACCATTTGCACCCCTTGAGCCATAAATGGCTGTTGATGCTGCATCTTTCAAAACATCAATTGATTCAATATCATTAGCTGATAAAAAATCCATTCCATCAACTGGCATTCCGTCAACAATATACAATGGGTCGCTATTATTAATAGTTGATGTACCCCTTACCCTAACAGTTAGTGGGCTACCTGGCGAACCCGAAACTTGACTTACGGTTACACCAGAAATGGTGCCCTGTAGTGCTTGTTCAGGTCTTAAAATTGGCAGTTCCTCTATTTCTTCGGCTGATACACGAGATACAGAACCTGTTATGTTACTTCGTTTTTTAGAACCATAACCTACAACTATTAATTCATCAAGAACTGTTGTATTTTCCTCAAGTTCAATTTGTAATTCATCTTGATTTTCAGTTATTTCAATGGTTTGTGTTTTGTAGCTTATATATGATATTTCAATTGTGCTACCAGTAGGTACATCAATACTGAAGTTTCCGTCAATATCTGTACTTGTTCCGTTAACTGTTCCTTTTTCAACAACATTTACGCCCAACAAGGGTTCCCCATCTACTGCATCGATTACCCGACCAGTAACGGTTTGTTGTGCATAAATTGTGTTAATTGAAAGTATAAAGGAAAACAGCCAAATAATAGTTTTCAAATTTACCACAGTATTATAATTATCGTTTAACTACTTTCTGGCTCATTGTTTCGCCATCAGCTTGAATATTAATAAAATACATACCCGAGTCAAAATTGCTCATATCAATTTTATGGGTATTTTGCTTAACAAATGGGTAAGTAGCCAACAATTTGCCCGATAAATTGTAAATACTTATCGAAACCTTATTAAAGGTTTTAAGCAAATTCACATCAACCATATTTGTAACCATTGTTGGGGTAATTTTTATTGATTGACTTAACACGTTTTCAACTGATATGTCTGGCTCACATATCTCGCATGACTCAAAACAGAAAACATCTATTACTATATCACTTTCTGGTACTTCAAATGTACGGTTAGTAAATGCTCCATCGGGTGTAGTTACGGTACACTCGGCATGGTCAGTTGCGTTTAACTCCTCCCAAACGCCGCTATTAACAAATTTATATTCTAATTGCCCAGGATCTGCCATTAAAGTTGTTGACCAAACACCATTGCCTTGATCTTGTAATGGTGTGGTACCTGACCAGCCATCAAAAGCACCACCTACATATATGGCATCAGATATAGTTGCATTTTCCATATTTACTTGAAAAGTTACATTAACTTGTTCTACAACTTGGCCACAGCTTCCATCAGTTGAACAAAAACCAAAGCATGTATTAATACTTAAATCACCAAGTATTGGCCCCATATGGCGGTCGTTAAACTCGCCAACGGCACAATCTTGCCCTTCTATATCTTCTTTACACTCCCAATTTGGCAAGCAAATACCATTAATAAAGGTGTAATCACTTTCAAAGCCAAGTTCGCGCTCAATAGTGATGGTGTAAATACCATCTTCATCATCGTCGGTCATTAAATAATCTCCATGTCCAAAAGAGTCTCCACCTGCTAAAAACACTCCGTCTTCGCTTACGGTTTCATTGTTCATATTTAAGCTTATTGAAATATTACGCCCTTCGCCACAATTGTAACAGCTATTATAACAAGTTGGCCCAATTTCAACATCGCCTGTAACCACCGCATATCGATTTGTGAACTCACCATCATCTGTAGTAAACGTACACACGTCGGTTGGGCTTAATGTTTCAGCAAAAAAGCTTAAGCCATTTGATGTAGCAAACAAAAATTCATGCCCACCATTATTTAATGTAATTGTTGTTGAGTATGTACCATCTCCGTTATCAGTTAGTGGGTTGGCAGGAAAATCCCAATCATTAAAACCACCACCAACAAACACACCAGTAAAAGGCTCGGTATAATCGTTCATATTTACCGTAAACGTTACTTCAGATGTTGTTGGGCCATCGCTATTTTTAACTATAATATCATCAAAATAGGTTATTTCATCAGTATCTCCAACATCAACGGCTAGGTTAAAAAAAACAACAACCTGCTCATAAATATGCCCAGCGGCTATTGTACCATCGCCATTGGTTGAAGGTAAATTTGAATCAAAACACATTTCAACCCATTGGTTTAACGTTTCATTTAAAACGGTTTGCTCCCAATTGGCATTAGTTGCCGAATCTTCAAGTTTTACGGTTACAGTACGTGGTTCGTCCATGTGTACTTTTATACATACTTGTGGGCCAGTTGACAAATCTATTGGTGTAACTGGTGCTGGATTAGCAAAACCACCGCTCCAACTTACCGAACCAACCGCTTTATTAAAACCAATAACATTTGCACTTGTATTAATACCAGTAGCATCAGGGTTTGGTATGGGGTCATACACAACTCCTTCTACAGTTCCGCCAAATGCTTGAAAACTTGTTGAAGTTGCAGGCGTTTCAAAATCAAGAATTGTTACTTGTGCAAATACCCCTACCGAAGCAAAAAACAAACACATAAGTAAAAGTTGTTTCATAATTGTTTATTGAAATTAGTTAAATGATAAACAAAGCCAAGTTTTAATAGGTCACTTGAAACCAAGCTTGTAAGATAGTAAAAGAGATTAAAAATTCTATTGCTTTGATTGAAAATGTGGCAAGATAGCGTGTTAAGTTTTTGTTAACAAAAGATAAGTTAGTAAAAACAAGCCGTAATTTATGATAATCAAAATCTAAAACAATGATAATTTAATGTTTTACAATTAGTTGCAAGAAAAAGTATTTGCTTACTTTGCATAATAACTTTTACAAATAAAACATATGGAAAATTTAAATTTTATACTAAGCAAGCAAGATGCTAATATTGCAATGGCTCGTTGGTTTGACCTAATTGTTGTTGCCCAAGGTGCTAGCAGTACTTTAATACCCTCACTTTCGTCATTTAAAATTAGTAGAGAGGCATTTGAGTTTTTAAACGATCAAAATCAATCATCTCATTTTCATTTTCATATGGGCTTTACTGAAACCAACACATTAATTGGAATTTTTGTACCGCTTGATGCCCGCGGTAAGGAACGAACTGATGTTGATAATTACTCAATTTGTTATTATAGCCGTAATGAGAAAGACATTTTTTTAACACAGCAAACAATTAGTAAAACCAGCCAATCATTACAGGTAACTAAAAATCTTACAATTGAGTTTAAAAAAGAAAATACTGTATCAACAACAATAAATTCGCCCAACAAAACAATTGATTCGGCATTTAGAAATATGCGGTTTTGGCAGGATAATTATTTAGATTGGTTTAACTTATGCTACAAACAAGATAATCCTCAAAGTTTAATATTCAGGTATTTTATAGTACCTATTCAAGATTTAAGTGGTGAGTTTAACGATAGTATTGTTGAAATAACAAATTGCTTTTTAGGGCTTGAACTAAACGACAACATTGTTACCCAATATTTGCCAAATGTAATTTTTATTGCCGATGTTGATGAAGAGCAAGCTACATTAAACATGAATGATTTAAATGTTACTAGCAGAAGTAATAATACATTTGATTTTGGCCGCCCATGCCCACCATTGTGCTATAGTGACGACGATTAACTGAGTAATGGAAGGCGAAGAATTTTTTAACATTTTAAGGGTATTTAATTTTATACTTTTAGCATTTACAGCATTGTATGGAGTAATAAAATTTAATGGCTTAGCTAAGCATGCACGATTTTTAGTAGCCTACCTGTTTTTAATTTTAATAATTGAAACAATTGCCGAGCTTATGGCTTTTTATAGGTTTAACAATCATAAATTATTGTATGCCTACGCCTTTACTGAAATAGTTTGCCTAAGTTTAATGTACTTAACACTATTAAACCAAAAACCACACCTAAACTTTGCAAAAAAAATTTGCATTTCATATTTAATTGTAGCTTGTTCAATACTAATTTATGAGTGCTATTATTTAATAGCTAATAATCAAATTACACTGTACGGTAAAGCAGTATCCAATATTGGCATATTAATATTTTCAGGTAGTTATATTTTATTTAAAATTAAAACTGAGGAGTACTTTTACAACAATCCGCTATTCAAAGTAAACACATTAATTTTCATCTACTTTTCAATTTCGTTTATTGTTTTTTTATTGTTTAATGAACTTATTACGATTGACATGCAGTACTCATTTGTTATTTGGGGTATCAATAATCTACTTGCCATGTGTTTTTATTGGGTTTCATTTAACTACTTTAAAAATGTTAGTATAGTTGATTGAAATAAGTGCAATATCATTTATACTAATTTTAATTACCATGGTTATTGTAGCCATTGTAATTGTAGCTATAAACCAATTACTAACTAAAAAACTAATAGCCGAACAAGAACAAAAACATCAATTAGCTTTAAAATTTAAAACAGAGCTTTTACATAAAAGTGTTGAAATACAAGAAAAAGAACGCAGCCGATTTGCTAGAGAATTGCATGACAATTTACTTGGTAAATTAAATATAGTACTTAGGATACTTGAAAATGATAAAGACGACTACCCTATTGATGAATACCTAAAAGAAAGCATAAATACCGCAAGGCGTATTTCGCATGACTTGAGCCCTCCATTTTTTGAAAGTTTAAGTTTAAAGGATTTGATATACTCATTTTTAGAGCCCTTACATGGTAGCTTCAAAATAAATATTACCATTAACAATCCAAATAACAACCTAATTGAAAAAAGTAAAAAATTACATTTATACAGGATTTTTCAAGAGTTGATTAGCAACATAATTAAACATGCTGAAGCTAGTGAAATTAACGTTAATCTTGACTCATTAAACAATCATGTTATTTTAAAAGTAATTGATAATGGAAAGGGCTTTGATGATAATAAACATAAAGGACTTGGCATTGAAAACATTTACTTACGCTCATCGCTAATTAAAGGCAAAATATCCTTTAGTAGTAGTAACAAAGTAGGTACAAAATTCTTTTTAATTGTAAGGCTATAAAGTAAATGAAGATGAAAAAAATTTGCATAAGCATTATTGAAGACGAACAATTAATTGCCGAATTATTAGTTAGGCACTTTGAAAATGATAGTGAAATTGAAGTTTTAGCAACGCATAAAAATGGTAATTCGTTTGTTAAATATCTTCAAGAAGAAAAACCCATCCCCAATATTATTTTACTTGATTTGAAGATGGAAGGAATGGACGGAATGGACGTTATCAACCACTTAAAAGCTGAAAAAAGTAAGATAAAAATCATAGTACTTTCATCATACTACAAAAGCAATTTAGTAGGTTATATGCTTAAAACTGGTGTAAACGCATTTTTACCTAAAAGCACTTCATCAAAAGATTTAAGGAACATTATTATTAATGTATATGACAATGATTTCTTTTTTAAATCGGAACAAATTGATGCTTTAAAACAACAAATTAACAACAAGCTTCCAAAACCAAAGCTAAATAATACTGACGATTTAACTGCAAGAGAAATAGACGTTTTAAACCTTATTTGCCAACAATTAACTACGCATGAAATTGCTGATAAACTATTTATATCAAAAAGAACTGTTGAAGGGCATAGAACTAATTTATTGTTGAAGGCCGATGTAAAAAACACCGCTGGCTTAATTATTTGGGCAATTAAAAATGAGGTTATTGATGTAAGCCAAGTATTACTGGGCTTTTAAGCTACACGTATAATTGCGGTTTATACCCGTTTTTAAAAACCCGTTGTTTTTACTCTTTTAAGCAGTTGTTTACCGAAATAAGTTTGTGATGTTACAAAAAACCATTTGTAACAGGGAAAACCGAAAACCTAAAAAAGAGTAGGTATTATCACAAATTCATAATATGCCTTGCACAATTCATAATGATGCTTCATCACTTTTTGATAACATCATTTTTCAAGAAAAACCAAAAGATCTTGAAAAACTCAACGAAATACAATCTATTGCTAATGCAGCCGAGCACCACTTAAACTCGCTAATTAGTATGAAACAGAGTATGGACATGGCCATTCAAGAAATGATTGACCTAAAAATTGACCCAACTGAATTACTTAAAGAAACAAAAGACATTGATAAGCAGATTGAAAAAGCTACTATTGATTTTAATAAAAAGAAAGTAGCTGCTCAACAACAAATAAATCAGTAACCATTGTTTACTTAATAACAGCTTAACAGCAACAACGATTTAATTAATAAATCTATTTCAATACCCTAAAAAACAGTTTTAAACGCCCAAACTTACACTGCTAAAGCACTAGCAAATATTAGTTAATTAAAAAAAAGATAAAGGTTATGAAAAACTCATTAATTACGGTTTTGAACATTTTTAGTACTATTTCTTTGATAGGAAGCAGCAATACGGATTTAGCAGCCCAACAAACTGATAAAAAATACAACAGTTTATTAATCAGGCTATAATCTCAAATTATTAAACTAAACTGGCGTAACCCGAAAAGCCGATTTTAAAAAGAGTAGGGCTCAAATTTAAACTTATGTTATTATATAACGGTAACCAACTAACTGTAAACCCTAATCCTAATAATTGTTGTGGTGGTTTTGCATTAGCAGCAGTACTTTATCAATTAAACAAAATTGCTATGCCTGCTTTAGGAACAGACAATTATGGTATTAATGCACCAGCAGGAATAGCAGGAGCTGCAAACAATATTCCAGGTATTTTGACTTATAGGGCAATACAAGAATTTCAAGCGGAGTTTCCTAATGGCAGTGTTCAACGAAATTTTTTAAACGGTACCCTTGAAAGAGGGACTAGACGTTCCTTACCATCAGCTATAATAAGAGTTGCGCTTAATGCGGGTTTTAACGGTCAAATAATGCTTACACACATCCCTGCGGATGAAATGCCACCAGGTTTAGGGATGTTAGTGACCGCTGAAACTGCCACAATTCATGGTTTTAATGCAGGAGTTGCCATAAATAATGGTGGCGATAATGAATATCCTGGTTTACCGCCGGCTAACACATTACGCATTATACTATGCCATAGTGGTGCACATTGGGTAGCTTGCGATAACGAAGCCTATTATGATCCTAACGGTGGGGATAACGATATACCTAATACTGATGGATTTGGTGCATATGGAGGCTTGTTCATTGATTTTGTTTTTGAAGCAGCCCAATTTCATGCTAAACCTTGAAATTGATTTAGATGTATTTTGTGTTGTTAAAGATGACTTTTAGAAAAAAAACCTACATGTAGTACAATAAAAAAAGGCACTCAAATAATTGAGTGCCTTTGTAGCCCGTAGGGGATTCGAACCCCTGCTACCAGGATGAAAACCTGGCGTCCTAACCCCTAGACGAACGGGCCAATACATCCTACTTTTTAAAAGCGGACTGCAAATATAGAATCAAGATATTTTACTGTCAAATTTTTTGATAATTTTTACTAATAATTTTTACTTGCTTAAAGTTTTGCATAACTATTATTTTTGCAGCAAAAAAACAACATGAGCAAATTAAGAGTTGCCGTAAATGGCTTTGGAAGAATTGGTCGCTTAACCTCAAGGTTTTTGTTAAACAACCCAAACATTGAGTTAGTGGGTATTAATGACTTGACTGATAACAAAACTTTAGCTCATTTATTTAAGTACGATACAGCACATGGGCAATTTAATGGCGAGGTATCTGCTGATGATAATAACCTATACTTTAATGGTAAAAAAATAAGTGCATCATCAGAGAGAAACCCTGAAAATTTAGCTTGGGCTGATTTGGGTGTTGATGTTGTTTTAGAATCGACTGGTGTTTTTCGTGACTCTGCAGGAGCAGGCAAACACCTTACTGCTGGAGCAAAAAAAGTTATTATTTCGGCTCCTGCAAGAGGTACTGATGTTAAAACAATTGTATTAGGTGTTAATGATAGTGAGTTAAATGCTAGTGATACCATTATTAGTAATGCATCATGTACTACTAATTGCTTAGCCCCAATGGTAAAAGTGTTAGATGACGCTTTAGGTTTAGAATATGGTTTAATGACGACAACTCACGCCTATACTGCTGACCAACGCTTACAAGACGCTCCTCATAGCGATTTAAGACGTTCAAGAGCAGCGGCGCAAAACATTGTTCCTACATCAACTGGAGCAGCCAAAGCGGTAGGATTAGTTTTACCACATTTAAATGGTAAATTAAATGGAACAGCAATGCGAGTTCCTGTTATTACTGGCTCAATTACTGAGTTAAATTGTATGACTAAAAAATCTGCATCAGTAGATGAAATTAATGCTTTATTCAAAACGGCATCAGAGGGAGCAATGAAAGGTATTCTTCAATATAGCGATGATGCGCCATTGGTTTCATCTGATATTATTGGTAATTCGCATTCGTGCATTTTTGATTCGGGTATTACCATGACAATGGAAGGGATGATTAGAGTTGTTGGCTGGTATGATAACGAAGCTGGTTACAGTAGCCGTTTAGCTGATTTAATGGAAAAATTAGGCAAACAAGCTTAGAAGTGATTTAAAACGTATCTTATCACCTGCGAACAAATCATTGATAATCACTTACTTCTCCTTTTTTTATACCCGTAGCTTTGGCTACGCATATAAAAAAGAGTATTGTTCTGATTACCAAGCATTTATTCTCGATTAACAGTATAGTTATTAAAACACTTCTTAATGAATACCGTTGAAAATTTTGATTTTACTGGCAAAAAAGCTTTAATAAGGGTTGATTTTAACGTACCACTTAATAAAGATTTAGTTGTTACTGATAATACGCGAATTGTTGCGGCTTTACCCACCATTAATTACATATTAGATAATGGTGGTAGTTGTGTTTTAATGTCTCATTTAGGGCGACCTAAAGGCGAGAAAAAAGCTGAATTTTCCTTACAACATATTGGAGGAGAATTATCTAATCTTTTAAATAAGCCTGTTCAGTTTATTGATGATTGCATAGGTGATAAAGTAAAAGTGAAAGTAGCCAACTTAGCCGCTGGCGAAGTTTTGCTTTTAGAAAATACGCGTTTTTACAGTGAAGAGAAAAAAGGGGATGAAAATTTCGCAAAATCATTGGCGGATTTAGGTGCTGACATATATGTTAACGATGCTTTTGGAACAGCGCATCGTGCACATGCCTCAACCGCTACAATAGCTCAATTTTTTGGTAATAAATGTTTTGGATTTTTAATGGCTAAAGAAATTGCCAATGCCAATAAAGTTTTAAAAGAGGCCGAACATCCATTCACAGCAATTTTAGGAGGCGCAAAAGTTTCTGACAAAATAGAAATTATCGACAACCTAATGGAGCAAGCCGATAATATTATTATTGGTGGAGGGATGGCTTATACCTTTTTCAAAGCGATGGGCGGTAATATCGGGAAATCGCTTTGCGAAGATGACAAGCTTGATTTAGCTAAAGAATTATTGCAAAAAGCTAAGGAGAATAATACACAATTATTACTACCTATTGATTCAATTATTGCAGACGACTTTGCTAATAACGCTAATACCCAATTAGCTGATAGTGATAAAATTGCCGATGCTTGGATGGGCTTAGATATAGGCAAAAAGGCCATTGAAAATTTCAAAGCAACCATTCAAAATTCAAAAACAATTTTATGGAATGGCCCAATGGGTGTTTTTGAAATGGATAGTTTTAAAACAGGAACGGTTGAAATTGCCAAAGCCATTGCACAATCAACTGCCAATGGTGCTTTTAGTTTAGTGGGTGGCGGAGATTCAGTCGCAGCAGTTAAGCAATTTAATTTAGCTGATTCTGTAAGTTATGTATCAACTGGCGGTGGCGCAATGCTTGAGTTTTTTGAAGGCAAAACCCTACCAGGAATAAAGGCCATTACAGGATAAAAACATTTATACACCAGCCTATAAAAATAAAAGCCCTGCAAATGCAAAATGCAGGGCTTTCAATATTTATACAGCTTATAAAACCTAATCAAGCAACACTTTTTGCGTTGCTATAATCACATTATCCGATGATAAATTTAATAAATAGGTACCGCTAGGTAAATCGTTTCGTTGAATTTGAACACCAGTACCTTTTACACCAGCCTTTTGATAAACTAACTTACCAGTAATATCCATTAAGCTAATATTTAAGTTTTCTGATGTTGTAGCATCAAAATCAATATTTATAACTTCTTGAACAGGGTTAGGATATACATTAATCCTTTGTTCAAAAACCTCAGTAATGCCTACGTTTAATAACTCACATGAGTTGAACTCGTAAATATCAGTTTGCGTATCCTCGGTAACACCCTCTAAATTCAAAATTCTGTTTGAACCAAAAGGATTACTTGCCCCACAACCGCCAGTTGCAAAATCAAAAGTTTCAGCAAATTCATCAGAAGTTGGGTCGCCATTAGTACCATTAAAAAACTTAAACTCATATTGATACTGGAACATATTAGGCACAGTAACTGTATAAATGCCATCGCCATCACCATCTGTTAACTCCAATTCATTTTTTTGCCAAGCAGGATCTTGGAAAGAACCCGCAACAAATAAACCTGAAGCAGCAGGAATATCGTCTTCACCAAACGACATACGGAAAGTTACATTAATCGGCGTAATATCGGGGCATTCAGCTACACATGAAGCATAGCAAATTGGCCCTGCCTGAACATCAATTACTTCGCCAACTGTAAGCTGCCTATTGCCCCCAGATGCACAACCAGGAGGAACCCCTTCCCACGATTCGCCATTTATAAATTTGTACTGATAATTACCAGCTGGTAATTGAACTGTATAGGTATATATAGAGGAACCCCCAATAGGATTCATAACTATTTGCCCAGGTGTCCAATCAGAAAAACCTGCCAACGAAGCAAAATCGCCAGTTACCGAAACATCACCATTAACAGTTTCATTAGTCATATCAACAATAAAAGTTACGTTTGATTTTATCGGGTCGCATGATCCGTAAACATTACCCAAAACAATAGTGTTATCGCCACTAACTGTAAACTCGCGATTACCAGCAGCATTACACTCGGTAGGCACATTTTCAGCATCTGGCCAGCCAATACCGTTAATATATTTGTATTGATAAGTACCTGGTGGTACATTGTCAAATGTTACTGAATAAATATCATCTCCATCATCGTCATTTAAAAATATTTGCCCGGGCGTCCAATCAGAAAAACCTACAAGAGATGCAAAATTACCCGTAACCGTAACACCATCTCCCGATACAAACTCATTGCTCATATCAACCCTAAAAGTTACAGAAAGTGGAGCCGAAGTACACTCAGATTCACATGTTCCGAAGCACACAGGTCCTACTTCCATATTTTCTCCAGCAACTGTTATGGTTCTATTCCCTTCAGTTGTACAATCGCCAACAATAGTTTCCCAGCCACCTATGCCATTTAAAAATTTAAATTGATAATCTCCATCCACTAAATCTAGGGTAATGCTATAAATATTGTTTCCTTCATCCCCCAATATCAAGCCCGAATCGCTCCATTGCGGCAAGCCAGGGTTATCTTCATTTTCATCGCCATCAAAATCATTAAAACTACCCGCAATAACAATTTCACTTGCAGGAACAACCGACGACATATCAACTTTAAAGGTAATATTTGCGCCATAAGCTATGCAGCTTGTAGCAATTAATAAGAATAAAAAAGTGTATAGTTTTTTCATAAAAAATGGTTTAGTAAGCTAGCTGAAATTAATAAAAAAAAGCGAACCCATATGTTAAATTAACCGACAACTATGGTTTTAACAATGCATTCGCTTAGATAACAAAATAGGTACTAGTTATTTGGCCGCCGATTTTAAAACATCTCTAATTTCAGTTAATAAATCTTCAGCTGTAGGACCTGCTGGTGCCGCTTCTGTTGGTTTTTGAGTTTTGTTATAGGCTTTAATTACTAAGAAAATTACAAAAGCAACAATAACAAAGTTTATTATGTGCTGCACAAATTGCCCCCATCTAATGGCAACTGCTTCTTTAACCGTTTCGCCATTTTCAACAACGGCTTCTTGCAATAAATATTGAAGTTGGCTAAAATCAACTCCGCCCAAGGCTAAGCCAATTGGTGGCATTAAAACATCACTAACAAATGAGTTGATAATAACACCAAATGCACCAGCAATAATTACAGCAACAGCTAAATCAAGCACGTTGCCGCGCATAATAAATTCCTTAAATTCTTTAATCATGGTTTATCAATTTATTTTATGACTATATGATTGTTTTAAAGACACAATTACTTAATTGCCTTAGGATTTGTTATTAACAAATTACTTAGGCCAGCCAATATTAAACAGGTACCAGCTAGTAGCATTGTATTAATAACATCGGCTCCAAAAAAAGTTTTATAAGCAAAATTGGCACCACCTAACGAAGCCACAATTTGTGGTAGCACGATGAACATATTGAATATACCCATATAAACCCCCATTTTTTTTGGGTTAATTGAGCTTGAAAGCATTGCATAGGGCATGGATAAAATACTCGTCCAAGCTATGCCAATACCTGCAAAACATGCAAGCAACATGTATTGGTTAGTGACATAATAAATTGATATAAACCCAAGCCCCCCAATTACTAAATTCACCAAATGAAACCACTTTCGATTAATACGAATTTTACTTGAATAAAATGCCATTAACAGTGCATATATCATTGAAACAAAGCCGTAAAACGACATACATATCCCTACCCAGTCGGCCCCATTTTGATAGGCCTGGCTTGTGGCATCAGTAGCATTAAAAACATGTTTAGTTATTGCAGGTGTTGCAAAACTCCACATTGTAAAAAATGCAAACCACGAAAAAAATTGAACCACTCCAAGCTTAATCATGGTTGAAGGCATTTGAGCAATATTGTCAAAAATTTCTTTTATCCCTTTAAAAAAACCAGCATTTTTAATTTCATTCAACTCCTCATCGCTTGGTGGATATTCGGGGGTTTTATAAACAGTATAAAGTATTGACAAAATAAAAATAGCCGCTCCAATAGCAAATGCTATTTTAACTGATAATGGAATAACACCTTGGGCAGCGGTATTTGAAACCCCCATTTTAGCAATAATAAACGGCAAAGCACTACCCACCATAGTACCTACTCCAATAACTAATGTTTGCACAATAAAGCCATACGAGCGTTGTTGTTCATTTAACTTGTCGGCAACTAAAGCCCTAAAAGGCTCCATACTAATGTTAAATGAGGCATCCATAATCCATAAAAGGCTTGCTGCCACCCATAGCGCAGGAGAATAGGGCATTACAAACAATGCTAACGAACTTAAAATAGCCCCAATAAGAAAGTATGGCCTACGCCTACCTAAACGTGGATGCCACGTTTTATCACTAAAATAACCAATTATTGGTTGCACTAATAAGCCTGTTACTGGACCTGCAATCCATAAAAGCGGTATTTGGTCAACACTTGCGCCAAGGGTTTGAAAAACACGCGACATAAAACCACCTTGTAAAGCAAAGCCCAATTGAATACCTAAAAATCCGAAACTCATATTCCAGATTTGCCAAAAATTTAAGGTCGGCTTATTTTTCATTTTAAACTTTTACGCCACCAAAAGATAAGTAGTTTTATTGAATTTTAAATCATATCAACTGCTTGTTTAGCATGCGTACACATCCCCCTAATAGATATTTGCCCCGTATAATTACCAAAAAGGCGTGTTGTTGGGTATTCTGCTTTTAAAATATTATCCATTTTAAACCACGATTCATATAAATCGTTCGAGTAAATAGGTATTCCTTTTTCCCACCTAAAAAGTTTTTTATCAAGAAATGCCCCTTTAAAGCCCAAAATCATTTCAAGTTCATGTTTAATTAAATCAAACACACTTGTATCTTTTTTAATGGCAATGCTTCCATCAAAATCGCGTATAATTACGGTAATACTTTCTAATAAATTTGATACGCCCCTTGATGGGAACAAGTAATTATTAAAAACCAAACCAAGTGTATTTAATCCCTCACCACGTGGTACTAGGCAGCCAAAACCAGGTTTTAAATAAGGAACAGCCGTTTTTTTAACATAAACCGTTGCTGTAATCATTCGCGAGTAATGTACCGCATTTAAGTAATTCCGCATTTCGCCATTAAAGTAGTTTGAGGCATTGTAGGCAGGAATTGTTAGTATAGTAGGATTTGCCTCCAAATCTTGAGCGGGAACAATTTTTTGATACTCAATTTCATTTTGCAGATAAGCACTTAACGCATCAACCAAAGCCTGCATACCCTGCTTAAAACCTAAAGCTCCTCTAAATCTTTCAGGAGCTTCATTATCATTTTTATTTAAAATGGCATTAGCCAAGCCATAACCTAATCGTTTTCTTGTATTTAATATTTGCGCCAAATCAGGCAAAGTTGCAGGAAAGCTTAACTCATTTGCCATGCCACTATAAATGCCAAACATAGCTGGCTCAATCATTTTAGCAATTGCGGCTTCACTAAAATGGGTTTCACCAAATTGCTTTAAGGTTGTTAAACCATCCGATTTTTTAACAAACAAATTCCAAATGGTACTTAATACCTCCCAAGTTGTTAAAGGAAAACGTTTTAACTCACCATTTGAATAAAAATACTTTTTTTTAGATTTCGAGCTTGCGGTAATAATCCTCAAACCCAAATCTTCGCACATGTCTTGTATTTCTTTACTCCACCTAAAACTTGTTGCTGATTTTTCAATTAGGCCCAACTCTGATTTAACACTACCTAAAATACCCCCTGCCCTATGGGTGCTTTCAATAATTTTAAAAGGAACTCCTTTTTTTTTAAGGTAATAACCCAGCATTAAGCCAGTAATACCAGCACCAATTATTGTATAATTTTCGTTTTTTAAAGGCTTACCTAAAACTGAGTTTTCAAGTAGTGGGTACTTCATTAACAATTTACTTTTGCCCTACAAATGTAACATAGTACGTATAGTTTCATTCCATTGTTTTTGTTTTGGGGTATTTTGCGAGTACCATGTTTGATGATCGTACTTGGCTTGAAACTCGCGCCAATCGCCCATAACCCATTTTATCACTTTTTCAAGTTCGGCAACTTCATTGCATTTCCATTGCCTACTTTTTACTTCGTCAAGTAAAATTCGGGTATAAGCCTCGGTAATATCAAAATGAAGCCGTTCGTGCTCCAATGTTTGGTTATCCATGCTTTCGGGTTTCACCCACGATTCGTCGCACTGAAAAATAGCTTTTGCGCTAAACTGTAAATAACCGTTTTCGCAATGATATTTATATTGAATAATTGAAGTTGTAATTGCCCCAATTCGTTGTAATCTATAATCAGGTTTCCCTTTAAAATCGGTCCATTCTAAACAAAGGTCTTCCGACCATTCAATTCTATTGCTATTACTTTGCTGCGAAAAAGCGTTTAAGCAAAAAAACGCCATAACTGCACATAGACTAAACCGACAAATCAGCATTTGCTTTACATAATATTGGCGAGCTTTTTTCATACTTTTTATTCCCACCATATATAAACAGGCAACTACCATTTTTTATTATATCAATCACTTCTGGGCAAACATCGTACGATAAAGCTGGGCAACCCCAACTACGCCCTAAACGCCCATACGAATCAACAATATCGTTTGACACATAATCAGCCCCATGAATAACTATGGCACGGCGGCGCGCATTATTGTTCCACCCCCTTTCTTGCCCATTTAAACGCAATGAATAACCATGTTGACCAGAATAAGTTTCGGCAGTAACATAAAACCCTAAGCTGCTTTGCTTTGATCCATCAATATTTGAAAAAGCCCTTGCGTAGTTTAAGCCCGTATTACGCCCATGTGCTACATGCAGCTTTTTTGTTACTTCGCCTGTTTTTAAATTTAATATCCAAAACCGTGGCTCGGTTGAAGGTAATTCGTAATCAATTATCGAAACAATGTCCTTTTTTATAAGCTTACCCTCGGCACGCAATGCTACATAACCTTTCATTGCAGTTTCGTAAACATGATAATCAAGCCCCTTACAATCTAACTCAAAATGATTGTAGAAATAATATACATAGTCGTCGTTCCACTCAGCAAAAAAATCATTGCTAGGTTGGGCGGTTAAAAAAAATACGATTACTAGTAAAATTCTCACGACTAAAAAATAGGGCTTGCACACAAAATTATGATAACTTTGCAGAAATTATTATGTGAAATGGTTTTTTTAACCAGGCGAGAACGGTTTAATGCAGCGCATCGTTTATATAATGACAAATGGAGCAAAGAAAAAAATGAAGCATTTTTTGGTAAATGCGCTAACGATTTTTTTCATGGGCACAACTTTGAACTGTTTGTTACTGTAAAAGGGAAGCCAAATGTAGAAACTGGTTTTTTTATTAATGCACATCATTTAAGCCAATTAATAAAAAACGAAATTACCGATAAGCTCGATCATAAAAACCTGAATTTGCAAGTTGATTTTTTACAAGGTATTATCCCAAGTTGCGAAAACTTAGTAGTTGCTATTTGGAATAAATTACAACCCCTGCTAAAAAATTGCGAATTACACAGCATTAAATTAATTGAAACTGAAAATATTTATGTTGAATATTTCGGTGAAATCGAATAAAAAAATCACCCCCTAACAATATGCACGGGCTTTATTTTTTGGTAGTTTTACAATAAACGGCAGCGCAAAAGTTATGAAGGCATTTATTTTTACAGGACAAGGTTCGCAATCGCCCGGAATGGGGCAAGAGCTTTACGAAACAAACGAATTAGCTCAAGAATTTTTTGAACGAGCAGATTCTATTTTAGGCTATAGCATAACCGACCTTATGTTTAATGGCGAAAAAGAAGATTTACGCCAAACCGAAGTTTCGCAACCTGCCATATATATAAACTCATTGATAATTGCCAAAACTAACCGCGAGTTTAAACCGGATATGGTTGCTGGCCATAGTTTAGGCGAAATAACCGCCTTAGCTTCTGCCCGCACCTTATCATTTGGCGATGGTTTAAAATTAGTAGCCAAAAGAGGGGAATTAATGCAACGTATGTGCGAAACAACCCCATCAACCATGGCGGCTGTTTTAGGCTTAGATGATGAAGTAATTGAAGAGGTATGCGCAAGCATCGACGAAATTGTTGTACCTGCCAATTACAATACACCTGGGCAATTAGTTATTTCGGGTACTTTAAAAGGCATTGAAATAGCTAGCGAAAAGTTGCTAGAAGCAGGGGCAAGACGCTGCATAAAACTAAATGTAGCTGGGGCTTACCACTCGCCAGTAATGGAGCCTATAAAAGAGGAGTATGCCGCTTATTTAGATACCGTTAAATTTAAAAGACCTAAATGCCCTATTTATCAAAATGTAACGGCATTACCAACCAGCGACCCCGAAGAAATTAAGGCCAACTTAATAGCCCAAATTGATGGACCCGTTAAATGGAAGCAAACCATTTTAAATATGCACGAAGAGGGTACGCGTAATTTTTATGAAATTGGACCAAAACCCGTGTTAACAAGCATGGTTCGTAAAATTACAGGTAGAGAAATTACCTATTCATGGACCAACCAGGGTGTTGTTCCACCTCAAATTCCACAATCGTGATACTTAGGATTGTTAGGCTTTCTTTTAAACCAGAGGAAGTGCCAACTTTCAAGCAAATATTTGAGGCATCAAAGCAAAAAATTGCTGCAAGCAAGGGTTGCCATCAGGTATTTTTGTATCAAGATGTATCTAAAAACAACGTTTTTTTCACCCATAGCCTTTGGGAATCGGAACAAGCATTGAATAATTACCGCAATTCGTCATTTTTTAGAGCAACTTGGGCTAAAACAAAGCAATTATTTAACGAAAAGCCCTTAGCTTGGTCCTTGCAAAAGTGCGATACCAATGCCTGAAAATACAAGCATCACTTTACAAAATTATTCTATTGAAATTGGCAATGCGGCTAGGCTGTTAAACGCCCTAATTAGTAAGGGTAGTTACACTTCAATATTTGTGTTGGTTGATGAAAACACAAAAAAACATTGCCTACCCGCTTTGGGCTTAAATAATTTTAAAGGAACAATACAAATAAAAAGTGGCGAGCAATTTAAAACGCTTGAAAGCTGCCAACAAATTTGGGATGAACTTTTTACCCTGCAAGCCGACCGAAAATCGTTGCTTATAAACTTGGGCGGGGGCGTTATTGGCGATATGGGCGGTTTTTGCGCCAGTACCTTTAAACGCGGGTTTAAATTTGTGCAAATACCCACAACCCTTTTAGCGCAGGTTGATGCCTCAATTGGTGGCAAATTAGGTATTGATTATAATGGATTGAAAAACGCGGTAGGGCTTTTCCAAAACCCTGTACAGGTAATTATTGACCCTGATTTTTTTATTAGCCTGCCCAAAAGCGAAATATTAAGCGGCTTTGCCGAAGTGCTTAAACACGCCTTAATTGATAGCGAAACGCATTGGCAAAACATTAAAAAAGTAGATTTAGATAATGCCGACTGGCATCAAATTGTGCATCAATCATTACTAGTAAAAAAACGCATTGTTGAAATTGATCCTTATGAAGAAAACTTGCGCCAAAGCCTTAACTTAGGGCATACAGTAGGGCATGCAATTGAAGCTTTTTCACTTAAAAATGATCAACAGCCTTTACTACATGGGCATGGTGTGGCATTGGGTATTTTAATTGAAAATTTTATTGCAAAAAATCTTTTGGGCTTCCCTGAAAACCAACGGATTGACATTGAAAATTTTATACTTAAAAACTACCCCTACTACCCTATTAGCCAACAAAATATTGATGCCATAATGCACTTTATGCGCAACGATAAAAAAAATAAACAGGGCAAAATAAAAATGAGTTTATTAAAACATATCGGGCAGGCAGAAACCAATATTACTGTTAGCGAAAATTTGATTTTAAAAGCCATTAACCAATATCAAAAGTTGGGAAATTGATGAAGTATTTAGTAACACATCCGAGCAAATTTTGCGAGGGGCAAATCCAGCTTGATGGCTCAAAAAGCATTAGCAACCGCTTATTGGTTATCCGTCATCTTTGCAAAAAAAATTTTGAGTTAAATGGCCTTTCAACTTCTGATGATACACAAGTATTACAAAAAGCGATAAGTTTCAAATCAACCGAAATTGATATACACCATGCAGGTACTTGCATGCGTTTTTTAACCGCACTTTTATCCATTACAAATGGCGAGTGGCTTTTAACTGGCTCGCAACGTATGCAGCAACGCCCAATTGGTTTATTGGTTGAAGCCTTGCAAAAATTAGGTGCTCAAATTAGTTATAGCAATAAGCAAGGCTACCCCCCTTTAAAAATTACAGGACATGCTTTAAATGGGGGCAATATCACAATTAAAGGCAACATTAGCAGCCAGTTTATAACCGCTTTATTACTTGTTGCCCCAGTATTAAAAAATGGGCTAATATTAAATATAGATGGAAACTTGGTTTCACGACCATATGTACAAATGACGCTGGATATTATGGCAGCATTTGGCATTAAATATCAATGGAATGGTAACCAAATAAACATCCAAAACCAAGCTTACAAAGCACATGATTTTGAAGTTGAGGCCGACTGGAGCGGTGCCAGCTATTTTTTTGGCATTGCCAGTTTAGCCAAACAAGCCAACATACAATTAAAAGGCTTACAAGCCAAAAGCTATCAAGGCGATGCGGCTTGCACTCAAATTGGGGCTTTGTTAAACATTACAAGCAACTGGAACAATGGCTTACTCAACTTAACACAAAAAACTGCTTCGCAACAATTTAATTTCAACTTTATTGAATGCCCCGATTTAGCACAAACCTTTGTGGTTAATTGCGCCGCATTGGGTATCGATGGTCATTTTAGTGGCCTGCAAACTTTGGCTATTAAAGAAACCGACCGCACCGCTGCTTTAGCTACCGAATTAGCCAAATTCAATATCCGTTTTTATGAACAAAATGGCACTTGGATTTTAAATACCAACCAAGCTAATTTTAACCGAACCATAGCAATTGATACATATAAAGATCATCGTATGGCAATGGCTTTTGCGCCTTTAGCCCTAGTTTGCCCTAATGGAATTATTATTAACGAACCCAAAGTAGTAAGCAAATCTTACCCAGCTTTTTGGGCTGACTTAGAAAAATTAGGTTTCAACATAAAAGATTTGTCTTAAATTAATTTGACGCATGAAGGTTATTTCATTTACTAATCCATATTTCTATATTTACCACAAATTTTAATTTGCATGACCCCTATATATCTTGACAATGCCGCCACCACCCCTTTGCACGCTGAAGTTTTAGAAGCCATGTTGCCTTTTTTAAGGGGAAATTTCGGTAATCCATCTGCTATTCATAGTGTTGGGCGCAAGGCTCGTACAGCGGTTGAACGATCAAGAAAAGCCATTGCAAATGCCTTAAATGCCTCAACAGGAGAGATATTTTTCACCTCGTCGGCTACTGAAGGTAACAATATGGTTTTAACATGCTGCATCCGCGATTTGGAGGTTGAACATTTAATTGTTTCGCCAATTGAACACCATTGCGTGCTACATACCGCCGAACATTTGGCTGAATGCGGCAAGATAAAATTACACCTAGTTGCGGTTGATGAAGTGGGGCGTGTTGTACCTGAAAGCCTTGAGAAAAAACTATCAAAAATTAAGGGCAAAACCTTAGTTTCAATTATGAACGCCAACAACGAAATTGGAACAATAAACGATATTAAAACAATTGGCGCAATTTGCAAGCAATACGGGGCTTACTTACACTCGGATACCGTGCAAACCTTTTGCCACTATCCTATTGATTTACAAGAACTGGATATTGATTTTATGGTTGGGTCAGCACATAAATTTCACGGGCCCAAAGGCATTGGCTTTTTATACATTAATGGCGATGTAAAAATTAACCCAATGATATTGGGCGGCTCGCAAGAGCGTAATATGCGCGCTGGCACAGAAAATGTACCAGGCATTATAGGCATGGGAAAAGCCGTTGAAATTGCACAAGCCAATATGCTTGAAGAGCAAACTTATATTTTAGGCTTGAAAAAATACATGAAGCAACAACTAATTGAAAAATTCGATGGAATAAAATTCAATGGCGATGTGGATGGTAATAGCCTTTATACCGTGTTAAACACCTCTTTCCCCCCGCACCCTAAAAACGATATGTTATTAATTAATTTGGATATTGCTGGCATTTGCGCATCGGGCGGTAGTGCCTGCAGTTCGGGCGTTGATGCAGGTTCGCACGTGCTAAATCATTTAGCGGTTGATACCAATAGAGCCAATGTTCGGTTCTCGTTTTCAAAATACAATACTCAAGCTGAAATTGATATTGTGGTTGAAAAGCTTGGCGAGATTTTGGGATAGCCTTATGGTTTTTTAATTTCATTTTATGAAAAAAAACGAAGCAGCTGCATTTGTCCATCAAACGTTGGATAATCTTTATCCTGAAACGCCCATTCCTCTAGATCATAGCAGCCCTTATACTTTGCTAATTGCCGTGCTACTATCAGCCCAATGCACCGATGAACGGGTAAACCAAGTAACGCCCCATTTGTTTGAACTGGCAGATACCCCCGAAAAAATGATTGAATTGGAAGTGGACGACATTAAAGCCATTATCCGCCCTTGCGGTTTGTCGCCTCGTAAATCAAAAGCAATTTACGATTTATCGCACATCCTTTTAAATGAACATAATGGGCAAGTACCACAAAGTTTCGAGCATTTAGAAGCACTGCCTGGCGTTGGGCATAAAACCGCCAGTGTTGTAATGAGCCAAGCTTTTGGTGTGCCAGCCTTTCCTGTTGATACACATATACACCGCTTAGGCACACGTTGGAAATTAACCAATGGCAAAAATGTTGAGCAAACCGAAAAAGACTTGAAAAGGCTCTTCCCCAAAAAAAGTTGGAATAAACTGCATTTACAGATTATTTATTTTGGCAGGCAATATTGCCCAGCTCGTACACATAATCCTTATAAATGCCCTATTTGTTCAGTTGTTGGGCGTAAAACCATGTTTGACGAATACGACAAACTAGCTGCCAAAAAAGCCAAGAAATCTTCTAAGTAATCTCGCCCACAAAACCTAATGGCGGCAAACCAGTTAGCTGTTCAATTATTTGTTCTGAATGCTCCGAGCGTGTTCCGTTAATTATATAACCTGCAAATGGCACATCAGCCTTTTTCAGTAATTCAATACTCATTAAGCTATGGTTAATTGATCCCAAATAATGCCGAATTACGCAAACAACAGGCAACTGTAAATGCACCATTAAATCAAGCATAGTAAGTTGTTGATTAATGGGCACTAACAACCCTCCGGCCCCTTCAACTATCAATAAATTATCCGTTTTCGGTAAAAAAAAATCTGAAAGTTGAATATCAATTCCATCTAATTCAGCTGCATAGTGTGGTGATGCAGGCGTATTTAAACGATAGGTTTCTTTATGGATTGTCGATATACTATTGGTCAAAAACCTTTCCACTTTCAAAGTGTCAGTATTATCCAAATCGCCTGCCTGTATAGGTTTCCAATAATCTGCTTGCAACTGGTTTACCAATTGAGATGAAACTACTGTTTTTCCAATTTCAGTACCTATTCCAGTTATAAAGTAGCCCTTGCCTGTTTGTTTTAACATGGGTTAAAGTTAGAAGTGTTTAATGATTACTTGCGATTTACTCGCAGATAATAAAACACGTTTTCAAACCACCACATAAAAAAGGGGCTTGCGAATGCAAGCCCCTAACCATACCTATTTCCTCAACCACTTAATTAATTGTTCGTTTCGATGCTTTTTTCGCATTTTCCACCTCTGCCGGACTTAGCTTTTTGCTTTTGGTATCATCAATTTTTTTAATTTTAATTTGCGATTTGTAATAATTCTTCAAATCTTTTTGAAAAGCTATGCTATGGCGTGGGTAACGGTTGTAAAGCGTGCCTGCCAATTGCGGCTTTTTAATTAGTAAAAAGTAGTTGCTGTTTATACTCTTTAACACATTACTATTATTGCCCAACCAACTCGATTTTGATAACTCATTAAACAAATGCGGGAAGTTTTGATGCCATTCGTAATTAGCCAATAATTGAGCAGCTAATGCAGTATTGCCTTTAATCCAGTTAAGGTCTCCTAACTTTTCTTTGCCAAACTGGCCTAGCCATTTATCATATTGGTCCGCCTGAACTTGCAAGGCATTGCCTTCCTCTCGGTAACGCATGGCCTTTAACTCATTAACATCTAATGTTTTTGATTTGTCGCGATCGGCAATCTCAAAATTCGTAGGCGTTAAGTAATACCGCCAAAATTTGTTTTCATCGGCTGCTATTTCGGCATAGCTAATTTTACCATCCTTGTTTTCGTCGGTTTTATTAATGCGGTAACGCAAAAACCACTTTAAATAAGTGTCGTTTTCGGCCTTACCTTGCGCTGCAATTGTTTGAGTAAAAAAACAAAATGCCAGTATAAATGCTATAATTCTCATAATCTTTATTGAATTTTACGATTTAATAGACGTAATTTTTAGAATAAGGTTAAAATAGATTGCAAAATAAATGAACTCATCATTAAAAAACGACCTGTTAATCAACGCTTTAGCAGGTAAAAAAAATAATCGACCACCAATATGGTTAATGCGGCAAGCTGGCCGAATATTACCACAATACCGTGCAATTCGTAGTAAATTAAGCGGATTTAAAGCTCTAATCGCTAATCCTGAAATTGCCTGCGAGGTTACAATACAACCAGTTGATGAGCTTGGCGTTGATGCCGCTATCATTTTTTCAGATATATTGGTTGTACCCGAAGCCATGGGTTTAAACTACGAATTAGTTGAGAAAAAAGGACCGCTATTTGAACGCACCGTTAAAAACGAAAGAGATGTTGCCGACTTAAAAATAGCCGACCTTAACAGCAACTTAGCTGATACTATAAAAGCTATTGAGTTAACAGTTGCTGAACTGAACGGCAGAGTGCCATTAATAGGATTTGCTGGCGCACCATGGACGATTTTTTGCTATATGATTGAAGGCAAAGGCAGTAAAGATTTTAAGCTGGCAAGGCGTATGTTATATGAACAGCCCGAGCTATCTAAACAACTTTTGACTAAAATCACTGATTCAACCATTGTTTATTTAAATGCACAAATTGCGGCAGGCTGCTCAGCCATTCAGTTATTTGATTCATGGTTAGGGGTTTTAAGCGAACCACTCTTTTTGGAATTTGTTAAACCCGAAATCAACCGAATTGCAAAAGCAGTAAATGGCGCACCAAAAATCTACTTCCCTAAAGGCGGGCATTTCATCCATCATCATTTTAACGATTTGCATTTTGATGGTTTCAGTACCGATTGGAATATGCCAATTGAACAAATAAGGCAAAACGCACCAAACAAAACCTTACAAGGTAATTTCGACCCTGCAATTTTGTACAGCAACCCAAGCCACATTAAAAAATCAGCTTTACAAATGATTGAAAAATTTGGCGACCAACGCTACATCGCCAATTTAGGGCATGGCGTTTATCCTGACACCCCTTTGGATAATGTTAAATGCTTTGTTGACACCGTAAAAGCCTACGCTAGTTGATAACCTTGCCAACATACGACTATTACAAAGGGATTTTGCAACACCAACGCATGCCATTGGCTTTTGTTGATTTGGATTTACTTGATGAAAACATTAAAAACATTGCTAAAAGGGCTAAAGGAAAAAAAATACGTATTGCCAGTAAATCCATCCGTTGCCTTTCTATTATCAAACGTATTTTAAACTCCAATACAATTTATCAAGGGGTAATGTGTTTTCATCCTGAAGAAGCTTGCTTTTTAGCAGATGAAGGCTTGGACGATTTATTGGTAGCCTATCCAACTGTTGACCAAAAAGCAATTACCAACATAACAAGCCACCTAAAAAAAGGCAGGCAAATTTATTTAATGTGCGATTTAGCCGAGCACATCCAACTTATTAATAAAATAGGCGAAGCAGAAAACTGTATCATCCCTATTTGTATTGATTTGGATATGTCAGTAGCTTTTCCAGCTTTGCACTTCGGTGTTTACCGCTCGTCAATCACCAATTTACAATCACTAAAGCAATTGGTAACTGTCATCAAACAAAATCCTTTTGTAAAACTGGCAGGCGCAATGGGCTACGAAGCTCAAATTGCAGGTGTTGGCGATAATATGCCCAACGAAAGCATAAAAAATCAAGTTGTTCGTTTACTTAAAAAACAATCCATTAAAAAAATTGCTACATGGCGCACACAAGCCGTTAACTATTTATTGGCTGAAGGTTTTAAATTGGATTTTGTAAATGGCGGCGGCACGGGCAGCCTTGAAAGCACATGCCTTGAAAATGCTCTTACCGAAGCCACTGCTGGCTCAGGTTTTTTCGCTTCAGGATTATTTGATAACTATACCAACTTTAAACATTTACCAGCCGCAGCATTTGCCATACCCATTAGCCGTAAACCCAAAAAAGGAATATACACTTGTAGTGGCGGCGGTTACATTGCCTCTGGGCCAGTTGGTATCGATAAATGCCCCAAGCCTTACTTACCCAAAGGCATCCAACTTTTTAACAACGAGGGCACGGGCGAAGTACAAACCCCAATTAAAACTGATTTGCCACTAAACTTAGGCGACCCCATTTTGTTTAGGCATAGCAAAGCAGGCGAACTTTGCGAAAGGTTTAACCACTTACACCTAATAGCTAATAACGAAATTGTTAATACCGTACCCACCTACCGTGGGCAAGGCAAATGTTTTATGTAATGGATAGAACCGCCCGCATATTATTGGTTGAAGATGAAGAACACATTGCCGAAGGAATAACAATTAACCTTGAAATGGAAGGCTACGAGGTAGTATTGGCAAAAACTGGCAAACAAGCAATTGATTTTTTTAAAAGCCAACGTTTTAACATTTTAGTACTCGATATAATGCTGCCTGAGCTTGACGGCTACCAAGTTTGCGAACAAATCCGTTTGGTTAACAATCAAATACCCATCCTTTTTTTAACCGCCAAAGGCAATATTTCCGATAAACTGCAAGGGCTAAAAAAAGGTGCCGACGATTATATGACCAAGCCCTTTAACCTTGAAGAATTTTTGCTTCGGGTAAAAAATTTAGTAAAGCGCAGTTACAATACCGCGCAAGCCAGCCCAATAACCCTATTTAAATTTGGCTACAACCAAGTAAACTTTACAACCTACGAAGCCATTGGTGTAAATGGACCTTTTAGGCTTAGTAAAAGAGAAAGCCTTTTGCTAAAATTGCTTATTGAGCGCAAAAACGAAGTTGTATCGCGCGAAGAAATTTTAAGTAATGTTTGGGGCTACGATGTGTACCCTTCAACCCGTACAATTGATAATTTTATCGTCTCTTTTCGTAAAAAATTCGAGAAAAATCCTAAAAAACCACACTTTTTTCACTCAATTCGTGGAGTTGGCTACAAGTTTGTATGCTAAAATGGGAAAAGCATTTTGTAAATTAGCACTAGTTTTTTGAAAACATTCTTTGAATAATCCGTAAGAGTAGTGTTAGACAATAAAATTTCAGTGGATATATTACTAGTTGAAGACAACCCTGGCGACATAAGGCTTACCAAAGAAGCTTTTAAAGAAGGCAGGCTCAACAATAACTTACATGCAGTAACCGACGGGGTAAAAGCCATTGAGTTTTTAAAACAGGAAGGAGAGTTTGAAAATGCCCCCCGACCTGATTTAATATTACTTGATTTAAACCTCCCCAAAAAAGATGGACGAGAGGTGTTAGAGGTAATTAAAGCCGACGATAACCTTAAAACCATCCCTGTAATTATTTTAACTACCTCAAGCTCCGATTTTGATATTAATCGAGCTTACGAGTTACACGCCAATTGTTACATTACTAAGCCAATTGATTTTGACAGCTTTATGGATGTAATCTTATCTATTGAAAGTTTTTGGCTGCAATTAGCAAAATTGCCTAGCAAAAATTAACCTCCTACCGCCTTTTTTATGAAGAATAATTTCAATATTCTTTTGGTTGAAGACAACCCAAGCGACGCAAGGCTTGTTGAAATATATTTAAGTGATTCAAATGGTTATAACTTTAATATAACTAAAGCTGAATCATTAAAAGAAGCATTTGAACATTCAGATATTAATTTCGATGCTATTTTGCTCGATTTATCTTTGCCCGATTCAATGGGTTTAGAAACCCTACAATCCGTAATTGATAATTTCCCCAATTCGCCAACTATTGTACTTACTGGTTTAGATGACGAAACCGTAGGCATTCAAGCTGTTGAATCTGGTGCTTTAGATTACTTAATAAAGGGTGATATTGATACAAGGGTGCTGGTAAAAACCATTTCATATGCCTATATCCGCTACGAAAACGAAAGCCTTTTAAAGGCAAAAGAAGTTGCTGAAAGAACCGTTGAACTAAAACAACGCTTTTTAGCCAATATGAGCCACGAATTGCGAACACCGCTTAATGTGGTAATTGGCATGACGGATTTATTAGAAAAAACCGAACACACCAGCGAACAAGAAGAATACCTAATTTCGCTTAAAATCGCATCGCGCAACCTTTTAAAGGTAATCAACGATATTTTAGATTTATCAAAAATTGAATCCAATAAAATTATCCTTGAAAACAGGCGATTTAGCCTTGAGGAGTTTTTGCAAGATTTAATGAAGCTTTATAAATACCAAACCAACCAAAAAGGCTTGCATTTATATAGCCAGTTCGATGCTAACCTGCCCGACTATCTAATAGGCGATTCAGTTAGGTTAAATCAAGTAATCATCAACCTAATGGATAACGCCATTAAATACACCGAAAATGGCGAAATAACACTTAAAGCAATTATCCTTGAAAAAACCGATACCGAAGTTTTAATTGAATTTGGGGTAAAGGATACGGGCATTGGAATTGAAAAAGAAAAACAAGATAAAATTTTCGGCAGCTTTGTTCAGGCCAACGAAAGCACAACCCGCCTTTATGGCGGAACAGGCTTGGGTTTAAGTATTGCCAAACATTTAGTAGGGCTTTTTGGTGGTAATATGGTGGTTGAAAGTGAGCCTGGTCAGGGTTCTTATTTCAAATTTACCTCTCGTTTTAAACTTGACGATTCATCCTACAAAGCAGTTGAAAAGGTTGAAGTTGTTAAAACGCTAGATTTAAGCGAACACGAGTTCAACATTCTATTAGTTGAAGATCATAAGTTAAACCAATTGGTTGCCAGCAAGTTAGTGCAACAGTGGTCAAAAAATGTTAAGTACGAAATTGCCAACAACGGAAAAGAAGGCTTTGAAAAAGTACGCGACGGTAATTTTGATTTGGTTTTAATGGACATTTCGATGCCAATAATGGACGGTTTGCAAGCAACTGAAAAAATTAGGAAGGAATTACCAAACCCAAAAAATAAAATTCCGATAATTGCCATGACCGCACACGCCCTAAAAAGCGAGGTTGAGCGCTGTTACGAAGTAGGAATGAACGATTTTGTTAGCAAACCAATTGATTCGGGCAAACTTTTTGAGGCATTAAATAATCAAGTGCAACAAATTGTTAGCAAAGTAGATGTAAAATTGGATAAAGTGAATACAAATAACACCGATAAAAGTGTTGATATTAGCTACCTCGAAGAATTATCTGGCGGGGATGAAGAGCTAAAAATTGAATTGGTTAAAAGCGTTTTAGACGATATGCCAAAAGAATTAAAAAAGCTAAAAGCTAGTTTCGACCTTGATAAATACGACGAATATTACAAAGTGGCTCATAAACTTAAAACCACTTGTGCCTACATTGGTTTACGCGAAAAACCAATAGTTATTAAAACCATAATTAAACCTGAAAGCGGAGCAACATTCAATTTTGATAAGCATGAATTACAAGATTTTTTAAATCTTAGTGAAAATGCTTTACAAGAGTTAAAACAATTTGTTAAATAATCTACTAAATTCACAATATGAAAATTTTAGTTGTTGACGACGATCCAGTAATTGTAAAAGCCCTTTCTTCAAGGCTGCAGAAAGATGGCTATGCTATTACATCAACTACCGACCCTAAACAAGCGTTAGAATATCTTCAAAAAGATAATTTTGATCTTATAATTTCTGACATTATAATGCCCTATATGTCAGGCATTGAGCTGTTAACCGAAATTAAAAAGTATAGTGGCTCAACCCCTATTATTTTAATTTCAGCATTAGACCAAAAAGAGTTGATTTTAACCGCTTTTGAACTTGGTGCTAAAGATTTTGTGGTTAAGCCAATTAATATGGATGAGTTATCATTAAGAATAACTAAATACGAAGCGGGCAAAGAAGATGGAGAAGGAAATTAATTCAACTCAATAATACTAATACCGTCGCCCCCATATTCTGGGGCTTCGCTACTTACTGTTTTTACAACCTTTAATTTTTTAAAATATCCTCTAATGGAATTTTTTAAGATGCCATCGCCTTTACCATGCAATATTTTTAATAAATCAGCATTGGCAATTAATGCCTGATCTAAAAATTGTTCAACGGCACCAAGGGCCTCATCACGGCGCATACCCCGTACATCTAAAGTGTTTTTAAAGCTAACCGCCGCCTCAAGTGAGTCAAATTTGTAAGCCGCCGTTTTTTTAGGCTTATCAACCTTAACCACCTTTAACTCTTTTATTTTGATATTGGTGCGCAATGCGCCAAACTCAACAACGGCATTATTTTTCCGCAACTCAACAACTACACCTGTTTGGCTTCCCTCTCTTAACTGTACGTTCGACCCTACTTTTAATGCTTCGTCCGTTTTCTTTTCAAAAATTTCATCTTTCAATTCTTCAATTGCAATAGCGTTATCCTTTTGCTTATCAGCTACTGCTTTTTTAATCTGCTGAATTTTTTCGGTATTCTCTTTCTCTTTTTTTGAATCGGCAATTAGCTGCTCCAACTTTTTTCGCGCCTCCGAAGCCTCATCCAACATTTTTTGACGAGTTTTTAAAATTTCCTCCTTTTGTTTCTTTTTAAACTGTTTTAGCTTTCGTTCATACTCCTCAATTAGCCTTTCCGTTTTTGCCTCATTGGCTTTTAAAGCAGCATCCCTTTCTTCAATTTCAAGCTTTTCATTTTGTAAACTACTTAAAAGTTCATCAAACTCTTTATAATCATCGCCAACTTTTTGCTTGGCAGCATTTAATACCGCCTCATTAATACCAATTTTTTGGGCGATTTCAAAAGCAAACGAACTACCCGGCCGCCCAACCTCTAATTGATATTTTGGTGAAAGATTTTTAACGTCAAACAACAATGTACCGTTAAGGATACCATCAGTATTTGTTGCCATTATTTTTAAATTAGAATAATGGGTTGTAATAACGCCAAAGGCAAATTTTTCAACCAATTTTTCCAACACCGATTCTGCAATTGCACCACCAAACTTGGGATCAGTACCCGAGCCAAATTCATCAATTAAAATCAAGGTCTTGGCATCTGCAAAATCAATAAAATACTTCATATTGGTTAGATGAGAACTGTAGGTACTCAAATCATTTTCTAACGATTGTTCATCGCCAATATCAACATAAATTTTATTGAAAACGCCAAACTGCGAGCTTTCATCAACAGGAATTAGGATACCCGTTTGCAGCATAATTTGTAAAAGCCCAATAGTTTTTAAGCTTACCGATTTCCCCCCCGCATTAGGGCCACTAATCACCAAAATCCGACCAGCATTTGAAAGACGTAAACTTAATGGAATAGTTTTTTTACCTAATTTTTTGTTCCACAATAACAAAAGCGGATGGTAGCCATCGTTAATTTCAACCAACTTTTGCTTTACCAGCAAAGGTTTGCAGGCATCAATTGACAATGCAAACTGCGCTTTGGCACGTATAAAATCAAACTGACCTAAAAGCCGTTGCTGTGCAATTAACTGCGCATGATAGGGCCTAATTTTAGCCGATAACATTTGCAATATCCGATAGATTTCTCGTTTTTCTTCCTGTTGCAAAGCAAAAATCTCATTATTGATATAGAGCGTTTCGGCAGGCTCAATAAATGAAATACTACCACTTGCCGATTCGCCGATTATAATACCATTTATACGCCTTTTATGTTGTGCAGAAACCGATAAAACACGCCGCCCTTCTCTAACCGATTCAACATCATCCGTTAGCCAACCGTTTTGCTTAAATTCACGAATAATATGTTTAAACTTGCTATCTAATTCTTGGTATTTTGAGCTAATAAGTTTGCGAATACTTTGTAATTCCTTAGATGCTGTAGAACGTATTTTACCTGCATCATCCAACACCTCTTTAATGGCATTGATAACGGCAACTTCTATCTCAATTTTTTGCGTAAGCTTAAAAAGTTCAGGATACAATTCCGCATACTCCCCATCATTTTTCTTGAAAAAGAATAGAATTTCATCGCTAGCTTGAATTACCTTAAAAATTTTGAAAATCTGCTGCTCATCAAGCACCGTATTTTCAACTTTTAGAATATCCAAACTTTTGCCAATATCCATAAATGGCTTATCGCAAATACTGTCTTCCTCTAGCAACAATGTTTCTTTAAACTCCGCTACTTGTGTAAGTAGCCTATCAATTAAACCAATATCCGTTTGAAACTGAGCCTTAGCCAAAAGTTGCTTGCCCAAAGGGCTTTGGCAATAGCCTTCAATAATTTTAATTACCCGATTAAACTCCAATTTTTCGAGTACATCATTGGGGTATAAATCAAAATAATTGCGTTTTATGTTTTTGTAACTCTTGTTCATTTCAAATTATCATCCCCTAACAATGAAACTGCAAATATAATTCCGTACAAATACTACAATTTTTAGACTTTTAAAAAAGTCAATTACATTTTAATTTATTTTTTCTATATTAAATGAATGAAACATAGAATTATATTGCTAATAATTTTCACCAATCTATTTGTTAGCAAAGCACAAATGTTTGATTTAGAGATAATTGAACACGAATTAGACGTTACAACTGGAATGCTTTTTAATGAAAAACTAAGTATTAATGAAGCCTTTAGCCAAAACTTTGCTTTTAAAGAGGTTGATAGATTACGCTTTGAATTTACTAATGTATTATTACAAGATGGCTGTTATATAAAAATTGAACAAGAAGAAACGGGCTATGAAGAGATAATAAGCAATCAAAGTGCAAAGTATAATGAACTAAGCTTTTACTCCGCTTATTACTCAAGTGGGCATTTTGCCATTAGTTTGTATATAACCCCCCAAACTTACAGCCCTTGCTATTTCACAATAAAACAAGCCAATTTGCATAAAAAAATAGCTCTTCTAGATGTGCAAAAGCAGGTATTTGGTAACGATACTAGAGTACAAATTCAAGACCCTTGCACAGTAAGATTATCTTTAATTTACGAAATTAAAGACATGGATGATATTAATCAAGATAACACACAGTACAAACAACTTTTTGCAACTGGGTTTATGATTAGTGATAATTGGATGTTAAGCGCAGGATACAATTTTTTATCGATAAAAAAATTTAATGGTGTTAGTTACGAGTTAACTAATGTGTTAGTTGAAAGAAATGTGCCTCCAAATGGAGCCCCAAGTGCTAACAATAATCAATTTGATATTGATGAAAAAAAAGTAATATTTAAAACAGGAGAAGTAGGTAAAGATTGGGCAGTTGTTAAAGTAAAAAATAAAGATAGTAATATACCTGGTTACGGATGTAAAGAACAAACTAGTTTTGCATGTGATATAAATAACATTAAAAAAAATCTTACCATTTTAGAAGTGCGAGGTTATGGTCATGACACAAAACAAAATCAACCTGTCCTTGGGGGATACCCTCCATATTCATTACAAACAGCATCTGAAACTGCTAGTTCAAATGTTAATCCTATAATCAATCTTATTTTACATAAAGTAGATACTGAAACAGGAAATGATGGGAGCCCAATAAGACTTGTATCCAATGATGGTCCTTTAAAAAACGTTGTAGGAATACATACAGAAAACTACAATTGGCCAACAAATACGGGCACTCACATTTCACATATCCCCCTTTTAAAGGCAATCAAACAGTTATGCAAAGATGAAATCTGCCCAGGAATCCCAATAACTGATACTACCACCTGCTGCATTATTACAACAATTGAGGGTGGCGAAAATTGTATTGAAGGTTTAAGCGAAGTAGAGTGTACTGATTTGGGCGGAGTTTGGGAAACGGGGTGCTTTGTTGGCTATTGCAATGATGAAGATGAGGATGGCATACCCGATGCCTTAGATAATTGCCCAAACACTTACAACCCTGATCAAGCTAATGAAGATTTAGACCAATTTGGTGATGAATGCGATGATTGCGGCACCAATGCTGGCTTTTATTTCAACTTTGAAGTTGATTGAAAATTATGCAAGGGCTATTTTCATTTTATCCATAGCCCCTGCATAACCAAAAAATGGTTAAAATAATTTACACAAAGCGATAATTTTTTCCAGGATAGTAAGCTAAGCCCCCTAATTCCTCTTCTATACGCAACAATTGGTTGTATTTCGCCATCCTATCAGTACGTGATGCCGAGCCCGTTTTAATCTGCCCTGTATTTAATGCCACAGCCAAATCAGCAATAGTCGTATCTTCCGTTTCACCCGAACGGTGAGACATTACGCTATTGTATTTATTACGATTTGCCATTTCAACCGCATCAATCGTTTCAGTTAATGAACCGATTTGATTAACCTTAATTAAAATAGCATTGGCAATGCCATTATCAATACCCTTTTTTAAACGCTGTGTATTGGTAACAAACAAATCATCGCCCACTAATTGAACTTTGTCGCCAATAGTATCAGTTAGTTTCTTCCAGCCATCCCAATCGTTTTCGTACATACCATCTTCAATTGAAATAATAGGATATTTATTACAAATGCCTTTATAATAATCAACCAATTCTGATGGGTTTAACTTATCCCCTGTTGAATCTTTTAAGTGATATACCCCTTCTTCTTTTAAATAAAACTCAGAGCTGGCGACATCCAAGCCAATCATCATATCCTCGCCAGGTTTGTAACCTGCTTTTTCAATACTCTGCATGATAATATCCAATGCTTCATCATGCGATTTTAGGTTAGGTGCAAAACCTCCTTCATCCCCTACATTAGTTGAATAGCCCTGTTTTTTCAATACTGCTTTTAAATGGTGGAAAGTTTCAACCCCCATGCGCAATGCTTGCGAAAACTGCTCTGCTCCAACAGGTAGTATCATGAACTCCTGAAAATCTAAGCTATTATCTGCATGGCTTCCCCCATTAATGATATTCATCATCGGTATAGGTAAAGTGCGTGCATTAACCCCACCAACATACCGGTATAACGGCAAACTAGCCTCTTCGGCAGCAGCTTTTGCGCAAGCCATTGATACCGCCAAAATAGCATTAGCCCCAAGTTTTGATTTATTGGGCGTACCATCCATTTCAATCAACACCTCATCAATTTCACGCTGCTCAAAAACATCAAAACCTTCCAATGTATCCGCAATATCCATGTTTACGAAACTTACCGCTTTATGAACGCTTTTGCCCATATAAACTCCGGGGTCGCCATCACGCAACTCAACCGCCTCATGCTCTCCGGTTGATGCCCCCGACGGTACCGCAGCCCTACCTAAACAGCCATTTTCAGTAATAACTTCAACTTCAACCGTTGGGTTACCACGCGAATCTAAAATTTGACGGCCATGAATATTGATGATAAAGCTCATAGTTTTAATTTTTGTGCAAAGGTGCTTTGTATAATGATTTTAAAGAAATAATAACTAGCCTTTAGGCTAAAAAGTGTTTAAAAAAATAAATAAATGGGCGTTACCTCGCTTTTGGCTCGGTCGTACCACCACCACGGCAAATCCAAATACCCTTACATCTATTTTCTAAAATCTCACTACTTCATACTTAATACCAACTACTCTGCACTAAAGCCTATCAACCGCTTTTCCATCCGCCAATGATCAATAGTTACTTCGGTAAACATTTCCCCTACCCTTTTGTATCCCATTTTCTCATAAAAAGCTACGGCTACATCCCTCGCATTACAGTGCATTAAAATAAAGCCTTTTTCCCTTGCCCACCTTTCACTTTCTGCAACCAAACGCAAACCCAATCCCTTTCGTTGATGCTTTTTAGCTACCGCCACTTGGCGCATTTTTATTGTACCATCATCCATTGGCACTAACACAAGGCAAGCTACTAATTCATTATTATTATATGCAGCTAAATGACATTGTTCCTTTTCGGCTGCTAACTGCTTGGCGGTAAACTGCAAGCCAAGCGGTTTTCGCAAAATCATATCCCTAAGCTTAATTGTTTCATCATAAGCTTTTGAATTATGCGCAACTAGTTTGAATTCCAAATTCATAATGAATGCTAAAATAAGCGGCTTGTTTCATAAAAAAGTTACTAATTGCCCGCCTTACCCGAACTTTGCCCCCAATGAAATTCGACTTACAACATCAGGACGATAAAAGCAGCGCACGTGCTGGCTTAGTACATACCGACCACGGCACTATTGAAACGCCCATATTTATGCCCGTAGGCACGGCTGCCACCGTAAAAGGGGTGCACCAAAGCGAGTTAGAAACTGCTATTAATGCCCAGATTATATTAAATAATACCTACCACCTTTATTTACGCCCTGGGCTAGACATAATTGAAGCGGCTGGAGGAACACATCAATTTCAAAAATGGGATAAACCTATATTGACTGATAGTGGTGGTTACCAAGTTTATTCTCTAGCAGATATGCGCAAGATTAAAGAGCAAGGTGTAAAATTTCAATCGCATATTGATGGCTCATACCACCATTTTACACCCGAAAATGTAATGGATATTCAGCGCACTATTGGGGCGGATATTATAATGGCTTTCGATGAATGCACCCCCTATCCTTGCGAGTTTAACTATGCCAAAAAATCAATGGAAATGACGCACCGTTGGCTAAAGCGTTGCTGCGATCGTTTTGATAGTACCGAGCCTAAATACGGTTACAATCAAACACTTTTTCCTATTGTACAGGGCAGTGTTTACCCTGATTTACGTAAACAATCGGCCGAAGCTATTGCCAGTTTTGAGCGCGAAGGCAATGCCATTGGCGGCTTATCAGTTGGCGAACCCCATGAAGATATGTACGCTATGACAGATTTAGTTTGCGGCATTTTACCAAAAGACAAACCACGTTATTTAATGGGTGTTGGCCGCCCGGAAAATATTTTGGAGTGCATAGCCCTAGGTATTGATATGTTTGATTGTGTAATGCCAACCCGCAATGCCCGCAATGGCTGCATTTTTACGAGCGAGGGTTGGTATAATATCCGCAATAAAAAATGGGAAAAAGACTTTAGCCCTATTGATGTAAACTGCCCTGCGCCTACCAGCCAATTACACAGCAAAGCCTATTTAAAGCACCTTATTAAAAGCAAAGAATTGTTAGGCGCACAAATTGCCAGCATTCAAAACCTAAGTTTTTACTTATGGTTAGTTGAAGAGGCCCGCAAGCAAATACAACAAGGCACTTTTGCCAGTTGGAAAAATGTGATGGTTGAAAAAGTTAGTAGGCAGTTGTAAAAAAAGGCGGACTTAAAAGCCCACCTTTTTATTATCTATCGTCTCTCGTCTAAATTCTAAACATCTATAAATCTAACAATCTATCTAAGGGAAAATACCTAGTTGATCGTAAGCTTTAGCCACTTTCATAATAGCAATGTAAAAAGCTGCCGTACGCAAATCGGCTATACCATTGCTATCATCACGCCAAACCTCGCGTATATCTTGGTAAGCCTTAACCATCGTTTCTTCCAAACCTGAATAAACCAAATCTTGCTCGTCGGCACCGCGTCCAAGTAAGTTTTTCTTATCAGCTTCAATATTTCTTCCTGTTAATTTTTCAACTTCGTTTAAAATGCCTTTGTAAGCATTCTCCTCAAAACGTTTTTGGATGCGCCCAAAACGAACATGCGAAAGGTTTTTCAACCACTCAAAATACGAAACTGTTACACCTCCAGCATTCAAATACATATCTGGTAATATCATAACCCCTTTACTTAACAAAATTTCCTCTGCTTCAGGAGTGATAGGACCATTCGCTGCTTCGCAAATAATTTTAGTTTTAATGTTATTGGCGTTGCCCATGTGAATTTGCTGCTCTAAAGCTGCAGGTATCAAAATATCACATTCAATTTCCAATGCTTCATAGCGGTCTTCTAAAGTAGTTGAACCCGGAAAATCAACAATTGAACCCGTTGAAACCCTATGTTCATGTACCGCATCTGGGTCTAAACCATCAGGGTTATAAATTGAGCCATTGTATTCAGCAATAGATATAATTTTTGCACCAGCTTCATGAAAAAACTTAGCCGACCAATAACCTACATTCCCCAAACCTTGAATAACAACTGTTTTGCCTTCCAATCCTGTGGTTAAGCCCAACTTTTCCATATCGTCGGCATAGCTCACAGCCTCTTTAGTACCGTAAAACACACCTAAACCAGTAGCCTCTGTACGGCCTCTAATACCACCTTGTACAACTGGTTTACCAGTAACACAAGCATGGGAGTTTAACTCGTTAGGATAAAACGTTCGGTAGGTATCTACAATCCAGCTCATTTCCTGTGCACCAGTACCATAATCAGGGGCCGGCACATCAGTACCTGGGCCTATAAAGTTCTTTTTAATCAACTCAACCGTGTAACGGCGGGTAATACGCTCCAATTGTTCTTTCGTATGGTCCTTAGTGCTAATACTTACACCACCTTTACCACCACCAAAAGGTACATCAACAATAGCGCATTTATAAGTCATTAAAGCCGCTAAAGCCATCACCTCATCTTGGTTTACTTTTGAGCTGTAACGAATCCCCCCTTTACAAGGTAATTTGTGGTGGCTATGCTGCACACGATAAGCTTCTATTACTTCGTAACGATCTTCGTATTGAAGCGGAAACTGCATCTTATAAACGCTGTTGCATGATTTGATTTGATCAAGCAAACCTTGATCCAAGCCAGTATGCTTGGCAGCCTTGTCGAAATATAAACTTACACTTTCGAAAAAACTGTACTTTGATTTTTCAGCCGAACTACTCATAGTTAGCAAATTATAGTTTAATTAAGCGGCGTAAAAGTAGATAAATTATTACTGCTATCAACTGTTTTAAAATTGATTTTTGCTGCTAAAGCCCAAAAATGATATATCGCCTAGCTTTTGTGTTACTATTTAGGGTTTTATTTGTACCTTGATGTTAAAGCTTTTGGGTTAAGTATGCTAAAGCGATATTTAATATTAATAGGATTTTCGTTGTTTTTTTGGCTGGCTTGCCAAAACGACGACGATTTTGCACCCCTAACAATAAACGATATAAATCCACCACCTACCGAAACCATTGTTTACGAAGATTCAATCCCTCATCTACCTCAAACACTATTTGATTATGATGGATACGAAAAACCACCCTGGTTCATTAACAATTTTATGAATTTTTTAGAAACAATACCAGCCGACAACCCAATTACAGATGAAGGGGCAACCTTAGGCAGGGTTTTGTTTTATGATAAAAAGCTATCCTTAAACAACTCAACATCGTGCGGCAGCTGCCACCACCAAGCTTATGGTTTTGCTGATACAACAAGTTTTAGTATAGGATTTGAAGGCGAGTTAACAAGCAGAAATTCAATGAACTTGGTTAACCTTCAATTCAGCCGCTTTATGTTTTGGGATTTTAGCTCGCCCAGTTTAGAACATCAAGTTTTACAACCCATTTCCGACCCCGTTGAAATGGGTATTACACACGATTCATTATTAACAAAATTGGCTGAAGTTGAATATTATAGACCACTATTTACACAAGCCTTTGGCGATAGCTTAATTACTACGGATAGAATTTCAAAAGCATTAGCACAGTTTGTTCGTTCAATTGTTTCATTTGATACTAAATATGATGAAGGCGAAGCTAGCAATTTTGCCAATTTCAATGAATCCGAATTACTAGGTAAAGAGTTGTTTGTTGATGGAGAATTTAGATGTAACAACTGCCATTTACCGCCCAATTTCATGGGCATTCAACCAGAAAACAACGGGCTCGATTTAGTTTATGAAGACAATGGCGCAGGTAATGGTCGTTTTAAAGCACCATCATTACGTAATATAGCACTTACCGCACCCTACATGCACGATGGTCGTTTTCAAACACTTGAACAAGTTGTTGAGCACTACAACACTGGCTTACAAGCCCACCCATTTTTGGGTGATCAGCTAACTGAAAATTTTATTGATGGCGACCCACCCATACAATATAATATGACCGATGAAGAAAAGCAGGCATTAGTTGATTTTTTACATACACTTACCGACCCAATTACCATTTCGCACGAAAAATATAGCAACCCATTTATTGTAAACGATAAATAATTTTACGAGTGTTGTAACATTCAAAAAAACCTTTTATCTTTGCAATCCATTTTGAAAAAATTTGACTAGATGTTAATTATAAAAGTTGATAGCGAAGAAAGCATAGACAAAGCAGTAAAACGCTACAAAAAAAAGTATCAAAAAACGAAAACGATTAATCAATTACGTAGTCGTAAGCACTTTACAAAACCATCTGTAAAGCGTCGTAACGAAATTATTAAAGCACGTTACATCCAACAATTACATAATACTGACGTATAGTCAAGTTTTTATAATAATTTAGAAAGCGGGGTTTGAAAATTATTCAATCCCCGCTTTTTTATTAACCTATGGCTGATTTCCACATACTAAAATCATGGATTAAAAATGGCGAAGGCCCTCGCCTCGACTTTAAAACCACTATTACCTCACGCCCAAAAATTGCACGTAATATTGTTGCTTTTGCCAACAGCCGAGGCGGCAAACTTGTAGTTGGTGTTGAGGATAAAGGCTTTTTAGTGGGCATTGATTTTGAAGGCGAAAAATATGAATTAGAAAAAACCTGCGAGCAATATTGCAACCCCCAAATAAAAATTCAACGTTTTAGCCAATTACAAAGCAATGGTAAAATAGCCCTGGTTGCCGAAATTGCCGAAAGCCCTAACAAACCCCACTACGCTATTGACAAAAACGGCAATAAAAAACTATACGTTCGCATAAACGATACTTGTATAACCCCACCTGAAACCATTAAAAACATGTTACTAAATGGTGAACTGAACGGTTTGCAACGCACTCACGATTACGAATTAGCCAAACGCCAACTTGTTAAACACCTAAAAAACACCCCAACCCTATCCGTTGATGATTGGGCGGCTATTAGAAACATAGCCCCCGAAAGTGCCAAACGTTTTTTGGTGGATATATTATTAGAAGGTGTGATTAAACTACCACAAAAAAACAGGTTAGTTTTTGAGTTGAATCTTGTCGAGTAGGCTGAGGATGTCTAGGTGTACCCACATGGATAGCATACAATCAATGAGTTGAAACACCCACTAAAGTATTATTCATTTTGGTTAGTATTTTTTCGAGCCTCATTCAGATAACGTTAAAGAAATCAAAGAATGTAGTGTTTAGAAGCGAACGGTTCGACGCCTCGACGGTCAACTGTGTTGACATTCGTTCGGTTCAGCGAAATGATTGATTTCTAGTTTAATCTGAATGGAGCTCTAGATTTTTGCTACTTTTTATCATGAAAAAGTAGAATTGTTATAGCAGTTTTAATGTTAGCTGCTAACTATGCTCATACAAAAAACAATAAGAAATAACTTTCAAAGTTTCCCAAAGTAAGTTTGAATAAGTGAACTCAATATCACTCCAACGCCATTTTCTTTTTCAGGCGTTCAACCCTTGTTGCTAGTGTTTCTGACGATAGTTTATTGGTACTCAATCTATCTACCATAATAGGAAAACTGAAAGGCGTGAAATTTTCAGGTTTTTCGAGGATGATTTCTTGTTGTTTTATCCGGCGCAAAGCATCGCGCATTCTCCCCTCTTCAAGCTGTAAGGCAAACACCTCGTTGTAAGCCTGCCGCAATAAAAAGTGGTTCGGCTCATAATCTTCATATACCTGAAAAATCAAACCAGAATCAACCTGTATATGTTTGCGCCGCTTAATTTTTGATGGGAAACCGGGGAATATCAAACCAGCAATAGCCGCAATATTCCTAAATCTCCGCTTTGCCATTTGGGTGGCGTTTAAGCTAGCCTGTATATCTGCCAATAAGTTATCGTCTCTAAACAAGTCAATTTCCAAGGCTTCCTCAATAGGAATGGGCTGGTCGCTCATTAATTCAAAACCATAATCGTTTACCGCCATAGTAAATGAAATAGGCACAATTTCAGCTATTCGTTGCGCTGCCAAAGCTGCCAAACCCTCATGTACCAATCGCCCCTCAAAAGGATAAACGTACAAGTAATAACTATCCTCATGAACAATGTATTCAATCAGTAACTCATCAGTTGTGGGAATTTTTGAGCAAAAGGCTTGCTGCTGAAAAATGGGGCTCAACTTAGCCATTTCAACGCTTTCGGTTTGCCCTTTACCCGCTCTCGATAGCTGTTCGCGAAAAATATGCGACATCTTTGACGACAAAGGCATTTTGTTACCATACCAACTAGGTACTTGCCCCTTTTTCGCCTTCGATTTTTTCACAAAAGCATCTGACTCTTTTAGGTATTGGAATTGCAGGTTTTGCCCTGCGAAAAAAAAGCTTTGCTTCGGATGAAGTTTAGTAATAAAAACCTCTTCAACAGTTCCCAACTTTTTACCGTTCATGTATTTTACGTTTACCAAATCGTTGCTAACAATTGTACCAATGGTAAAACGGTGACGCAATGCTACGCTAGGGCTTACAATATGGAAACGCTCATTGATATAGCGCACTTTAGTGTAATCCTCGTAGGCTTGCAAGCTTCTGCCACCCGTAGTTATAAACTGCAACACTTGTCGATATTCCTCTTCCGTTAAATCACTATATGAATAAGTATTTTTTACCTCTTTAAAAATCTGCTCGGCATTAAAACCCACATCAATTGATAAAGTAATAAGATACTGAACCAACACATCCATCGGCTGAAAAACAGGCACACGCTCCTCCAAACTAGGGTTATGTACCGCTTTTTTCAGTGCATTCGCTTCAATTAATTCTAGCGCATGGGTAGGCAAAAAATAAATTTTGCTTTTTGCCCCTGGGGCATGGCCGCTACGTCCCGCCCGTTGCAAAAAACGAGATACCCCCTTTGGACCGCCAATCTGTACAACGGCATCTACGGGTTTAAAGTCGATACCCAAATCGAGGCTGCTGGTACAAACCACCGCCTTTAAATAGCCTTCGCCCAATTGCTCCTCAACAAACCGCCGTACCTTTTGCTCAATTGAGCCGTGGTGCATTGCAATTTGCCCCGCCAATTCAGGGTGCGCATCTAATAATTGGCTATACCAAACCTCGCATTGAAAACGGGTGTTGGTGAAAATTAAAGTGCTTGTATTTTCATGGATAATCGGGATTATCCTATCCAACATGTGCAAACCTAAATGCCCCGTCCACGGAAATTTTTCGATTGATTCGGGGATAATGGAAATCACCTCAATGGCTTTGGGGGCTTCGTGTTTCACGATTAAGCTATTGGCATTCAAAGTGTTGCCCAACAAAACATGCTTGGCTTGTTCCAAATTACCGATGGTGGCTGAAATACCCCAAATTTTTAAACTGGGCGAAAGCGCCCTCATCCTTGAGATAGCTAATTCAACTTGCACCCCACGCTTTGAACTTAGTAACTCGTGCCATTCATCTACCACTATCAAATCCAAGTTCTCAAAAAAACTTTCATGATTTTTTGTGGCCAATAGCAAATGCCAGCTTTCGGGCGTAGTAATCAGGCATTCGGGCATATTTTCAAGCTGCTGTTTGCGCCGCTTTTGACTAGTATCGCCATTTCGGCAATCAACCCTCCACGGCAAATCAATCTCTTTACATACTTGTTGCAAACTACTTTGCGTATCTCTGGCTAAGGCTTTTAATGGTGTAATCCATAATACCCGCATGCCGTTATTAGTTTTATTTTGATAGCTGGGGTTTTGATTGATAAAACGAGCCACAGCTGGCATAAAAACGGCTAAAGTTTTTCCGCTACCAGTAGGTGCATTCAATAAGCCCGACTGCCCATTTTCATAGGCATCCATCAATTGTTTTTGAAAAGGAAAAACCCTCCAACCACGGCTTTTAAACCATTTATTAACCACCTTAGCACCTAATGCCATTGCCTAGTTTTGCACATTAAAAAACAATTACCTTGAAAAGCTTTTTCGCTTTAAACTAAATATTCAGATAACTTCGTTATAAAGTCGTTTTTATACGGTTTATCAAAGCGAAAGTAACGGATTTTTAAGCTTTTTACCGCTCCCACAAGTCTAAATCCAAGCATAAATAAGCTAGATAAATTGTTATACAAATAACTTTTACACAAAACATTACAACTTTTTGAATAAAATAGCAGATACCGTGGTTTTAAAAAAAGCCTACTTATTCCTATTCCTTTTTACTTTGGCAATAAGCCCCGTTTTACTGGCGCAAGAAACCGCCATTTATAAAAACGAATTGGAAACATTTTTAGCTGCCAAACAGGCCTTACAGGTCGAAAATTACGCTTTGGCGCAACAATTATTCAATGATTACCTCTTAAAATCAAAAGACCCTAAGCAAACCCAACAGGCATTGCAAGTTGAGGCTACCTATTATAAAGCCTATTGCACTTTTATGCTAAAACGCCCTACCGCTTTAGATGAACTTACCCGTTTTGTGGGCGAATACGGCAGCAACCGCCGTTACAGCAGCATGGCAAACTACCATTTAGGTGGGCTGCATTTTGTCAATAAAAAGTACAAAACCGCTATTAGCTGTTACGAGCAGGTTGATAGCCCCGACCTTACAAAAGCTGAACGCGAGCAATTCAATTTTCAAATGGGATACAGCAATTTTTCCTTAAAAAACTTTGAAGATGCCGAGTTATTCCTCAATCAAACACTAAGTTACCGTGGCAAACATTATTACGATGCCAATTACTACCTCGGCATTATGGCCTACGAAAATGGCGACTATCTCAGTGCATTAGATTACTTTAAAGAAATTGAAAAACAAGAACGTTACAAAGATTTAGTACCTTATTACATTGCCCAAATCTATTTTCAACAAAATAAATTAGATGAAATGTTGGCTTATGCCGAGCCTAAGCTAAAGCAACGTAGCATTAAGTATAAGCAGGAATTGCATAAGTTAATTGGGCTAGTGTATTACCAACGCTTGGATTTTGAAAAAGCCCTACCGCATTTGGAGTTTTATGTAGAAAAATCGCGCAAGGTTGAAAAGGAAGATTTGTATATGCTGGGCTACACCCAATACCAATTTGGGCAGTATAACAAGGCAATAAACAACTTTTTACCTTTAAATACTTTAGAAACCGAATTGGGGCAAAACGCCCTTTTTCATCTAGCCGATTGCTATATTAAAACCAATGATTTGTTAAGTGCCAAAACCGCTTTTCAAGGGGCGGCACGCTTAAATTTCGATGATTCGATTATTGAAAATTCCTTATTCAACTCGGCAAAATTGTCCTTTGAAATGGGTAAATATAACGATGCCGTTTCTGAGTTAAAAGCCTTTATTAATCAATACCCCAATTCAAAAAACATTGTTGAAGCTAAAAGTTTACTAGGTAAATCATTTGAGGTAACTAACGACTTTAAAGCGGCATTAGAAACCCTTGAAAGCTTAGATAATTTAACGCCCGAGTTAAAACGTACTTATCAAAAAATGGCTTATGCTCGCGGCTTAGAAATGTATGTTGACAATAAAAAACAAGCCGCCCTAACTCACTTTAACAAGGCTTTAAAATACACGCCCGATAACCGCACACATGCCCTTACTCGTTTTTGGATGGGTACAGCTTACAATGATTTGGGCAACACCGCTAAAGCTGAAGAATTTTTAACGGATTACATTCGCATGGCGGGTAACACCAGCGAAGGCAAAGTTTCGCCAGCCACCGCCAACTACGCATTGGGCTATATTTATTTTAACAGCAAAAAATATAAAAAAGCTAAAAAGTATTTTGATAATGTTCCTACTTTAATGAAGCCTGCCGATATGCAAAAAAGCGACTTGCTTCAAAAAATTTATCCTGATGCTATTTTGCGCTTGGCTGATTGTAATTTTAAATTACGCAACTACAAAGCCGCTCAAAACCACTATAACGAAATCATTAACCGCAATGCTTATGGGGCGGATTATGCCACTTTTCAAAAAGGAATTATTGCTGGTTTAAACAACGATTTTTCAAACAAAATAAAAACCTTAAAAGGCTTAACCACCAATTACCCCAAATCTTATTATAAAGATGATGCGCTTTACGAAATTGGTATTACCCAAGCCTTTACCGAAAACTTCCAAGGGGCTATTCAAACCTACAGCCAACTGGTTGCCGAGCATCCAAAATCAAAATTTAAGCGCAAAGCCGAGCTGGAAATTGGATTGGCGTACTACCGCCTTAACAATAAACAACGGGCAGTACAAACCTTTGAAAAGGTAATTAAAAGCGCACCAAAAAGTATGGAAGCCAGTATTGCAATGGCCAATATCCAAAATATTTACATTGAAAACGGCGATTCAGATGGCTATTTCGAGTACGTACAGGGCTTGCCAAACGTTAACATCAGCTCAAGCGAGCAAGATACCTTATCCTTTAAATTTGCCGAAACCCTTTACGAAAGCGGCGATTGCAACAAAGCCATTCCTGAGTTAGATAAATACCTTATCCGCCATCCTAATGGGGTGTTTAGCGGCTACGCTCACTTTTATAGGGGCGATTGCCTTTTTCAACTAAAACGATACAACAAAGCCGAAAAAGATTTGGCTATAATTGTTGCAGATAAAAGCAATGCTTATTACGAAAGTGCCTTAAACAAAGCTGCTTACATTGCTCGTTTCGTCAATCAAGATGATGTTAAGGCCTTTCAATATTTAAGCGAGTTATACGCCATTGCCAGCCGACCCGAAATAATAGAAAAAGCTTTACCCGAATTGGTTGATTTGGCATACAAGCTTCGTAAAAAAGGCGATTTAAAACGCTATGGCTCGGAATTAATCGCTTCAAACAAATACTCCGAAGAGCAAAAACTAAATACTGAATATTACTTGGCAAAAGTGGATTATGAAACAGGAAACACCAACTCGGCATTAACCCGATTTGATAAAGTAGCCCGCAAAACCCGCAACTCAAAAGGGGCAGAGGCCCGCTACATTATTGCCGAAATAAAGTACAACCAAAAGCAAATGGATGCCGCTAAAAAAGCCTGCTATCGGGTGGATGACGAAACCCCTTCGCAGGAATATTGGCGCGTTAAAGCCTTTATTTTATTGGCCGATATTTATAGAGATGAAGGCAACCTTTTCCAATCGAAAAGTATGCTACAAAGTATTATCGACAATTATAGCGGCGATGCCGAACTGCTTAAAATTGCCAAGCAAAAACGTTTTGAGGTATTGGAAATGGAACGCAACCAATCCAAAATGAATTACAAAACCGAATCGGACACCATTGAATTTGACAACAACAATTAAAATTTTGCAAATGCTTAAACACGCTTATATCATAGCCCTTTTATTGGTTAGCGGCATTTGTTTTGCCCAAACCGATAACAACACCAACAATAATTTGGACGAAGAAACTGTAATCGTTGTTTCGCCCTACAAACCACAGCTCGCCAATGCCAAACAAATTGACATTAACCCATCAGCTGGCGACATACCAAATTACGATAGTAACCAAAACAACGGCAACCAACAGCAGGGTTTAAACTATAATATCGACCCTAAATTTTTAACGCTTGAGCTAGAAGCTCCACAAATAAAACCCGTTTCGCTCCGCAAAAAAGAAGAAGCCGACAAGGTGTATCACTTTTGGCTAAAGGCAGGTTTCGGTAACAACCTTACACCATTGGTTAGCCTATCTACCAACTCGGGCAACAAATTCAATAAAGTATTGGTAGGTGCCGATGCCTCGCACCTTTCAAGCAATGCTGGCGATGCAAGGGCATTTCAACAAAACAGAGGTAAATTTTTCACCCTTATTAAAAACGATAAATTAGCCTTTGATATTAACGCCAATTACGATTTTAATCGCTACCACTATTACGCCTTTAACAATTTGGCAGATAGCACTTTACACGCCCCTGCCGATGAGTTGAGGATAAAATCACATAAAGGTGGTTTAGGCTTTAGCCTTAACAATTTACACAAAGCAAAAGCCAGTGTTGAGTACAACACAAACTTCGATTTCAGCCTATTTAAAAACAACTATCAAATTACAGAAACCACCAGCCTTTTCGATGCCGCTTTTTACAAAGTTTGGGATAAAGGTGCTGCCATTGGCACTGATTTCGATTTAGGCTTAACCGTTCACAGCGATTCTTTATCGGCAGATACAAGCAGCTACAAAAACTTTACCTTGGGGCTTACCCCACAGTTTAAATACAACCGACCTTGGGGGCGTTTTGCCTTAGGTTTTTGGATGGGGATTGACCGTGGCAATTTCTACCCCTTCCCTTATTTATATGCCGAGGTGGATGCTGTACCCAAAATATTCAGCATTTATGCAGGATTGGAAAAGAAAATTAAGCGAAACACCTACGCCAGCCTAAGCGAAGAAAACCCATTTTTAGAGGCTGTTATCCCTTTTGAAAATACCATTTCGCAAAGTATTTATGGTGGATTTAAAATAGGCTTAGGCAAACATTTAGCCCTTAACCTAAAAGGATTTTGGAATACCGATAAAAACCAAGCCCTATTTGTAGTGTTGGACGATTATATTACTGATAGCAACTTTGTTAACCGTCGCTACACTACCGTTTACGAAAACAAATTGCAACGTTTTGGTGGCACAATTGAAGCCGCCGTTTATATGACACGCAAAAGCGAACTAAGCGCAGTAGTTACTTATCAACATTTTAAACTGCAAGAACAGGCCGAGGCTTGGCACTTACCTCGGCTAAAAACCCAAATAAAATACGAGCTCCGCCCAATTGAAAAATTAAGCCTCGAGGCCGACTTTATCCTACTATCACTAGCCAAAGCTTTTGATATGGATACAGGCGAATCCGTTAAACTAAAACCTGTTGTTGATCTTAACGCATCAGCTAAATTTCACATAAATAAACACCTAGCTTTATTTTTGAATGTGAATAACCTAGCATTAGTTAAATATCAACGGTATCTTTATTATGATAATTACCGTCTTAACCTTGTAGGCGGCATAACCGCACGATTTTAAGTTATGGAAGATATAATAGTACAAATTAGCAATTACATTAAGGATTACCTTTTTGAAAACGATAAACTAAGCATTAAGGGCTTGGGTACTTTTAGCGTAAAAACCATTGAAGCCAATATTGATGAACTTAGTAAAAATGTAACACCAAAGCAACGTTTGGTATCTTTTACAACTGATGACAAAGCCACATCAAAAGGTTTTTTTGATTTCGTAGCTCAAAAGTCGGGTAAACTTTCAGCTGCTATTGAAGTTTATGTTGATCGTTTTGTAACAGATTTAACCCGAAAAATTGATAATAAAGAATCAATTAGTATTGACGGTTTCGGCACATTTGGCACAAATTCAGATAACATTAGAATTTTCACCCCCGACGCTAATTTAAATTTATCAAAATCAACTGCGGCTTTAAATCCTGTTGATTTACCAAAATACAACGATAAAAGCTCCATTGTTCCTGGTATTACTAATGTTGAAGAAGAAGAAAAAGTTACTTTAGCTGAAGTACTTTTTGACGATTTAGCATCAGTTAAAGATTTGCATAAAAAAACTTTTACAGACGAAACAGCAATTGAAAATCAACCAATTGCAGAGCAAGCTGCTGAAGCACCTAAAAAAACCATGAAAGAGGTTTTAGAGGAAAATGCTAAGGATATTGAAGCCAAAGAAATAAAACCTACCCGCCGTAAAATGGATTGGGAAACCGAAGAAACAGCCCCAACCGAAGCTAAAAAAGAAGGGGGTACAAATTGGTTTTGGGTATTACCACTAGTTCTTTTGTTCTTTATCTGTTTAATGTTATACCAAATAGCCACTAGCGATAAACCTTTAAATGAGTTAGCACCATTCTCTTGGTTTATGCAACCTAATGAAACAAGTACGGATAATCAATTAGCAGATAACACATCTAATTCATCTGTCAACTCAAACAATACTATTACCAACGAAAACCCAGACAATAATTCATCAGAAACAGATAATGGTTCAAATGATGAAATAGCCTATAACGAGGGTGATACCAATGAGGGCGATGCTAATTCATCTAATGATGAGAACACCACAGGTGATGACGGAAATGAGGCTAATAACTCAAGTAATTCCGACGATGCCTCTGCAAAGGCTACTAATGAATCTCCTGATAATACAAATGCTAACAATTCAGCCTCAAATCAAAGCACAACCACTCAAAGTACGCCAACTAACAACTCAAATGCAGTAGCCAATTTAGGCATTCCAAAAAGCATTAATGCTTTAATGAATGAAAATGTACCAAAAGGTTACCATATGGTTATAGGGGCATTTGGCGAAGCCAATAACGCACTTAAAACAGTAAATAAATTGCGTAAAAAAGGATACGAAGCCTATGCAATAAAAAACAAAAACAACTTATATCAGTGCATGGTTTATGCAGGCAATTCTCAAAATGATGCAGAAGCCAAAATTGGTGATATACGCGCCAATATTGAAAAAGGCGCATGGGTTTTCAAACAAAATTAAATGAGTGAATCCTACGGTATAGCCGCAATAAGCATTATTCCTATTAGAGAAGAAGCAAGCCACCGCTCGCAGCAAATTAGCCAACTATTATTTGGAGAAACTTACCAAGTTTTAGAAATTAGCAAAGAATGGCTATTGATAAAATGCCACTATGATGGCTATGAAGGATATATCGCTTCAAACCAGCATTATCCAATTGCGCAATTGCCCGAAAATAATTTTTTAGTTACCTCAAATTCAGGAGCAATTAAATTGGGTAATGAGGCTTTTCAACTATCAATGGGCAGCCAAATTCCTAACGTAAAAATTAATTTATTTGACTTTGGGAAACTTTCTGGCGAAATTATTGATTTATCATGTCAAATGCACGCCCTTGAATTTAGTAACGAAATATTAGAATCTACTGTTAAAAGCTGTTTAGGCACGCCTTATTTATGGGGTGGCAAATCAGTTTTCGGAACAGATTGCTCAGGATTTACACAAATAATTTTCAAGCTTTTCAATATAAAATTACCGCGCGATGCCTACCAGCAAGCTGAAATTGGCGAAGATGTTTACTTTGCCAACCAATGCCAAACAGGCGATTTAGCTTTTTTTGACAATGAAGAAGGACGAATAAATCATGTGGGTATTGTCTTGTCCGACAACAAAATCATCCACGCATCGGGGAAAGTCCGCATCGACTTAATTGACCAAAACGGCATTTTTAACGAAACACAAAATAAATACACGCACAAACTACGTAAGCTTAAACGAATTATAAACAACAATTAAAAAATGAACGCTAATCAAACAATTGACGAACAAATAATTAGCATATTAACAACAACTGATAAAGACAAATTAACCTTAAACCATATCCATCAATTAATGGATAAAAACTTCCCAAAAACATTAATTACCAAAGTAATTGACGATTTAGTTTGGGATGGACGAATTAACAAAGACAATAAAAACCAATATTTTATGGCGAAACGCAAACACAAAAAAGATAACAATTTCGGTACAATAGTTACTGGAACGGTTGATATGACGGCAAATGGCTCAGCATATATTGTTACTGATGAATTTGAAAAAGATATTTACGTACCCCATACGCATACAAACACCGCTTTTGAGGGCGATACCGTTAAAGTAAAACTCAGAAAAGGTAAATTCAAATCAAAACCCGATGGCGAAATAATTGAGATTGTTGAACGCAAGCAAACCAAGTTTGTTGGCGAATTAGAATTAACCGATGCTTTCGGCTTTGTAGTGCCTGACAACCCCAAAGTAAGAGTACATTTTTTCGTAAATCTAAAAGACATCAATAACGCCAAAAATGGCGAAAAAGTTATTGTTGAACTAGATGAGTGGAAGGCAGGAAAAAAATCTCCGAATGGAAAAATTATTGCCATTTTAGGTAAGCCAGGCGAAAATGAAACTGAAATGGTTTCCATTTTAGCAGGGCATGGCTTTAATACTACTTTCCCGAAAAAAGTGCTTAAATACGTTGAAAATATTTCATTTGATATTCCTCAAAGTGAAATTGATCGCCGTGTTGACTTTAGAGATGTAACCACTTTTACCATTGACCCCGCCGATGCTAAAGATTTTGATGATGCTATTTCATTTCAATTTCTAGATAATGGCAATTACGAAATAGGCGTACATATCGCCGATGTTACCCATTATTGCAAGCCTGGTTCGGCATTGGATAAAGAGGCAGTTTATCGGGCAACTTCCGTTTATTTGGTTGATAGGGTTTCCCCCATGTTACCCGAAAAACTCTCAAACGGCGTTTGTTCGCTTCGCCCAAATGAAGATAAATTGGTTTTTTCAGCTGTTTTTGAAATGGATAAAAATGCCAATGTCATCAACCATCAGTTTTCGCGCTCAGTTATCCATTCCGATAGGCGTTTTAGTTACGAACAAGCTCAAGAAGTGATTGAAACTGGTGAAGGCGATTTTCCAGAAGAACTAAAAATCCTCAACAATTTAGCCCATAAACTTCGAGATAAAAGAGTTGAACACGGTTCAATTCGTTTTGAAAAACAAGAGGTTCGTTTCATCCTCGATGAAAAAGGCAAACCGATTGATGTTTATGAAAAAATCCGTAAGGATGCCCACATGATGATTGAAGATTACATGCTTTTGGCAAATAAGTATGTAGCTAAATTCTTTACTGATTATTCAAAAAACAGAATTGAAGTACCAGCCGTTTACCGTATTCATGCAGCCCCTAACGAGGAAAAAATAGCCCAATTTGCCACAATGGCTTCACGTTTTGGCTACAAAGGCAAGTTTAACAGCCCTAAAGCCATATCAAACAGCCTCAATAAAATTTTGCAAAAAATTAAAGGTAAGCCCGAGCAAAATATGTTGGAAACGCTAGCAATCCGCTCAATGGCAAAGGCAGAATACACTACTAAAAACATTGGGCATTATGGCTTAGGTTTTGAGGATTACACCCACTTCACCTCGCCTATCCGGCGTTATCCTGATGTTATGGTGCACCGCACTTTACAACAATTGTTAGATAAAAAACCTGTTTTTAAAACAGATGAAATGGAAAGCCTTTGCAAACACTGTTCGCAACAAGAACGTTCTGCAATGGAAGCTGAAAGAGAATCAGTCAAATACAAACAGGTTGAATATCTAAGCGATAAAATTGGGGAAGAGTTTGACGGGGTAATTTCAGGCGTTCAAGATTTTGGCATTTTTGTAGAACTAGAGCGCAGTAAATGCGAAGGGCTTATCCGCAAGGAACACTTAAACGATGATAAATATTATTATGATGATGATCAAGTTGCCATGATAGGCTTTACCAAAGGCAAAAAATATAGCCTAGGCGATAAAATAAAGGTACTAGTTGCCGCAGCTAATCTTGAAAGCCGCAAAATTGATTTTGAGCTGGTTGAAGAAAAATAAACCCCTTATTCAAATACTGATTTTGGCAATCCACTTTGTCTAATTATTGAGCGTAATGTACCTATTTTTAACTCTTTATGATTAGGTACAGGTATTGTTATTGAGCTGCTTGTTATCTTTTTCTGCATTACAATATGGCTACCCTTCTGCCTGATTTTAACAAAACCATACTTTTCAAGAATTTTGCAAACTTCAAGCCCCGATAACACATTCATCAAACAGCCACTTTTACGCTTGTTACTAAAACTTCATCATGCACTCTATTAACAATTTCATTTTCTGTTGCAAATTCAAAAAAAAGTTCAATAGCTTCAATTAAGTTTTTCCTAGCTTCTTCAATACTGTTACCCTGGCTTGCAACATCAATTTCGGGGCACAATGCAACATAACCATTCCCTTCCCTTTCAATTATTGCAGTCATGCTTCGTACATTTCCCATGTTCTTATTGTTCTTTTGTCTAAAAATAAATCAATTATGCTTAACTCATTATTTTTTATTCCCTGCACTTAGCAAATATGCTTTTATAAAACCATCTAAATCTCCATTAAGTACTGCATCGGTATTACCCGTTTGGTAGCCTGTTCGGTGGTCTTTAACACGGCGGTCATCTAAAACATAGGAGCGTATTTGCGAGCCCCATTCAATTTTACTTTTCGTGCCTTCAATCTTATCACGTTCTTCATTACGCTTTTGCACCTCCAATTCGTAAAGCCGCGACTTTAACATTTGAATGGCTTTTTCCCTATTAAGTAACTGCGAACGCTCTTGCTGACATTCAACAACCACCCCCGATGGTATATGCTTTGCCCTTACCGCCGATTCCGTTTTGTTTACGTGCTGCCCCCCTGCTCCACTAGCTCTAAAAGTATCCCATTCAACATCGGCTGGATTAAAATCTATCTCAATCGAATCATCAATTAAAGGATAAACAAATATGGAAGCAAAAGAGGTTTGCCGCTTACCTTGTGCATTAAATGGCGAAATCCTAACCAAACGATGCACACCAGTCTCGCCTTTTAAATAGCCATAAGCCAAATCTCCATTTACCTCAATGGTAACAGATTTTACGCCTGCTACATCGCCGGCTAAATAATCCAATTCACGGATTTTATATTTCTTTTTCTCACCCCACATCAAGTACATCCGCATCAACATTTCCGACCAATCGCAAGCCTCCGTTCCCCCAGCACCAGCATTAATAGTTAACACTGCACTCATACTATCTTCCTCTTGCGTAAGCGTCGATTTATATTCTAAATCTTCAATCGCTTTTATCGTTTTTTCATACTGTGCATCAACCTCTTCGGTAGTAGTTTCACCCATTTCAGCAAACTCCTTTAAAACGGTCAAATCATCATATGTTGATTCAACTGCTTCGTATGCCTCAACCCAATTTTTGTTGAGTTTTATTGATTTTAAGATGGATTGCGCCCTCGATGGGTCATCCCAAAAAGTAGGGTCGCCCGTATGCGCCTCTTCGTCGGCTACTTGATTAATTCGCTTAGGTATGTCAAAGATATTGTTTTAGGGTATCCAACTTATCTTTCACTTTTTTCAAATCATCTGCCGTAACTGCCATTGTAAAAAATTTACTGCAAATTTAAGCAGTAGGCAATGGTTTTAGTGGATTTCTAGGCGTCCAATTTTCATCAACCAAGGTTTTGGTAAAATAGGATAAAAAACGATTTAAAAATGAATTGGTCAATTTTAAAAAAGCATTCATATTCACGCCTTCGGCTCCAATTGTACTTTTTATTTCCATTGCAGTACGTCCATAAACTAACTTTTTCACTCCATTTTCAAGAGCCGTTTCAAGTAAATCGTACAAAATAAAGTTATATAATTTATGGCTTCGATTGACGGCCGTATCATAACCAATAAAATGGCTTTCTAAGTGCCCGCCTTTTATAAAGTAAGTAATAAACCCAATTAGCCTGCCCTCTAAAAAATAGCCCTTTAAAAAAAAGTTTTCGGGCATATTTTTAGCGCAATTTTCAAAGTAATCTTCATTTACTTTAGCCAAATAAAACTCAGCCCTTTCAACAACTTCTCGGTAATATTCGTAAATAATACTCCTATTAGCCCTAATTTCTTCAGGCGTTAAAATGCGTACTTCAATCTCGGCGGCTTTCTTCAAAATTTTCTTTGCCCTTACTCTATATTTCGATAGTAAATCAGCCTTATAAGCATCTAAATTCACCCAATTCTCCCTTATATCAAGACTCATATTAGGCTGAAACTTAGTTTCTGTGTACTTAAAATCAACTAAGCTTTTTGCCGCCTCAATATGCGCTGGCGGAAAATCTTTAGCCATTATCATATGAATATTTAATGACTTGTCTGCGCACAATTTTTCAATAGCTCCATTTAAAGCTTTAAATGCTTCAGTGCCGTTTATTTTATCGCTTTCATAATGAAAACCATAATGCCCAGTTAAAAAGGAATTACCGCACACTAAAACATAAAAAGTTTTGGCGTTAATAGCATTTTTTATCGTTCTAACAAAAAAGGAATCTTTTGGCTCAATTCCCATTTTTCCTTTAAAAGGTATAATCTGAAAATAAGCAGCTCCGCATAACTCACCATCTTTCTCAATATGTACATAACGATAATGTAAATTACCTGTATTAGCATCTTCAATCGCCTGTAAATAAGGCGTTTGCATCAACAGCGATTGGTTAGGTAAGCAGCTATCCCAATTAGTAGGTAAATCACTGCAATTATCGTAAATTTTATAGTTGATGGTTGTACTTTGGTTTACGCAAGAAAACGCAAATGTACGAACTGGGCAGTTGCCCGTTAAAGTTTTGGCTATTGACACTAGGCTTAAAATTAAAAACAGGACAAAACAAACCCATTTAAGTTTGCTTTGCCCGTTTTTAAGATTATTTAATGCTTAACTTATGGCTTAATAATATTACTCTATCGTTATAGGAAAGACGATTTCAATATCCGTTTCCCCACCAGCATTAGTAATATCTCCACCAGCAACACCATCAGCACCTTTATCTGGTTCGTGGCGTAAAACAACCGTTAAATCACCCGTACTAGTTAAGCCTATTGCCGTACAACTTAATCCAACAGGATTACCGTTTGCATCTTGATCAGCATAATCAATTTCTAAATTCAATCCATCACTAGTTGAAAAGAAAAATTGATGCTCCTCAGCTTCATGCTCAATCTCATGCGTTATATCTTCCGCAGGATCCTCTGAAGTATTTGATAACTCAATATCAACCGTATAATTTACTTGCGAGTATAAAGTACCACCTTCAATTACTGGCACATTGCCTCCATCACCATCAGGATCAGAAAAAGTTAAAGTTGTTGGTAAACCGAATGAAGGAGTCATTGTAATCACAACGTCAGTAATTAACTCTTCTCCGTGTTCATGCACAGGATCATCTTCTTTACAAGCAGCAAAACTGGCTACTATCATAGCTAGAAAAAAAAGTTTACTAATTGTTTTCATTTTTAAAATTTATAGTTAACTGAAATATTAAAATCAATTCCTTGCTCATCAGAAAAATACCGCAAACGATTTGTATATGAACGATATGCCTTATTGGTAATATTATTCACTTGCGCATAAATAGCGGTTTCCTTTCCATTTTTAATAAACTTTGCCGATAAACCTGCATGCAGCAACCAATAGTTAGACGGTGCAGCGGCGTACTCAAAATCTTCATCCAAACGTTTTTGCTCAAACACATAATCAGCATTGGCAAAAAGGCTAAAGTCTTTAAATTTCCAAAGTTTATTAAAGGCATAATTTAAGCCCGTACTAATATTATCGGCTGGCATTAGGGGTAGCCAATTACCCGTTTCTAAGTTTTTAGCACGAACAGTTGCCGCCTTAATCTCCCAATGCAAACGCTCATACAATTGGGTGCGCCCCGAAAAATCAATACCCCAAATATGAGCATCCGCTTGTTGGTAAACATAAACAGGAAAAGCCCCACGAATTGTTAACCGCGGCTCTGGCAAAATTTGTTGGTAAATGTAATCGGTAATCCACTGGCTATAAACCGAAATTTCATAATTAAAACGCTCACCTTTTGAGTAGGTTAAGGTTTGAATTGCCTTTAACCCCTTTTCAATTTTCAAATCAGCATTACCCTCTTCAATACTCGCCGAAACATGATGCAAACCCTCACTATATAATTCATTTACATGCGGCGGACGAAAAGCCGTACCCACATTTAACCGATAAGTAAAATCATCAGTAAACTTAATAGCCCCACCAATATTACTCGCAAATGAGTGATTACGATGCGAAGGTTCGAGTAAAACGTCCGAATCGTCAAACTTTTTCACTAATAAATCACGATACTCATAACGGATTCCTGCTTCCAACAAAACCTTTCCCTTCTCCCATTTTTCAATGGCGTAAAGGCTAGTTTCCATTAAGTTATAATAAGGAATTAAAGGACTAACTCCCGTACCTGGAGTATTACGATTAAACTGAATTTTATAAACCGCCCCTGTTTCTAAATTAAACAGCTTGTTATGTTTTAATTGATAGTTAACTTTTAGCGTATGCGTTTGCAAATTCAAGCTAGTTGATGGAATATCCGACCGATTTCCTCTTCGTATATCAAACTCTTTACGCACATTTAACTGAAAGTTATACACCGCTTGTAAAGATGATTTTTCATTAAAATACTGCTTATGCTGCGCCTGCGCATTAAAATGTTGCACCGCTTGTTTTGGGTTGTTTATTTGGTAAGAAAATCCTTCCGTAAAAAAAGGTTCGTTACGTTCAATAGCCGTTTGTAAATCCGTTAAATTACCGATATGTGCGCCACGTAAAATGCCAAATTCAGCATTATAATAAGAAACGATGGCTTTGCTCACGCTTTTTTCGCCAATACGCCCAGTTGTAAATGCACCGCTATATTGGCGTATGCCCGTATTACTTAAATTATAGTTTGGGCTTTGTGCATCGCCTGCCAATTTACTATTGGCTTGCAATCGCCACCGCCAATTAGAATGATGACCGAAACCACCCTCCAACGTTCCGCCCAATAAAGTCGCCTTGTTATTACTTTTAAAACCAATACTAACTTTTCCATGCGTATGATGATCCATTGGCAATTCGGGCGAATCAATCAACAATACCCCACCCATTGAACGATTGCCATATTTAACCGCTGCTGCTCCTTTAACAACTGATATTTTTTGCGCTGCCGACGGATCAATTTCAGGAGCATGTTCATTGCTCCATAATTGCCCTTCTTGCACATTTTGGTTATTTACAATGGTTAAGCGATTACCAGATAAACCATGAATAACGGGTGTACTTACGCCAACCCCTGTTTTTATAATATTAACCCCTGCTATGCTACGGGTAATTTCGGCTAAATCATTTCCCCTTTGCTGCTCCAACATATTTCCCGAAATAGATGCCTGTGCATTGGTTTCGTCCAATTCATTTTTATGGGCATTTACTGTAATGGTCGATAACAATTGTTCATGATGTTCTAAAACCAAAACAATGCTAGTGTCGCCCTTTAAATCAATCGCATATTTACGGGTTTCGCAGCCCAAATGACTTACCGCTAAATGGATTTCTCCAGGACATAAATCATTGATAATAAAATTACCTAGCTCGTCACTAGCAACTCCCGTCCCTAATTCTTCAACATAGATATTGGCATAATCTAAAGGCACATCATCATGCTCATCAACCACTTTACCAATAACCTTAATTCCGCAAACGGTTTGCCCCAATACAGGGCTAATGCTTACCAACAAAAATAAAATCCTTATGAATATTTTGTGCAACACTGTTGCAAAAGTAAGGTAAACTTTAATTTCATTTGCAACTAAGTTGCATTATTTGTTACATTTGTTAAATATGATGGCGGTTGAAAACATGTTGAAGCAAAAAAAAGTAAGGCAAACCCAAACAAGGGCAGCTTTACTCAAGGTGTTTTTCGATAACCGTTTTGCCCTTTCTTACAACGATTTAAACAAGCTAACCAAAGGCATTTTTGATAAAGTAACCATTTACCGAACCCTCGCTACTTTTGAAAAAAAAGGAGTTATTCACCAAGTAATGGATACCCAAGGCATAGTTAAATACAGCCTTTGCCACGCCGATTGCGCCGACCATCATAACGACAACCACATCCATTTTAAATGCACTGAATGCGATAAAACTTTCTGTATTGAAAACATCCAAATCCCTGATTTTCAATTACCCAATGGCTACCGCGCCCACAATGCCGAAGTGTTAATGACGGGTATTTGTAGTAATTGTTAGGAAACCATATTTTAATTGTTTTGCTAGTAATAACTCAATTACAAAAACTTTGTTTAAAATTACCCGTCAACCTGAACTTGTTTCAGGTTCTTATTAAATAAAACATTTTAAACAACCTTTCGCTAAACTTGTTTAAACATGAAATTCTCCTATGTTTATATTATGTCGAACAAAATCCGTACAACCCTGTACATTGGCGTTACTAATGATATTGAAAGAAGGGTTAAAGAACATAAGAATGGTGAAGGTTCAAAGTTTACACACAAATACAATTTACACGAACTACTTTACTTTGAGACTTTCAATGATATTGAACAAGCTATTACTAGAGAAAAACAGTTAAAGAATTGGCATAGAGA